>Ga0302325_10030768_pt1 | contig 11063 bp, 10 predicted proteins | sample Palsa_T0_2_FD_201948 | JGI IMG/M metagenome (GOLD analysis project Ga0302325, IMG submission 201948) | Peat permafrost microbial communities from Stordalen Mire near Abisko, Sweden - Palsa_T0_2 | ecosystem: Environmental > Terrestrial > Soil > Palsa > Peat permafrost | place: Sweden: Abisko...
CGCTCCGGCGCGCTGGTCTGCAGCACCACGCCGATCCGGCCGCGCCAGTCCGCGCCGCCCCTGCCCGGATCGGCGCCCAGCACGCTGACCTGCCCCGCGGTGCGCTGCCGGAAGCCTTCGAGGATCTCGGTCGTGGTGGTCTTCCCGGCACCGTTCGGTCCGAGGAAAGCGAGAATCTCGCCGTGCGCGACCTCGAAGTCGATGCCGCGCACGGCCTCATAGGAGCCATAGCTCATGCGCAGGTCGCGAACGCTGATTGCCTGGCCCACAGCGGATGCCTCACCACGAACCCGGCCTGGGCTCAGCGCCGATTCCCGGCCGGATCGCCCCGCCCCGGCCGCGGGCGGGGGCGACGGCTCAATGGTCGTCATGGAACTCCGCTGCCGTGTCGAGTGCCGCCGCGGTCCGCTTGGTGATGCCCAGGTTGCTGATTAGTATCATCAGCGGGGTGAAACCGTGTCCCCGCACCTCGAAGACAGTGCCGCCGGCCTCTTCGTGGAAATTCACCGTGGCTCGGCCGATGCCCTTGCGGACGCGGACCGCCGCGCCGCCCTCTGGTTCGACGCGGTAGCTGTCGCCAAGACTGCGCTGGAGCACGTCGGCCGCCTGCTCAGAGGAAATGCCGGTCTTGCGCACTTTGACGCTCGTCATCCCCGTTATCCCTTTCGCGCGTCCGAAATCTCGACGCCCATGCTACAGATCGATTCGACCCATCGGAAGTGTGGAAATAGATTGATAAATGTGACTGAAAGGGCGCTCACTGACTTCGAGCAGGTACTGCTGGGTATGGTTGTCAGCGAGCCACGTTCTGGATATGAGTTGAAGAAGCTGTTTACCGTGACTCCCGCGGCGGCTTATCGGCCAAGCTCCGGCGCGCTTTATCCCGCGTTGCGTCGGCTGGAGCAGCGCGGCCTGCTGCGGGTGGAGACCGCTACGTCCGCGGGCCGCCGTAACCGCCGCGTCTGGCATCCGACCGAGGATGGCCTGACCGAGCACCTGTCCTGGATCCGGCAGCCCGTCCAGCCAGAGCGGATAGCCCATGACCTGCCGCTGCACCTGATGCGTTTCGTTTTGATGGAGACGGTGGCGCCACGGGAAGACATGCTCGCGTTTCTCGCCAGCCTGATCGACGGGCTTGAGCAGTTCGTCAAAGGCATCGAAGCCTATGCCGACGGGGCCGGCCGCCAACTACCCGGTCGGCACCCACTGCTGGCGCTGCGGCATGGCATTGTGACGCACCAGGCCAGCCTGGACTGGGCCCGGGCGACGGCGGCCGAACTGGCAGCGGAGTTAGGCGGGCTGATCATTTCCGCAGCGGTCGTGGCGTCATGGGGAGCGCCGGGCCTTGAAGAACGCGCTGGAATCCTTCCGCCAGAGGAACGCGACCGCGGTCAGCCCGATGAGCCAGACGATGCCGACGAAGATCCGCGATGCGGTGGCCTCGGGGCCGCGGATGCCCATATCCGGCGGCCCGATGAGCACCGCCACGGTGTTGAGGCCGAACAGCACCGATGCGATGACCCGCCGCCGTCAGCCGCCGCAGGTAGTCGGCAACGAGTTGATCGTCGTCGTGATCAATCATCGTCGGGTCTCCTGTTCTGGCTTACGGCTGCCCACCCGGCGCCTTGTCGGGCGAGGCGGGTTTGGGCAATGGGTCCTCGGGAGGGCTGGAGAGCAGCTCATCGACGCTGTCGCGCAACTGCCGCCAGGAGCCGGCGAAATCGGCGAGAGCCTCCTGCCCGGCCGGGGCGAGCCGGTAGTACCGGCGGGGCGGCCCGGCCGCTGACTCCTGCCAGGTGGTCTCCACCAGGCCCTGCCCGCGCAGCCGGGCGAGCAGCGGGTAGACCGTCCCCTCGCCGGTCACCAGCCCGTCGATGCTGGCCATCGCGCGCACCAGCTCGAACCCGTACCACTCTTTTTCCCGCAGCATGGCGAGCACGCAGTACGGCAGGACACCGCGCCTTATCTGCGCTACCAGGTTCCCGGCTTCACCAGCTACCATGTGAGGAATAGTAGCACCGATTTACGCCTCACTCGGCCGGTTATTGTGGCCATATATGACTTTTTCGGCTGATAACCCGCGCCGCCCTGGGTTGCGACAGGCTTTCCGCTCACTTGAGTCACCTGAGTACCGGCCGTGGTTCTTCGCCCAGGTCTTCTCCGCGTCGGGGACGATGACCCAGGGCGTGGCGCTGTCCTGGCTGGTCCTCCGGCTGACCGGCAGCGGCGTTGACCTGGGCCTGATGACCGCCTGCACGTTCCTGCCGATGTTGGTCTTCGGCCCTTACTCCGGCACTTTGGTGGACCGGTTCGACCGGCGGCGGCTGCTGATCCTCACCCAGACCCTGCTGCTGGTGATCGCGGCGCTGACCGCGACGCTCATCGCGACCGGGGTGATCAGGCTGTGGATGCTCTTCGTGATCGCCGCCGTGACCGGATGCGTCAGCGCCCCGGACGGCACCGCCCGCCAGGTCTACGTGGTCGACCTGGTGGGCACCGAACGGCTGGCGAGCGCGGTGAGCCTCTACGAGGTCGTGCTGAACATCTCGCGCGTGGTCGGGCCCGCGGTCGGCGGTGTGCTGCTCGCCACCGTCGGCGTCGGGGCCTGCTGCGCGCTCAATGCCGCCTCATACTTGCAACCACTTTTCGTTCTCCTAAAGCATGGTTCTCACCATGCTGCCGCCGCGCCGACGGCAGCCACGGTCCGCAAGGCGCCAACCGGGCAACTGCGGGCGGGCCTGCGGTACGCGTGGCGGAACCGGCCCATCCGGGTGTGCCTATTCCTGGCCGCCTCCTCGGGTCTGCTGTTCAATCTTGGCGTGCAGCTACCGCTGCTCGCCACCCGCGTGTTCCACCTTGGCGGCGGCGGATACGGCCTGATGATGGCGGTGTTCGGCATCGGCGCGCTGCCGGGCGCGCTGCTCGCCTCGGCGGGCGCGGGCCGCCCGACCGGCCGGTCCGTCGGCGTGCTGGCCCTGGCCACCGCGGCCGCTGTCTTGGGCACGGCGGCGGCCCCGACGCTGTGGTTGGTGATGACGGGACTGGCGGTGACCGGCTGCCTTTCGATCTGGTTCATCGCCCAGGCGAACACGCTCGTCCAGTTGATCGCCGACCCGTCGATGCGCGGCCGGGTGATGGGGTTGTGGACGATGGCGCTGCCCGGCACTGAGCCTGCGACCAGCCCGTTCGCCGGCTACATAAGCCAGACCTTCGGGGCGCGCGACGGCTTCAGCCTGTCCGGCATGGCGCTCCTGCTCACCGCCACGATCGGCTGGCGCGCCCTCATGGATCGCAGTCCGCGATGATCTCCTCCGGCGCCGCCCCGGCGCGCGGTCCTGGTCGTACTCCTGCGCATCGCGCAGATCGACGACCGTGCGGACCCCGTGCGCCCAGGCCGCAGCCCAGCCGGCCGCAGTCAACCGCCTCGGGGACTCCATCCGGACCGCCGCACCCGGTCTGACCCGCCCCAGCCTAAGAGCCCCCCGCGCTCGTCTTGGGGCCTTTTCCGTACGCTGATGACGGGGACCAACCGGTACCAACCGGTACCAACCGGGCGGCCGGGCGTACCAAAAAGGCCCCAAGGCGGCTTGTGCGGTTCTTAGGCTGTGGCGAGGCAGACCGATGGTGGCGGCGGTACTGGTGAGCGGTCAAGGGCTTTGACACCCGTGGCACGCGCCTGCACTGCTACTCGGGTGCCGGGTTCAGCCCGGAACTCCGATCAGCCCAGGATGCTGATGCTGATATCCATCTAGTGGACCTAGAGCAGCTCTACGCCGGGTGAGTTCCCGCGCCAAAGGCGACTGGAAGGTAGCGCAGCCCGCGCAGGACGGTGTTTTCTTTCCAGGCCGGCTCGCCGGCCAGCCGGAGGTCGTCCGGGCGCTCCAAAAGGAGCCGGAGGACGATCTGGGTCTCCAGGCGGGCCAGCGGCGCGCCCAGGCAGAAATGGATGCCCTGGCCGAAGGACACGTGGCGGGTCGGCGGTCGCGCGATGTCGAGGTCCTCGGGGTTGGCGCACAGGCTGGGATCCCGGTTGGCGGCACCGACGAGCATCAGCGCGGCCGAGCCGGCCGCTAGCGGCAGCGTGCCGATGCTCGCGTCGGTCAGCGCGACGCGTGCGGTCAACTGGACCGGCGGGTCATAGCGCAGGAACTCCTCGACCGCGCCGACCATGAGCTCGGGCTCGGCGCGCAGCCGGGCGAGCTGGTCGGGGTGCTGCATCAACCCGAGGACGGCCGAGCCCATCAGGCTCGTCGTCGTCTCGTGCCCGGCGACCAGGAGCAGGATGCAGGTGGCGATCAGCTCTTCCTCGCTGAGCACATCGCCGTCGTCGGCCACGCCTACCAGCGCGGACACGAGATCATCACCGGGAGATCGCCGGCGCTCCGCGATCAGGTCGGTCAGGTAGGCGCCGAACTCGGCCCGGGCCAGCTGCTGTCGCTCCCGGTCCGCAGCCGAGATGAGGAACGCGGGGTCGAGGCCGCGCGCCAGCGCATCGGACCAGCCCACGAGCCGGTCGTAGTCCGCGGCCGGCACGCCGAGCAGCTCGCTGATCACCGTCACCGGCAGCGGCGAGGCCAGCGCCGCGATCAGGTCGACCGGGCCGCCGGACGCGCTGGCCGCCTTGATCAGCTCCGCGGCGATCGTCTCGATCCGAGGGCCGAGGTCCCGCACCCGCGCGGGGGTGAAGGCGCGCGAGACCAGCCGGCGCAGGCGGGTGTGGTCCGGTGGGTTCAGCGCGAGGAACGAGCGCACCGCCGGGCGTTCCGCGGTCAGCTGGGCACCCGCGCCGAACCGGCGCAGTCCCAGGCGGCCCTCCTCGGCGCGGCCGAACCTGGGGTCGCGGAGCACCGCAGCGCAGTCTTCATGGCGGCTCAGCACGTACACCCGCTCGACGGGCCGCCAGATGGGCCGGGCAGCCCGCAGCCACGCATAGGTGGGGTAGGGATCGGCGACTCGGTGCGGGTCAAACAGGGCCGTCAGCCCTGCGACCCCGTCAGCCAGCATGTCACTCACCTATCGAAGTCTAGGCTCGGCACGAAGGGGTCGACCGCGGTGAGGAATCCGGTGTGAAGCCCCCGGCTGGCCAAGCCAGATCGTGCTGTCCGGCTTGGCCATGCTGGTGGGCTGCGGATGCGCTCACCGGCAGATAATCGCCTACCCGCCGATCGTGAACGTCTCCTTGACGATGCTGGAGATGGGCTTCACCTTGCTGGTCACGATTCCCGGGGCCTTCCCGCTTACCAGGAACGCGATCAGGGTCACTTTCTTGCCCTTGCCGAACGCGCCCGCCTTGCCAACCTCCCAGTCGGCGATCACCTCGGCGAAGCCGCCGTCGCTCTTCACAACGTCGGTGAGCTGGAACACGCCTGCGAGGTTGGCGTCGGGGCCGCCGGCCTTCTTCGGAGTGGTGGACAGCAGCACCACGAGGCCGGGCGCGAACGGGTCCGGATGGCCGATGCCCGGCGCCTTGGTGAGGATCCCCGGCTTGTAGCCCTTTGCCGACGATAGCCACTTGTTGCCGGTGGCGTTCTGCGCCACCGCCCCGATGTCGACGTTGAACACGCCGCCGGCGCCGGCGGTGTCGTAGGGACTCGGGGTCACCACGACGAAATCGATGGACGGAGAGGAAGGCGCGGAATAGTCGGGAGTCAGGTGAAGCGCAGGTCCGTCCGACGCAAGCGCAGGCGCCGCGACGGCCACCCCCAGCGCCAGCGTCGCTGCCGCGGTCAGTGCGGTCACCCGCCGCGCCCCTCGGCTCCGCATCCTGCTCCGGAGGTCGCGTGGGTGCTCATCACCATCACGCTCCACTTTGTTATGCAGCATTACAGCTCCTTTCGCGACGGCGCAGCTGTGGCCGTCCCCCTTACAACTTGTTCTCCCCGATTTCCGGCGGAATGTAAAGAACCAGGGGGATGTAAGAGCCAGGGAACGCTGGTCACCACCGGGCCGACTGTCACTAGGCTGAGGATAATTGCCCGGGTCCGTTCAGAAGAATGGGGTATTTGACTCTTAAGTTAGTGACGTGTCGGGTGTCGTGTTGGCCGACCTCGAGCTACCGCAAAGCGCGGCGGCACCGCACAGGGGGGATTCCGGCCGGAGCGGGACGCCGTTGCTGCGCAGCACCTGGCGGACGTCCATGATGAGGGGGAATACCTCATGGTTCCAGTCCTCGCCTTGCTCGTCCCAGGCCCGTTGCTCCGCTTCGACCGCTGTCCTGTCTTCGGCGAACACGCGCTCGGTGAAGCGCCGGATGAGCGGCCAGGCCAGGTTAATAACCCCGGGTACCGGCGGCTTCTCAACCATGAGCAGGCCGTAGACGTGATTGGTGCGCTGCTCGGCATCTTCTGGCACGTAGGCGACCCAGAGGGAAAACGCCGGAAGTTCGGCGTTCTGGGGGACCAGTTGGAGGGTCTGGTAGGGATACCCGGTGCGGATGGTGATGACGTCGGGTGCTGCGGCGCCGCCAATGCTTTTGGCGGAGAGCAGGTCGGCGCCACGGTTCTTCTTCCCGCCCGCATGGGTGAATAGGTACCGGGCCTCCACCGAATCCGGGCTGGTGTCGTAGCCGAGGAGCGTGGGCTGGATCCTGCCGACGACGCCGCGGTGCAGGAACTGGTGGTTCATGTCCAGCAGGTTCTCGTGCATGAACGAATAGTGGCAGTTGACGGTTCGGGAGAACGTCATCGTCTTGTGCTTAGCTGAATCGAACTCCGGCAGCTCGGGCAGCGCGGCGCTGTCCGCATTCTGCGGATCTCCCGGGAAGATGAACACAAAGCCGTAGGCCTCTCGGACCGGATAAGCGCGGACACCGCGCGGCGGCCGGGCGGCGTCTTTGGGCAGATACGGTATCTGCGAGATGCGGCCGTTACCGCGATAAGCCCAGGCGTGATAGCAACAGCGGAGGGCCTCGCCCTCCACGATGCCCATGCTCAGCGGTATCTGGCGATGGGCGCACCGGTCCTCCAGTGCGTAGACTGTGCCGCTGTCGCCGCGGTACAACGCGATCCGCTCGCCTGCGAACGTGGCGGCGAACGTCTTTTTCTTCCGCACGCTCCCCGATACGGCGATCGGGTACCAGAAATTCGGATTGATCCCGACGCGCCGAAGATCAGCGACGGCGCCGGAACGGTGATCAGGCGACTGGCCCGGGTCAGTCGCCGACTCGGCCGACATCGTCCCGTCCGGCGCGGCAAGTGTCTCAGACATGCATCTTCCCTTGCGTGCGGCTTAGCTGATAAAAGACGCGAAGGAGCGAGATCCCGCCACACGATCCAAGAGTCGGTGCTGACAACACCACACCGTGCCCCCGCCCCCACCCGGCATTAAATCATGATGACACGGATAATTGGCCCCCGATGCCATGAAATCGGACCGAGTCCCGGCCGTTGATATTTGTGAATATGCGTAGGCAGGAAACGACGCGGGAAGGAACCGAGACGCCGCGCGGGACGCCTCCCGGGTAGCCGACCAACGCTGATGAGGCCTAGATGAACAGGACAACGGACCGTGACGCCAGCACCCGGGCGCGGATAGCGCAGCATTGGGAGGCCTCCGAGAGCGGGGACAACGTCACCGAGCACGCGATCTACGCCGACGATGCGATCCTGGACTACCCGCAGTCCGGTGAGCGCTTCCGCGGCCGGTCGAAGATCGCGGCGCAGCGCGGCGGGCACCCGGCCGAGCGCCACTTCACCGTCCTCAGGATCCGGGGCGGCGGCGACCTGTGGATAAGCGAGTGCGTGATCACGTATGACGGCGCGCCCACCTACTCGGTCAGCGTGATGGAGTTCGCCGACGACATGGTCACGCACGAGACCCAGTACTTCGCCGACCCCTTCCCGGCGGCTGCCTCGCGGGCGGCGCTGGCTGAGGTGATCCCCGACCGCGAACGCTGAACCCGTGCGGCTGCAGAATATGAGGCTATGGACGCCACTGATCTAGAGCCGGAACACCTGGAACGCCGCCAGCACGATCTACGGGCGGCCGGCGTAGAGATCGTCACCGGCTCGGTGATCGACTTCGCGGGTGTCGCGCGCGGCAAGACGGTACCGCTCCAGCGCCTGAGCTCGTTCGTGACGGCGGGGATGGGCGCGTCGCCTTCTTGGAACGTGTTCTGCATAGACGACCACATCGCCTTCACCGAGAAGGTCGGCGTGGTCGGCGACCTTCGGCTGCGCATCGACCCGTCCGCCCTGTGCGTGGTGGCGCCGGGCGTGGCCTGGGCGCCGGGTGAGTTCACCGAGCAGGACGGCACCGCCTCGCCGCTCAACACCCGGGGCCTGCTCCGCCGGGTCAGCGCCGAGCTGGCCGCCGACGGCTACCAGACCCTGATGGGCTGCGAGCTGGAGTTCGCGCTCATCCCCGCCGACGGCTCATTCGAGGGCCCCTGGCAGGCGTACGGGCTCGGGGCCGTGCTGGGGGAGGCGGAGCGGGGCTTTATTCGCGCCCTGGTCGCGAGCGCGGCTGCGGCCGGTCTTCCGCTCGATCAGATTCACGCCGAGTACGGCCGCCGCCAGGTCGAGATCTCGCTCGGCCCCACCGACCCGGTCCGGGCAGCCGACAACGTGGTGCTGGCGCGATTGCTGGTCGGCCGGGCGGCGGAGGCCTGCGGCTTGCGCGCGTCGTTCTCGCCGCTCGCCTCGGTCGAGGCGAACGCCGCCAATGGCGCCCATGTGCACTTCTCGTTCACCGACTCCGCTGGCCGTCCGGTCTTCTCGGGCGGGGACGGGCCGCATGGCATCGCCGCGGCCGGCGGCGCCGCCATCGCGGGCGTGCTGCGCCGGCTGCCAGAATTCCTCGGTTTCTACGCCGGATCGGTGCTCTCGTCGCATCGGCTATTGCCCGGGCACTGGTCGGGCGCGCACCTATGCTGGGGGCTGGAGAATCGGGAGGCGGCGGTCAGGTTCTGCGCCGCCACGGCGGGCAACCCGAACGGCGCCTCGGCCGAGCTCAAGGTCGTCGATCCTTCCGCCAACCCCTACCTGGCGCTGGCCGCGCTCCTGTGGAGCGCGCATGAGGGCATCCACGACGGATTGGGGCTGCCGACCGAGGTCGGCCGCCCCCCATCCGCTCACGGCGCCCCGGTCGAGGTCCTGGTGCCGGAGCAGGCCGCGGTCATCGAGGCGCTGGCCGCGTCGGCGGCGGCGGTGACCTTCGCCGGCCCCGACGCGATCGAGGCCCTCCTCGCCGTGCGCCGCCACGAGGTAGCGACCTACTCCCAGGCATCGGCCGCCGACCTCGCCGAACGATTCCGATTCACCTGGTCGATCTGAACGCAGCGACTGCAAAAGGCAAAATCCCTTTGATTGAACGGACCGGGGTGACAGCCCTCCGGCACACTGCACCCCGTTCCGTTCAGACTGCCGGCAGACCGGGTCAAGCCCGGTGAATCCCGATCGAGTCGAAGACCGCCCGCGCGCTGGCACCGGATCCGGACAGCCCGAGCAGGAAGAACGTCGTCGCGTGCTTCGGCCGGGAGACGGAGAAGATCAGCACGCCGCCGAAGAGGCCGCCCTGCCCGGTGATGGTCGACAGGCAGATCCGGAGGCCGCGCCGGGACTGGCAGCTGCCGTAGCTTTCGCCGACCGACCGGGCCGCGTACTTACCCGTTACCACCGTCAGGCCGGGCTGGGCCTGGTCAGCGGTGGCGGAGGGGATCAGGAACGGGCACGGCAGGTACAACGGCGGCTTGGTGGCGTCGATGAGCAGCAGCGTGCTCGGCTCGAGCCCTGTCCCGCAGGTGGCCCACTGATTTTCGCGCTGGACGGTCCACGAGGCTGGGACCGCCATCCAGACGCCGCCGAACGACCGCCAGGCCCAGCCGGCCGGCACCCGGGCGGCCGGGCCGTGCCTCAGCACAACCGACAGCGGCGACCTGGTCAGGGTGGCCAGCACGCGCGAAGCCGACTTGCCGCGCGCCCCGATGCGGACCCCTAGTTCCGGCACCAGGTACGCCGAGGTGCCCTTGGCGCTCGCCAGTCGGTACACGGGGATGCCGTGGATGACGGCGGTGGGCTTGTGGTGGGTGAGTCCCTTGGGGATCTTCCCGGCCGGCAGGATCCAGGCCAGGCTGGCGGTCAGGCCGCAGCCGTACCCCTTGGGTATCCCGGGCTTGAGGCCGGCGAAGATCATGCCGTCGGCTCCCGGGAATCCGCACGAGATCTGCTGCGGGCTCTCCACCAGCCACGATCCGGGAACCGAGAGCTGCGCGTGCTCGTACGACACCGGCGCCCAACTCGCCGGAGTGGCGGAACGGGCGGCAGGTGCCGCGAGTGCGCCGCTGACCGGCCCGATCATGGCCGCCGTCACGGCCGCCACCGCCGCAACCGCGACCCCGATCATCGCGACGCGTCTGCCCCGTCGTATCCGCCGCGTACCTTGCTCTGTTCCGCTCATCGCCACTGCCTCTCGGAGATCTCAGGCTGGCGGCGTGGGCCGCCCAGGCCAGGGCCGGGCTGGGCGTCCGACGGTCATCGCGCTCACCGTCTCGGTCGCCTTGCCCGACCGTTTAGACGGCCCGAGCGACGCATCTGGTTGCCGTTTGCCGCGCCGACTTTACGGACCCCGCCGGATCAGCCCGAGCAGCCGACGTTGTCCGCCGCCTGGCTGTCATCGATCGCCGATAGGAATCCGGTGATCGCCTCGACGACCGCGCCGGGAGCGCGCCTGGGGAGGTGATGGCCGGCGTGCGCGACGAGGCGCAGGCGGGCGTCGGGCAGTTCGCCGACCAGGCGCTCCGCGGTCATGATGGGAACGATCTGATCGGCTGGGTCGGCCAGCAGCAGCACCGGTACGCCGACCGACGGGAGAGCGGTTTCCAGCTCGGCGAGCTCGCTAAGCAGGGCGCGCTGCTCGGTGAGGAAGGCCCGCCACACCGGCTCGGCGCTGCTGCCCTTCTGCCCCCAGACCTGCAGGCTGATGTGCTCGCCGGGGGACAACGTCCTGCCTTCCCGCCTGGTCAGCCAGGAGAGCCTGGCGCGGGCGATCCAGGGCGTCCAGCGCCACATGAGCTGCGCGCTCAGCGGGCCGATGAACGGCGCAGCGAGCAGCCAGTCCACGATGCT
>Ga0302325_10030769_pt1 | contig 11062 bp, 12 predicted proteins | sample Palsa_T0_2_FD_201948 | JGI IMG/M metagenome (GOLD analysis project Ga0302325, IMG submission 201948) | Peat permafrost microbial communities from Stordalen Mire near Abisko, Sweden - Palsa_T0_2 | ecosystem: Environmental > Terrestrial > Soil > Palsa > Peat permafrost | place: Sweden: Abisko...
GAGGCGTCGAGGTCTCCGCCCCGCCTACGCCGGGTGTTGGGTCCACCTTGGGGCACCCGGCCGACCTGTCGGGCTCGGTCGTCACGGGTAGCGTCGTTCGTGAGCACTCCGAACACGGGCGCTCGGTGAGGTGGGCATTGGTACCGCCTCGAGGCCTGAGAGGAGCCGCCGTGATAGGTGAGAAGGTTCTGAATTTCCAGGGAAAGCACGTCGACCTGGCCGACCTGCAGTCCAAGATCGAGAACTATCTCAAGTCCGACGGCTTCAGCGTGCAGACGTCCGCCCCGAGCGAGCACGGGACGGTGATCCAGGCCAAGAAGGGCAAGTTCTTGGCCGCCGTGATCGACGCCAACCGGGCCCTGACCATCACCGTGTCGGGACCGGCCGACAACTGCGCAGTGCGCATCGGCATCGGCAAATGGCTCGAGCACCTGGCGACGGCGGCGTTGGAGACGCTCTTGCTCTCCGACCTGTTTCTCGTGGTCGACGTGGGCGAGACGGCTTGGAACCTCGAGATCGAGGACAAGCTGGCCAAGCAGATCGAGTCCTTCGTCGGCTAGCTAATGGCACCCGATCGGGTTGTTCGGCGCGTCTCGGGTGCTGGCGGCGTCACCGGACGAAATCCACGTGATCGCACCTCGGCGGCTGCGTCGCCCTACGTCTCTGGAGCCAACTGCTGCCAGATCAGGCTCGATAGCCCCTGGATGGTCTGGATCCCCTCTTCTTCGGTGTTTTCGCCGTTGACGAGCACTGCGATCACATAGTTGCGGCCGTCACCGTCCACCCACCCGATGCTGTTCACCTGCCACGGCGGCGACTGGTTGTCGAGGGTCACCCATCCGTTCTTGATGGCGACCGTCGCTGCGCTGCTCACCCCGTAGGAGATCCCCCAGGCCTGGGTGGGGTCGACGTTGGTCATGAGTCCGAGCTCGTAGCTACGCGACGCATTGGTCAAGACGGAGTTGGGATACGCGACCGTCTTCACCATCTGGACCTGGTCGGCCGCGGTGGTGGTCGACAACCCCCACAAGCCGGCCGTGTCGGGGGTGGTCTGGGTCAGGCCCGCCACCTTGTCGAAGTGACCGATGGCGGTGGCGCCTCCCTCGAAGTCCCACAGATTCTGCGCGTCGTCGTCGTTGCTCTCCTCGATCATCTGCTGCGCCAGCACCTGCTGGTCCGACGGCAGGGTGGTGACCCCCTGGGCCTGGGCCTCCGACAGGAGCGTCGCCAGGATGTCCACCTTCATGATGCTGGCGCAGTACTCGGTGACGCCGGGCCGGTAGATCGCGGTACGCCCGGTCACCTCGTCGAAGACCGCCGCGGTGACGTTGTACGGGCTCGCGGCCAGATAGGTGGCCACCGCCGGCACGTCGAACACGTCCTTGCCCGCCGTCGTCAGGTTCTTGACCGCCGTGGTCTTGCCTTCGGACCCGTTCTGCTTGGTTGTCGTCTGGGTCGCCACACGGCGCGAGCGGGCCGGGGGAGCCGTGACGTGTGAAACGAGCACGAAGCCGACCGCCGCCAGCACGATGGCCATGCCCACCGTCCTGGCCAGGCGCAACTGGCGCCGCCGACGGCGTCGCCGCATGGCGGCGGCCCGCCTGGCGACGGGCGATCCCATCGACCCCCGTGGTGCCGTCGAGGAACGTTGCGACGGCCGAGACGCTCCGGGCCCCATGAAAGAAGCGTAATGACGCGGTGACGCAAGTTCGCGTCTGCCGGCGTACCGACCAGATCGTCACACAGTCGCCAAGATGACCATCACGCTGGAGGTATGGCGCGTATCGGATCGCCAAAGACGGCAGCAAGCATGGGGGGTGTTTGACCTTGGGAAACCTCCCCGTAAAGATGTATCGCATTGTGACTGACGTCGAGCGGCCTTCAGGCCACTCCACGCCGTGGTCAGAGCGGAGTGCTCGGCCGCTCCGGGGGGCTCATTGGCTGCTCCTAGCTCTCGGCGCCTTGATTTCGGGCACGGTGTTCCCTCTCATCTCGGCATCGCCGCCCGCCGGGGCCAGTCAGGTCACCGATCTTCAGGCCAAGGCGAGTCAGCTCGAGCAACAGATCTCCAACGAGAGCGCGCAGATCGGCATCGAAGGTCAACGGTACGACGAGGCCGAGGACCACATCAACACGCTGAACTCCGAGATCGACAACACCAGGGACCAGATTTCGGCCGACCAGAAGCGAGTGGTGAACGACCAGTCCAACCTTCGTACGGTGGCCATCAACTCGTACATCAGCGACGGCTCGGTCGAGCTGTCCAACCCGCTGTTCGCCACCAACCAGAAGACCTTCGCCGCTCAGCAGGAGTACAACCAGGTCGCGACGGGCAATCTCGGGGTGGCGGTGGCCGAGCTGCACACCGCTCAGGTGCAACTGAACGCGGCCGAGGCGAATCTCAACACCCAGGACGACGAGGCCCACGCCGACGCGAACGCCGCCTCGTCGGCCGAGGCGTCGGCCAACCAGCAGGAGTCCGCCCTCAACGCCGACCTCGGCCAGGTCAAGGGCCAGCTGGGCGTCGCGGTGCAGCAGGCTCAGCAGGCCGCCCAGGCTGCCGAGGACTCCCAGACCCAGCGGGTCCTGGTCGACGGGGCCACCTTCCCGCCACCGCCGTCGGCCGGGGGCGCCGCCGGCGAGGCGGTGGAGGCCGCCGAGACCCAGCTGGGCGTCCCCTACGTCTGGGGCGGCACCTCGCCCCGGGGCACGCCGGGGGACCCCTCGGGAGGCTTTGACTGCTCGGGGTTGGTCATGTGGGCGTGGGCCCAGGCCGGCGTCGACCTGCCCCACTACTCGGGCTCCCAGTTCGACGACACCGCGCCGGTGCCGGTATCGGACATGGAACCCGGTGACATCCTCTTCTACGGTCCCGGCGGCAGCCAGCACGAGGCCATGTACGTCGGCGGGGGCGAGATGATCGAGGCCCCCGAGACCGGTGAGGTCGTCCACATCACCCCCATCCGGCTGGGGGACGGCTTCGTCGGGGTCGGCCGGCCCTAGCTCCTAGCGTTCAGGTGTGGTCTCGCCGGGCGAGCTGAGGTACGCCTCGGTCAGCCAGTCGCAGATCTCCCGGTCGAGATCGTCGGCGTCTCGAAGATTGGCCACGTGGTAGTAGCGCCCGTGGTACTGGATCACCTTCCTCGTGATCCGCTGGTGTTGGACCCGTCGCGACAGGGAGAACGAAAGGGCGACCCATCGCTGCATGGGTCGAAGCTCGGCGAAGGTGCGGTCGCGCTTGAGGAAGATCCCGACCGAGACCGGTTCGACGTGGACGGGCCCGACTGAGTGCAGATGGCGCATCACGGCATCGAAGATCGGGCGCTCACGGTCCAACCCCGTCGAGAAGTACTCGTCGAGCGACATCGCCGGCGCGCACTCGTGTGATTGGTTGAGCCGGCCGAATTGACGCCGGCAGGACGGGCAGATCCAGGCGGTCACCGCCGTGCGCGGCGGGGCCCCTAGCGGGGCTTCCAGGCGTCGGGCTTGGCCACCAGGGCCGACACATGGTCGGGGAGCTCCCCCGAGACCACCTCGGCGATGGTGATCTCGTCGAGCACCTCGCGCAGGCACGCCCGCACGGCGACCCAGATGACCTGCAGGTTGCTCGCGGCGGCGTCGTAACTGGCCGCCTCGGGTCGTAGGCCGCGCACCTCGGCCAGTGGACCCTCGAGGCGCCGGAACACCTCGCCGATGGTGATGGTGTCGGCGGGCCGGGCCAGCTGGTAGCCGCCCTCGTTGCCCCGATGACTGGTCACGATGGCCGCCCGGCGCAGCTCATTGAGGATGGATCGCAGGAACCGGACCGGCAGGCCCTGGGCCTCAGCCAGCTGGTCGGCCGTCTGGGGCGCCTCGGACGATGCGAGCGTGCACAGTGCACGGAGCGCGTAGTCGACCTTGGCCGAGATGTGCATGGCCGAATTCAAGCCCAATTTCCCCCGACGCGATGGCATCGAGGATCTTGGTAGTCAGAGAGGGGCCTGCACCGGGCTCGGGTCCGGCTCGGCGAGGGTCGGCGCGGACGCGGTGTCGGCCGGACGGCCCTCCTTGGCCAGGACGTGGACCCGGTCACCGGGAACAAGCTCGAGGAGCCGGGCGGCGTCCCGGTCCAGTTGGACCCAGGCGAAGAGAGCCTTGTCGTCCCCGGGGTCGTCCCCGTTCGACCCGAGCTGGTCGGGGTCCAGCCGCACCTCGACGCGCACCTCGAACCCGAGATGGGCCACCCTGAGCACGGTGGCCGGGTGGGAGCCCGGCACCGGCTGGCGGCTCACCGAGACGTCGTGGGGCCGGACGTATTCGCCCCGGATCGACGTCGCGGGGCCGACGAAGGTGAGCACGAAGTCGTTGACCGGCTCGTCGTAGAGCTGTTGGGGGGTCCCGACCTGCTGGAGGCGACCGTGGTCGATGACGGCCAGGCGGTCGGCCACCTCCATCGCCTCTTCTTGGTCGTGGGTCACGAGCACGGTGGTGACGTGAACCTCGTCGTGGAGCCGTCGCAGCCAGACCCGCAGCTCCTTTCTGACCAGTGCATCGAGCGCGCCGAACGGCTCGTCGAGCAGGAGCACCCGGGGCTCGACGATCAACGCACGGGCGAGCGCCATGCGCTGGCGTTGGCCGCCCGAGAGCTGGCTCGGGTAGCGCTTGGCCATGCCGTCCAGCCGGACCAGTTCGAGCAGCTCGGCCACCTTGGTCGCGATCTCCTGCTTGGGTCGGTGTCGAACCTTCAGGCCGAACGCGACGTTGTCGGCCACGGTCATGTGCCGGAACAGCGCGTAGTGCTGGAAGCAGAAGCCGATGCCGCGATCCTTGGGGGCCAGCCCGGTCACGTCGTCGCCGTCGATGAAGACCCGTCCCGCGTCGGGGGTTTCCAACCCCGCGATCACGCGGAGGAGCGACGACTTCCCGCACCCGCTCGGACCGAGCAGGGCGGTGAGGGAGCCGGTGGGGATTTCTAGAGAGACGTCGTCGAGAGCGGCAACATCGCCGAATCTCTTCGAGACGCCCCGAACCTCGATCGCCACGAGGGGCTTCCTTTCTCGGGTTTGGAGATGCTGAGCAGGGCCAACACCAACACGGTGATGAGAGCGAGGATGAAGGCCCCGAAGTCGGCACCCGATGTGTCGGACTGCTCGAACAGATATCCAACGTACAGGGTCATCGTCTGGGTGTGTCCCACCACGTCGCCGGCCACGATGCTCAGCGCGCCGAACTCCCCGAGCACCCGCGCCGTGGTGAGCGTGATCCCATAGGCGAGGCCCCACCGGATGGCCGGGAGCGTGACCCGCCAGAAGGTCTGCCATGGGCCGGCCCCAAGGGTCGCCGCGGCCTGCTCCTGCTCGGTGCCGATCTCTTGGAGGACCGGGAGCACCGAGCGGGCCACGTAGGGGATCGACACGAAGGCCGAGGCCATCACGATCCCGGGGATCGAGAAGATGATCTGAATGCCGTGGCCGGTCAGCCAGCCGCCGAACCAGCCGGTCCGGCCGTAGACCAGGACGAGCGCCAACCCGACCACAACCGGGGAAACCGCGATCGGCAGGTCGATGGCGGCGTCCAACAGCGCGGCCCCCGGGAACCGGCGCCGGGCCAGAAGGAGCGCCGCGATCACCCCGAAGACGGCGTTGAGCGGCACCGCGATCAAGGCGACGATGAGCGTCAAGGTGAGGGCGTGGAAGAAGCCGGCGCTGGTCGCACCGGACGGGTTGGCCAGATTCCGCCATGCGGCCACGAAACCGGAGGCGAAGGCCCGGTAGGCGATCGCTCCGACCGGGACGACCACGAGGAGGGCCAGATACCCGAGCACCGCCGTCCGAAGGCCATAGCGGCCCAGCCTGGCCCTGGCGGGGCGACCTCGTGTCACAGCGTGACCTCGGGCCGGGTCAGGCGCCGGCGGATGGCCCCGAAGACGAGCAGCACAGCCAGCGAGATGAGGAGAAGGGCCAGCGACACCGCGGCCGCCGAGGTGGTCTCGCCGCTCTCGTAGAGGTTGAAGATCCGAAGCGAGGCCACCTCGGTCGAGAAGGGCTTGTCGCCCGAGATGAACACCAGCGAACCGAATTCCCCCATGGCCCGGGCGAACGCCAGCATGGCCCCCGACAGCATCGCGGGGGCCAGGCTGGGCAACACGATCCGACGCAGCACCGTCGCCGAGTTGGCCCCGAGCGAGGCCGCCGCCTCCTCGGCGTCGCGATCCAGCTCGGCCAGCACCGGTTGGACGGCCCGGACCGAGAAGGGGAGGGTGACGAAGGCCAGCGCGATCCACACTCCGAGCCGGGTACCCGACGCGTTCAGGTGGAACGGGCTGTCGGGCCCGTACAGACTGAGCAGGGTCAGACCGGCGACGACGGTCGGCAGGGCGAAGGGGAGATCGACCACCGAAGCGATCACCCATTTCCCGGGGAACCGGTCGCGGACCAGTACCCAGGCGATGGCCGTCCCGGCGATCGTGTTGGCCACCACCACGATCAGTGCGCTGATGAGGGTCAGCTTGAGGGCCGCCCAGGACTCGGGGTTGCGCACCGAGCCCCAGAACCCCGACCAGCCTCCTCCGAACGCGTTGGACGCGACCGCGGCGATGGGGATCAGGACCAACAGGCTGAAATAGATCATCGCCGTGCCGGGCGCGACGAAGCCCGCCGCGGCCCGGCCGATTCGCCTGGCCGGTCCCAGGGTCTGTTCCGGGCGTGCCTCCGGCGCCGACCCGGTGGTCGAACTCGGCGCGCTGGCGCCGAGTGTCGTGCTCACCTCACCCGCTCGTGGTGGCCTGCCCGAGGGACGCCTCGATCTTGGTGATGACCCCAGAGGTCGGGTCGAACAGCTTTGCGACCACCTTGGTCCACCCCCCGAGGTATTGGATCGTGAAGAGCGTCTTCGGGGTCGGGAAGCTCACCCCGACGGCCGCCGCGGCGCCGGGCACGACCGGCCGGTACCCCTCGATCGCCCAGAGCTCCTGGCCCCGCTTGGACAACAAGAAGTTGACGAACGCTTTGGCCGCCGCCGGGTTCTGGGCGTTCTTGGTGACCGCGATCGGGTTCTCGATCAAGATGTCCTGGGGCGGGATCACGTATTGGATCGCGTCGTCCTTGTTCTGGGCCGCGATCGCGTCGTCCTCGTAGTCGAGCAGGACGTTGCCGGTGCCGGCCAGGAATGACGCCAGCGCCACGCTGGCGCTGGTCGGTTGCGAGACGGTGTTCTTGAGCAGCTCGCCCAGGTACTTGTCGGCCTCGGCAGGGGTCTTGCCCAGCTTGAGCTCGGCCCCGTAGGCGGCGGCCAGGTTCCAACGGGCCGACCCCGAGCTGAACGGGTTCGGCGTCACCACCTGGACACCCGGCTTGATGAGGTCGCTCCAGTTGTGGATGTGCAGGGGGTTCCCCGGGCGGACGATGAACACCACCACCGAGTCGGTGACGTTGCCTTGGTCGGGACCGACCGTGTCCCACTTCGGCGACACGATGCCCGCCTGGACCAGGGTCTCCATGTCCGGCTCGAGGGAGAAGTTGACGACGTCGGCCGGCTGGCCGGCCACCACGTTCTTGGCCTGGGTGCCCGAGGCGCCGTAGGAGCCGGCGATGGTGATGCCGTGCCCGGCCGAGGTCGCCGAGAAGGCCGTGGCGATGGCGGTGTAGGCGGCCGAGGGGGTGGAGTACGCGACCAGGTTGACGGTGCCCGAGGCGGCGCCGGCGGCGGGGGCGAAGGAGGCCGAGATGGCCAGCGCCGCACCGACGGCGGCGGCGGCCCGAATCCAACGCGACCGGAGGTGACACAGGGGAGAGGGGGTTCGAGGCATTCGGTATAGATACTAGAACCGATCAACTAAGTCAACTTTTGGTTTCGATTATGTCGATGCTGTGTCCAATGGCGGATCTGGGCGGAGGCGATCGGGGTGGACAGGAAGCCGGCGTGACCGGCCCGGCCGCCCCGCGCCAGCGATGATCGCCGACCGGCCACCTGGCCGGCGGCACTCACCGACGACGTTGCGTGGCGTGACGACCAAACGTCGCGGCCCGCGGACCATCGGCTGCCATGCTGTGGGCGTGGCCGAAGAGGACCAGCCCGAGTCGCGGCGCAGCCGGCTCTTCGAGGTCGCGGCCTCCCGGGGGATCCCGCTCGGCACCATCCTCACCACCATCGGGGTGGCGGTGGTCGTCTACCTGGCCGGCCACCTCATCTACAAGCTGCGGGAGGTCCTGCTCCTCATGGTAGTGGCGGGCTTCATCGCGCTGCTCTTGAACCCGGCGGTGGTCCAGTTGCGCCGGTGGGGCGTCAAGCACCGGGGTTCGGCCGTGGCCATCGTCACGGTGCTGGCGCTGGTGGCATTCGGCGCCCTCGCGTTCGCCTTCGGCTACCCGCTGGTCAACGGGATCACCCACCTGGCCGAGTCCCTGCCGCGATACATCAAGGAGGCCGAGAACGGCAAGGGGCCGGTCGGGCACCTGGTCCGCAAGTACCACGTGGAGCACTGGGTCAAGGTGAACCTCGCGCCCAAGCTGGCCAGCTTCGCCAAGAACCTCTCCAAGCCCGCCCTCTCGGTCGGGAAGGGTGCGCTCACGCTGGTGATCGCGCTGATCACGATCTTCATCCTGGTGCTGCTGCTCTTGTTGGAGGGCCACAAGCTCCGCAATGGCATCTTGAAGATGATGTCGCCGGCCAAGGCCGAGCAAACCAGCCGGATCGCGTCCGAGGTCAGCCGGTCGGTGACCGGCTTCATGATCGGAAACTTCATCACGTCTCTGATCGCGGGCACGATCGTCTTCGTGACCCTCACCGTGCTCGGCGTGCCCTTCGCCTTGCTGTGGGGACTGTGGGTGGCGTTGCTCGACTTCTTGCCCATGATCGGCGGCGCGGTCGCGGGTATCCCGACGGTCCTGTTCGCGTTTGCGCACTCGTTCACGTCGGGCCTGGTGGTGCTGATCGTCTTCCTGGCCTACACCCAGATCGAGAACCACATCTTGAACCCGATCGTCATGAGCAGAACGGTGCGGATCAATCCGCTGCTGGTGCTCATCGCGATCCTGGTCGGGGCGAGCGTCGGCGACCTGGTGGGCGGGTTCTTCGGCGGCTTCGTGGGCACCCTGCTGGCGATCCCCTTGGCCGGCTCCATCCAGGTCGTCGTCCGCGAGGTCTGGCAGGCCACCGCGCCCGAGCCGGTTCCCCTCACCGTCCCGGTGGTCAACCCGGTCGGTCCTCCATCCCCGGGCCCCTGACCGAGCGGTGGGGCGGTGACCGAGGAACGGCCCGTTGGGCCCGCCCCGATCCTCGAGTTCGACCCCGAGGCGGGGGCGCTCATCGAGCCCGGCCATCTGGCTGCGCCGATCGAGGGGCTGCCGCCGGCCACCGTCGTCTGTTTCTTCGCCGAGGTGGTGGACCAGGTCTGCGGCGACGGTCGGGCCGAGGTGGTGGCCGAGCTCGGTTGGGAGTTCCCCCGGCACCCGCTCTACGTGCTCGAGGCGGGGGAGGGCCGGCGGGTCAGCGTCTTCTGCCCGGGCGTCGGCGCGCCGCTCGCCGCCTCGCTGTTCGAGGACGCCATCGCGCGCGGCTGCTCGAACTTCGTGGCCTGTGGTGGCGCCGGCGCGCTGGTGCCCGGCCTGGCGCTCGGCCACGTGGTGGTCCCCGACGCGGCGGTGCGCGACGAGGGCACCTCCTACCACTACCTGCCCGCGGCGCGCGAGGTGGCGGCCGACCCCGACGCGGTCGCGGCAGCGGTGGCGGTGCTCGAGCGCAACGGCGTGCCGCACACCGTCGGGAAGACCTGGTCGACCGACGCCCCGTATCGAGAGACGGTGGCCCGCATCGCGCGGCGCCGTGCCGAGGGGTGCATCACCGTCGAGATGGAGGCGGCCGCCTTCATGGCCGTCGCCCGCCACCGGGGGGTGCGCTTCGCCCAATACCTCTACGCGGGCGACGACCTCTCAGGCGAGGCCTGGGACCACCGCTCATGGCAGACCACCTCGGCCCGCCGGACGCTCTTCGAGCTGGCCGTCCAGGCGAGCCTCGGGCTGTCCCTACCTCACCGCGGCTGAACCGGGGACCCGACCGGGGCCACCGAAGCTGGGCGTGGCCGAAGTTGGCCGGACCGAACGTCGGGTCGGCCGGACCTCAGTCCTTGGGCAGGGGGCGGACGGCGGCCACGTCGAGCTCGATCGTGATCTTCTCCGAGACGAGCAGACCGCCGGCGTCGAGGGGCACGTTCCACGAGAGTCCCCAGTCGCGTCGGTTCACCACCACCGAGCTCTCGAAGCCGATTCGGAAGAACCCGAACGGGTCGTTGGTCGCGCCGGTGAGCTCGAGGTCGAAGGTGACCGGATGGGTCGCGTCGCGGATGGTGAGGTCGCCGGTCAGCCGATAGGTGTTCTCGTCGAGAACCTCGGCCCTGGTGCTCTTGAAGGTGATGGTGGGGTAGGTCTCCACGTCGAAGAAGTCGGTGCCGCGCAGGTGGGCGTCGCGATCGGCCTGTTGGGAGTCGATCGAGGCGACCTGGATCGTGATATCGGCGCTCGAACGGGTCGGGTCCTCGCCGTCGATGTGGATCTGGCCGTCGAAGTCCTTGAACAGGCCCCGAACCTTGGTCACCATGGCGTGACGGGCCACGAAGCCCAGCCGGCTGTGGGCGGTGTCGATCGTGTAGTCGCCTGACAGTGTGGCGAGGTCGATGGTTGCGGTGCTGGTCATGGGCCCTCCTAGATAGATGCTTGCACAAGCAAGTATATACTGGTTGCGTGGGCACGGCAACATGTTGAGGCGATTGGGGAGGGCAGCGTGGGAGCAGGCGACGTGAACCGGTCCGAGGTCGACCTGGACACCCCGCTCGACGAGGACGAGGAGCGGGCCTGGCGCTCGTTCGCACGGGCCTTCGTCGTGGTGCCCCGCGTGCTCGAGGCGGAGCTGCAGGCGGTCCACCGGGTGACCATGACGGAGTACTTCGTCCTGGTAAACCTGTCCGAGGCACCCGACCGTCGGCTCCGGATGACCGAGCTGGCGGCACGGGGCGCAATGTCGCTCAGCGCCATCAGCCGGGTGGTCGACGGCATGGAGCGCCGGGGCCTGGTCTCTCGGGAACGCTGCC
>Ga0302325_10030771_pt1 | contig 11062 bp, 9 predicted proteins | sample Palsa_T0_2_FD_201948 | JGI IMG/M metagenome (GOLD analysis project Ga0302325, IMG submission 201948) | Peat permafrost microbial communities from Stordalen Mire near Abisko, Sweden - Palsa_T0_2 | ecosystem: Environmental > Terrestrial > Soil > Palsa > Peat permafrost | place: Sweden: Abisko...
GACGCTCGCCGCGGAGTCCTGCCTGACGGACTGGTCGTGCGTCGCGGTCGGCAGCTACAGGCCGACTGCCGGCACCTTCTCCGCCTTTGCCATGGCCGCGCCGATCGCCCGTACCGGGTACCGCTTCGTCGCCTCCGACGGCGGGATCTTCAGCTACGGGCCCGGAGCGCCCTTCCTCGGCTCCATGGGAGGCATGCCGCTCAACAAGCCCATCGTCGGCATGGCGGTCATGCCCGGAGGTGACGGCTACGACCTGGTGGCCTCCGACGGCGGGATCTTCACATTCGGCAGCGCGCAGTTCTACGGCTCCACCGGCTCCATACAGCTCAACAAGCCGATCGTCGGGATGGCGCTGACGCCTGACGGGGCCGGCTACTGGTTGGTCGCCTCCGACGGGGGCATCTTCAGCTACGGCGACGCCCAGTTCTACGGCTCGACGGGCAGCCTCAAGCTCAACAAGCCCATCGTCGCCATGGCGGCCACCCCCGACGGGCGGGGCTACTACCTCGTGGCGTCCGACGGCGGCATCTTCAACTACGGCGACGCCACCTTCCAGGGCTCGGCCGGCTCGCTGATCCTCAACCAGCCGGTCGTCGGCATGGCCGCGCCGCTCTCCGGCGGCTACTACCTCGTCGCCTCCGACGGCGGGATCTTCACCTACCCGACCACCAACGGTCCCCCCTTCTACGGTTCCAGCGGCTCCATCAAGCTCAACAAGCCGATCGTGGGGATGACAGCGGTGTCCAACGGCTACTACCTGAGCGCCTCCGACGGCGGGGTCTTCACCTATCCGACGACGAACGGCCCGACCTTCTACGGCTCCACCGGTTCGATCGTGCTCAACAAGCCCATCGTGGGGATCGCGGGATAGGCGGCCTCTCGTTCGGGGGGCTCCCGGGGGGCCGGCCTATAGAGTGAGGCTGACGCGGCTGTCAGCAATCGGGTGCCCGGAATGCCCTGGCGCGCGAGCGGTGGCCCGACCTTTGCGAGCTCAATGTGGATGTGTGAGGTGCCGGCGATGTCTGGAATGATCGGTCCATGAGCAGCGGCATTGCAGCCTGGGGGACGTATGTGCCCTTCTGGCGACTTCAGCGTTCGGCCATCAAGGGTGTCCTGGGGAGCGGCGGAGGCCGGGGCACCCGGGCTGTGGCCTCCCACGACGAGGACACGACCACTCTGGGCGTCGAGGCGGGCCGGCGGGCATTGGCCGTGGGTCCCGGGGCGGGGGCCGTCCAGGACCTCTTCTTGTCGACGCCGGACCCCCCGTACCTGGACAAGACCAGCGCGACGACGGTGCACGCCGCTCTGGGCCTCGGACGCGGCTGCGGCGCCTATGACTTCACTGGGTCGTCGCGGTCGGCGGTGGGCTCGCTGCTGCAGGCACTGGGCGCGGCCTCCGGCGGTGGTCGCACCACTCTGGCCATCGTCTCGGATCTGCGCACCGGTCTGGCCGGTTCGGCCGAAGAGCGCGACAGCGGTGACAGCGCCGCCGCTCTTCTGTGCGCGCCCGACGGTGCGGTGGCCGAGCTGATCGGACGAGGAGCCGCCAGCGACGAGTTCCTCGACCGCTGGCGCGTGCCCGGTGAGGCCGACTCGCACGTCTGGGAGGAGCGCTTCGGCGAGGAGCTCTATGTGCCATTGGCCCGCGAGGCCTTTGCCGCCGCTCTCAAGGACGCCGGCCTGGCCGAGGGCGATGTCGACCACGCCATCGTGAGCGGCCTGCACGTACGGGCGGTCAAGGCGATTTCGAAGGGGCTCGGCGTGCGCGAAGGGGCCCTGGCCCCCGACCTCAACGGGTCCGTCGGCAACCTCGGCGCCGCCCAGGCCGCCGTCGCGCTGTGCGACGTCCTCGACCGGGCAGAGCCAGGACAGGTGATCGTCGTGCTGTCGCTGGCCGACGGGGCCGACGCGCTGGTGCTGCGGACCACCGGGGCGCTGACCGCGGTCCAGGCGGCCCGGGCCGAGGCCGGCGTGCCGTCGGTGGCCGAGCAGGTGGCGGCCGGGCGCGACGACCTGGCATATGCGACCTTCCTGACCTGGCGCGGCCAATTGCGGCGCGAGCCCCCGCGCCGCCCGGACCCCGAACGGCCCGGGGCCCCGACCGTGCACCGCTCCGAACAGTGGAAGTACGCCTTCGCAGGCAGCCGCTGCCTCGTGTGCGGGTTCCGCCACATGCCTCCGACCAGGGCCTGCCTGTCGTGTCACACCATCGACCAGATGCAACCGGAGCGCCTCGCCGACGTGCCCGGGACCGTGGCCACCTTCACTATCGACCACCTGGCCTTCAGCCTGTCCCCGCCGGTCGTCGGCGTCATCGTCGACTTCGACGGTGGCGGCCGTTACCGCTGCGAGATGACGGACGTCGTCGCCTCGGAGCTCTCCATCGGGGATCGCGTCTCCATGACCTTCCGGCGCGTCTGGACGGCGCAGGGCGTGCACAATTACTTCTGGAAGGCCCGCCCGGCCATCGACCGGGCCGGCGTCGAGGACGTCAACGAGAGTCAAGGAGCGTAAGCCGATGGGCAGCAAGGGCATTCGGGACCAGGTGGCCGTCATCGGCATGGGCTGCACCCGTTTCGGCGAGCTGTGGGACAAGGGCGTCGACGACCTCCTGACCGACGCCGCCACCGAGGCCATTGCCTCGGTCCCCGGCCTGGAGCTGGCCGACATCGACGCCTTCTGGCTGGGCACCATGACCTCGGGCGTCTGTGGCACGACACTCTCACGCCCCCTCAAAATCGACTACAAGCCCGTCACCCGCGTCGAGAACTACTGCGCCACGGGCTCGGAGGCCTTCCGCAATGCCTGCTACGCGGTCGCTTCGGGTGCGTACGACACCGCCATGGCCATCGGCGTCGAGAAGCTCAAGGACACCGGGTACTCGGGCCTGACCGGTATCCGAGCCGTCGGCGACGGCACCGATCCCGGCCTGTCGTCGCCCGCCGCCTTCTCCTTCCTCGCCCCCTCCTACGGCCTCAAGTACGGCGTGGACAAGGACCAGATGAAAGAGGTGATGAGCCGGATCGCCTTCAAGAACCACCAGAACGGCGCGCGCAACCCGCGGGCGCAGTTCCAGAAGGAAGTCTCGATGGAGACGATCGCCAAGGCGCCGCTGGTGGCGGGCGACCTCGGCGTCTTCGACTGCAGCGGCGTGAGCGACGGCTCGGCGGCGGCCATCATCTGCCGGGTCGAGGACGCGCACAAGTACTGCGACAACCCCCTGTACGTGAAGGCGCTGGCCTTCGTGGCCGGTCCCGCCGCCGGCCCGATCGATCCTTCGTACGACTACACGACCTTCGAGGAGGTCGTGCGCTCGGCGGCCGACGCCTACGCCCAGGCCGGGATCACCGACCCCCGGGCCCAGCTGGCCATGGCCGAGGTGCACGACTGTTTCACGCCGACCGAGCTCGTCCTCATGGAGGACCTGGGCTTCGCCGAGCGGGGCACGGCGTGGAAGGAGGTGCTCGAGGGCACGTTCGACCGCGACGGCGAGCTGCCGGTCAACCCCGACGGTGGGCTCAAGTCCTTCGGGCATCCCATCGGCGCCTCGGGGCTGCGCATGCTCTTCGAGTGCTGGCTGCAACTCCGGGGCGAGGCCCCGCCGGACCGCCAGATCGACACCGTGGGCGCCGGACGGACACTCGGGCTCACACACAACCTGGGCGGCGCGCCGGGCGAGGGCGTCAGCTTCGTCGGCATCGTCGGCACCGAGCTCGGCTGATGAGCGGCTCGACGGACGACGCAGGGCCCGGCACCGACCTGCTGGCCGAGAGCGACGACCAGGCTGCACTGCGCCAGCTCGCCCGCGACGTGGCCGAGCGCGAAGTGGCGCCGCGGGCCCACGAGGCAGACGAGGCGGGCGCGGTGTCGCCCGAGGTGCGCAAGGCCCTGGCGGCGGCCGACCTGTTGCGCATCACGGTGGGGGAGCAATGGGGCGGGATGGGCCTGGGCGACGTCGAAGCGGCGATCGTCCTGGAGGAGATCGCCCGGGTCGACGTGTCGTCGGCCATCTGCTGCCAGCTCACGTTCAACGGTCCGCCCCGGGGGATCGAGCACCTCGGCCCTGACGCCATGAAGGAGCGCTGGCTCCCGGCGGCGGCGGACGGCGACGCGCTGATCAGCATCGGCATCACGGAGCCCGACGCCGGGTCGGCCGTCCAGAACATGCGCGCGGCGTTGGTGGAGGACGGGCCGGGACGCTGGCGCCTCAACGCCTACAAGAACTACTCAACCCTGGGCGACGTGGCCCAGGGGGTGCTGGTCTGGTGCCGCTGGCCGGGCGGGGAGGGTGCCAAGGGCATCGGTGCTGTCATCGTGCCCACCGACCGGGAGGGCGTGTCCATCACGGGGCGCCACAAGGGTATGGGGATCCACGCCGCCACTGAGGCCGAGCTCGCCTTCGATGGCGTCGAGATCACGGCGGACGATGTGCTCTTGGCGGGCGACCCGTCGAGCACGGAGGCCTTCAAGGTCCTGCTGTCGCACCTCAACCACGAGCGCTGCGGCAACGCGTCCATGTGCGTCGGGGCGGCGCAGGGGGCGCTGGAGCATGCGGTGCGCTACATGAACGAGCGTGTCATCGGGGGACGTCCCTTGGCGGAGCTGCAAGGTTTGCAGTGGAAGCTGGCCGACATGGCTGTGCAGCTCGAGGGCGCCCGGATGCTTCTGGCCCGCGCCGTCCGGCTCGCCGGTCCGCACGGGACGCCGCCGGCTTTGGAGACGGCGATGGCCAAGACCGCGGCGAATTTGGCGGCCAAGTTCGTCTGCGACGAGGCCATGCAGATCCACGGTGGCTACGGCTACTCGCGCGAGTACCCGCTCGAGCGGGCCTACCGGGACATCCGGGGACTGTGCTTCGGGGCGGGTACGGTGGAGGCGCAGCGCAACTACATCGGGCTGCGGGTGGCCGCCGGGGCGCGTACCGGGTCGCCCGGCTGGAGGGCTCCGCTCGACGGGTCGTAGGCGACGGGCCTCGCGCGCAGGACGGTGCGGGGGATCCCTCCTCCTTAGTGTGGACCCATGCCAACGAGACCTGTGATCGACCACGGCCGCTGCGAGGCCAAGCGGGACTGCGTGCGGGTCTGCCCTTACGACGTCTTCGAAGTGCGGCGGATGGACGCCGAGGACTTCACGGCACTCGGAATGCTGGGCAAGCTCCGGTCCACGGCTCACCGCCGGATGACCGCTTACACGGTGCGGGCCGACCAGTGCCACGAGTGCGGCCTCTGTGTCGCGGCCTGCCCCGAAGACGCCATCACTCTTGTGCCTGACCGGTAGCTCGTAGAGGACGGACCTCCGCCCCCGACCGCCGGACCCTCGGCCTAGTGCCCGCGCAGCGTCTGTGAGTGGGCGATAGCCCGAATCCGCGTCTGCGCGTCGAGCCATTCGGTCGAGCGGTTCACGCGTTCTTCCTGCAGGACGTGGTGCTCCCCCGTGGGGCCGTCGGTTCGCGCCCCGCACGTGTGGCAGACCGGTATCCGGCCGTTGGTCGCAGGTGTGTGGTGCTCGTCGAGCTGTGCGGCAACGTGCAAACACTCAGATGAGGTCATCGGTCCTCCTCGGTGCGCACCCGCCGGAGCGCGGAGCCGGGAGGGTCTTCCGGGCTCCTGATGAGCGTGCAGTCCAACCCTACGCCCTTGGGAGCGACTCGGCGTGCCGGGGCAGGTGACGGACTCGGCGACACCGACGACTTCATCAACACGAGCTCGCCTGGCTCGCATCCTCGGCCGGTCCCGTGTGGCCGTCCGCAAGCTCTGCGGAGCGCCGATCCAGCAGATTGACGTCGGCTCGGAGCGCCGTCAGCGCCTTCCGCCCCTCGCCACCGTAGGTGTAGCCCTGGGTGTACGCCTTGCCCGACGGGCTGTCATCGACGTCCGTCGGGGTGCCCCCGATGGGCTCGATGCCGGTGTCCTCGTTCCAGTCATCCCATGAGGTGACCATCACCATCGGAAGGGTGGGGGAGACCTCGGGGATCGCCACGCACCGGAAAAGATGGTCGAGCGTCGAGGCGGGGCCCTCGCCGGGCAGCCACTGGCGAGGTTGGGCCGGATGGTTCGTCGGGAGCCGGAAGCCTCGATCGTTGAAGCCCGAAGCGATATCGGGGATGACCGGGACCCGGCCTGCGGTCGCCGCGCTGTACTCGCTCAGCAGGTGACGCTCGTCGGCGACGAGGTCCGTCGTGCCCGGATAGCCGGTGAAGTCCTCGGTCGGACCGAGCAGCCAATCGGGATCCCCGTAATAGAGGATGTAGGACGTGATGGCGTCGAACTGCTCAATGCGGTCGACCTGCGGCGTGGTGGTGAGGATCGGGCCACCCGGGTTGGGATTCTCAGGGGTGACGCGCCAGTAGACCTCGTCCCCGATGAAGTACGGATTGAAGCCGAGCCTCTCCAGTACGGTCCGCGCTCCGCGGATCATGCCGGCGACGTCGCCCGTCAGGGTTCGCGTCAGGTACAAGAAGACCACGGGGCGGCCGTCGATGCGCAGATAGGACCGGTTGTGGAAGTAGTCCTTTGCGAACGAGGCCATGTCCGCGTCGAAATGCAGCTCCATCTGAAAAGTCACCGGCGTTGCTTCGCGCCCGGGATCGAAGCCCAGGTTCCAGGTCTCGTAGAACATCGCAAAGCGCATCTGGGAGATATTCGGGGCCCTCAGGAACGACTTCATGGCGCCATCGGCTTCTTGGTAGTCCTCTCCCGAATACCCGGGGTCATCGGGCCACCAGTCGATGGCGAAGAAATTGATGCCCGCCCTGCGGGCGTTGGTGATGTCGCGGGCCGCCGTCCGCGGGCTCAGGGAGTTCACGAGAGAGCCGGCCGGCAGTTGCGGTGGGACGAGGTGGGCGCGCAGCGTCCCGCCGGCGAAGTTCTCGGGGTTCCAGAGGTAGTAGTAGGCACCGACGAGCGGATGCACGGTGGGCGCTTTGGCGGCTGCCGGAAGGGTCGCCGCCACGAGGAGCGTCAGAGTGACGGCGGCACCCAGGCAGCATTTCGCCATCATCCGCACGGCGGGATCCTACGAGTTGCGCGCCGAGGGGCGCGGCTGGGTGAAGAATGCGGCATGGATCACCCCGATCCCCCCGACACAGCCGAACAGAGCGGCCCCGCCGCACCGCCGCCCGGCCATGAGTCCGTCAGAGATCGTGTGACGCACCTGCGCGAGCGGGCAGAGCGCACGAAAGCAGGAATCGAGGCCCGACGCCCAGTCCGGGGGAGGCGTGCTTGCCGCGGCGGTGGCGTTCCGCCTCTTCATGTTCCTCGTTCCGTATGCCTTCGTCATGGTCACCGGGTTCGGGCTGGCCTCGACGGCCGCCGGGCAGAATCCCGGAGACGCCGCCCGTTCGGCTGGCATCAGCGGGCTGTTCGCCACTGCGGTCTCGAGCACGAGCACCCCTTCGTTGGCCAACCGTCTGATTGCGCTTGTCGTCGGCGGATTCGCTTTGGCTCTCACGGCCCGTTCGCTCGTCGGGGTCCTGTGGGTCGTGCATCGGCTGATCTGGAGGGTGCAACCGACCCGCAAGCCCACGCCCTGGGCACCTTTGATCCTCGTGGGATTCGTGACCGTTCTCTTCGGCCTGGCCGACCTGTTCGCCTGGATCGGCTCGCAATCGCTCGGGCTGCGGGTCCTGGCCTTCTTCCTGACGATTCTCGTCTCGGGCGGGGCCTGGTTCCTGGCCTCGTGGCTGCTCCCGCGTGACGATTGCGCCTTGTGGGCGCTCTTGCCCGGGGCGCTCATCGTCGGCGTGGGCGTGGGTGTCCTTCAGATTCTGACCATCACGTACGTCGTGCACGTGGTGACGCGGAAATCTGCTCTCTACGGGGCCATCGGGATTGCTCTGGCGCTCCTGCTCTGGACGTACTTCGCGGGCCGATTGCTCACCGCCTCCATCGCAGCGAACGCGTCACTGTGGAAGCACCGGACGCGGGAGCGGGCGGTGCAGGCTGACCTCCTGTCAGGGTCCGGCAACGGCGGCGTGGGCGAAGTCTGACCAGACCGCCACCCACTCCCTCCAGACCGGTGGCGGGTAGTCATGACCCATGCCCTCAATCTCGACATAGCGCGCACCGGGAATGACCTCGGCCGTACGGCGCCCCCCGCTCGGGTCGATGAGCGTGTCCCGGCTGCCGTGGATGACGAGGGTGGGGAGATCCAATTCCGCCAGCTCGGCCGAGCGGGAGCCATCGTGCCTGATCGCCGTCATCTGTCGTCCGACCCCTTCGGGACAGAAACAGCGGTCGTAGGCGGCGCCGGCCCGGACCCTGATGGCATCGTCGTCGAGCCATGCGGGCTTCGACCCGTAGACGTGCAGCGCGGCCACCTGGCGGTCGATGTAGGCCGCCCGGGACGGCGCCGCCGGTGCAAGCAGAAATGCCAGCGCCTCCTTCGAACTCTCGCCGTAGCCCGGCTCTCGGGTCCGGGACATGACCGACGTCAAGGAGAGGAGCCGGTCCGCGTGGTCGAGCGCGAGCCGCTGCACGATCATGCCCCCCATTGAGCAGCCCATCACATGCGCCCTGTCCTCCCCCATGGCACTGAGGACGGCGATGGCGTCATCGGCCATGTCGGCGAGCGCGTAGTCGGTCCCGTCGAGCTTCGTCGACAGGCCCACGTCGCGGTTGTCGAAGCGAACGACGTGGAAGCCCTCGTCACCAAAGAGCCGGCACCAGGCGACGTCGTAGTTCAGGCACTGTGACCCGAGACCGTTGACGAGGAGCAGCGTCGGCGCGCCCGGGTCGCCGAACTCCTCGTAGTAGATCTCGACGTCGCCGTTGAGCGCCGTGCTCATGGTCCGCCCATCTCCGTGATGGTACCGGCGGGGGCACGAGGTGTGATTCCCGTCGGCGGCGGGGCAGACTTGGTGTCCCACCGAGTCGGCCCTGCTCAAACGGGGTGGGGATCCCGTCGCCGATCGCCCGCCCAAGCGTCCGTTCGCGTACCATGGCGGCGGCAGATTCGTGTCAACGGGGGTTGGGCAATGGGGAAGGGCAAAGCCGGCAGAGCCAGGCTGGGAGTTGCGCTGTCATTGGGCATCCTTGTGATCACGCTGGTCTCGTGGACAGGAGCGTCCGCCGCGCCGTCGGCCTCCACTCCGGGCAGCAGCGTCCCCACGGTGGCCGGCGGGGTCAAGGGGCAATCGGGCTATCTCGTCTATTGGGACCAGAACGAGGAGGTCGACTTCTTGTCCATGCCGAAGGGCACTCTGGGCCAGCTCCTCCCGGCCTGGGACCTCAACGGACAGATGTGCGTCCTGCCCGGGGGCCGTTTCGTGGGCGGTTACGACCCCACGTTGCCCAGCCAGCACGACCTCGGCGGTGTGAAGCCCTACAAGCAGCCGGCGGACGGCGAGGAGCTCGACGAGCCGAACGGCTCGTTCAGTGGCCAGACCCTGTACGTGCCCGGGAAGTACAAGTTGCGCGGCCAGTCCATCGGCAGCGACTCCCCACCGAGTCCGAACGGCGTCTTCAACAACAACCAGACCTACACCGGGTGCGTGATCGACGGTCATCACAACGTCTTCGCCAACGACATTGCAACGGCCCAGGGTGATTACCCGCCGCCGAGCAGCGGTCGCCTGGTCGAATGGTTTGCCCCGAATTACACGACGTACTGCATTGTGTACGGACCCGATGCGGGGGGCGTGGGCCCGCACCACACGGACGGCACCGGGGGTCTGGCCCAGCCGGGCACCATGGCACTGGCGCCCAACGGCGACCTGTTGGTGCCCAACGTCGGCACTTCCAGCGTGCTGCGCTTCGCATCGAGCTCCCTGCCGACCAGTGCCACCGAGTGTCCCGGGGGCGTCTACCCGCGTGACAAGGTCCAGATGTCGACCTTTTTCAAGGTGTCGTTTCCCGCCGGCGTGGCCGAGGACCCGACGTGCGGTTGCTACGCGGTCAGCAGCTACATCGGAGATCCGTCGATCGTCTGGGTCAGCGACAGCGGCCAGCCGGAGCCGGGACGTGGCTCCGTGCCCGGCACGACCATCGCCGACCTCGGTCAGAACCCGAATCAGTACAACCCGTTCGGCATGGCGTTCGCACCGGACGGGACGCTGTACTTCGTCGACATCCACATCGCCTGTACGGGCCCGCTTACCGGCTGCGGTCCGGCTTCGTACGGCGGGCGGGTCATGCGAGTGACCTTCAGCGGGGGCCAACCGTCGGCGCCAACGGTCGTGGCCAGCGGCTTCGATTTTCCGACCAGCGTGACCGTGTGCGTCCCGGCGCAGACGCGCTGCCCCTACCCGTCGGGGAAGATCGAGGCGCCGTTGTCGGGACCGGCCGAGAACCCTGCTCCGGCCAAGGGGCCGCCATCCGATGCCCCGGCAAGAGCCGGCTTCGGCTGAGCACGTTGGCGAAGGGCCGAACGCCGTCGTGGCGCGGCGCTCGGCGGGCGTCGGTGGCCGGGCTGGCCGCGGTGATGCTCGCCTGGTGCGGCAGCGCGTCTTCGTCGACGGCGGTCGCTTCCGCAGCGGCAGCCCCCTCGGCCTCAATCGGTCCATGGGACTGGCCGAGCTACGGGCACGACGCCCAGCACACCTTCCACGGCCGGACCACGCTGACCCCGTCCTCGGTCCGCAGCCTGCGTCAGGCGTGGTTCTTCCCGACGGGCGACGCGGTGACGGCGACGCCGACGGTCGTCGACGGGACTGTCTATGTGGGGTCGTGGGACGACTCCTTCTACGCGGTGAGCCTGCGCACCGGACTACTGCGCTGGAAGGTCCGGCTCGGCTCGCAGAACGCGATCACGCCCTACCCCGGTCAGCATCCCCGCGACGTCACGTCCGACGGCGGCCTGGTCACCTCGTCGGCCTGGTTCGAGCAGGCGTCGGGGAGCCGACCCGCCCTCGTGATCTTCAGCGGTGGCTACACCCTCTATGCACTGAACGCGGCGACCGGGGCGGTGTACTGGAGACACGACTATTCCGGGTTGCCTGGCCCCCCCAACCCGGAGACCGACAGTACGCGGGTCTTCTCCTCGCCGGTGGTGGCCGACGGCCGCGTCCTCTTCGGGGTCGATGAGGACGGCCAGAGGAACTCGGCCGGCTACGTGGTTGCCGCCA
>Ga0302325_10030773_pt1 | contig 11061 bp, 11 predicted proteins | sample Palsa_T0_2_FD_201948 | JGI IMG/M metagenome (GOLD analysis project Ga0302325, IMG submission 201948) | Peat permafrost microbial communities from Stordalen Mire near Abisko, Sweden - Palsa_T0_2 | ecosystem: Environmental > Terrestrial > Soil > Palsa > Peat permafrost | place: Sweden: Abisko...
CTTCCCGGACGGCAAGTGGAAGGTCAACTTTATCTGCGGCCTGGGTCATGGCGATCCGTCCAAGGTGTTCCCGCGATCGCCTCGGCTGAGCTTTGAGGAGGCGTGCCAGGTCCTGTAGGTCCCGGCTGCGTTGGACCGGCTTGGCCTGAAGTCGGGGCCCGCTTGTCGGTTGGCACGCCGGACACTGGATACGCGGCTCTCGCTTAGGCTCGGTTCGCTATCCAGTGCCACCCCTGCGACGAAAAAGGTCGCCGACCGTACATCCTAGTAAGACGCACCACCGCAGTTGCTCCCGCACGCGATAAAAAGCTTATGCCTCAATACCGATCCCGAACCACCACTCACGGCCGCAACATGGCGGGCGCGCGGGGCCTTTGGCGCGCCACCGGCATGACCGACGGCGACTTTGACAAGCCGATCATTGCCATCGCGAACTCGTTCACCCAGTTCGTGCCCGGCCACGTGCACCTCAAGGACCTCGGGCAGATGGTGGCCCGCGAGATCGAGAAGGCGGGGGGCGTGGCCAAAGAGTTCCACACGATTGCGGTGGATGACGGGATTGCGATGGGTCACGACGGGATGCTTTACAGCCTGCCCTCCCGCGAGGTAATTGCGGACAGCGTCGAGTACATGGTCAACGCCCACTGCGCGGACGCGCTGGTCTGTATCTCCAACTGCGACAAGATTACGCCGGGCATGCTGATGGCGGCGCTTCGGCTAAACATCCCGGCCGTCTTCGTTTCGGGTGGTCCCATGGAGGCGGGCAAGGTGAAGATCGGCGGCAAGATCGTGGCGGTGGACTTGATCGACGCGATGGTGGCGGCCGGCGACAGCAAGCTGAGCGACGACGAAGTCCTGGCGATCGAGCAGGCGGCTTGTCCCACCTGCGGCTCGTGCTCCGGCATGTTCACCGCCAACTCGATGAACTGCCTGACAGAGGCGCTGGGCCTGTCCCTTCCTGGCAACGGCTCAACGCTTGCGACCCACGCAGACCGAAAGAACCTGTTCCTAAGAGCGGGACGGGTAATCGTGGATTTGGCAAAGCGCTACTACGAAGGAGACGATGCCACCGCCCTCCCTCGGTCGATTGCCACGTTTGAAGCGTTTGAGAACGCGATGTCGCTGGATATCGCGATGGGTGGCTCCACAAACACCGTGCTTCACCTGTTGGCGGCTGCTCACGAGGCGGAGGTTGACTTCACGATGGAGGACATTGATCGGCTATCTCGGCGAGTGCCATGTCTTTGCAAGGTCGCGCCGTCCCTTGCGACGGTTCACATGGAAGACGTGCACCGGGCCGGCGGGATCATGTCCATCCTGGGCGAACTGGACCGGGCGGGGCTGCTCAAGACGGACATCCCGACCGTTCACGCGCCCTCTTTGAAAGCGGCGCTGGACGAATGGGATGTGGTTCGGAACTCAGACGAGGCCGTTCACAAGTTTTATATGGCGGCGCCGGGCGGAATCCGTACAACCGCTGCGTTTGGACAAGATCGTCGATACGAGAAGTTGGACACCGACCGGGAGACGGGGGTGATCCGCAACCTTGAACATGCGTACAGCAAGGACGGCGGGTTGGCAGTGCTGAAAGGGAACCTGGCGACCGAGGGCTGCATTGTGAAGACGGCCGGCGTCGATGCCAGCCTGCTCACGTTTCGGGGTCCGGCTCGCGTATTTGAGAGCCAGGACGCGGCGGTGGAAGGGATCCTTGGCGACGCGGTGAAGCCCGGCGACGTGGTGGTGATTCGCTACGAGGGGCCAAGGGGTGGTCCGGGGATGCAGGAGATGCTCTACCCAACGAGTTATATCAAGTCGAAGGGGCTGGGCAAAGAATGCGCGCTGGTGACCGATGGCCGGTTTTCTGGCGGCACTTCGGGGCTGTCCATCGGGCATGTTTCGCCGGAAGCGGCGGAAGGCGGACTTATTGCGCTGGTGCAGGACGGCGACCTAATCGAGATCGATATTCCGGCACGGTCAATCCGGTTGGACGTCGCGGAGGATGTTCTCGAGACACGGCGCGCTCGCATGGAGATCCGGGGGAATGAGGCGTGGAAGCCAGGCCACCGCTGCCGCAAGGTCTCGCCGGCTCTGCGCGCCTATGCGGCAATGACGACCAGCGCGGCAAAGGGCGCGGTCCGAGATGTGGATCAGCTTTACCGGTAGCGTCGTCGGCCCTGCAGGGATTTAAGTCGGCTGTCGGAACAGACAAGAGTGGACTCGATCACCAAATTGGACCTATATCGCCGTATATATTGGCAAAAAAGACCATAATCATTTTGTGAAGCGAATCAGCGTACACGAGGCGAAGGCCCATTTCTCGGCGATCTTGAAAGACGTCGAAGCGGGTGATGTCGTGATCGTCACTCGACATGATAAGCCCGTTGTCGAGATACGATCCGTCGCCGGGTTGCCCGTCCCGCTTTTGGGCGCGTTCGCCGATGCGGCGGCGCCTCACCTTGAAGTCACTTGGTCGGAGACGGAACTCGACGAGTTGTTCGGCGATCTTCCCGGGAAAGCAATTGATTGAAGCTTCTGCTTGATACCAACGTGTTTATCTGGGCTTCGCGGGAGCCCATTATCCTCTCACCAAGCGCCCGCGCCGCCCTCTCGGACCCTTTAAACGAACGCTTCGTCAGCATGGTCTCCATGTGGGAAATGCAGATCAAGCACTCCCTCGGCAAGTTTCCGTTGCCGGACAAGATAGATGCCATCGGGAAATTGTGGTTGCAACCTCTGGCCGCTCAACTCCTATCCATCGAGCTTAAACACATCGGAAGGCTGTACGATCTGCCTCCGGCGCACCGCGACCCGTTCGACCGGATCATCATTGCGCAGGCGCTCACGGAGGGAATGACGATCGTGTCCACAGACACGGTGTTTCGCTCTTACGGAGTCAACGTTATTTGGTGAACCCAGTCCGGCGGCATAGTTGTTAAAGCATCTCTAAATCTCTCAAACACCGAGGAGACGGGTGGCTTGCCTGGTCAGCGAAAAGGCCTCACGGCATGCCTTATATTGCTTTGCCGCGGGATCTGATAGGCAAAGTGCGCGGTCCGAGCCGTGGATCAGCTCTTCGGTTAGTGCCGTCGCGTCTGACTGCCATATGCGGCCCTGGGCTTACCAATCGATTGTCCGCTCTGCACGCCGCGGGGCGAATCCTACATACATGGTTGTTACAAGTATGGTTGTAACAACTATGTTTGTATCGCGGCACGATCCAGACATCGGATCGGTTCGCTTGCCGAGATCGGAGGTTCGGGTCGCGTGGCTACCGGAGCGATGCCCCGTAACCCGTCACCCCGCTGCCATTCAGCGGCGGACCGGCTACTTTGGCCGAAAGAGCCGCCGGCACTTAAGGCGACCCTACGAGATCACGACGGTAGTCACGCTCATCCGCGGCAGACGGGTTTCACGGAGGCTTCCTCCGGCGAGACGACGGGGTGGAAGAGTGGGCATTTCCGGGCTGGACTGCCAGACCGCGACGCTCCTGGGGGAGAGTCCGACAACGCTGAAATCCACCACCGCGTCCTCCATCTCGCTCTTATTGATAAGCACCACGTTCCGGCCACCGGCAACGTTCGAGACGGCGAAGGCCTCGATGTTCGGCGGCGCGGCATTGTGAACTTCAAAAAACGCGTCGCCGAAGTGGGAGAAGAACCCGGCGCCGGTCCATGCTGCCAAGCCCAAAAACGCCGGCATCGGGCTGGCGGCAGGATCCTCTGTAAACACTCCGAGGGCGCCGTTCTGGTTTCCGTAAACCGCTGCCGAACCGCCCGCCATTAGGATATGTCCGACAACGCTAGCGCACCAGACCGTGTTGACGGCGGTGAAGAAACGGCGGTTCTTACCGTCTGGCGGCGTCCCGTCCTCAAAGCGCCAGGAAAAGTTCAGCTCCGAAGCGCTGACGCGGTCCGGGAGGGACAAAGCTTTCAAATCTTGCCGAACCTCCGAAATTTCCTTGCCCCACGTTGGCGTCTGAGCCAACGCCTCGGCGGTGGGGAGCGAGGTCACTCCCATGGCGTAGTGGTGGAAATCGATGCCGTCGAGCCGGTCTCCCATTGCGGAGGCGAACTTCCGAAGCGCGTTGCGGTTGTACCAGGTCCAAGCAGGCCCCCAGAGCCGCTTGCCCGGAACGACCTGGCGCGCCTCGTCCGAGCATCTCGTCGCCAAGGCAATCGACTCCTCGAGGGTCAACTTTTGGTTGTTGGGCTCATTCGGACTGGATATCTCCAACTTATGGAGGTCGACACCGGCCGACGACATCATCCGGAGCAGCCTGGCTACGTCGCCCGTCCGGACATCCACGTCGTTCGTGGCGCCTGCGAGGACAACCAAGACCCTCGTCCCGCGCTCTTGATACCACCGGATCAGGGACGGCCCATCGAGAGTGATCGGACCTCCCGATGCTCCGCTGGTCACTCGGCCGCCCCGCATACCGATCGGAATGCGAACGTATCGCGCGTCGAGCCTCTTCTCGGCCGCGGCAAGCGCCGGACTGTCGATCGCGGTCCGGGTGAACGTGGTCACGTTGTAACCCAGCGCGAGGGGGCTTGTGGAGGCCACGCGATTCTGGAAATCGACCACGATATCTGCCCCTCCCCCGGCGCGGAGACCACCGAGCCACGGGAACGCGCCGACGGCTCCGATCGCTTGAAGCATCCGGCGACGGGTCAGGTCTTTGCTCACCGCTTCGCTTCAACTCGCGCGATAGCAAGCTGCTTTTGGCTCTCGGTGAGCCCAGTGTCGCGCTGGATCATCTGAATCTCGTCGTTTGGACTCAGACGATGCGCGGCCGAGGTTGGGGGGGCCGCCCCGCATCCCAGCAGCGCCGCAAAAACTGGCCCGACAGCCCAAAGCGGAACCGGGTTCCTAATTATCATGGTCTTCTGCAAACTGCAGAGTAGCCAAGGCATCCGTGAAATCGGCGCCGGAACCACTGCCCGCATCGTGCCACGGCGCATTATCCAGGCACCACATATTCGGGCGGCTGGATAACGCGGGGTCCGCGTTGTTCACGTTGTTCATCGTGGTGGTCGGCCGCAACCCCTTGGCGTGACCGTCCAGAAACGCAAAGTTGGTGATCTGGTTGTGGCACCAGATATGGCCGGCGCTTCCGTCTGGAGCGCTGGGGCTCGTCATGAGTTGATAAAGCGCCCACGGCACAACGAGGTTCACGCCAGAGGTGTTGAGCGATGCCTCGGTGAGGCTGATCACCTCGGCCGGATTTGGCGAGAGGGTCATGCTGACACCATCGATATTGTCGCCGAACGGCCCGCCGAGTCCGTTCCAATTCCAGTTGGCGTTGTAGGACGTAAAGAACTGTCCCGGCTCCACGTTCCAGCCGCAGTTGCCGGTCGAGTCACATGTGTAGTCGGCAGTCGGAGCATTCCTCGCCGGGTTGGTTGGGCACTGATAGAGGTTGGCGCTCTTCACGTACGGGAAGGTAAGGGTTCTCCAACTCAGGGTGACCTGGTCCACCCGCACCACCCGGGGACACATGATGTCGTCGTAGTCGCCGGCGTACATTACGACGGCGAGCCCAAGTTGCTTATTGTTGCTAAGGCACTGAATCTTTTTGGCGGCCGCCTTAGCCTGTGCGAATACAGGGAAAAGAATCGCGGCAAGGATTGCGATGATTGCGATAACTACTAACAGTTCGATGAGTGTAAATGCATTGCGTTTCAAGGGTGTGCGTCCTCCTGTGGACATGCGGTCGTGGCTCGTTCAATGAGCCGGGTAGCAAATATTCGTCCTTGGGCGATTTGGCCGGTGGACAGCCCGACGACGGCGCGGAGAGCGGCGGCGGCCATTTCCGCAATCGGCTGCTCGATCGTCGTGAGTGGGGGCTGAATCTCTTTACTGAGTTCGTCATCGTCAAAGCCGACGACACTCAAGTCCTGGGGCACCCGAAGACCAATCTCTCGGGCCGCCATCAGTAGTCCGAAAGCCATTTGATCGTTGGCGGCGAAAGCGGCGGTGGGAGGCCGGTCGCGGCGAAGGAGGCGCAATCCTGCTTTGTAGCCGCTCTGCTTGGTGAAGTCGCCTTGCTGGACCATGCCTGGACCGACCGCCAGGTTGAGCCGAGTCATGGCAGCATAGAAGGCGTCCCGTCGCTCGGTGCCGTCTCCTCCGGGGGTTCCGGTGATCGCGCCGATTGATCGATGGCCGAGTTCAGCGAGGTGTTCGACGGCGGCTCGGACTCCGCCTTCGTTGTCCGCGTTGAAGTGGAGACCGGGGCCTTCCGTAGCTCCCGCAACGATGGCGAGTGGCAGATTCTGCTCCGCAATGAACTCCATCATCCGGCGGTCGATCCTGGGGGAGACCAGTACGATTCCATCGACCCTCGCCTCAAACGACCGGGATCGGATCGCGTCCGTGTCGTCCGGGCTGTAGCCGGTGAAGAGGACGATATGGCGGCCAAGTTCCTCCGCGGCTTGATAGAGACCGGCCAGCGCCATCCTCATGTAAGGACTGGCAAGAGAGTCTCGCTGAAGTTGGAACGGCACGACGCCGATCATGTTCGTGCGTCCTTTAGCAAGCGCCCGCGCGGTTTCGTTGGGGCGGTATCCCATCTCACGGGCCGCCTCCATCACGAGTCGGCGCACTTCCTCCGATACGGGCTTCGGCCCCCCGTTGAGGGCATAGCCGACGGTGCTCTTGCCGATATTGAGCTTCTTTGCGATGTCTCGAACGGTAACTGCCATTGGTCGGACCGGTCCACTCAATCTACGGCTATTATAGTCGGACCGGTCCACCAATGCCAAGGGTTTTTTTATGATTTTTCCGAAAGCCCATCACGCTTGGGAGTCGGGGTCAACCAGGCCGCTTCAGCACCCTTTGGGGTGGTTCGCCGACGCTGCGAAAGGCACCGCCTTCGGTGGGACTGCGCTGCGTCCTTGAGATCGGGCCGGAGCTGCGCAAACTGCGGGTCACGCGCTAGCGAGGCGGCACATGGGTCGGGCGCAGCGCTATTAGTCAGCCGCTGATGGCTCTGCCAGGAGCGACGAAATGTCCCGGTTAATTCGCCACGGGGTGATGAAATCGTCGAACCCGACGAGGGTGTCCCGTACGTTGCCGCGGCGGTCCAGAACAAAGACGGTCGGCATCCCCTGCACCCCGAGAGATCCGGCCAGCTTGTTGTTTTCGATCGTGACGGTATACGGCTTCTTGAGCTTTGGAAGGTCTTTCTTCACTGGTTCCTTCACAAACTCTCCCATGTCGGCCCAGATGACTTTCAAACCGTTCTGCCTTGACGATGCGTTGACCCCGTCCAAGAACTTGCTCAGTTCATTGCACGGCGGGCACCAGGTCGACCCGAAGTCGAGCACCACCACCCGACCGAGCAAGTCCGAGTTCGTCAGTACGTGGCCGTCGACCGTCCGCATCGTGAACGCAGGCATCGGTTGCCCGTGCCATTGCGGGAGGCTGGTTTGGTTGAGGTAGATCTTGCCCGAGATAGTCACGGCAGTGGCAAACACGACGGCTCCGGCGATGAAGAACTTGCGCTTGCTCACGCTGGACGGACGCTACACCATTGCCCATTGGTTCTGACGGAGCTACTGACTGAGGTCGTGAAGCCGCTTCAGTCGGGTTGCGTCGTGGTCGCGCAGCTCGAGATCCTGAGACAGCAGTTCGAACGCCTTCTTGAAGTACGGCTTCGCCTCGTCGGCCCTGCCCAGCGCCAGCAAGTCTTCGCCGAGTTCTTCGGAAGCGTAGCCTGCCTCAGGGAACTTCAGCAGCTCTTGCAGGATGTCGCTTGCGGCCTGGTACATCTTGAGCGAGCGGAGACATCTTGCCACCGCCCACTTGGAGAGTCGGATTGTGACCGGAGTTCCGAACTTGGTCTGGAACGCTTCCGCTGCCTTGAATTCTGCGAGTGCCTTTGGATAGTCACCCTCGTCGTGGTATGTCCAGCCGAGGTTATTGAGCAGGCTTCCTTTCCAGTGCTGCGCCCGTGGGTCCTTGGATTTGTCGGCCATTGACAGGGCCTTCTCTCCCCATGCCACAGAATCCTTTCCGCTCGTCACGATCGCGAGCATGTGGGCGGCGTCAACCGCGTAGTAATCGAACCGCCCCTGCCGCGCCAATTCCAAAGCCTCCGTGAAGTACGGCTTGGCAGCCATCGGGTCGCCGGACGTATTCTTGAGCCGGCCCGACTCGAGCTGAACTCGAACACCGACGATGGGGGAGGGATCGGCGGAAACCTTGGCCAACTCCGCCCACCCTTCGGCAAATTTTCGCTGAAGCCCGAGAGCCCGGCAAATCTGAGTGTGGAGTTCATCGGCGGAGCCCGGATGGGTGGCCAATGCTTGCCGGAGCTTGGCAAGACCGGCGGCGGGATCGTCGATTGTCCACAGCGCATCGATCTGGGCGCTGGTCAGTTGGGCGCAGTTGGATTGAAAGGCGTTCACCGGGGTCCAAACCAAAAGACACCAGAGCACTCCCGTCAGCTGAAGCAATTGAATGAACTTGGATCTCCTCACATCGGTTCTAACGCATTTTAGCTGGAAGCCAACATGAGGAAGGAAGGTATACGGCCGGGCTGAAGGATACTGAACCCGATAGAAATGGGAACCAATCGAATCCCACAGAGGCTTCCAAGGGCCGCTCGTCGACAGCAGGATAACCAAGGCGAGCACGTGAAGTTTGGACACCTGGAATTGTTCGTTGTCGACTCACAGAAGGCGCGAGATTTTTACGAGGGTGTGCTTGGATTCGAGCTTGTAGAGGTCCAAGGCGAGTGTGTCTGGCTGAAGCTTGGTGCGGTGGAAATTCTGCTCCGACCCGGAACCGCTCAACCACCAGCTTCGGATTACAAACACTCCCACGCGGCGATCGTGCTGTACACCGACGATCTGCCCCGGACGCGCGCCCGACTTGAGCGGCAGGGATTAACCTTTTGTGGATCCGACGGAACCGCGAACTGCCCAACCTTTACCGACCCCGACGGCCACTGGTTCCAACTGGTCGACCCGCGTGAGCACGCTTAGCCGCGGCGATTGCGGGGATTTTGAGTCTGGCCGAAGATTGTCCGAATCCGGACTGGGGCCGTTCCCTCTAATCTAACGTCCTGCGGCTGAGGGATCACGCAATTCCGCAGCGACGTCCGGCAAATAGGCGATGGCCACTTTGGAATCGGCTGGAAGATGAACGTCGGCGCGAATTGAACCGCGGGCGATCTAGCTCGCCGATGGATGGGTTGCCATCAGGATATCGTAGAGTTCTCCATTGGTCTTCGCGTTGAGAGCCATATCGGCTTTGTGGGGCTGACCCTCCCATCCCTGGAGTAGTTCGGATACCAATTGCACAATTCTGTGGTCTGGTGGCGAGGACTCTACCACTTGGCGTAAAACGTCGACTAATTTGTTTCGGATGAGATGCGTTCCGCGCCAGAATTGCGCCGCGTCGCCGGTGAGAAGTTTAAGGTAGGTCTGGATACCCTCATCCACATGCCCGCTTAACACCTGAGCAGAGCCCAGATACGCGGTGAATTCGGAGCGGTCCACGTCGTCCATCTCACTCGAATCCGGGTGGGTGAGGAACCGTTGACAGTGGGTGACAGCTTCGTCAAATCGGTGGCTCTAGAGAGCACAGACCACGACGAGATGTGTCGCCAAGCCTGCGTCCGAGACCGACGCTGTCCACTCTTCGTCGGCGCGGCAAGACTCGTAAAGCGATTTCGCGCTGGCTTGCCTTTCCGATGGAGGCATGTCCGGGTTCTTGGACCAGGTGAGCGCGGGCCACTCGTCGTAAATCCGCCTTTCGAATACAGACACTCTTTCAGTTCAACGGGGCCATTCCAGATGGTTGTTGAGGTGCGCTGAGACCGCAACTCTGCGCGGCGTGACCTTTCAAATCATGAAGCCGATTCTAGTCCATCCGGACGAGGACGTAGGAGGTGCTCCTACCGCCGCCACCGTCGCTCTTTAGGATGCCCTTCTCAACCAGATCGTCGATATCGCGGAACGCCGTCATCGGCGCGCACTTGCCCATCGCGGCCCACTTTCGCTTTGTCATCTTTCCCTCGATCCCCGTGAGCATCCGCGAGATGATCTTACGCTGCCGATCATTCAGTTCCTCGTCCTTGTGGACTTGCGAAAAACGATTTCGGGACATCGCACCGGACATGGTTTCAGTGGCTGCCTCGATTGCTCGATCTAGACAGGCTAGGTACCAGTCGAGCCAATTCGTGTAATCCAGATCGCCGCTTTGGGCTGTCTGGAGAGCATCATAGTAGGCTCTGCGCTCTTTTCGAATCTGCGCTGAAACGCTATAGCATCTGTAGGGCCGTTGATCCGCCCGCGCGAGCGCCATATCTAGGATCGCCCGCCCAATGCGTCCATTGCCATCACCAAACGGGTGGATGGTGACAAACCATAAATGAGCGATCCCTGCCTTGAGAAGGCCGCTCGACTCATTGTCCGCGTCGAACCAGTTGAGGAAGGCCTGCATCTGGCTCGGGAGAAGGGTCGCCGGCGGCGCCTCGAAATGTAAGGTCTCTTTCAGCGTCAAAGCTCTTGAGGCCACCTGCATGGGACCCTGCGTGTCGTCGCGCCATTGACCCACCCGCAATCCACCGAACTCCGCTCGCCCGGTCGGGAAGAGGGCGGCATGCCAATTGAACAGCCGCTCTTCGTCGAGTGGGTCATTGCATCGCTCGCTCGCATCCATCGCCATTTGAACGACGCCCTCCACGAAGTAGTCGCCACTTGGGACGCCCCCCTCACTCATACCGAGTCGCCATGCTACGGAAGAGCGCACTTCAGCGAGGTCGAGCAGTTCGCCCTCAATCTCGCCAGACTTCACGACCTCGGCCGAGATCGCGTTGAGCTTCGCATCTTGAAGATCGTGAAATCCGAGTGCTTCTAGCCGACCAAATAGTTGACCCTGACGCACAAGCACCTTGGAGAACTGTGGCAAAAGGGCATGGAGATCGTAGCGGTAATTCGGCCAGTCTGGGAGTTGATGGATGTAGGTGCGCAAAGGGGGGTTCGATTATACATCCTATTCGTATCATTTTTTGATACGAATAAGGGAGCTAATCGAACCATTGAGTTCAAG
>Ga0302325_10030774_pt1 | contig 11061 bp, 11 predicted proteins | sample Palsa_T0_2_FD_201948 | JGI IMG/M metagenome (GOLD analysis project Ga0302325, IMG submission 201948) | Peat permafrost microbial communities from Stordalen Mire near Abisko, Sweden - Palsa_T0_2 | ecosystem: Environmental > Terrestrial > Soil > Palsa > Peat permafrost | place: Sweden: Abisko...
CTCCGCAAGCGACGTCATCAATCTTCGAAGATTAGAGCATTCAAGATGAATTGGGACACGGTTCAACTCCGTGGTGAGATCTACATCAGTCTCTTGGAGCGACCTCTTAGTAAAAATGGATATGGCCACGATGTCCGACCTCATTAGAGGCCAGGTCACCTTTGCTAGACCATTCAGCCCCGGTTCAGTTCCCGAGCTGCTCACTGAACTTCAGGCCAAAACGACAAAGTGACCCTGATGGCGACCACCGACTGGCGCTAAGAACCCATCCGCTCAGGGGCCGCCATCGGCCTATGAGCCTGGTTGGACCTCGTTCTTACAGTTGTACGCAGAAGCGGCATTGTCGCGATGGATGACAGTTAACTCGGAACAACCTTCTCTATCGCGGCCCTCTGTAGCAATCACGAGCTGAACTCGGAAACGTTCTCCATCTACTTCGAAATATGCAGCTTCATCAATCCGATCGGTCGTCAGCGCTCGCAAGGACGTTATCAACTGACGCGCGGTCGTAGGTTCGTCCAAGTTGATTCTTTGGACTTGCCCCTGAAATAAATCCTTGCGCTTGTGGTAGGTTCCATCGTTCGACTTCTGGGGGATTCGGATGAAATTACAGGCGGTGAGTTGCGGCCACGCTTCCTGAAGCACCTCAAGTTCCAGCTTCTTCAATCGCTTGTAAAGTGTGTCGGCGGTGTCATCTTCCGCAACGTGCAGCAGCTTTTGATGAATGACGTCGCCGGTATCAACTCCCGTGTCCATGAAATGCAATGTGGCGCCAGCGGGAGTACCTTGAAGAATCGTCCAAGTCGACGTATGCCATCCTCGGTTAAATGGAAGATAGGCAGGATGAAGATTCAGAAAACCGTGCTTGCTAACAGCCAAGACCTCCTTCGGGACCAGGTACGGGAAATGAATTCCCAGGACGTAATCGAGTTCGAGGGCCCGTAGCTTGTTGATGCCAGTTGGTTCTCGAAAGGAGGTACCTACGAGAATGTTGTTCTCAGATAAATGTTTGCAGCGATCACGCAGTGCGTGCGCGTGCGACGCTCTGGGCTCGTCCGGCACCATCAACGCAAGAGGCCTCACACCCCGCGAGAGAACAAAGTCCAGCACCCAAACCGCGATGTCCCGATCCCCAGCAAAAGCTATTCGCAATTCGCTCATGTGGATACTCCCTTTGAATTACCTTTGCGGTGTTCCACGGCGTTTGTCGTCAGAATCTTTGAGACCAGCCTGGCCCCCGGGCCAAGTGACGGTTTGAATTTCAGTTCCAGCCTTTGGTTTCTGTTGAGGCAGCTGGGTACTGTTACGCGCCTTAAGCCATACATGGTTGATGAAGGTTTTCCATCCGGTATGACGATAGATCAGGCCGTCCCAATACGCCTCGTACATCATCTGCCGCCAAATCGGTTTGAATACCTCGGGGTCTCGGTGGATTTTCAGGATGGTGAAATTCCTTTCTATTTTGCGTAACAGCCACTCATAGGAAAGCGAGTGCGGATGGAGGGTGCCGCAGCGCCTGTTTACCAGCTTGTGTAGCTTTCGAAGAGGCGAGTCCAGATCCACGTGAAAAACAAGAAGCCCACCAGGTTTCAGGACGCGTGAGATTTCTAGGAGGATCGCGTCGGGATCGAGGGTATGGTCAATGCAATTGATGCAAAAGACCGTATCGATTGAGCCATTTGGGAAAGTCATTTTTTCACCGGTTCCGGGAACTAGCTGTATGCGCTTCCCCCAGTATCCGTTCCATTGTTCATACTCGTCGGCTACGGGATCTAACCCAAAGTTAGTTCTGGCATCCAGGAAATACGCGATTCCCGTCGGGCCGCATCCGACATCGAGAATTGCCTGGTCGCTGAAAGATGCCCAATCAAGTTCCAGCTCCGCCAGATGGCGCTTCCACTCAGCGAGCCTCGTGTCGTATGGCATTTGTTGCCATTCCAAGCTGGCCCAACTTTCTCGTTCGAGTGGCAGCGACGCTTGCCAAATTCGCATCACGCGGTCATTGTTCATAGAGTTCATAGAATTCTCCTTTCCTAAGCAGCGATTTCAAATCGCTTGTTTTGGCTAACGATCTACCGCGAGTTGGCGTGCGAGTTGACGTGCGAGTTGACGTTCACCTCCACGCCTCTAGCATGAGGTTCGTTCCTGTTCACCAAGCGGAGCTTGCTTAAACATGTGTCCGCCCGGCACATATATTTGTCTGCAGCAATATCGGCCCCGGGAATCGTATCAAAGGGCCTTTGTCAAGGCGAATCGTGGACCCGCTCCCAAACATCCGACCAGCAGTCAACGATCTCAGTTTTCACGGGACGACGGGCGCGGTGTCGCAAGATCTGGTGGTTAAGGCCCGTAGAGATGGCGACGACATCGACGAGCGCTTTTGCACAGTGTTCCAGGGCTCCGACGAAGGCTGTGAAATATTGCTTGCGCTCGAAAAAGTGTCTTAATACCGCGATCGTAAAGCTCTATCTGCTGCGCACGATGTTGCGGAGGACAATCTGGTCTTCTCCAGGTCCCACATCCCCCTCGGAAGACGGGTCCAAACCGAAGGCTAGCGAGCAGCTGGCTACCGATAAAGCCCGGCACCACAGGTGTTGAGTCGGGTAGCGGGCGTTCGCCCGTGCTCCTAAAGGGGAGGGGTTCATGGGACTTTAGCTGCCCGTTTGCTTGTTGTTCCACTGGCGAGGTGAGTTGTGAGAGCCTCGGTCTTTCCGTTCGTGCAAGTGCCAGATACAAGGTCGAACTCAAAATGATGACCATTGCAACGGATGACATCTCCCGGAAGGATTTCGCCGACCTCCAACAAATCCTGGCCCGCATGGGGACAGAATCGCTGCACCTCGAAAGTTCGAGCGCCGCTTCGGACCATGATGGTCTCTTCGCCCCGGGGGGTCCTCTCCCATGCTTCCACTGCCGCGAGCGCTTGCGGATCAGCGAACTTCAGCAGCCCGAGTAAATAATCGTTGTAAACGTCGGGCTCGCGCCAGGCTTGGATGCGACATGACAGCAAAAAGTCCTCCCACGGAATGCGCTGGTCTAAGATCGCCGGCAGCCAGCGCGATTCAAACGTGTACTTGTATTCGATGCCATTCAAGTCACGACTTACTCCAAAACTATCATCCCGAAAATCGACTGCCCCGTTGAAGCCTCCCGGGCCTGTGATCTCAAATCCAACTTTCATTCCGATCCTCTGGTTGAAGTAAGGACTAAACGTTAGCAGCTTTTCGAAGTAGATGTTGAAGCTTGTCCAAAGATCGTAGTCTGGATTCGGAAACTCTGCTTTAACAGCCGCGATTTGATCTCGTCGCCGATCAGCATAGGCTGAAAGATAGAAATCCCGTTCAGCGTAGGAGAAATTCTCCCAATGGGGATCGCGTGCGATGGCGCGGGTGCGCAGGTCCAATTGGTCCCCGGGAAAGAGAAAGCGGACGTTGTTGTACCCTTGTCCCTGCATCCAGGCCGCAACTTGCTCATGGTCAGGGAAGATACCTTCCTTCATTTCATTGTTGAGGTGAAACAATTCAGTATCGAGAAATGCCGGGGGTCCAGCGAAAGGCAATACCAAGTCAGGCTCAGCCGCACGAACGGCCTGCACAACATAGGCGAATTTGGCCATCCGCTTCCGGTACGACAGCCTCTTTTTCTGCTCGTTGCTGTATTGGTAGACCATCGGGTACCAGGAAGCACCCGCTCCTTGAAGTGCCAACAAATCGATGTGGCCAACTTTTGCTCGAATCTCGTGCAGCTGCAGCGGACAAAGCCTCGCGTCATTCGCGTTCAAGAGCACGCTGGCTTGGCTGCGGACTACCATGGCGGAGTCATGATTCATGGGGGACCGCTCTGGCACAAAAAACAGCTGAATTCCTGGTAGCACCTCAACGTCCGTCCAAGCCTCGACTTCTCGTATATTTGTCTGCCCCGAAGCGAGAACCTTTTCGCGCAGAGTGCTCAAGGGGTAGCGAGGCACATAGACAGGCGTGACTCTTGGGAGTCTCCCAAGCCACCAGGCGTCGACGTGGTCAAGGTGCTCGTGCGAGATCGCAACCGCATGAGGCATCTCAAGCTGATCGATGAGATGACTGTTATCGGGCCACTGAAACCAGCTCGCTTGGAAAGCACCTGTAGGTGAAAGCCATGGGTCCATCTGCAGTCGCGTGCCTTGATACTCAATCTGGAGGCCGGCGTGTCCTAAACTCGTGACGAGCATCCGATAATTATCCTGAAAGACTATATGGTCCTGTGAGCGCACTCTTCGACTGGCGGTGGAGGGTCTTACGATTAAACCTGGCGAGCTGATGCACGAGCGATTCTCAAGTCGTCTAGCGCGGCGGAGTCCGCGCCAACGCCATGTTGTCGCAGGACCATCCATGCGGTCCGTATAAGAATGCGGACATCAAGCCAGAAGGATATGTGATCGACATACCACACATCCATCTCCAGCCTTTTCTCGAAAGGAACCTCATTTCGCCCGTGAACTTGAGCCCAGCCAGTAAGGCCGGGACGTACCGAATGCCGGCGGCGCTCCTCCTGAGTGTAGTGCGGCAGATATCTGACAAACAGCGGCCGGGGACCGACAAAGCTGAGATCACCGCGTAGAATATTCCATAGCTGAGGCAGCTCGTCGATACTTGTTCGACGCAAAAACGACCCTAGTCGTGTCATTCGCTCTTGATCGCTCAACAACTTACCCTCACGGTCACAAGTATCACTCATTGTCCTGAACTTCAGGCACGTGAACAGGCGCTCATTTAGACCTGGTCGCATCTGCCGAAAAACAACCGGGCGGCCCATCTTAAGCCGAATGGCAATGGCGAACGCAAACATCACCGGAGCAGTCAGCACGGTCAATAGCAGGGCAGTAACAATATCAAGCAGCCTTTTCGTTTTTGAATACATCCTTATTTCCCCCCAACTTGATTTTCGAATGGATCTATGATTGAGCGCTCGAACTCGCGCGACGCAAGCGATCATGCGACCTGAGACTAGTACTGGCTTGGGAGCCGCATGTTGCGGCTCAAGCTTGAACGAGCCCGAAGTTGTCGGTTCCAACAACTTCGTCACCCAGTCCTCCATCACCGCGAGGTTTTCTCGTGTCACTGGCGCGCCCAGGACCTTCACATTGCTGTATATTGGGACGGCTTTCGCGCCTTAAGCCATACTGTCTTGGCTAACGATCTACCACGAACTGGCGTGCGAGTTGACATTCATCGCCACGCCTCTAGCATGAGGTGGTCCCGGTTCACCAAGCGGAGCTTTCTTAACCATACGTCCGCCCCCCGCATATACTTCTCCGCAGCAATCGACCCCCGGAATCGTATTAAATAGGTTATCCCGCGGACCCAAGGGAGACATTCGACGCGATACCGTTTGAATCCCGAACCTTCCACTAGTTGTTTGAGGGATACGGGAGTGTAAGGACGGACATGGGTGTAATCGTCGTAGAACGCGGTCATATCATTCGGCGAAGGAACGATTACACATGCGTATCCCCCGGGCTTGAGAATCCGATACAGTTCCGAGATGGCCCGGTTGGGCTCCGAGAGGTGTTCTAATAGCCAGCAACAAAAGACTCCCTCAAAATATTCCTCGGGATAGGGAATCTGATAGGCATCCCCCAGCTTTATGTTGATGCCCTGTTGTCGGAATTGCTCAACGACTTCAGGAGCTTTGTCTACGGCTACTATCTCATCGACATTCTGCTTGGTGAACCAACAGCGCCCAGGCCCAAGGTCGAGAATGGGAGCCTTTCCCGCAAATCTGGTGTGATACCAATGCGCACCATACACGAGTTCCAACTGGCGAATAGTATCCGTGCCCGTTCGGAGGATATACGCACCATACTCACCGTAAGGCCGGTGCTGAGTTGTGGAGGTGCTTGCTTTTTGCCTGTTATCTGCTATCTCACACACGACAATATCGCCTCCTTTTGATCTTGGACCCGCTCCCAAACATCCGACCAGCACTCAACGATCTCAGTTCTCACGGGGCGACGGGCGCGGTGCCGCAAGATCTGGTGGTTAAGGCCCGTAGAGATGGCGAAGACATCGACAAGCGCTTTTGCACACTGTTCCAGGGCTCCGCCGAAGGCTGTGAAATATTGCTTGCGCTCGAAAAAGTGTCTTAATACCGCGATCGTAAAGCTGTATCTGCCGCGCAGGATGTTGCGGAGGACAATCTGGTCTTCCCGGTAGCCCTGGAGGATTTCAGGAACGCAGGAAAAGCAGCTCGTCGAGTAAGTTCTTAGAAGCAGCTCCTGATCTTCCGCGCGGATGGCCTTGGCGTCGTATCGATGAGAACGAAACCACCCCATTCGCCCCATCCAGGTCGGATGAGGAAGATGAAACCCTGCCCAGGGTCTGCGGCATGCTTCTGCGTGGTTTTCAGCAACGTGGCGAACTCCCAGGGCTATGCCGTTGTCCCCAAAAACCAGAACCCCACATCCGACCAGATCGACGTTTGGGTTTTCCGTAAGAAACTCTACTTGGCGTCTCAAGCGGTTGGGAAACGCGATATCGTCCCCATCCATTCGCGCAAAATATCTTCCATGGCTCAACTCAATCGCCTGATTTAATCGTGTCACAAGGCCTTTGTGTTCTCCGTCGGCAATCATCCGGATGCGCGCGTCCCCAACAGATCGGGCAACCTCGCGTGTGCGGTCGGTGGACCCATCATCGATGATCAACAGCTCCCAGTCTTGGAAGGTCTGTTTCAAGATTGACCGGAGCGCGTTGGCGACCGTCTTCTCACAGTTGAACAGGGGCATGCCAATGGAAACAACTGGCGAACAACTAGATCCATTGGTCAGTGATTCGGAGTCTCTCTCTTTAGCCATGAACGTCATCGGGGCGAGACTTGTGGTGAAATCAAGGGATTGTTGGAGGAGCTTGCCACCATTCGGACAGCCACCTTCAACGTCAGGTGACAGCGCGTAGTACAAGTGCCGTAAAACCCAGTATCCGGAGGTGTAACGACGCAACAACTGTATTAGATATGGGCTAGGTGCTCTACGATCCGCGGCCACGCGAAGCGCAGGGCGTTGGGCCGTGATGCTTCCGTTTTGGATTTATAGAGGTCTGCGTCCTCAAGCAATTGCCGCAAAGATTCCGCGAGCCTCTCGGCGTTGCCAACCGGGAAGAACAGACCGCTTTTCGGGGAAATGACTTCGGGGAGTCCGCCATGGTTGCTGCAAACTACCGGCTTGCCACAGGCTTGAGCCTCCAGCGCAGCCATTCCGAACATTTCGATACTGCGAGTGGGCATCACAAATATGTCACAAAGGTTGTAGACTGCGGCGAGATCTTTCTCCTGCACAGGGCCAAGATAGAGTCCGCCAACCTCTGAAATTCGGCGCGTCAATTCCGTATGGTTCGACTTCCCGAACTGCTCAGCCGGCCCCGCGACTACAAGGGACACATTCGTGACCGTCTGCTTCAAGCGCTGAAAGCCATCGATTAGAAGGTCGGTCCCTTTCTGATGACAGACTCGTCCCACATACAGAATCACGCGTTCTTTTCCGATTCCCAGCGCGCGTTTCCTGGCCAGACCGCTTGCCGGATCGGGAAAGAACTGTTCGAGATTTACGCCATTGTAGAGGATTTGAGTAGGTACGCCGTTCGAACCCCAGTAAGCTTGGTACCCGCGGAGACAGTATTCGGAAACGGGAAGAAGCCAAGAAAACTTTCGCAGGGCACTGCGATACCACCAGAACAGAGGCGTTTTTTTCCCACGACGAAAGATGAAGTAGTCGAACGACAGAAACTTCTTAGCGCGAATCGCCTTCGAATATGCCGCCCCCTCAGGGAGATTGTGAAAATGGAGCACATCCACAGGTTCGGAGCGGAGTTCCCGGAGCGCTTTTCGCATGTATTCGAAATCCCGGAATGGCATCCGGCGCCGGCAAACAATGCTGCGAATCTCGACCCCATCGCAGTTGGTCCGCCCCGATTCCGAATCCGCAGAATAAATGATCACCTTTTCGCCCCGCGCCGACTGGGCTTTAGCCATTTCCAGCATCCTGCGTTGAACCGCGCCGCCCAGCGGGTACGAAATTGGCAACACAGATGGACCGAGATGGACGATCGTCACTGGAGCATCTCCCCAAATTATTTTCGGGCAATCACGACCACGGCGCACGCCGGTTCTAGGCTTCCGTTCGTTTTTGCTTTGCTCATAAGCCAGCCGGAAAGGCGCGTGAGCGTCCGATTCCGCAGGCCGGCCGGCACAAGTTCAAAAATCTTCCCCAGAATGGGCGCGAGTCGATACCTGCCGAACCCAATACAACCGAGGCTATCGACTGTGTCCCAAAACTTGCAGTCCTTACCCGAGAGATAGGGCTGAAATTGAATGTCGGAAAAGCCGGTGCTGAGGAGCAACTCTTTCCATTCCTGCTTGGTGAACAGATTCACGTGGACCAATTGCTGCTGTCGAGCCTTCGCATACCAACTCCACGGAAAGAGCAAGTGCTCATTCATCTGAACCAACGGCACAGTCGTAACTAATGTGCCGCCCGGACGGAGGCCGCGATAACACCCCCTAAGCACCCCTTCGATGTCGGGGATGTGTTCCAGTACGCAGTTCGCGTAGATGGTTCCGTAGCCACCTTCGGAGAACTGCAGCTCTCGCGCATCCAGGCAGTGCACGCGCCGGTAGAGGTGGCTGGCGAGCCGCCGGCACTTGTCGACCGCGCGCGGGTTAATGTCGATAGCATCGTCAATTTCCCGGAAGACCAACGAACTAAATTGACCATCACCGCAGCCGATCTCCAGGATCGGACGCTCGTAGTCGATCTGCTTTAAAGCTTGAAGCTCGAAGTATCGCCAGAAGGCTTGCGACGGCCACTTATAGATATCCAAGAGGGCGGCCATTTCGTCGCGCTCACTCCCATTTTCAATACGGCGTTTATCGGAACGCGGAAAGGCGTGTGTCGCGGTCATTTCGTTGCGCATATCAGGTTCACCCCCATTTTCAATACAGCGTTTATCGGAACGCGGAAAGGCGTGTGTCGTCGTCGCGGTCCTTTTTTGTCGAGCAAGTCGGCGTAAAGCTCCAAGTGGCGATCGACCATGGCTTCGATAGTGAACCGCTGCCTTGCATACGCGCTCGCGGGTTCGCTTTGCGCAGCAAACTGCTTGTAATGATCGAGCACGCATGCAATCGCTGCCGCCAATTCATCGGGGCGGCCTGGTTGCACACACAGTCCATATCCGCGGAGCTGCTCTCGCACGCCGCCAACGTCCGTTGCGACGACAGGTGTTCCACAAAGCATGGCTTCGGTGACAACGCTCGGAAGTGCCTCGCCAGCACTCGGCAGCACAAAAACATCCGCTCGCTGATACATGGCAGCGAGTTCCCGGGGAGCCTTGGGACCCAGGAACTGGACCCGTTCGTTCAAACCGAGTTCCACAGCTAACTTCCGCAAGGGAATCTCCAGAGCGGAATTGTGATAGGCAAGCTCAAGCTCAACTGGCTGCTTGACCTGTGACAGAGCGCGCAAAAGCACATCGACGTTCTTCAGTGCGTTGAGTTGGCCCACGTAGAGAAGTTGCCAGGGGCGGCCTTTGCCCGCTGGGTTGTTTCGAGCGTAAGGGTAGTTTGCGGGATCAATCCCGTTCGGTATCACCGCGTGCAGGGCGCCAGCCAGTTGGTAGTTCCGCTGTTGGAACTCGGCTTCACTTTTCGACAGCGCCACAACGGCGTCGGCGCGCGATATCACGAACCGCGTGGCAAGCTGCCTGTGCCGGTGCAGCAATCCTGACATCGCCAGCGGGTCGTGACTGGTGTATACGAATGCTGTGTCGCTGTTGTCCGCGGCTACCCGGGCTGTCCCATAACTCAGGTGATGGACGTGGACCACATCAAACTGCTTTACGTCGATCGCCGCGCGGTGGCTGAACGTAGTGATCTCACAACCCCTAGCCGCGAAACCACGCTCGAGAACCGTTTCGGGGGTGAATTGAAGCTTCCTCCGAAACGATTCATCTTTTCCGTAGATTCCGCCGACGATCGCAATCCTCATGGGTTGAACGCCAAAGTTAGGCTAAAACGTCACGAACGCGCCAATCTTGTTTGATAGGGCCTGCGTGCTGGCGATCGGCGCGGCCGAGAGTGCAAACTCCGAGAAACAAAGTACAGATAGAAAGGCCAGCAAAAGAAAATGAAGATCTGGCTAGTAACAGACAAACTCCCAAAAATAAGAACGAAGGTCCACACAGAAAAGTATTGCCAGATGAAAAGTTCGAAAAACGTGTGTGATTGTGCGAACGCAGTTTGAAACTTGAACGCGATCCAACCCAGGAGAGAAAATCCGGCAAGCACTCCCGCCAAATGGAAGTCGAGAAAGGCTTCACCCTGAAACGGAGCGATCTGGTCTAAAATGTCGGGCACGCCGTAAATCATCCTGTTGTAAATCGCGGTCCCGCTACTCTCCCGGAATGGTTTGCCCAGGATGGGAATTGGCGTCAAGGCGGATGAAACCAGGACCTTTCCCCATTGAGGGTCCGCACCCCATCCGCCAGTTTCCAAGAAGAACCCCAGAAACTGGGGCGCACCTCCATAGACCTGAAACATTTCTGTAAGCTCAACTTTGTCGGCCACGAGATCGCGAACCGACGGGTCGTTTAAGAACTCTTGAGCGGTGTAGTTGTTGCTCCGGTAGACGCCGTAGACGGGCAGCAGCAAGAGCACCATAAGCAAGATCACAGCGGCGGAAACTACCGTTCTCCACGGAACCCGGCTTGGACCACTGACGATCACGGCGAACATGGCCACGAGGGGAACAACGATTGAGCCTCGGTTGTAGTTGAACGTGGCGTTCGAGAGACAGACTGCCAAGATTGCCACCGTGGTAACGAGGCCGCTGAAGCCTTTCGTCTTGTGAGAAAGTTTGCGCTGGAGCCAACCGCACCATAGCATGACAATACAACTTCCCAAGAATGGCCGTAGGAAGTTGGCTGCGGCCGGCCCGAGCTTGTCCGAGACGTCCGCCACCCGGCTCAGGTATGCAGCGGGATCGGAAAAATATTCCGCCACGTTGCTGAGATTACCAAAGGCGAAGAACAATCC
>Ga0302325_10030777_pt1 | contig 11060 bp, 11 predicted proteins | sample Palsa_T0_2_FD_201948 | JGI IMG/M metagenome (GOLD analysis project Ga0302325, IMG submission 201948) | Peat permafrost microbial communities from Stordalen Mire near Abisko, Sweden - Palsa_T0_2 | ecosystem: Environmental > Terrestrial > Soil > Palsa > Peat permafrost | place: Sweden: Abisko...
GCGCCGAAAGCGCCGGAAGCGAATGGCGAGGAGATCGCACGCACCGCCGTTCCGACAGAAATTTTGCAGGATCCCATGTATTCGCCACAGAGCCGGGAAGATGTACTGCTAATGGTTTCGGGTGCAGGCAATGACAGCAAGTAGTCGCAGCGGACGAGAAGCGGTGGCGACGGTGATCCTGGTGTTCATACTGGGGATCATAATCGGCGGGGTGGGAACGCACGTCTGGGAAAAGCGCCAGGCGGGTCCGCGGGCGCTCAGCAAGCCGTCGCGGGACGATGTGATTCAGCAGATGTCGCGGGAGCTGGATCTGAACTCCGACCAACAGCAACAACTGAGCGGCATCATTGACGACACCCGGGCACGCTGGCGCGCACTGTACGCGCCTTTGGATGCGCAGCACGAAGCGATCCGGCAGCAGAGCCGCGATAAGATTCGAGCCATCCTTACGGCCGACCAGCGCACCAAATTCGAGGAGTTCATGCAGCGGGTGGACGCCGAGCGCAAGAAACGCGGGGACAATTGAGTTTCTCTCCACTGGCCTTGCCTGCGCGGCGGTCTGGCCGCTCGTAGATACGGTCCCTCCAATACTTGATCACCGGAATTGTTTTCAGGATTAGCCACGCGCAGCAGCGTATTCTCTCGGCAAGTTTTCCCGCGCCGGATTCCTTCGGTAAAAGTGCCTTATACTCGGTGTGTGGGAAATCCCCAAATCTCTGCAGCCGCACTCGCGCAAACCGACCCTAAGCGCCGGCAACGGGTGGTCATCCTGGGCGGTGGTTTTGGCGGCTTGGGCGCAGCGCGCGCTCTACGCCGCGCGCCAGTGGACATAACGCTGATCGACCGCCGGAACTTTCATCTTTTTCAGCCGTTGATGTACCAGGTGGCTACCGGTTCGCTGTCGCCGGGTGAGATCGCCGCGCCGCTGCGAAGCGTTTTGAGTAAGCAGAAGAATGTCCGGGTCTTGCTGGGAGAGGCGGTGGACGTGGACCCCGCCGCGCGAACGGTGATCCTTGCGGACGGTGGGCGCTTTGGGTACGACACGCTGATCGTGGCCACCGGCTCGGAGACTTCTTACTACGGCAACGACGACTGGAAGGAATGGGCGCCGAGCATCAAGACGATCGAAGAAGCGACCGCCGTGCGCCACAAGATACTGTATGCCTTCGAAGCCGCCGAGCGGGCCTCCCACCCCGAAGAGATCAAAGCGTGGCTGACGTTTATCATCGTCGGCGCCGGCGCTACTGGATTGGAGCTCGCGGGAGCGCTGGCGGAAATCGCGCGGGAGACGCTGCGACATGATTTTCGCGCGATCCGGCCGCAAGAGGCGCAAATCATACTGATCGAAACCGCGCCGCGAGTACTGCCGCCGTATCCCGCGGACCTTTCGGCAAAAGCCGAAAAGTCGCTGCGCAAATTGGGTGTGGATGTACGCACCAACGTGAAGGTGGTGCGTATCGACGCAACCGGCGTGACTGTGCAAGAGGACGCCGCGCACGAACACATTCCGGCTCGAACGGTGCTGTGGGCGGGCGGGATTGTGGCTGCGGAATTTGGAAAGCGTCTAGGCGCGCAACTCCACGCGGAAACCGATCGCGCCGGGCGCATCAAGGTGCTTCCCGACCTCACCGTGCCGGGACATCCGGAGATCTACATCATCGGCGATCTGGCGCTGGGGTTCCGTGCGGATGGGCGCCAACTGCCAGGCGTGGCGCAAGTGGCGATGCAGGGCGGGACCTACGCGGGGCGGGCGATTCGTGCGCGGCTCAAGGGCGCCGAGGCGGTGCCTCCTTTCCGCTATTTCGACAAAGGCGACATGGCGGTAATCGGCCGCGCCTCCGCCGTGGCGAATATTTTCGGGCTGCACATTTCCGGGTTCCCGGCGTGGTTCATCTGGCTATTCATTCACTTGCTGTACATCGTGGATTTTCAAAGCAGGGTGATGGTGTTCGTGCAGTGGGGATTTTTGTATCTAACCTACAACCGCGGGGCGCGGTTAATTACCGGGCGAAGCGCGACGGACGCGAAATCGAACGTAACGGAAGACTAGGTTGGGGCGCAGTTTCCGGCGCGCGGTGAATCTGCCACCGCCGCGAATCTGGGAACGCGGCGGCAGGCAGATGATGACCGGCTTAGAACGGGATATCTTCGTCGGAAATTTCGCCGCCGCTGGGCCCGGCATCTTCGGTGACCGGGGAATCGAATCCTGCGCTGTCGGAGGATGCACCACCACCGCCGGCGGACGCGCTGGCTGCCCGAGGCGGAGCGTTATCGCCGCGGCCGCCGAGGAATTTCATCTCGGATCCGACGATCTCAACGGTGGTGCGTTTCTGCCCTTCCTTGTCTTGCCATTCCCGGGACTGAATGCGCCCCTCGATGTAGACCAGAGAACCCTTCTTCAAATACTGCTGGGCGAGCTCGCCCAGCTTGGCCCACATCACGATCTTGTGCCACTCGGTGCGCTTCTGGCGTTCACCGGCCCTGTCTTTATAGGATTCATCAGTGGCCAGAGAAAAATTGCAGACCGCCTGGCCGCCGGAGGTATAGCGCGTCTCCGGATCGCGGCCCAACCGACCCACTAGAATTGCCTTATTCACGGACATAGCTGACCTCCGGTCAGTTTCACTAAGTTTGCGTAACCGCAAGTATATCCGAAGTTGAAACGCGCAGCGTGGAAAACGGCGAGGGAAGCGGGTGCGGAATTTGACGTCGCAGGCAGAAGACCGCCGCAAACGATTGGTGGTGGGCAGTATTTCTGCGGCGGCGCCGGGACTATCCCGGACGCTGGGTAGTAGTCGCAGGAGCCACTTGTCGCAGGCGCGCCTCGGCGCGATGGGCTTCGTCGGTATTTGGGAAGCGCCGGATCACTTCATGATACTGCCGGGCCGCAGTAGCTTTCTGCCCCATCTCCTGATAAGCCTGAGCCTTTTTGAGCATGGCTCCGGCGAGCTTGTAGCTCTTGGGATAATTGTTGATCACCTTGTCGTATTCGGTGATCGCTCCCTGGTAGTCGCCTTGGCCGTAGGAAATTTCGCCGAGATAAAACTGGGCATTGGACGACAGATCGTCGCTGGGGAAATTCCTGATGTAGTCGGCGAATTCCTGGCGAGCCAGGTCATTCTTGCCGCCGTTGAAATCGCGCAGCGCATTCTGGTACAGAGTCTGCGAGGAAATAGAATTCGACGAGGGCGCGCCTCCCGACATTGGCTGGCTGCTGGCTGGGGCTCCCGGAGCTGTGCCGCCCGGGCCGGCGGAGGGCACGCTGCCGGAGACCTTGCCGTCGATGCTTTGCAGCAAGTTCTGGATGTCAGTCAACTGCTGGGAAAGTTTTCCCACGCGAGCCTGCACGTCCTGCAAATTATCGGCAGTGCCTTGTGATTGGGTGGACAGGGCCTCGATGCGCGAGCCGGAATTGGCCTGCACTTCCTGCACGTTTTTCTGCAGTTCCTTCATGTTGGCGCTTAGGCCGTTCACCGCATCAGACGTCTGCTGAATCATCACCTTCAGCATGGCGTTGTTTTGATCCATGGCGCTGCGCAGGTCTTGCTGGCCGTGCAGCACCTGATCGACCTGGTCCTGCAGTTGCACGATCTCGCGGGATACGGCTCCGGCCGGCGCGGGACTGGACAGCGCGCCGCCAATCATCGATCCCAGAAACATCGTCGCCAATCCTGTCACTACCACGCGTTTGCGCAAGTGCTCCTCCTCCGAACCGGGAACTGCAAATGATCTCCGCGTCAATCTTTCTGCGGGCTTACGTTGGGCTTGCCACGGGCCGTTCGAGCTTGGCAGCCGGTGAAAGAAACCGATGGCCCGCTCGACGCGGATGGATCTACGCGTCGAGCGGCCTGGCGGTTCTATTCTAGTGGATCATGACGAAGTGCGCGCGGCGGTTCTGCTGCCAGCACTCTTCGGTGGATTGTTGGCAGAAGGGGCGCTCTTTGCCCCAGCTAACCGTTTCCATGCGTTCCGCCGGGATACCCAGGGAGACGAGATAGTCGCGAGCGGCTTGAGCGCGACGCTGGCCGAGTCCCAAGTTGTATTCGGTGGATCCGCGGTCGTCGCAATGGCCTTCGATGCTGACGCGAATTTGCGGATAGGAGCGCAGAAACTCCGCGGTCTTCAGCAGCGCATCGCGAGCATCGCCACGAATGTCCGCCTTGTTGAAGTCGAAGAACGCGTCCTTCACGTTGGCCTGGAACAGCTGATCCAGCCCAGCGGTGGCTTGCGGGCCGGGCGCTTCTTCAGGACCGCTGACGGTGATATTGGCGGAAGCCGACGCGGTGCCGCCGGGACCACTGGCAGTGATGGTGTAAGTTGTCGATTGGGTGGGAGTAACCGGAACGGATCCTTCCGCCGCCACTTTGCCAACGCCAGGCGCCAGCGACAAATCGGTGGCATCGGTGGAGGTCCAACTCAGGGTCACGCTGTCGCCGGCTTTGATCTGGACGGCGGACGCCTTGAGGCTAACGGTAGGCTGCGCCGCCGACGGGGGAGGAGCCTCCTCGCCATGGCGGGACGACGGGACGTTCTTCTTGCATCCGCCGACCAGTGCGACGATTCCAAGGGCACAAGCAAGAACAGCGTATCTGCGTAAACTAAGATTGCGCATTAATAAGTCTCCTTCGGTGCGACCTCGCCTTGCGAGCCGGGAGGCAACGCAGCGTGGTGTGCGTTTGACTATTACTACTATAACCAGAACAACAGCAACAACGATGTGCTCTCTTACAACCTGGTCCCGTTAAAGCTACTTGGTGGACCAGTTCGGCGATTCATTCGCGCCCGAATTCGTGAGTTGCCGCGGCTCACTGCCATCCGCGAGCATCGACCATATCTCTCTCTTGCCGGTGCGGGTCGATTCGAACACCAGATGCCGGCCATCCGGCGCCCAGCTGGGACGCTCGTTGCGCCCCTCGTCACGGGTCAGCTCAACCAACTGCCCGCTAGCGATGTCCATAATGTAGATATCGAAATTTCCGGAGGGTCGCCGCCAGCAGAACGCCAACAGCTGTCCATTCGGCGCCCAGGATGGGTCCACGACGTAGCCCTTATCGGCCATCGGGATTCTCTGCACGTTGCTTCCGTCGGAATTCATGGTGTACAGCACGGGATCGCCGGCTCGATCGCTGACGAATACGATTTGATTTCCGGTTTTCGGATTCCACGCCGGGGAAGTGTCCACGCCGTTGGAATAGGTGATCCCGTGGGCCTTTCCTCCGTCCGCGTCGGACACAAAAATTGCCGGCGCGCCCGCGGAGCTGGACATGAAGGCCAGATGCGAGCCGTCAGGAGAAAAAGCCGGCGAGCTATTGGTGCCGCGGAAGCGAGGAAACGAGATCATGCGGCTGGAGTCCAGAGAATAGAGACATATCTGCGCGGAGGTGACCGAACGATAGGGCACGTAGCACGTAAATGCGATTCGAGTGGAATCCGGCGACCACCGCGGTGTGAGCGCGATCGAGCGCAGGTGGGTCAACTGATGCTGGTTGCCGCCGTCGTAATCCATCGCCCAGATTTCCTTATTCCCGGCGCGCGAGCTGACGAAGGCGATCTGAGTCTGGGCGATGCCCGGCAGGCCGCCGCTCAACCGCGCGACGATGTCGTCGGCAAATTGATGCGCCAGCTTGCGGGCATCCTGCTCGGTAACCGCGCCGCGATAGACTTTTTGCAGCACGGGAGGCGCAGTGGGATTGTGAACGTCAAACAGGAAGCCTGATGCGGCCAGCCCGGTAGCGTCTACGGCTAAATTGCCGAACGCAACCATGTACGCGTTGGCCGGCGCCTGGCTCCAGTCATTGGCCCGCAATTCGCCGGGTTGGCTGGGCACTTGGGTGGGATAGAAACTGGGACTGACCATGTCCAGGATCCCGCAGAATTCCAGATCCTTCCACAGGACGTCGTGGAACACCTTTTCGAGCGGCTCGGCTTGCGCCGAACGCGCTGCAAATTCCGGAACCGCCAGACGCGCTTTGTCCACGCCCAGCCCGGTGCCAGTCTTAAACCAATCTTGAGCCGACGCAGGGCGGGGAGCGAACGCGGCAGAAAGCAGTATGATGACGATAAAAATCATGCTTCTATTGCGAAATGTATTCAATGTTCCGCCTCTTTGGAATTGCTGGTGCAGCTTAACGTTTGAAATCAAAATAAAACTCCACGTTCACGAAATTACCTGAATACTCGTTGGGCAGCGGCTGCACTTTGCTGGCGCCTTGCACCGCGCGCACCACCGATGTATCCACCGAGGAATTTCCGCTCGATCGCTCGATCTGAATATTGGCGATCGAACCATCGCGCATGATCTGAAAAGTGACCACCGTGCGCGGCGCAAATTGTATGCTCGGATCGATGCTGGCCTGCAGCCAGTTCATGCTCACCCGGCTTTGCACCGCGGCCACGTACCAACCATACTTCGATGCAAAATCTCCGCCGCCCTGGCCGGTGAAACCCATCCCCGCCTGAGTGGCCTTGCCGGCGCCCATCGCAAAAGAGGTGGTCGGCACCGTTGGCGTACCGCCGCCACCGTAGGGAACCGCGTTCGGCGGCGGTGGCTTAGGATTCTCTAAAACTTTGGACGGCTTGGTCACGTATTTGGGCGGTGGTTTGAGTTTTTCAAATTTCGGAATCGGCACCGCGTCTTTCGGAATGTCCGGCGGCGGCAGCGGCTCCTTTTTGTAGAGTCCTTTCGATTCGTCCACTACTCGATTTTCCGAAACTACGTCCGGCTTCGGCATCGGAACCGCCGGGACGTTGCCCACCAGCCCTACAGAGATAGAGCCACCTGGACCGCCCCAGGATTCACCCTGCTTTCCGTGAAAGAAGGGAAGCAGCAACAGGGCGCCCAGCGCCGCGTGCAGCACCAGAGAAGCACTGAACGGTGCGGTAAGGCTTGGCGGTGGTTGTTCTGCGGCGAAAGATTCCATAGTTAAGGCGTCTGCGCGCGCTCCGAGAGCGGCTGAGTAACCACGTTCACATTTACGATCCCGGATTGACGGAGAGCATCGACCACCGTGGTGAAGCTGCCAAATGGGACTGTTTCGTCGCAACGGACGTACACGGATTGATGCTGGAGGTCGGTGGACTTAGCCTTCACCTGGTCGCCGAGGTCATGAATATTGACCGGAGTGTCGTCCAGGTAGACGCGCTGGGCGCGGTCGATGGTGACGACCATGCGCGGCTCGGAAATTTCCTTCACGGTTTTGGTTTTGGGTAGATCCACCTCGATCCCGGATTGCAGGATCGGGGCGGTGATCATGAAAATGATGAGCAATACCAACACGACGTCGATGAACGGCACCATGTTGATTTCGGAAAGCGTCGAGCCGGATTCTTGTTGGATTTGTGGCATGAGAAAGACCTTCGATCAGTTGTAAAACGTCTCGACCTTGGAGACGAACTCCATGGCGAAGTTATCCAGACGCGTGGACATACCGCGAATTTTTGTCAGGTAGTGGTTGTAGGCGATTACCGCGGGGATCGCGGCGGCCAGTCCGGCGGCGGTGGTGATCAACGCTTCGGCGATGCCGGGAGCCACCGCGCGCAAACTGGCGGCGCCGGCATCTCCCAGTCCTGCGAACGAATCCATTACGCCCCACACCGTGCCGAAGAGCCCGATGAACGGCGAAACCGAGCCGGTGGTCGCCAACCAGGACATGTATCTTTCCAGCCGGCGGATTTCATCGCTGGAGGCCACCCGCATGTTGACGAAGATGGCTTGGGGATTTTTGAGTTTGTGCGTCCCAGCCTGGGAAGTAGCACCCTGGGTCTGGGCCTGGGCGAGTTGCGCGTTGAATTCGCGGTAGCCCGCTTCGTACACCCGCACTAAGGGCGACGACCCGGCGGCGAGTCTAAGCGTTTGCGGATCGGGAAGGGAACGACTGGACCGGAAAACCTCAAGGAGTCTTTTGGTTTGGCTCTCCACTCTGCTGAACGATCCACTCTTTTGAAAGATGATGGTCCAGGAGACAAAGGAAAGGAAGAGCAGGATGCCCAGTACGCTGCGTGCCACCAGGCCGGTCTGATCGATGAGTGTATTCAGATGGCCGGAAATGAAGACAGAAGCAAAAAGTAAAATCGTTTCCCCCTTCGTACCATTCGTAGCTGGACAAATCCAAGCTAGCACACGCCTTAGGAGGGGTCAAACCAATCGGAGAGGGTAGGGAATGTACCCGATGGCGATCAGGACACACTACGAGGGCGGTTTGGATGCGCCGAATTGCATTTCCGGGCGGTGGCGCCCGGCTGGCGCAGCGCTCGCTGTGCTAGAATGAAATTTCCTTATGAGCGATCGAATCGACGTTCCTCTGCGTTCGCTTCAGCGGCCAGCACCTCCCGCGTTTCCCCTGATTTTCGCCAGCGATCCCGTCGGCGAGGCGGTTCCCGGAAATGGTAAATCGTTCTTCATTGAGACGTTCGGGTGCCAGATGAACGATCACGACTCCGAAAAAGTGATCGGAGTGCTGGTCGGAAGAGGCTACCACCGCGTGCCTACCACCGCCGAAGCGGACATGGTCCTTTACAATACGTGCAGCATTCGCGAAAAGGCGGCTCACAAAGTTTTTTCGCGGCTGGGCGAATTTCGTTTCGGTTCGGAAAGCAAAGTGATCGGAGTGCTCGGTTGTGTGGCGCAGCAGGAAGGCGAAAAAATATTCGAACGCGCGCCGTGGGTGCGCCTGGTGTGCGGCTCGGCTAGCTATTCCAAACTTCCCGAACTGCTAACGGAAGTGGAAGCCGGCGGGCGCCGCGTTGCGGGGCTGAGCCTGGACACCGAAGAAACTTTCGAAACGGATTTGACCCGCCGCGACAATCCCTACCGCGCATATTTGACGATCATCGAAGGGTGCGACTATGCCTGCGCGTACTGCGTGGTGCCGCACACGCGCGGGCCGGAACGCAGCCGAGCCAGCGAGGCGGTGCTTCGCGAAGTCCGCCAGCTCACGGATCTGGGCTATTCCGAAATTCAGTTGCTCGGCCAGACGGTGAATTCCTATCGCGACCCCGGACCGCGCGGCTGGAACTTTACCGCTCTGCTGCGCGAGGTAGCTGCTGTGCCGGGCATTCGCCGCGTCCGCTTTACTACATCGCATCCCAATGATTTTCATCGGGAGATCATCGAGGCGATCGATGAGGTTCCGGCCATCTGCGACCATATTCATCTTCCGGTGCAGGCCGGATCCGATTCCATCTTGCGAGCGATGGGCCGCACCTACACTCGCGATCAATATCTTGAGAAGATTTCCTGGATTCGCGCGGCGCGGCGGCCGATCAGCATCACTTCGGACATCATCGTGGGATTTCCCGGCGAAAGCGAAGCGGATTTTGCGCAGACGCTCAGCCTGTTGGACGCGGCGCAATACGACGGCGTCTATGCGTTCAAATATTCTCCGCGCCCGAACACTAGCGCGGCGCGAATGCCGGATCCCATCCCGGAAGAAGAAAAGGAGCGCCGGCTAGCCGTTTTGATGCAGCATCAACGCGAATTGCAGATTCGTCAAAATGAGGCTATTGTCGGCCAAACGCATGAGGTCTTCGTGGATGGCCGCCACGAATCCAAAAATCGGTGGGCGGGAAAGACCACCAGCAACCGCTTGATAGTTTTTTCTTCGCCGCAAGCGGGGCTTTTGGGACAATACTTGCAGGTGCAGGTTACGCACGCCGGACCGAACAACTTCGCAGGCGAGCACGTCCTTTGAGTTCGTGGAGGCCATAATGGAGCTCGAAGTCAAAATTCGCGGGTTGATGATGGATCCGGTCACCAACATGCCGGTGGTGGTGCTGAAGGAAGCGCAAGGCACCGCGGTATTGCCGATCTGGGTGGGAATCTACGAAGCCAACGCCATCGCCCTGGAAATCGAGAAGGTGCAGACGCCGCGGCCGATGACGCATGACCTGTTGAAGAATGTTTTGCTGGGCCTGCAAGTGCGGGTGCACAAAGTGGTGGTCTGCGACCTGAAGGAAGATACTTTTTACGCGCTGATCTGGATGGAGCGCGACGGCCAGATGATGTCAGTCGATTCGCGGCCGAGCGATGCGCTGGCGCTCGCGCTTCGTTTGGATTGCCCGATTTTCGTGGATGACGAAGTGCTGAAGAATTCCCACCAGTCGTCGGCTATCTCCGAAAAGAGCTCCAATGAAGAGCTGCGCAAGTGGCTGGAGGGCCTGAACGACGAGGACCTCGGCCGCTACAAGATGTAGCAGGGTTTTCACGCCCGGCGTCCCAGCCTGGCCTCTCCCAGCCGATTCGCATTTTGTTCTTGCAGAATAGCCCCTGATATCGGTACAGTTTGCCTACCTGTAGTGCGCATTCGCCAGGTCGCAACTACATATTGGCCTGGGCTTGCTGCAGGGAAGGAGCTCGAGCGCGCTTGACCTGCGTCCTCGCCGTCGCTAATCAGAAGGGTGGAGTCGGAAAGACCACTACCTCCATCAATTTAGCCGCCGCTATTGCCCTTCGCAAAAAACGAACCCTGCTGATCGATCTCGATCCGCAGGCCAATGCCACCATGGCATTTTTCGAGCCGTCCGATTCGCAACCCACGATGTACGACGTGTTTGGCGACCCGGCAGTTCCGTTGGCCAGCGTCATTCGCCCCACCAAGGATCCTTGCTTGTGGGTCGCGTCGGCTCGATTGGCATTGGCCCGGCTCGAACAACAGCTGGCGGGCCAGTTCGATGCGCCCTTTAAGTTGAAGGACGCGATCGCCCCGGTCCTTAAGGATTTCGATTACGTGGTTATCGATACGCCGCCGGCGCTGGGCATTCTCACGGTGAACGCCCTGGTCGCATCCAGCCACTTGCTGGTTCCGATTCAAGCCGCATATTTCGCCATTGAAGGCACTGACGACTTGCTGGAAACGTATGGTCGAATTCGATCCCGCCCGAATCCCGCGCTCAAGATTTTGGGCGTAGTGATCACGCTATTCGACAAGCGAACCAACATTTCACGCGACACCCACGAGCAGATTCGCGCCGTGTTCGGCCCGGCGCTATTCAAAACGCGCATTGGCAAGAATGTCCGCCTGGAGGAAAGTCCAGCGTACAAGGAAACCATCTTCAGTTTCGCG
>Ga0302325_10030779_pt1 | contig 11060 bp, 13 predicted proteins | sample Palsa_T0_2_FD_201948 | JGI IMG/M metagenome (GOLD analysis project Ga0302325, IMG submission 201948) | Peat permafrost microbial communities from Stordalen Mire near Abisko, Sweden - Palsa_T0_2 | ecosystem: Environmental > Terrestrial > Soil > Palsa > Peat permafrost | place: Sweden: Abisko...
TCGTTGATCGCGCAAGGATCCTGGCGAATCGACCAATAGCTCGAGATCGGCGCCCCTATCGCGCTCAACAGTGCGACGCGGTTGACGCTGTCGTGACCGACGAGCACGATTTCGTCTTCAGGATGGCGGCGGTTGAGCGCGCCCAGGACGTGCCCAACGCGCGCAGCCACGTCAGCTAGCGATTCACCTTCCTCGATCGACGCGAATTGCGGGGCACGAAACCACAGGTCTATCTCTGCGCTATATTGCGGGAGTTCGTCTCGCGAAAAACCTTGCCACTTGCCGTAGTCGATGTCGGCGAAGCCGGGCACCGTTTGAACGTCGAGATCCAACGCCGCGCCGATGGCGCTCGCGGTTGCAACCGCCCGGCGTTGCGGACTCGAATATAATGCGACGGGATGTGTTGACGCGCGCAGGCGCTCCGCGGTCGCCACCGCTTGACGTTCGCCGAGTTTCGTCAACGGCAAGTCCGCTCGCCCCCGAAAACGCGGCGGGTTGATGCCGTCAACGTGCCCGTGGCGGATGAGGATCAGGCGCATCGCTGGTTTTAAACCACCTGTGAAGTTATTTCGGGGCTATCCCGAGCTGGTGGTCGACGGTGAGTTGATCCCAAATGATCGTGACGTGCCGTATCGTATGGTCCGGATTATACGTGAGCACCATCGCGCCGGGATGGTCGAAGTGCTTGCCGTTTCCCGGCGTCGAGTGCCCCGTGTTCGGATCGACGAACGGTCCGCTCCACGTACCGGTAACCTGCTCGACGGATACCGCCGAACTGCCGTCGACGATTGCCTGCCGAATGACGACGTGAAAATCCGGGTACGCTTTGAAAATCATCGAGAAGAACGCACGCGTGTGCTCGTAGTCGAGCGGCCGCGCGTTTTCGGGTTGATCGATCTGCACGTTCTTGGAGAACAGCGCGAGGACGCGATCGATATCGTGGCTGTTCCATGCATCGGCCCATCGATAGATATCCTGATGCGTCACCGGGCCTTCCGCAGCGCCGGCGCGCTGCGGAAACGCCGCGAAACCAACGATCGCGGCGCACAACGCCGCATAGACTGCGCGCACGGAGCTGCGTCGCAACTATCCGACCGTCTTGAAGAACGCGAGCAGATCGGGGTTGATCGTGTCTCCGTTCGTCGTCGGCATGCCGTGCGGGTAGCCTTTGTAGGTCTTCAACGTGCCGTGCTGCACGAGCTTCGCCGAGAGCGGTCCGGAATCGGCGTACGGGACGATCTGGTCGTCGTCGCCGTGCATCACCAGCACCGGCACGCGTGGCCGCGGCGGTCGGCCGCTACGACGCGATAGCCGTGACTGAGAAAGCACATCATTTGACCGTCCCAGTCGTCGGCGGACAACGGCCAGCCGTGGCTGAACACGATGGGCTGGCCGGTACCCCAATCCTTGTAGAAGATCTCTACGCCGTCTTTGGTCTTGACGAAGCTCATTACGGTCTCTCCTTCGTGCGGTAGCGTTTTGGCGTCGTGCCGATGTGGCGCTGAAACTGACGTGAGAAATAGCAGAGATCCCCGAATCCCACGGCGTCGCATATCTCGCCGATTGGGATGTTCGTCGAGTCTAGCAACTTTCGCGCTTCGCGTATCCGGTATTCGATGATCCACGCGTTGAGCGGCTTGCCGGTGACTCGGCGAAAGAGATAGGTCAGGTGCGCGGGCGTGTAGGACATCGCAGATGCGACGTCGCGCAGGCTGATACCGTCCGCATAGTGGTCTTCCACGAACCTCGCTACTCGATCGACGACATGGGCAACGGGCGTCCGCACGACCGTCCTTTCCACGCTCATAGAAGAATCCTAGCGATATACGGCGGCGGCAGATATAGGAATCTTGCTCTCGACGCGTCCAGTCTTGCTGCGACGGGGGGCGCTGGCGGCTAGGAAAACCCTCGTTTAAATTGAGCCGATGACGGTCACGACCAGCGCGCCATCGCACTCGGACGTTCCCGAACGGACGCGATGGTAGACTGCCCGCAGTTACTAGCGCAACGGAAAGGTCCTCACATGCGTCTCCCTATTCCCCCCGCCGCCCTCGCCTGCGCGATCGGCCTCGTCGCTTTTGCGGCGGTTTCACCGAAACAGGCGCCCGCCCAGACGAGTCCCGCCCCCACGGTGACGCCGGCGGCAGAGTACTCCCTTGGCGTCCCGTACGTCGTGCAAGACGGGAACACGACCAATCTGCAAGTCACCTGTCAGCTCAGTGCCGTGCCGGGCGGCTCATCCAAGAGCGTCGCGTTCGGTCAGGCAACCCACTCGCTGAATACTGCAAACCCAGACCTCACGATAATCAACATTATGGGCCTTGCGTACAACGGGACCACCCCAGTCTCGAGCATGCCGTTCACCTGCTCGCTCCAGCAACTCTCGACCGCAACCGGCGCGTGGGTGAACGCAGTCGGCCGCACTGGCAGCGTCACCACGGTGACAGGTTCCTTTTCCCCCGCCGCAACCGGGCTGATCATGACGCCCAAGATTACGTACATCACCCCGCTGCCGTTGCCGCACGTGCCGGTCCATCAGCCAACCGGGCCCGGAGCGCCGCACACACAGATGTAGGCGTTAAGTTACTGGCTGAAAGCTAATTCGAGTTCATCGAACGCGGATAACAGGTCGCGCTTGAGAACGTCAGCGTCACTGACCACCGAGGCGGCGGCGAGGATACCGAAGTCGAGCACATCACCGTATCCTTGCACCGTCACGTTCAGCGCCTGCCCGTGCGTGACGATCGAAAGTGGAAACACGTGTTCTATCGGCGCTCCGGCGATAAACAAGCGACGGTTCGAGAGCATCACGTTTGAGACGACGAGGTTGGACTGCGGCGTTGCCGTGTCGGCGAGCCCTGCCCGGCCCGCATACGCAGTCCACATTTGCAAGATCATCGGCGATCCGAACGTCGGCGCATCCATGAGTTGCGGGATCAACCCCTTAAAAGGATTCGCGAGTTCTTTAGCAACGCCGGCCTGCCGTACGATTCGTCGAAGCCTTTCGCGCGGTTCGGCAATGTCGGTCGACAACGGCACCGTCATACCGTAGGTTTGATTCTTGAGCCGCTCGTCACCCGATTGGCGAAGCGATATTGGAACGTACCCCGTGAGTGTTTTCGTGGGCAACTCGCCACGGTCGCCGAGAAACCGTCGAAGCATTCCCGAGACGAGCGCGAGCACCACGTCATTTACTTTGCCACCCGCCTTCTTGGCGACAACCTTGACGCGATCGAGCGACAAGGTTACGAGAGCCAGGGTACGTTCGGAGGAAATCGTGACATTTAATGGGGTCGATGGCGCCTGTAGTGATGCCTGGACGGCTTGAACGTCGGGCCGAAGCGCGAGCAGCGACGAATCGAAAAGCGCCGTCACGGCGTCGGGAACGATCGCTGCCAAGCGGACGTTCCACTCGGCCGCGCTGATCGCGGCATCGACGAGTACGGATTGAACGTCGCTCCGGCCCGTCCGCGGAAGCGTAAAGCTCCGAAGATCTTGGGTGGAGAGAAACGGCGCGCGAGAGAGTTTCGCGATTGCCGCGTCGACGGTTTCCTTTGAATCGCCTGCAATCGATTGCCGAGCGATGGCGACGGGTTCGGGTTGCTGCGCGGGAGCTGCGGGCACGGGTGAGCCGTCGTAAAGGATCTGGGCGAGCGCGACGCCCGCGCCCCCGTCCACCAACGCGTGATGCATCTTCATATAAATCGCCGCTTCGCCGTCGCTCAGTCCGGTAAAGACGTGAACTTGCCAAAGCGGACGGCTGCGGTCGAGACGTTGGCTATGGAGCAACGCCACGGTACGTTCGAGCCACGCGCGGTTACCCAGCTCCGAAGCCACGACGTGTTTCACATGGTAGTCGGCGTCGAAATGGACGTCCGAAATCCAGCTCGGTCGATCGATCTCGTATGGAGCGTTCACGAGCTTGCGCAGCAGGCTCGGCACGCGTAAGACGCGTTCTTCGAAAAGTGCCCGGACGTCATCGTAAAACGTGCCGGCGGCCTCTTCGGACGGCTTGACGATTGCGAGCGTCGCGACGTGCATCGGACATTCGGGCGTCTCCGCAAACAGAAACGCTGCGTCGAGAGCTGAAAGCTGGGTAGTTTCAGCGTTCATAGGAAGGCCTTTACGCGTGGCTTCCGCCGCGCCCTACGTCCGGCAGCCGAGCTCGCCGGCTCTTACGGATTGACATTATTCCCATAAAGTGTCAAAGTCACCTCCAACTATGTTGGGGTCACGCTTCACGAATCGGGCGGAACTACGTCGCAAAGCGATCGTCGCGGCGGCACGCACGTGTTTCCTGCGCTACGGGTATGGCAAAGTGTCGCTTGCCGACATCGCCGGCGAAGCACGCATCTCGCGGCCTTTGCTCTACCTCGTTTACAAGAACAAAGAAGACATCTTCAAAGCAGTGTTCGCCGCCCTGTATGAGTCGCGCTACGCGGCCGTGGACCGAATCATAGCCGGGGGCATGTCCGCGCACGACAAATTGTTCGGGATTTACGAGAAGCTCGTTCTCGAGCCATGGGAGGAGCTTTTCGGAATGCCGGCTTCCTTGGGCTTCTTCGAGACATGCGAGCGCGTTCTTCCGCAAGCAAACGCGGCATATGCGCGGCGTCGCATGCGCTACACCGCGGCTTTACTCGGCGATCGAGATCGAGCCGAAGTGTTCGCTCTCGCCGTCGATGGCTTATTAAAGGACGAACCGAAAGCTGCGGTGCTGCGCAAGCGGCTTGCGATACTCGTGGATTGCTTTACCGCCGGGCACGTCCCGGCGGAGAAATGAGAACACGATGCCGAGCATACGAGTCAATGGAGCTTCACTCAACTACGTGGTAGCCGGTGACGGTCCCGAGACGATCCTTTTCTCTCACGGTTTGTTCATGAGTTCGAACTCGTATCGAGAACAACTTCGGTATTTCGCCGGCCGGTATCGGGTCGTCGCGTACGATCATCGCGGTCACGGCCGATCGAGCGTGCCCTGGAGCGGCTACGATATGGACACGATCGCCGAGGACGCCGCGCAACTCATCGAGCATCTCGGGGCTCCCGTTCACTTCGCCGGACTTTCGATGGGCGGATTTGTCGGAATTCGCTTGGCCGCGCGGCGGCCGCAATTGCTGCGGTCTTTGGTCCTCATGGCGACCAGCGCAGACGATCAACCGGGGAACAAGGCTGCGGCTCACGTCGTAACGACCGGCCTAGTCCGCACCTTTGGGTTGAAGCCAATTGCGAAACAATCTGTTCGGGCGATGTACGGGCAGCCATATTTGCGCAACCGCGATCGTTCACAAGCCGCTCTCGACTACGTGCGCAGTCTGCCGAAGTCGATGTGGCGACCGATGGCCGCAGTGGCCGACCGGCCTAGTGTCGCGAGTGAACTGGGACGCATCTCCGTTCCGACGCTTGTCGTTGTCGGCGATTGCGACACACTTCTGCCGCCTCAGCATTCGTTGCGCCTAGCTGCGGGCATCCCGAACGCCAAGCTCGTGCGTATTCCCAACACCGGGCACCTCATCAGCGACGAGAATCCGAAGGCCCTAAATATCGCCATCGATCGCTTCCTCGCGAATTTGCCACACAGCGCTACCGCCTTGGCATGATGTTGAAACGGCGCTCGAGTTTCGATGCTCGATTTGGAGCGGGCTGCGGGGGGCGAGCGTCGAGGAGCGGGAACGCTCTCGCATGCCCGACTGGTCGTACGTTCCGCTCTTTCGACCGATGCTGGCGCGGCTCGGGCCGCGGAGAGCGCGCGCGAGTGCGCTCGGAGCGATGCGCGCGCTCGCGGCTCTGCCGCTCGGCGACCGGTTCATGGAAACATTCGGAGACCTGGCGCCGCCGCCGGAACTCGCACTCGCGATCGCCGGCATCGATCTCGCGAGCCCGATCGGCGTCGGAGGCGGTCTCGACGTCAACGTCATCGCGACGTGTGCGCTCGCGCGGCTCGGCCCCGGCTACGTGGAGATCGGCCGGTCACGAGCGCTGCGATCGGCGGCGGCCGGATCGCGCGCGACGGCGACGGAGCTCTGGTATACGCGTCGCCGTTCGAGAACCCCGGTCTAGAGAAAGCGCTTCACCGCATCCGCGGGTCGCCGCCGTCTTGCGCGCCGCTCGCGATTCGCTTGCTGCACGGGCCCGGCACCGGCGTTAGCGGCGCCGCGGACGAGATCGCTGAGTCGATGAAGGTGCTCGCGCCGCACGCCGCGTTCTTCACCCTCGACCTTCGCGTCGCGCTCGACGAGCGATGGGACACCGCCGACATCGAGCGGGTGATCCGGGCGACGTGTTCGGCCGCGGCCCCCCACGCGGCGACGATCGCTCGGGTTGGTCCGCGCGCTACGCGAAGCCGTCGGGCCGGACGTCGTCATCATCGGTTCCGGCGGCATCGTCTCGCCGCGTTCTGGGCGACTTCGCTTTCGGCGATCGTCGGCTTCGCGTCGTATTGGCTGTGGTTGAGATTCGGCTTCTGGCATCGGGTGTATCTCGCGGTAGTGCTCTACGTCGCGGGCCTCGTCCTCGCTCACGACTATCTCTGCTGCCGATCGTAGGTGATCGATTCCGTTGTCTCTCTCTAGCACGCTGCGGCCAGAAGTTGGGGGCCGCTCGGTCGCGGGGATCGTCGGAAACGGAACGAAAGCCATCCCCATGGCAAAGAATGTTCTCGGCGGCGAACTTGCAGTCTGCGGCACGAAACCGCTGACCGGCTGGACTCGAAACGGCTGCTGTGAGACGGATGACCGCGATTTCGGCTCGCATTCCGTTTGCGCAATTGTCGACGAACGATTTCTCCGGTACTCTGCGGCATTAGGCAACGACCTGTCGACGTCGGGTCCGTCGTTCGAAGGCCTGAATGCGGGTGATCGCTGGTGCCTGTGCGCTAGCCGTTGGCGTGACGCGTATCGCGACGGCATGGCGCCCCCGGTCGTGCTCGAAGCGTGTCATGAACGTGCGCTCGACGTCGTTGATCTTAATATTTTGAAAGCCCACGCTGCAACGCCTTAGGCTCTCCGAACAACGCCGGCTGGTGGCGCGGCGTAAGGACCGCCAAAATGAGAAAAAACCTCGAAGAATCGAGGTTTTTTCGATCCCGCGGAGCCAGCGCTCTCGGGGGAAAACTGGCGACGTTGAAGGGGCTCGAACCCTCGACCTCCGCCGTGACAGGGCGGCGCTCTAACCAACTGAGCTACAACGCCAGGCGTTTCCCGGCAAATTTCGAGCTTCGGGCGGTTCTCCCGAGAGAGTGCCATCCCTCCTAAAGCTCGGTTCGGTGTTAGCAGCTGGTGGGCACGGTTGGGATTGAACCAACGACCCCCCGCGTGTGAAGCGGATGCTCTCCCACTGAGCTACGCGCCCGCGGCTAACGAAAAGGGAGTATACGGCATAGGGCCTCGCCTGTCCATCCGCGTACCGCACTTTGGGTGCGCGGCCCGTTTGTCGCTTTGTGTCTCCTCCTTCTTATAGCTACCGCGTCGGCACAGAGCCCCGTGCCGTCGACGAGCGCTTCTCCCGCCCCGAGCCCGGCGTCCGAACCGGTCCACGCGCACCGCGCGATCTCGACGCAGAGCGAGGCAGCGCAAGCGGCCTTCGACGACGGGCTGACGCTGCTCTACGCCTTCAACCCGGAGCAGGCGAGGGTCTCGTTCGAGCGCGCCCTGCGCGCGGACCCCTCGCTCGCGATCGCCTGGTGGGGCGCGGCGATGTCGCACGGCATCAACATCAATCTCAACTACGATGCCAATGCGCAGCACCTCGGTCACGACGCGATCGTACGAGCGCAGGCGCTGGAATCGGGTGCGAGCCCGGTCGAGCGCTCGCTGATCGAGGCCGCCGCCGTGCGTTTCAAATACGACGGCCCCAAGGACGCCGACCGATCAGCGCAAGCCTATCGCGATGCGATGAAGTCGGCCGCTGCCGCGTACCCGCTCGACGACGACGTCGACACCCTCGCCGCCGAGGCGGAGATGGACGTGCACCCGTGGGGGTTCTTCAATCACGACGGCACGCCTATCGACGACACCGAGGACATCATCGCGCGCCTGCAAGCGGTGCTCGCACGTTCGCCGCATCATTTACAGGCGAATCATCTGATGATTCACGCGCTCGAAGAATCGCCGCACCCGGAGCGTGCTCTCCCCTCGGCGGACGAACTGGCCTCCACGCCGCTCGAGAACGCGGCGGAGCACCTCATGCACATGCCGGCGCACGCCTACATGCGCGCGGGCCGCTACCACGAGGCCGGGATGGCGAACCTCCGCGCGATCACGGCGTACCGCGCGTATCTCGCGGACGATCCGGCCGGCCACACCGATTACTTCGGCCACGACTGTCTCTTCGGCGTCGACGCGTTCCTGATGTCGAATGAGGCCGGCCGTGCTCACGACCTCGCGATGCTCTGCGCGCGCCACGGCGCGACGATGCTGCAACTCGTCGATCTGCGGTTTCGCCGTTGGGACGCACTCGAGAAAGACGACAACCTCAGCGGCTTCACACTCGGAATGCTGGCGGCCGAAGAAGGGCGCATCCCCGCCGCGAAAACGCAGCTGGCGGTCGTACGCGAAGCATCGGACCCAAAATCGACGATCGAAGCTTCAGTATTGAGCGCCGAAATCGCGCGCGCGGCCGGGAACGGCGATGACGAGATTGCCGCTCTCCAAAAAGGCGTTTCCGCGCAAGACGACACGTGGTATTCCGAACCGCCGCGCTTCTCGTACCCGGTGCGCGAGTCGCTCGGCGGGGCGCTTTTTCGCGCGGGCCGTTACGATGAAGCGGAGCGCGCTTTTCGCGCGGACCTCGAGCACAACCCCGATAACCCGCGCTCGCTCTACGGGCTCGAGCAAACCCTCGAACGCGAAGGTCGCGGCGACGACGCCGCGGCAACCGAGAAGCGCTTTGCGAGCGCGTCGCGCTTCGCGGACGTCAAGATCGAGATGACCGATCTCTGACAACGTTGTCAGTATATTCTTCCCAGGATATGGCCCAGGGAGTGACAACTCGCGAACAATCTCACCCGAGCCCAGCGAATAATTTCTGTTACATATGGATCAGATCGAACCGTTGATCAGCGCGAGCGTCGCGGGACCGCTCGGCGTGCTGCATCTGCCCCGCCTGTGGCTGAAGATTTTGCTCCATTCCTACGGCCGGCTGCCCGAAGGTTATCGCCACGGCTCGGGTGGATTCGATGAACTTTTCTGCACGAGCTTCGGGGTCGATCGCGACGCGTTCGTCACCTTCATCGAAACCGAAAAGCCGGACTATCAGCGCACCGAGCAGTGGGTTGTTGCCAACGCGAAAGATCTGACGGCGCACAACATCGCTGCGTTCAACCACCGCATCATCACCGGAGTCATGCGCGAGGAAATGGCGGTCGAGCGGCGCGCGCAGTTCAACATTACGGACCCCTCATTTGCAAATGCCGTCGCGCTCAACAACCTCGACGATTGGGCGGGCTTTCACAAACGCCTCACGCGACAAGACTAGTTAGAATGTGTAGCGCAGAGCACATGTGTGCTCCGCACCACTACGGCGGCATGCGCGCGCTTCCGATGCACATGAGGTGTGCGGCACGAATCGTCGTCTATTCCCTATCCTCTTTGGTGCGGTTATCGCGACCGCCATGGCGGGCTGCGCCGGCGGCGACTCATCGCCAACGCCGGCCTACGCTAAGCCGGCATCGCTCACGGTTGCGGGGCTTCTTCCAGGACTGCCCGAGCCGTCGAACACGTCGCAGCCGAGCGGTGGGAACAACGTCGAGACGCCGCTGGCAGCCGACGCGCTTGCGGATTCGGTGGGATTGAATTCCCAAACGCCGTTGCTCTATACGCAAGCGGATTTCACGACGATCGTCTCCGCCGAGAAAGCTCTCGGCGTGCGGCACCTGCGCGAAGGCATTCTCAACGGCATGGCGCCCTACGATGCGGCGCTCTCGAGCGTGCTCAATGCGACGAACGCAAGCGTTGACGGAATCGGAGATTGCGCGGGGCTCGCGAGCAATTCTGCCGCGCCGACGAGCGCGGCGTCGATCCAGCAATTCAATGCCGCCATCGGCAATCGCTTGGAATCGGTCGAAGGACCGAACGAACCCGACCTTCGAGGCGATCCGAAGTGGGTCGCCGACACGATTGCGTGCCTGCCCGGACTGCGCAGCGCGACGCACCTTCCTTTCGTCGGGCCGGCGCTCGGAGACCCGACCGACGACGCCTCGTCGCTGGGCGACATCGCGCCGCTCGTCGACGAAGGCAACCTGCACCGCTACTATGCCGGCCGTAACCCCGGCACGCCGGGGTGGGGCGGTACGTCGTCGTGCGGGGTGTACGGCGCGCTGCCGTGGGCGCTGTGTCTCTCGCGCGAGAACACGCAATCCAAACCGATCGTCGTCACCGAGACCGGCTACAATTCGCAAACCGAGGTCGACGAAACGACGCAAGCCAAATACCTGACGCGCGCGTTCCTCGTGGATCTGCAAGCCGGCGTCGCACGGTCCTACGTCTACGACATCAAGGACAACCCCGCAGACGGCAGTTTTTCCGGCAACGGACTCCTGCGTTCCGACGACTCGCAGAAGCCCGCATTCACCGCGATCGAAAACGAGATCTCGTACTTCACCGATCGCACGACGCACGTCGCGGTGCCGCTCACCTACTCGCTGAAAAACACGAGTCTCGACCACCAGCTCTTTCAGAAGAGCGACGGCACGTATATCCTGGCGCTGTGGAACGAAACCGCGTCGTGGAACGTCGTGACGAACTCCCCGAACGTCGTGGTGCCGCAGTCGCAGACCGTGCTGCTCGGACGCGTCCCTTCATCCGTTTCGGCGGTAGCCTTCACCGACACGGGTTCGCTCGTGCCGGCCGCAACCACGACCGCGGGCGCCGACATCACGCTGCCGGTCGACGATCACGTCAGCTTGGTGAGCTTTAAGTTCTAGGCGCGCTCAGTCGTAGGTCTTCGCCGACGGCTTCACCGGCCGCGACGGCATCGCGACGATCGTGCTGCCCGGCGGAACGTCGCGATTGACGATCGTTCCCGCGCCGATGATCGACCCGCGGCCGATCGTGATGCCGCCG
>Ga0302325_10030780_pt1 | contig 11060 bp, 10 predicted proteins | sample Palsa_T0_2_FD_201948 | JGI IMG/M metagenome (GOLD analysis project Ga0302325, IMG submission 201948) | Peat permafrost microbial communities from Stordalen Mire near Abisko, Sweden - Palsa_T0_2 | ecosystem: Environmental > Terrestrial > Soil > Palsa > Peat permafrost | place: Sweden: Abisko...
CCGCAGAGACAAGATGACTGAGGCATTATTATTGACTTGTCGTGATGAATTGACGTTGAAGCTTTGTGAGGGACGAAGGTTTGATACTGGATGACGATAGTGAGAATTGTTTGTTATTGAATGATGAATGTTGAGTTGATTTTGATGGAGAGAATTAATGAGGGCTTCCTCGAGCTTTATATACCTGTTGACACTTGGTATTTTCTCTTCTCTGGCACATATTGCACTTCATCGTGAAGCTGCAGCCCCTGGTGCTTTTACCGTTCTCAAGGGCGCAACTTCTCGATCGAGGAAAGCTAACCTAATTAAGCAAACCATTCTGCAGCGCAGAGACAGCAGCGAACAGAATATTTGGAAGTGCATGGATGACGGCGCTGATACATGGGGGAATGGGAACACAACGCTGCTGTCCGCGATCACTAATCACAGTCGCGTTTCCCCAAACAGAAAGAATGAATACACATCGAACAAGGATTTGACGATGATGAGATGTTTCTGTAATAGAAATAGGGATGCATTGATTCGCTTGTCCAATTAACACCAACATTTGAGCATGGATAACTAGGACACAGAACCCAAACTATGGAGTCTGACAAACAAAGATCGTACTGGATAAGAAGCTTCTCAAAATGTAATAATACATTAGTCAAGAAACTTGATCCTGCGGTAGAGTGCCGCGGAGGCAGACTTGTCATTTGTGAGGTTTGCCCTGAACATTTCAGTCACAGACTCGAGAGTGAGGCTTTTTATGTGGCCTGATTGAATATGTCGTTGGACCGACTTTGAGGCCATGATTGGATAGGTCTTCGTGATGCATGAAGTTGTTCGTGTGACAATGGTGTTGAGGTGCTGACCTGGAGACTCCTTCGATGATCTCATGTTCTCCAACATCGTCAAATCCATCTTGTGAGAATGCGCCCTTCGTGCGCGCTTCGTCTTGTACATAGCTTACTCTGTAGACCCATTTTAGAGAATGTCCTTGCCTAGTCCAGATATTTGGAATTGGGCACCGGAGATGGGTGGTTTAAACATCCATATCTGGCAATAGAAAGATTTCGAATTTCTCCTCGGTGAATGTAGAGGCAGCATAGCACTACCATTGGAGTGAGAGAAGGGAGGTGGAAAGGGGTCTGCCTATAGAATTTAGTGTGGGGCAATTTCTCAGCCTCGTCTGAATTCGCGACGCGTTTTCTGTGAGGGAACTGCAACCAACACACAACTTAGTCACCACAGTCAGTCTCTCAAAGCGATTGCGCAAGTCCCTCGAGATCAACACGATATGTCAAACCTCACGCGTCGATGATACCTATTCCAGTTCCTGAGAAATGGCTTCGGTCACTTCGTTAGGCCTCCACCAGCCTACAGGACTTCAATATGCGATTCAAGAGCGTCTCCTGCCTCCAGAACCACCCAGCGCATCCTACGAATGGCACAATCACTTCGATGGCAATGCCGACTCCTCTTCCGAAGATGACGAATTGCTGGTAACCCCGCGGTGTGTAATATGGTGTCGAGGAGGGGTCTTTCGAAAAAGCTACAAATTTGATCTGGAGAAGGAAGAGGTCTCCCAGGCTCTGTTGACAACCTTTCCCAGCGTTGGACCTCTCGCCACTAAGGAAAGGAAATCGGCATCAAAGAAAGGGAATGCAACTCAAAGGGAGGCGGCAATTGTCGTATTTCTCAAGACTCAAGCACATGTGTACTTCCTCTCTGGCACGAGCCATGTCATACATCTACCCTTCGAGGTCGAGTCTGCATGCGCTGCCCCGAATGGCCTCATTATTCAACGAAAACTGCGGGTCGACAACCTTGTGCCAGCATCTCTCAAATTCCCAAAAGTCCCGCCAAACTCTTTCGTTTCCTCCCAACCACAGCCATGGTCTGCAGCTAGCTCACAGCTATCAACCTTCTCGATTGCAGATCTTGGGGCGCCGAAACAGATGCTAATGCCGCACTCGACCTTGAAGGACATGTGGGATCCGCCAGCTCTGAAGAATGATTCGAATTGGCCACGACTATTTTCCTTGTCCGACCCACTAGCTGAAATCGGGCTGGTTGTTGCGCAACCCGTCAAATCGCCTAAGAGCCGACACAGAAGGAGCTCTACCAAGATAACAGCGTTGGATACAGCTGAAGAGATACTTCATGTATCTCGTCGAGACGAATTCTCTCCCAAAGACAGCAAGAATCCCCTCATTCTTGCTTTAACTTTAAATCGGGAAACGAGTATGTATACTGTTTGGAAAGTCGCATATGCTGGGGAAGAAACCAGTACAGGTGAGAAGCAAAGAATTCCAAGCGGTACTATGTCTCGTCGAAGAAGCTCTTTTGTCCCAGGTGCCGCCACAGGGGCTACAACTCCAGTCATGAACAGCCAGCAAACATTTAGAGAGAGTTTAGGAGTTAATCAGCAAGAGTTAAGGTCGAAAAAGAACATTGTTATGAAGCAAGATGAGTCTCGAGACAAGGTCTCTGATTTCGCCTCCACCCTGGACCCCGATTTCGAGAACACCGCAATTCCACGGAGAAAGTCTCGCCGGGTTAGTTCGATGCTTGCACGAGCAGACTTATCTGCATCCCATGAGCGCTCTGCCTTCTCAGAGCTTGCGACTGGCCTCCAGCATTCCACTACCCGGCGAGCGGAATCTTTAGGCAGCCAACATCCAAGAACAAGCATTGGAACTTACACGTCAACCAATGGACCAAGCTTTCATCAAGCGTCGCATTTCAACAGTAGTCTTAACACATACCTCGAAGCTCCGGTTGATGAGCTTTTGGATGAACTTCGCGCTGGTGGTGATTTCGAGGGGTTTCACAACATGGGCCTCGACGACGAGGAATTCGACGGTCTCAAACAAGAAGTTATTTTTGCAAAAGTATGCAATGCTAGCGCTGAACACACCAATGTTCGATACTCAAGCCAACATCTGCCTGCTTCTACTCAGTGCAAGATTTTCACTCTTACAGCACCACCATCTGCAGCGGATGACAAGAAAGGTAATACGATTGTTATCTGCGCGTTAGACGTTGATGAAAAGAAGCTTCTCGTCTTGACGCTCTTTACACAGACCCACAAGGCTGATATTGACCTTCCTTCGAACCACGTTAACGACGTAAAATCGGAGCGGGATATCACCGTGGTCTCCTTGGGACAAACAATGAGAGCGGACGATGTTATAGACGCTTGCAGGATTGATGATGGCGCGGTTTCTCGCATTCTTCTCTTGACCCAGACTCCAGATGGATATGGGGAACTCAGCTTGCAAGCACCGTGGTGTGGGCTGATGAAAGTCCCGCTGCCTGCAAAATTCGCAATCAGTAATATTCGAAATATTAGTCACGATCTTAAACCACGTGCAAAGAGGGAAGGTGGCTTTAAAAGAGTGCTCAGTCAGGGACCTCGCGCCCTACGTGGATTGAAAAACTCGAAACCAAGAGGTCTAGTCGATTTGGTTGACGACGAAGGAAAGATGCACCAGCTCCAGATCCTTCTGCAACCTCGAAATCCTCACGTGTGTAAAATTCTCGAAGTATGCCGAGCTGTTCTTCCAGGAACAAGAGGCGGGGAGGGGATTCTAAATGGATGGTGGAACGTCATGCAATGGCTTCGACTAGAGTCCATAGAAGCTGTAGACACTGAGTGGACTGCTCTTGTCATTGTTATGCTTTCGTTGGTGCTCAGCCTAGGGAACTTGTCAAAACCAGTTAGGCACCAGACCCACGCAAAACGAAAATCCAAAGCTGGTCTTCTCCGATCAAGCAGTGGAGCTCAGTCGGATTTGGAAAGCTGGGAGGTGATGCAAGGGCAGGAAGCCTTCAATGGTAATCCCTTGCCCTCCTGGGCGGACAACCCTGCTTGGAAGTGGCTCACTGATGGCGATGCCGGGTTTCAAGACAATGATTCCGAGCCATCTTTGCTATTCGAGTCGAATCGTCATGATAGAGGCTCTTTCGTTCAAAGACATGTCAAGCTCGCTAGAGAATTTGCAAGCACAAAGTTCGGCCAAAATGCAATCTCTACCTGTCTTCCGACATCAGGAAATCGAGGCATCGAGAGTCGGAAAGCTGCTCTCGTTGACATCGTTACCTGTCTCCATCTTCTCCGGGAGGAGCAGAGGCTAGACACAACGGCAGCTGATTCATTCAGCACTGGGGTAGCCAATTTGAGCCCAGTTCTTGCCCAGGTTGTAGCATGGCTTGGCTGGGACAGTTGGAAACAGCACTATGAGTTTGAAGACGCTTCTTTGCTTGATATGGACTATGATACTGGTAAGTTATTCATCCAACAAGGTACAAGTTACAGACTAACAATTGAGCTAGATTCACCAATCGAGTTCATTATTCCTCAGCTGTTCGAGTGTCCATCTATTTATGACTGGATACAGAATTGCTTCGCCACTCGTACTTTCGTGCCATTTATGACTCTTCCAGAAATGGTGGCTACTCGCTCTCCTGCTTCAAGCTCAAATGCTCATGACTTGAGCCAATGGTCGAGACTGACTCCAAGAACGCTGATATTGGATCGATTCTTTTCTATGATGCGAATCGACTGGTCTCCAGCCCAGTTTGTCGAGGCATTGTTTGCTGCCGGTGTCGATCTCTTTGTGCTAGAGACTTTGCCGGAGGCAATCTTGGCGCCTTTTCAAGAAGCCATTGTTCAATGTCAAAACGAACCCCCGATGTCGTGGAGTAAAGATCTCCTTGCCCTCGTGGGCCGAGAAGATGTTAATACGTTGCTGACCCCAGGACAGCGACCGCAGCATAGTCACACAACTATTTTGGTAAGAAAAAGTATCCTGCTGATCTTCTAAGGCTGACCGAGGTAGGCTCCATCCCACGAAGCGAGCCTGGATGTGCACTCCATCTGCTTATTTGTAGGGGACAATGAGACTACGGGCTCTTTCGATGGATCTGCGGAAGTAGACCGACAGTCTATTACTCGTTCAATTTTCAAAGACGACCGAAGGATGAACGAAGCGTCGTCTATCCTGAATACCACGATACCCACAGTAGCACGCTGTAAAGCTGAACCACAATGGACAGAGTCAGAATTGCTAGAAGCACAAAAGGAACATGCCCAAATGTTGGCTCATCGGACGTTGGCAATTTCCTCCGGGCGGGGATTACTCTACTATAGTGCCCGCATACCTCTTCTCACCCAACAAGTCAGGATCGTTACCTTCAATCTGAGCTGCATAATGAAGCCTGATAATATAAGTGTCGGGGTTGACAAAACTGCGTTTACAGAAGAGAAGGTGTGTTGGGCTTTCTTCCATTCAGGAGTCGCTGCAGGGCTCAGCATCTCGCGTGATGCTAAAGGAATTGATACTTCATGGATCCTCTACAACAAACCTCCATCAGAACTGAACAATCGCCACGCTGGTTTCTTGCTTGCTCTGGGATTGAATGGACATCTAAAGTCCGTGGCTAAATGGGTTGCGTTCAAATATTTGACTCCAAAGCACACGATGACTTCCATTGGGTTGCTTCTTGGCCTGGCTGCATCATATATCGGGACGATGGACTCTTTGGTTACCAGACTGCTCTCTGTCCACGTGACGCGCATGCTCCCTCCTGGGGCTGCGGAATTGAATTTGTCGCCACTCACTCAGACGACTGGCATAATGGGAATTGGTCTTCTGTATTGCAACACGCAGCATCGCCGAATGAGCGAGATCATGGTCTCGGAGATAGAACACATCGATACGGAGACCGAAGAGGAGCCTCTACGGAATGAAGGCTATCGACTCGCTGCAGGGTTTGCTCTTGGCTTCATCAATCTTGGTAAAGGTTCGGATCTCAAGGGACTTCAAGATATGCGGCTCACTGAGAGGCTACTTGCTCTCGCCGCAGGCAGTAAGAAAGTGGATCTTGTTCATGTGTTGGACAAAGCCACCGCAGCAGCCGTGGTGGCCATTGCGCTCATCTTCATGAAATCAGAGAACCAAGTTTTGGCTCGGAAGATCGATGTACCAGAGTCTCTTCTTCAGTTCGACTATATCCGGCCAGACATCTTCCTGCTCCGGACGCTTGCCAGGCATCTGATTATGTGGAGCAAAATTGAGCCTTCATTCAACTGGATCCGAGATAATTTACCAGAAGCATACAAAGAGCGAAGCAAGCTTGAAAGCGTCAATAATTTGACGAGTGAAGATCTGCCATTTTACGATATTATCACAGGCCTTTGCTTCAGTATTGCCTTGAGATTCGCTGGGTCAGCTTCTTTGGTTGTAAGGGATTTGTTGATTCATTACCTGGATCAACTGATGCGGATCTGCCGAATTGAGGCGAACACATTTGATAAGAAGCTGACGAGGAATACTGTGCGAAATTGTCAAGATTTGGTGGCTCTGGCTGTTGCAACTGTAATGGCTGGCACAGGAGACCTTGTCGTCTTTCGTCGACTTCGTTCAATGCACGGGCGCGATGACAATGAGACGCCCTATGGTAGTCATCTTGCAACCCATCTGGCGATTGGTGCTCTTTTCTTGGGCGGTGGAACCTTTACCTTTGGCACATCGAACCTTGCCATAGCTGCATTGCTAGTGGCTTTCTACCCGATATTTCCATCCTCTGTTCAAGACAACAAATCTCACCTTCAAGCTTTCCGACATTTTTGGGTCATGGCAGCAGAAGCACGATGTCTCGTTGCCAAAGACGTCGATACTAACCTGCCAGTTCCAATCCCAATCACGATCACACTTCGAAATGGCGAACAGACCCAGCGGCATACGCCTTGCCTATTGCCAGAACTAGATCAAATCAGGACCGTTCGAACAACCAGTCCAGAGTATTGGAATCTCATCCTTAATCTGGAGCACAACCAGACACACGTCGCTGCATTCAAGTCTACGCAGACGATTTATGTACGACGGAGACCAGCGCATGATGCCAACACATCCGTGTTCCAGGCGACTCTGCAAGCTTTGAACGATGTCGCTAGCTCGTCATCCCACTCACTTGAATGGCTGTTCGAACTTCCCTCCTTCGCATCACTCACTACAGCGGAACGAGCATTGGTCCTTCCTCCTGATCATGGTGGAGCAAGTGATATTCATGCCAGTACAGATCAGACGGTTGTGGATTCTAGGTTGGTGCTCGAGAATGCTACTCTAGACAGTGGAAAGAGAGATCGCTTGTTGGGCCTGAGATTGCTGTTCGACTGGGCGGATCAGGCGACAAGCGAAGGCAAGGATATGCAATGGATTCGGAGGGAGGTGGTGGAAAGGCTGAAGGCTAGGGTGTGGATGATGGAAAAGGAAGAGTAGGGTGCATCGTTATGGTGTTATGCTGAATTATGAAGGAGCTTGGTGTTATATGCATATTAGCGGACGGACCGGAAAAGGTGCATTTGGGGGTGCAGAATGTTCGAATCATGAAATTAATAGAGAATAGGTAATGAACAAGTTGATATCTTCACGTGACAGACCCATTAAAGGGGTGAATTCGATGGCAGCGGAGGAGGGCAGTTTCACCTCGCTAACCCACTTTACTACCACCAGTCACGGTCCCGAACTCATCACGTCACTCCCACGGACCAAAGACATAAGAACCAAGGACCACGGACAAGTGCCTCGCAGTCAGTAAATTTCCAAACGAAGTTTATTCTTTTGAGATATAAGTACTGAGAGAGAGCAAAAATGTGGTGCTGCCAACTTATCATAGTAATCTTACAACTCTTACAACCTCTTTAAGAAGAAACGGAGGGAACGAGAAGAAGAAAAATCCGCAGAATACTTAGACGTGATCTCGCGTCTAAACAAAGCGATCAAACCAATATTTATCTCTAGACTTTATTCAAGGAAGTCCCCTCAATTCTTAGATTGTTGAAAAGAAAAAGGGGTGATTAGGATGGAAATACTCTTCCTCAGCATTACCGTAAGGACTAACCTCCCCACCTAAATCCTCGAAATGGGAAAGGGGAAAGGGAAAGAATTATTTCGTTTGGGCTTTTGATGTATTCATTTCTTTCGGCTGTCGTGATGGCGGTTCTGTTCTGGAGAGATGAGACGGGGGAACATGAGGCGTGGGGGATGGTTAGGACTATGATTTTGATTTGTGAGGATAAGGAGGGGAGAGAGCGCATTAGGAGGTGGTTTTTGGGACGGCTGTGGGCGTTGGAAGATTTGTGTGGGTGGTGAGAGGGGGGTGGGGAGGAGAGGCGGAGGAGGATATATAGAGATGGTGAGATTGAGGCTTGAGGGTGAGGGAGATGGCTGAAGACAGAATTTGTATCTGACTTGAGCTTAGCAAAATATCAAACCGTGGCATTTATCCTTGGATATTATTCAGCGGGTTTCAGTTGAGTTTTGCTGGTTTTTGGAAAGGCTACTACTATGAAAATATTGAGCTATAGCTTTCTAGACTGGTATTTAGGCGTTTCCGGCCAGAGGGTACCCACGTGACTAGAGCAAAGTCCTCTGCACTATCACCATCTCGGACACACTTGAAAAGACAGTGGACGGTCAAGGTTGGAAATCCGGAACCTTTTCCTATTTCAGAAGACTTTCGCTGCTTTCCCGGGCTCATTTCTCATGGAACTCCCACTTACCCCCAAACTCTCCTTAATTTGATCATAGTTCACAGCTTGAACTACGGCACGGCGAGAGTTTCTCTCATAAGCCTAATGGACCAGTGTCCATCTGGGACCACCTGGGATCATCTCTTCCTACGAAATATTATTTTCCCACACTTCAAGCCCTTTTCTTACATAAATTTCTTTTCGAAGAATCAGACAGCTCGAAATAATTTCTCAACTCATACACACTCTCTTACCAACCAGTCACCCACCATCAAAAATGAAAATGAATTTCCTCAAAGATATTCCAAGCGGTCCATCCTCAAGGACACCTGCAACAAATACTTCCCCACCGAGATCCAGAATATCAGGATCCCCTGCTTCATCCCAAGAGAATGCCCAGCTCTTCTTCTTTGTTCGACACCGAGTCCCTGCCCTCCAGTCGAAACGATCATCAGAACCTACATATCTACAGCCACAGTCCCTCTATTCATCCTGCTCGCCATTGGCGCTTTTCTCTTAGGAGTCTTCCTCTTCCTCCCCTTCCTCTTCCCAGAAGAGCATAGTCACGCCGCCATCACCGCTCGCCGCAGAACCGCCGTACTTGAAGTTAAGAACGCGCTTTTGACCGTTGAGAAAGAGGAGCGGGAAGCTGAGATAGAGAAATTCGTTGAAGAGATTGAGAAGATCGATCGGGATGAGGAACTAGCGGAGGTGCCGAGCCTGGGTCAGAAACTTAATATGGAAGCGTTCCTGGTTTTGGCATTCATATTCTGCTCTTGTTGAGGGTGCAATCGAATTGTTTAAGGAGGTTGTGGCTGGTGGATCTCTCCTCCAATGGATTTTGGTTGGGGGAGAAAAATATTTCTCGTGGATTTTGGGTGGTGGGAATGGTTTTGAGGTGGAGCTGATCATCAAGAAGACAGAGTAGGCTAACACCGAGGAGGGGTTTGAGATTGTTGAGAAAGAATGAGAAGTCGGAGAAGAAGGTTACCATTGAGTTGAGTGAAGAGGAGTAGAAGAATGTCCAGGGTACGAGATTAATGAAGGGAAAGGAGGAAGTGAGCTTCTTCTCCTTTCCCTTCGCTGTGATGGTTGGATCTGCCATCATTTTCGTAGTGCTGAAGGCGACGGAACACCAAGAAAAGTTTTTATCTTAACTTCTAAGCCCGTTTTTTTGACCTGGTGTTTTTGGTTCATGATGTTAGGCGCTGTTGAAAATTAGAAAGTCGAGTTAGCTGCTTTGGAGTTGTAGTCTTATTTATACTGTACTTTGGATTTCGTGGTGTTGTTTAGGAAAGGAAAAATAGAGGTGATGCTTTGGAGTTTTAGCTTGTTAATAAATTTAAGACTTTGACTCCAATCTGTGCTCAATATTGAGCGGTGACACTTATCCCGTCTCGCTGTCCTCGTCATATTAGGGGAGCTGAGTTTGGAGGAAAGGGAAGGTGGAAGATGGTGGAAGTGGAAGTGGAAGAGTTGTGAAGGAGAAGTATTTGTCTAGTAGGAGAGCTTTCACGCTTACTTGAGCTCTCCCCGTCTATTCATCTCACCAAAGATATCAAAATCTCGATCATGCAAATTCCATTACGTTTCATGTAAATATCATACACTTTCATTTCCTCTCATAACTTCAATCCCTGTCACCTATCTCCGTGCCGGATCACATATCACCCCCCTCGCCTGAGAAAATCTCACAACTTTCCCTTTATCTCCTCTTTCTTCCCCTTCGCCTCGCCCGCCAACTCATGCGCCTTTCCCTTCACCTCACCCGCTACCTCGGATGCCTTGCCCTTGGCTTCGGAGCTGGACATGCCGGCTACTTGCTTGGCTTTTCGGGCTGCGGTTTCTATTTGATTTTCATTAGCCAGCGCTCTTAAAATCCTATCTCTTCTCTCTCTCTCTCTCTCTCTCTCTCTCTCTCTCTCTCTTAAGAATGAGAGAATGAGATGAACGATGAGTATTTGGGTAGAAAGAAGGCAGGGAGGTGGAGGTTCGAATCTTTGGAAGGGGCGAAGGAGGAGAGGAAGGGAGAGGAGTGGGAAGCTAGTAGAAGGGAAAACAAACGGCCAATCTCAATCCCATCAACCAACTTATCGCTCACAGCGCGATCCACAGTCTTAGCCGTATCCTTAACCGCGTCAGGAACAACCTTTCTCGCCGCGAGGGAGGTTGAGAAGGCTCTTGGTGCGAAAGCTATGCTAGCTCTGCTTGCTGATGTGATGGTATTTCTGATGAGGAATGACATTTTGCTTTGATTTGTTGCTTGATTTGGGTGTTGTTCGAGGTAATTTGGTGGAGGAAGATTCAGTTGAGATGCTGGAAGAGGAAGATGTGAGATGGCGAAGGGAAAGGTTTAAAAGTATCCTTGGAGCTGGAGTAATCGACGTCATCGGATGTGGGGAAGCGAGAAGATCGATGTCACGGAAAGTAAATTGCATGCGCTTGTGCAGCCACAAACGGCATGTGATTGAACATCTAGATCGTTGCCCTTCCTCGATTGAAGAGATTGGATTTTGCATTGACGTGGCTGAGATTTTCT
>Ga0302325_10030781_pt1 | contig 11060 bp, 12 predicted proteins | sample Palsa_T0_2_FD_201948 | JGI IMG/M metagenome (GOLD analysis project Ga0302325, IMG submission 201948) | Peat permafrost microbial communities from Stordalen Mire near Abisko, Sweden - Palsa_T0_2 | ecosystem: Environmental > Terrestrial > Soil > Palsa > Peat permafrost | place: Sweden: Abisko...
TATCGACAACGAGATCGACTTCGGCTTCGGCTTCCTGGGCAAGATCGAGAAGGGGGGCAACTTTCAGATCAATCGCGACCTGATCGGCGGCGTCCGCTGGAAGACGACCCTCTTGAACGTCCACCTCTCGGGACGCGTTATTTTCTTCAAGTCCATCAATAAGAACCAGGATGTGGCACGTTCCGCGTTCCAGCCCGTCCCCGCGAACACTACGGTCGAAGATGCGGTCGCCTTGTTGGAGAAGGAGTCTACCCCCTGACTACCCCTTCACTGCCGCGCGAATTTTGGGAAATCCCGCGACCGCAGCCTGCAGCTCGGGCTGCTTTTCCAACAGCTCCAGCAGTTTGCGAGTAATCTTTTGGTCTATTTCGGAAGCTCGATGTAAACCCACGGGGTAGCGCACCACGAACTCCAAGCCGGTATCGCCGTACTGCAGCTGTCCTTGTGGCTCGGGCGCCTTCATTGGAATATCGAGGTGCCGTTCCGTGGTTCCTAATTGCCGTTGCAACTCATCGCCATAGTCAGCGTGCACCGATTTCACCGCGTCGAGCAGCTGGCTCTCCATCTGGCTGTGCTTGCCCGGGTTCAGCCCGACGATGACCTCGTGCCACGCATACTCCGAGCCGGGCAGCTGCTTAAACAGAGGCGTGGTCGCCTGGAAAAGAACGGAATTTGAGAAAACCACAATGCGGCCGGTGGGATACAGATCGACCCCGGTTCCCGCCAGCTCCATCAGGTACAACCGGACCAGTCCCACATCAACCACATCGCCGGTCACTCCCGCAACGCTGATGCGATCCCCGACCCGGATCCCCCACCTGCCGACCAGGAAGAAGTAAGCGGCAACCGAAAGCAGAATAGTTTGCAGCCCGACTGCCAGGCCGGCAGTGATGAACCCCGCAAACGTAGCCAGCGAACTGAATTCGCTGACAAACCCGAGAATGATGACGATGCCCATGCAAAAGCCGATCACCACCCGGCGCAGGACGAGAAACTGCCGCCGCCGCCGCAGGTCCGAGACGTAGCGGAAGGTGATCCGGCGCCACAGTTCCGACAGAAGCAGAATGATGCCCATCGCCACGGCGATGCCCGCGACACGCAGGACAATCGATCCCAGCATGCGCTTCGATTCAAGCTCGACCGACCGGCGCCACTCGAGATAGTTGGAGCTGCTCTGGTCGAGCAGGATAATCTCCTGGCTTAAGGGAAGCATGGCGCCGGCAATTTGCTTGAAGCGCGCCGCCAGCACATCGAACTGCTTCCTTGCCTGGTCAGGTTGAGCCGCGGGCGCACTGCTGCTGGCATCTGCCAATTGCTGTCCTTCCTGGATGGTGGCGCGAAGCGTATCCAGCAGCGGGCTGCGCAGCTTCATCGCCGCGCTGCGAACCCGCGTGGTGTCCTGCATCATAAGGGTGATCTGGTGCATAGCATCGAGCTGGTCGTAAAGACTCACAACTTCGCTAATCAGGCCGGTGGAGGTGGATATGGCGCTCGATGCCGGGACCGGTTTGGCGGGGGTTTTGCCGGTACCGGCGGGGGAAAGTTCCGGAACCGAACGCCGTAGTTCGTTGATTCTCCCTTCGATGCCGCCCTTGCCGCTTTCGCCATTGGCATTGATGAACTGGGTCATCTGCTCCAAGGCATTGTGCATGGCGTTGCGCAGATCCAGTTCTCCCTCCGCACGCGCTTTCTGTTCGGTGAGCGGCTGCAGCTGGCCTTTGCGGGCCTTCGCTATTTGGTCGTTGAGGGTGTCGATCTGCGCCTTGAGTACACTGATGCGTGCCTCTACATCGCTCTGCATCTTCACCAGGGCGGACTGCGAGGCGGTTTCCCCGCCTCCCTTGTTTTGGCCGCCGGCTGAGAGCAGCGCCGCTTCGGTCTGGGCAGATTGGAAGGCCAATTGCACCGCCTCGGACGCCATGGTCTGGGCATTGAACTGATACACGGCGTCGCTAGGCAAGCCCACGGTCGAGACCCGGGTCAACCCATGGCGGCACCAGTCAATGATTTCATTCAGATGATCGAGTATGGCGTCGTTGGGTTGCGCCGGCGGTGTCTGCGCCCGGACGCCGGAGAGCGTTGCCGGCAAGGCGACGGCCAATATCATCAAAAATCGGGTCAGGGCAATTCTCTCCCTCGATCTGCACCACGCCATGGTTCTCTGTCTCCGCTCTTCGACTTTTGCTCAATTTGTTAAGGTAAGGTTTGGTTACCCGTCGTGAGTTGCTCAAGCTTTCCGCGATGACCGCCGCCTCCACGGCCCTGGCGGCGCACGCTCAGCCGTTGCTTCCTGCTGACTACACCATCGACATCGCCTCCTATGAACTCCAGGTTGGCCCCCGCCGTCACATCAAGACCACGGCCTACAACGGTCAGGTTCCCGGTCCTCTCCTGAGACTGAAGGAAGGTCAGCCGGTCACCATCGATGTGAGCAACCACACCGCCAACGAGGAGGTGCTGCATTGGCATGGACTGTTTCTGCCCCCGGCCGTCGATGGCGCGATGGAGGAGGGAACTCCGCCCATCCCGCCCGGCGGGCGGGCACGCTATACCTTTACCCCGAGGCCTGCCGGCTTCCGCTGGTACCACACCCACATCTTTGCCGGCAGTGACCTGCGCAAGGGGCAGTACACCGGCCAACACGGATTTCTGCTCATTGAACCGCGCGACCATCCGGCGCCCTACGATCAGGAGATCTTCCTCGCGCTGCATGATTGGGATGGCCAGCTATTGGCGAGTGGCGACGGTGCCATGGATCCAGCGTACAATGTATCGACCATCAATGGACGGGTCCTGGGCTTTGGTGAGCCTCTTCGGGTAAGGTCTGGCCAGCGCGTGGTTTTGCAAATCCTCAACTCCAGTCCCACGGAAGTACACTGGATTGCTCTAGCCGGGCATCAATTTAGAGTCATCGCACTCGATGGAAACAACGTAGCCCAGCCGCAGGTGGTCCCCATGCTCCGTCTGGCTCCCGCCGAGCGTGTCACCGCGGTGGTGGAGATGAACCATCCCGGCGTCTGGGTGATGGGCGAAGTCCGCAAGCACATCATGGCCGCCGGCATGGGGATTGTGGTTGAGTACGCGGGCGCGTCCGGAGAACCGCGATGGGAGCAGCCCGGCGAGCTAACCTGGGACTATCTACAGTTTGCCGCAGCCGGTCCGCCGGCCCCGGGGGCCGCCGATGCGGTGGCCATTCCGCTGGTCTTCGCATCAAAATTTGCCGGACACGGCGCCATGGATCATTGGACCATCAACGGCAAGTCCTACCCGGAAACCGACAGTCCTACCCTGACTGCGGGCCAGCGCTATCGCCTGGTGTTTATCAATCGCAGCACCAATGATCATCCCGTTCACTTGCACCGCCACAGCTTCGAGTTGCGCCGTCTGCCCGGCCGCCCCGAAATTCACGGCGTCACCAAAGACACCGTCCTGGTGGACGCGCACACTCAGGTAGAGGTCGAGTTCACAGCCACCGATCCTGGAGCGACGCTCTTTCATTGTCACCAGCAGAACCACATGGATGCCGGCTTCATGATGCTCTTTCGGTATGCGTAAAATCCTGGTGCTCTTGGGTCTTGCTCTGCTGGGCGGGGCGGCGCCGGCTCGTGCTCAGGGCAATTACGAGATTCAGGTCTATGGCGCGGACACCGTAGAACCAAAGAGCACTATGGTTGAGCTCCATTCCAATTACACCGTGCAAGGCCAGAAGCAGGTCATCGACGGTGTCTATCCCACCAACCACCAGGAACACGAGACGATCGAAATCACCCAGGGGCTGACCAGTTGGTCCGAGGTGGGCTTGTACATCTTTACCAGTGAACAAAGCGGTCACGGTGTGCAGTGGGTAGGAGACCACATCCGGCCGCGCGTGCGCGTGCCCGATTCCTGGCACTGGCCGGTGGGCGTCAGCTTGTCGACGGAGATCGGCTATCAACGAGCGGTCTATTCGCCGGACACCTGGACCTGGGAGATCAGGCCGATCGTGGACAAATATCTGGGCCGTTGGTACCTGGCCTTCAATCCCGCGTTGGAGCGGACCTGGCACGGTCCGGACGTTAGGCAGGGAGTAGGTTTTTCTCCGGCAGTCAAGGTCAGCTACGATTTCAGCCGGACGATCAGCGGTGGAATTGAGTATTACGCCGATTACGGCCGCCTGGGAGCCTTTGATTCTCTGCATGATCAGCAGCAGCAAATCTTTGTGGTGACGGACCTCAATGTTTCGCCGAAATGGGAGATCAACATCGGCGTAGGTGTAGGCCCCACGGCAAGCACAGACCACCTGATCATCAAAGGAATTCTTGGCCGTCACTTTTCCTGGAAGAAGCCCTCTCTCCTGGACTAAAGCAGAGATAGCATCGTAGTGCATGGCTAGAGCGAGGAGTTCGGAGAAACGGCAGGCGCTTCTGCGCTCGGCAGTGCGCGAGATTGCAGAAGCAGGTCTCGGTGCCTCTACCGCGAAGATAGCCAAAGGCGCGGGTTTGGCCGAGGGAACGTTGTTCACGTACTTCTCTTCGAAAGATGCATTGTTCAACGATCTTTATATCGAGTTGAAGACCGAAGTGTATCGCCGCATCCATGCGGAATTTCCGTACAAATCGGGGCTGCGCGAACGTGCGCGGCATGTTTGGACTGAACACCTGCGTTGGGCGATGGAGAAGCCAGACGAGCGGAAGGTTTCCGTGCTGCTAAATCTCTCTACGGTCGTCTCCACGGCAACCAGGGAGAAGATGAATGCTGAACGGGGAGCGGTGGCGCAGACCATGGACGAGCTTGGCGAACGCGGCGCATTCAAGGATTTGCCCCCGGGCTTCGCTTCTTCTGCCATGGTGGCGATGCAAGAGGCTGTGATGGAAATGGCGGAGAAGAAACCGCGACAAAAGGCAAGGCTCGTCGAACAGGCATTCGACGCCTTCTGGCGGATGGCGAAGTAGCGCGGAATAAATGAGCAACCACTTGCTCATTATAGAATCTATTGGAAGAGGAGGACCAAAGGCATGGCAAAGGTTTGGTTAATTACGGGAAGCGGCAATGGTTTAGGGCGCGATATTGCCGAGGCTGCGCTGGCGACAGGAGATAGCGTTGTCGCAGGGGCGCGGCGGGTGGAAGAGTTGGATCCCTTGGTAGCGCAGTATGACGACCGCGTCACGCCGGTAAACCTGGACGTCCGGGAGGAAGAGGCTGCGAAGGCCGCCGTGCAGACCGCGTTGGACAAGTACGGGCGTTTAGATGTGCTGGTGAACAATGCGGGCTACGGATACTTTGCTCCGTTTGAGCAGATGACGTCAGAGCAGTTCCGCGATGTCGTTGAAACTTGCTTATTTGGGGTCGTGTATACGACGCACGCGGCCTTGCCCGTGATGCGCAAGCAGAAGAGCGGTCATATTTTCCAAGTGTCTTCTGTCGGTGGCCGCATGGCGATGCCGGGCAACTCGCCCTATCACGCGGCGAAGTGGGCGGTAGGTGGCTTCAGCGACTCGGTCGCCGCCGAAGTGGCGCCCTTTGGCGTAAAGGTGTGCTCCTTGGAGCCGGGTGGCATCCGCACCAACTGGGCGCAGAGGGCGTCTGAAGGTTCGCCCGACCTAATGCCGGAATATGAAGACTCGGTCGGCGCCATGTACAAGCTGCTAGCGGCTGTTCGTGGAAACGCAGAGGGCGATCCCAAAAGGATTGCCGATGTAATCGTGAAACTAGCGAATACACAGGACGTTCCAAAGCGCTTGATCCTTGGAAGGGATGCGGAGACTCGCGTAAAGAATGTCGAGTCAGCACGCGCAGAGGAGGCAGCGAAGTATCGCAACCTCACGCTCTCGACGGTCTTTCCCGACGCGCCGGTAATTCCCGGCTTGATCAATCGCTAACGAGGGGGCCCGATACTCCACGTTTCCGCTTTCTATCGGACTTCCGATAGAAAGCATGAGTCTTTCTGCAGCCTGTAAAGCCCGTACAAAACTATCGTTGCAGCCGCTCATAAACCAGCTGGGCGGCCGCGATATCCTCGACCGCGATCCCTACCGACTTGAACACTGCCGGCCGGTTCCCGCGATCCAACTGCGCCCCGTTCAGCAGTTCCCCAATCTCTGCCGTCACCGTGGCGCCGGCCAGCACAATATCGCCCGCTTCTTTCAGCGCAGCCTCGCGGGATTCCACCACCACGGCGCCGCGCATCGTCTCTTCATCCAGCTCGCGGCGATCGGGCGTGGCAGCGCCGATGGCGCACACCATGGCATGTGGGCTCAGCCATTCCCCCTTGAGGATGGGCACCGGGGAACTGGTCAACGCCAGCACCACATCCGCGCCGGCGACGGCCTGTTCCGCCGTTGTCACCCGGGCGCCTATCTCGCCGGCGAATTGCTGCGCATTCGCCTGTGACCGGCTCCAGACTCGAACCTCAGCAAACGAACGAATGCCGGCCAGGGCCCGCACATGCGAGCGAGCCTGGACCCCGCTCCCCAAGATGGCAAGCACCTTCGCATCGCGGGCCGCGAGGTGGTCGATCGCCACCGCGGATACAGCTGCGGTGCGCATCTCCGTGATCAATCGTCCGTCCATGGTAGCCAGGGGCTCGCCGGTCTTGGAGCAAAACAGCTGGATCATCGCCATATGCGTGTGCTTTTTGAGCTCCGCATTGCCGGGATAGAAAGTTACCATCTTAGCCCCCATCACCGGGCCATAGACGGCGGGCATAACAGCGAACCATCCCCCATGTGCCGTCACCGGCACGATCGTGCGCACCGGTTGCGTTACGCGGCCGGCGGAAAAGTCCATCAGCGCCTGCCGAATCGCAGGAATGAGGTCCTCATAAAAAAGCACGGCCCGTATTTGTTCTTCAGTCAACATGGAACCTCAATTATCCACGACAGCGGATTACCATCGAAGCATGGACGACCTGCAACTGGCTGACCCGCTCGACCTTTTCGCTTCATGGCTCAAGCAAGCCGAGGAAAGCGAACCCAACGACGCCATCGCCGCAGCCCTGGCGACCTCCACTCCGGACGGCATGCCCAGCGTCCGCATGGTGCTGGTAAAGCAGGTCGACCACCGCGGCTTCTGCTTCTTCACCAACGCGGAAAGCAAGAAGGGGAAGCAGCTCGAGTCGAATCCCAGGGCAGCTATTTGTTTTCACTGGAAAACGCTGCGCCGCCAGGTGCGAGTCGAGGGACCGGTAACGGGGATGGACCCGGCCGATGTGGACACCTATTTCCACAGCCGCTCCCGCGCCAGCCAGATCGGCGCCGCCGTCTCGCAGCAGAGCCGCCCGCTCGCAAGCCGGGAACAGCTGGAGGCACAGGTCCGTGAATTCGCTGAGAATCATCCGGGAGAAGTCCCGCGCCCGCCGTACTGGCGCGGGTTCTGCTTGTATGCGGAGCAGATTGAGTTTTGGCTCGATGGGCCGAACCGCCTGCACGACCGCTTCTTGTTTAGCCGCGACTCGGAGAAATGGAAGAGCACCCGGCTCTATCCCTAGAGCATTTTCGCTTCTGGTGCATACAGGGCAACCGACCTCGGCGCGGCTTTTCCTCAAGAAAAGACGCACTTCGCTACACTTGCCTGGGCTGAGTAGAAGTGAAAATGCGTTAAATCAGAAGGGAATATCGTCGTCGGTAATCTCAGTCCCGGCAAACTCCTCGTGGTGCACTGGCGCCCGTTGATCGAACGAGGTCGTATTTGAGCGCGGGCTGCCTCCGCCTCCATCTTCGCTTCGCCCGGTCAACAACACCAATTCGTTCACGATGATTTCGGTGCGGTACTTCTTTTGGCCTGACGCCTGGTCGTCCCACGACCGGGTCTGGATCCGGCCCTCAATGTATAGCTTGTTGCCCTTCTTGACGTAGTCGCGGATGATTTCCGCCACGCGCTGGTACGCGGTCAGGTTGTGCCACTCAGTCTTGTCCTGCCACTCGCCGGCCTTATCCTTGAATCGTTCGGACGTTGCCAGCGTAAGGTTCGCCACCGGCAAACCGCTGGGTAAAAATTTGACCTCCGGGTCCTTGCCTACGTTGCCCAGGAGAATGACTTTGTTAACGCTCTTTGGCATGATGCTCCCTCTGTTTTGGGTAAGCCAGAAGCATAGCAGAACTGCAGCTTAAGTTCTTTTCAGACGCGCCAGCCGCCGGTTGCGCAGCCACTTCGCCGAGCCCAGCAAAGTCAGCATGCTGCCGAATGGCAAACACATCATGGCCAACAGCAGTGCCAGCCAGCCGGAGTTGGTATGCGGGCCGTGTATTCCAATGCCGCCGAAAACCGTCGCCGTCAACAATGCCGCCAAGCCCCCGACCACCAGGATCCAAATGCCTGCGCGCAACAATTGCCGAGTGCCGTCGTCCGGCATCGGTTTCGGTTTTGGCTTCGATTCCACCGGGCGCGGTCCGGGCCCCTGCACCACGACGGGAGCTGCGCTTACCGCCACGCAGCCAGCATGGCATATACCACCACTCCGGTGACGGAGACGTAGAGCCAGATGGGCAGCGTGAAACGCGCAATCGCGCGGTGCTGGCGAAAGCGGCCGCTGAGGGAAAAGAAGAAAGTGGTCAGCACCATAGGCAGCGCCACCACGGACAACAAGACGTGGCTGAACAAAATCGACAAGTAGACTTTCTTCACCGTGCCGAACCCGGGAAAGTGCGTCTCTCCATGCAGCGCATGATTGGTGATGTAGCTCACCAGGAAAAGCGAGGAGAAGACAAACGCAATCATCATCGAGACCCGGTGAGCGGGAATATTACGCCGGCGAATAAAGTAAAACCCAGCCAGCAGCGCGATAGTGCACAGCCCATTGAGCAACGCGTTGAGTGCGGGCAGAAAACGCAGCCGTGTGGCCGAAGCATCCAGCGGATGATGCAGGTAAAGCAGCCAAAGCAAAAAGCAAACCGCGGCTGCACTCACGGCGCAGATGAGGGTCACGGGGAGAGCAACAGAGGGGCGCGGATTAGTTTCCGCAACTAACATCAGCAAGCTCCTAAGCGGACGGCTTATGGGTGCGCCGGTTCACGATCGCCCAGGCGGCCACAAATGTCAGCAGGCAAAAGCCGGCGGTCACCGCCAGGTTGACGGACAAAGTAAATTGCGTGGGCGCGTCGGGAAACAAGCTGCCGCGTAGTGCTTCCACCCCATAGGTCAAGGGGTTCAGCATCATGCAGAAGCGCATCCAGCCCGCGGCCCCGCTCAGCGGGAACAAGGAGCCGGACAGCAGCCACAGTGGAATCAGCAGTATATTCACGATCGCGTGAAAGGCCTGGGTGGAATCCATGGGCCAGGCAATGGCAAAGCCCAAAGCGGTCAGTTCAAAGCTAATCAACACCACCGCGAGTATGCTCAGGCCGATCGCCGCCGGCGTCAGGTGCACCCCAACCAGGGGCGCAAACACCAGGAAGATGATCCCCTGCACCGCAGCCAGCGTCGCGCCGCCCAGCACTTTGCCCAGCACCACGGACGAGCGGCTCACCGGCGCCGCCAACACAGATAAGAGAAAGCCCTCATTCCGATCTTGAATCAGCGACATCATGCTGAAGATCGCGGTAAAGAGCACAATCATGGCTACCGATCCGGGAAAAAAGTAAGCCAGGTAGTGCGCAGAGGATCCGCTGCCCGCGCTGAAGCTGTGGGCGAAGCCGGCGCCCAGCACCACCCAGAAGATCAGCGGTGACGCAATCACCCCCGCCACCCGCGCCTTCTGGCGATAAAACCGGACAATCTCCCGCTGCCACAAGGTGTAAGCCGGCAGCCAGATGCCGGGCGATGCGGTCTGCCGCACGCGGGGTGCGGTTACGGCTACGCTGGCCATGATGTCTCCTTCTCCTCGGCATCCGCCCAAAAGCGATGACCGGTACGCTGGATGAATACGTCCTCGAGCGAGGGCCGCGCCACCGAGATGCCATCGATCTCGCCCGGGAAAGCTTCGACTACGCTGGTCACCAGGCGATGCCCCTCAGGCCGCTCCACGCGCACGCTATTCCCCAGTACGCTTGCCTCTACCCCAAAGCGGACGGCCATGCGCTCCGCCAGCGAACGCGCAGCTTCTGGGTTGGAAGTGGTGAACAGCAACACATCGCCGCCGATCGCCAACTTCAGCTGCGCCGGCGTGCCCAGCGCGACCAGCGTTCCTTGGTTCAGGATAGCCAGCCGGTCGCAATGTTCGGCTTCCTCCATCAGATGGGTGGTCACGAGAACGGACACGCCCTCCTGGTCGCGCAGCGTGCGCAGATACTGCCACATATCCCGCCGCGCGCCAGGATCGAGCCCGGTCGACGGCTCGTCCAGCAGCAGTACGGCCGGGGAATGGATGAGCCCCTTGGCCAGCTCCACCCGCCGCTGCATGCCCCCGGAAAGGGTCTCCACGTATTCGTTGGCCCGGTCGCTCAGGCCCACCCGGCTCAGCACTTCGTGGCTGCGTTGTTTGAGCGTTTCGCCCCGCAAACCGTATAAATGTCCCTGGTGCTTCAGGTTCTCGGCCACCGTCAGCTTGAGGTCCAAGCTCCGGGCCTGAAACACGATGCCTGTCTGCTGCCGCGCCCGGTTGGGCTCCCGGGCCACATCGAAGCCCTCGATCCGGGCCACTCCCCCGGTTGGCACCATCAGCGTGGAAAGAATGCGAAACAGCGTCGTCTTGCCGCTGCCATTGGGGCCCAGCAGCCCGAAAATCTCCGCCGGCTGCACCGCAAAGCTCAGGTTATCGAGCGCCAGGCGATCGCCGTAGTTATGCGAGAGCTGGTCGAGTTCAATCGGCATACTCGATGCCAAATCGCCGCTCCGTATGTTGACCGCAGGACGTTCGCTCAGGGTCGCCATCACTCATCTCCTTCCGCTGGCATTCAGCATCATCACCGTGAGCAGGAGCGGCAGATAGATAACGCTGGCCCGCAAAAGGTCACGCGCATAGCCCCGCGACTCAACCACGCTGAGCGCCCGGGTGATGCGTGTAAAGCGAATGGTGTAAGCCAGGTAACCCAGGCCCAGAAGCACCGCCGTGACCAGGTAGACTCGTCCCGTAAGATGCAGATAAAAAGGAACCGCGCTTACCGGGATCATGAGTACCGCATAGACCAGGGCTTCCGATGCCGTCG
>Ga0302325_10030785_pt1 | contig 11059 bp, 16 predicted proteins | sample Palsa_T0_2_FD_201948 | JGI IMG/M metagenome (GOLD analysis project Ga0302325, IMG submission 201948) | Peat permafrost microbial communities from Stordalen Mire near Abisko, Sweden - Palsa_T0_2 | ecosystem: Environmental > Terrestrial > Soil > Palsa > Peat permafrost | place: Sweden: Abisko...
TACACGCACGAGTTCTTGGCGCATATCTTGGGCGCCAATAGGAAGTCAGTGACACTGGCGGCGCAATCCGCGCAGGCGGCCGGCCTCATCAGCTACAACCGCGGGAGGATTCAGGTTCTCAATCGCGCGGGTCTCGAGAAGGCATCGTGCGAGTGCTATGCAATCGTCAAGGAACGGTTCGACGAATTCCTGGAGCCGCCGGAGACGGCAGTTCAAGATACGGTAAACAGGCAAAGCAGGAATTAGTGGGGACGTAAGCATTCGAAGCCTGCCTGCCGAGCGGGTTGATGGGCTCATTCGCTGCCAAGTTGTTGGCGACGGCGGCCTACGTGTTTAATGATCCTAAAATGGATTCATGAGGCCATTGAGCCTGCAAGGTTTTTCGGAGGGGCGGGTGGTGTTGTCATCCGCCTCGAAACTTTACGTCTTGAATGGGCATTATCGTCCTGCTGCCGGGGTGACAACCGGCCATAGCAGGGAAGGCGGACGCAGCTAATTTTGCCGGTTTCTAGCTGCGGCACCAACGCATAGGCACGCGTTTCACCTAACCTGCTCCTCGGCAGCTTTTTCACGACATTTGAGGTTTTCCGTGGCCTTTGCCGCTCGTCGCATGATCACAAAGTTTGGCGTATGGACCTCACATCCGGCCGCGTTCATTGTCGTGCTGCTGTATGTCTTGCTGTGGTTGACGCTTTCGCCTCGCACATTTGATTGGCAGGCTATCGCAACCCTCGCAACCTGGGTCATGACGCTCTTTATCCAACGCGCCGAGCACCGCGATACCCAAGCTATTCACGCCAAATTGGACGAGCTTTTGCGTACGCATGACAGTGCTCGCACCGAACTCTCCGCGCTCGATACCAAAGAACCCGAGGAGATCATGCAGCATCGAAAAGTCGAGAGCGATAGAGTCGAGAGCGATAAAGTACTGGCCAGCCGATAGAGAGCGCGCTTGGGATCGCGTCCCCGGATCACCCGGCTCAAATCCATCGACCGCAAAACGCGGGTGGCCTCTACGCTGCCAGTTCAGACAACGGCATTCCGGGCTTGAGCGAGTGAACAATAGTTTTAACAGGGCCGCAGTCTGCGCAGCGGAAGTTCTGGAGCGCTATGTCTTTTCGGCGTGGATGCGGCTCAATCACGCTCTGCATCGTCAGCTTGTGGCATCTCGGACAGGGGTCGTTGTAAGGCAGGTTTAGTGACATGGGCAGTTCCTTTCCCGCGGCCCTATTGTTTATCCTTGCCGGGATCTGGCTACGGCTGTTGCTGCTGTTGGGCGGGCAGATCTCCCGGCAATTTGACCAATGTAAACCAGAAAATATCTATGCCGGCCACGACGCGCCGGTATGCGTCCAAATCGTTTGGCTTGCCGACGTAGCAATTTGCTGATTGTTCGTAGCAATATTGGATGTCCACGCTCGCGTCGGATATCGTAAGAATCATCGTCGGTATTGTTTTTAGGTCAATATCATTCTTGATATTGGCGAGCACCTGGCGACCATTCATTTTGGGTAGGTTCAAATCCAACAGGATAAGATGCGGACGGGGCGCATGAACGTAAACACCGGCCCGTTGCAGGAAGGCCATCGCCTCCACGCCATCGCCTACGACATGCAAATTGATCTGCTTCTTTGAACAGCGAAAAGCTTCCTGCGCCAGTTGGACATCGGCGGCATTATCTTCGATCAGCAGAACGTCCATGCCCGAAGACCATGGGCCGGTTGGCTCGGCTTTGTACATACGTACTAACCAGCGATGGCTGGTCTATTTCGGCTGGCGTGCTTTCCAATACCTTGCAGCGAGCGCCGCGTTGTCCCCGCGCTCTACGCCGCCAAGTCAGGCGGCTGCTTCTTAACGGGCTTTAGCGAGAGAACAATGGTTTTAATGGGACCGCAGTCTCCCAGTAGAAGTCCTGAAGCGCTATGTCATGTCGGCTTGGATGCGGCTCAATCGCGCAACGCATCGTCGGCTTGCCGCACATCGGACATGGGTGGTTATAAGTCAGGTTCAGTGGCATCGGCAGTTCCTTTCCCGCGAAGGCATTCGTTTAGCTTCCGGATCCTTGGCCTAATCGGCCGCCTCGTGTCAGTCGGCGGCTAGCTCGAAACTCTACTGCCTTGCTCCTTCCGTCCGCTTCAATGGATGCAAAACAGAGTCGGCGAGCTTCAGCCATTCAGCGGCCATCTCGCGTTGAACGGCGCGATATTCCTGATCTGCCGCCGACGGCACCATTTGCAAACAATGCTTGGCATAACGCACATATTCCTTGTGCTTGGCATTCGTCGAAATTGCCATGATCCGTCCTTCCGGCCTTACAACCACGATAACTCTGCCGCACATTGAACGGACGAGTCTGTTCAAAAGGGACCACTGTCAGATTCGAAAGGGACCAGCATGGATGGCGTTGTAAGGCAGGTTCACTTAATAGCGAGCTTAACAGCACGCGGCGAGTGGCCTTGGTTGCTCTAAGCCTCCCTTTCAGGCCTTCATGAACACACGCGAGCTCTGTCCCTAAGAAGACTGCAATGCAAGGAACGAACCTTGCACAGCACCGTTGCCCCTGCATACGGAACAATCCGAACAAAACCAAACCAACTTCGGCGCGGACTACTAGAGACCGCTGCGAAGAGTCACAGGAGTTATCCCGTGGGCAACAACAAGAATCCAAATCAGGAGCAACCGGGCGAAAAGGAACCTGGAACGCTCCATTACAACCCAGGCAATATGTCCGGAAAGACTGCCGGTACAAAAAAAGACGAGCCGCAATCCACCGCGGATAAAAACCACGGAGACCCTGATCCTCAAGACAAATGATGAGGTGAGTAGTCAGGAATTTAAGAGGGGTCCTTTTGGAAGAGATCAATACTGGCCAGACTCACCTTGCCGTAGCGCTTCAGGTTTAGAGCATCACCGACGGCGCCCTTAGCAGGCATCGGTGCTGAGAGTTCGGTAGTGCTCCCGCCTGTGGCCGCAAGAGGAGTCGCAAATGACGTTTTCCGAATACACCCTAGAAAACACGCCGATTACTGCGCGGCTAGATTGTCCAAAATGCGCGACGCACACAACGCAAATGTATCTGGCGCGCATTGAGCGGGGAAAACCTGGTTTCGATCTCCGCACCTTCGAATGCCCGAGATGCCAACACGTCGAAACCGCAGTAGCGCTATTCAGAGCATAGCAGCAGGCAATCGAAGTAGAAGTTCTGGAGCGCTATGTCGTTTCGGCGTGGATGCGGCTCAATTGTCGAGACAAATGTTCGGTCCGTATAATTGTCTCCTTTTCACGGGCGGCCGGTTAGACATCAGCATCGCTTTAATAGGCCAGATGATGGAGGCAGCGATGCAGAGAAGGTGGATCACACGGCGATGGCGATGGCTCGAAGGCAAGCCTGACCACAAAATGGCAATCCTGCTTCTGATCGCCTTGATCGTCGTGTGCGGTTTCGCGACGCATCTCGCGCTGCATCAGCAACACGATCTATTGACCAATGAAGAAGTCGGGCTGCGACAATGACACGCCTACCAGCGGCCGACCCGCCAGCGTCATTCGCCGCAGCGACGGCTAGCCGCACGACCTAGTGATTAAAGAACCTGGGATCGCGATATCGACTAGGCTAATCCGTAAAGGCAGCGGAGCGTTCCAAATAACCAACTGCGAGTGCCATAGGAACGCGCGTCAGATCACCAATAGCCTCGGCTGCGACCAAAGTAACCGCCGCCACCACCAAATAGCAGCACTAACACAACAATAATCAGGATCAATTCCATGGGAAGCTTCCGTTGATGGTGCCGGCCTTATTTTGCCGCGCACCGTATCCTTGCTGTTTGTCTCTTAAGGTAACGGCCGTCGTTCACGAATGGTTCCTGATAGCGCGAGATTGCGATTCAAGCGCGGCCTTATCCGAAAGCTCCGCATGACAAGCGTGTCGACGCTGTTTCAGAGGAAGTGGCCAAAAACTGACCAGACTCGATCCCGCTAAGATAGGGATAATGGTCGAGTCTCGATCGGTGTTATGCCGAACGCATTTGATTTCGTTTCGGTAATTCTTTTCATTGTGAGCCATTTTGACCAGCCTTGGCCGTCGGCACAGGTATCGTACACGGGGGAAACGGTTTGCTCATACGAGTCGATAGCGTCGCCAAGGAGCCATTTTCGACCTCACGAGTGCATGGTGGCAGAAGAATGAGTGACTCCATATTGATGCAAGAAGCGGTATTTCAGTTTCCCTGGAGGCGTGCGGGCGAGCGCGATACATTCGAGCCGGCACAACATGCCGCGCTGATTGCCGAATTACAGGCGGCGCGTGCGCGAGAAGAGGCATGGCTTCGTGAGAAGTCCGACCTTTTTCGGCGTCAAGACATGCTGGCCCAGGAATTCGAGCATCGGCTCGTCAATAGTCTGCAAATCATCGTCAGTCTGCTGTCGTTGCAAAGTCGGACCGCTGGCCCCGAGGCCGCCGCGCAATTGACGGTCGCGGCCAATAGGGTTGCTTCGTTTGGACGCGTGCATCGCAGGCTACATCTCCTTGATCATCAGGAGAGCGTGGAATTCAAGCAATATCTCCAGCACCTATGCGAGGACCTTTCGGGTCTATTGTTTCAGGAGGAAAATGAACGCTCGATCGCAGTCGAGGGCGCGACGATTGATATACCGACTGTACTCGCAATTCCGCTGGGCTTTATCGTCAACGAGCTAATTACCAATTCGGCGAAGTACGCCAAGAGCAACATCACCGTCCGGTTGGAAACATCGCCATCCATCGGTCACTCGATATCGGTGCTGGATGACGGGCCAGGATTGCCGGCGGCATTTGATCCCGCTGCTAGCAAAGGGCTCGGAATGAAAATCGTAGGTTCGCTGGTGAAGCAGATTGGCGGAGAGTTACAAATCGCGCCCGGCAAAAGCGGTCGAGGGGCGTGCTTTACGGTCACATTCTGCTCTCCCGGGCTTGTGATAAATAGAACCTAATTTGTCCGCACAAATCGCGACACCGCTGATTCAAAGGGTCATCGAGTTCGCAACTGGGGAATAATGTTATGTCGCTCGGAACCATCCTGCTCATCGTTTTGGTCATTGTGTTACTTGGAGGCTTCAGCGGTTTCGGAGGTGGTCCCTTCTACGGGACCGGCTACTACGGGGGCGGAGGGCTCGGTCTTATTGTCGTGATCGTTCTGATTTTGGTGTTGCTCGGCAGGCTCTGAGCTGCCTACGAATTACGAAAAGGGCGGCGCGCGATTTCGCTGACAGAGTCTCCCATACCGCGCCGATGACTGCTCTGGGTTATCGCTGTACTTTTGCGATGTCGGAGGCGTGTCTCTTTCCACCCGATCGCGACCAAATCGCCGCGCCGCGCTAAGTGACGCAACGGCCGTCGGCGACATGCATTCTCGGTTTGAAGTGAAAGAGGCGACTGCCTGATGAAAAGTGTAGACAGTCGCCAGTTTCAGGTTCGCGCGCTGGAATCAGACAGCCACTTAAGAGTTCCGACGCGCACTCCCTGAAATCACTTCAATGCGGAGGCGGCGCAACCAATGGCACCTTTGGGGTCCTCCTGATGCCAGCTTGCGCTGCCTCGGCAGCTACCGTCTGATCAAAAATGCTCACCCGGTTCGCCCGGTTCAAATCCAATCACCGCTAAACGCGGGTGGATCTACGGCGCCATTTCAGACAACGATTACAATTGTCGCTATCTGAACACCGAGTATTCACAAAGACCCTGAATAGGGGGATCGAGCGAGCCGTCTCAGCCCCGTCGCGCGTTGCCATGCGGCAGCGTGCGAGGACTGCGTGCAGCAACGCAGCGGTGGCAAAGGTATCGGATGATGCAGCTCGATCTACCGACGCTGATGGTCATGCAGAGCTTCGCTTTGGCATGTGCCGGCGCGGTTCTGCTTTTTGCCTGGTTGCAAAACCGAATTGTATCCGCCTTGGCGCTTTGGGGGTTCGCCGACGTCATCGCCGCCGCAGGCATACTTTCACTGATGCTGGGGTTCACGTTGCATCAGCAGGACTGGTTGGCTATCGGCGGTATCTTGCTGCCGCTCCAATCCGGCTTGATATGGAAGGCTGCGCGGATCATCGACTCGAAGCCTGCACCGCTCGTCCTTGTGGTCCTCGGAGCGGTAGTTGTGGGTCTCGCGGGTGCTGTTCCCGGCCTAAGAAGCATTGCCGGGTCGCTGTCCCTCATTGCCGGCGCTGTATATTCCCTCCTGACCGCGGCAACCTTATGGCCTGACAAGGAGCAACTGGCCGCGCGTTGGCCGCTGATCGGCTTGTCGGGGTTGCACGCTACGGCCTTGTTGATCGGCACGTATAGCACCTTCAGCGGTGCAACCGGCGAAGATATTGTCCCGTCGCTCGCAAGCTTGTTCGGCTTTATTTATTTTGAAAGCATCATCTTTGCGCTCGGCACCTCTGTGTTCATTCTTGCGTTGGTCAAGGAGCGCAATGAAGCCACCGGCATGACGGCTGGACGCACCGACGCGCTTACAGGCATTGCCAACCGCGCGGCTTTCCTGGAAAGCGCCGGGCGGGTCTTGGAGCGCTGCCGGCGCGACAGCGCGCCGGTTTCGGTGATGATGTTCGACCTCGATCGGTTCAAGGCTGTCAACGATGGACACGGCCATGCGGTTGGTGACGCCGTCCTCCGAAAGTTCTGTGAGATCATTACCGCCGCGCTTCGGCCGAACGACGTGTTCGGGCGCCTGGGCGGCGAAGAATTCGCCGTGGTGTTGCCGGGATCGAGCATCGAATCTGCCTACGTCCGCGCCGAGCGGATGCGCGCCTCATTCGCGGCAAGCTGCCGCTTCGTGGGAAATCGTCAGGTCGATGCGACGGTGAGCTGCGGTCTATCGGTGAGTCTGCATGCCGAGCAGACACTCGCCGCGCTGCTCGAAGACGCCGATACCGCGCTCTATTGCGCCAAATCCGAGGGGCGCAACCGTGTCAAGCGCGCCGATCAATCCAAGCCGGAAAGGGCCTCGTCCACGGTGATCCGCGTAGCTTGAGCTTCCGGCACAGCTGGGCAAGCAGCTGGCGGGGCAGTGGCCGGAAGTCCGTCCGGTCAGACACGACCGAGACGAAGTCCTCAGCCAGTCCCGTAATTTCCGTTTCGCCGCTGATAACCACCGATTTGTTTCGTCGCCGCGCGTGACGTTAGGGGGCCAGGATGCGACATCGCATACCGGGAACGTACGTTGCTACAACTTACATTTGAGGATACACCATTCTTGCAATCAACGCTGGGGGAGTTGGTCATGCAAAGCGATAAAAAGCGCCCGCCCGTTGACGTGATGCGTTTGGTCACCCAACACAGCACGCGATGGACCGTATCGAAATACAAAGAAAATCAAATTCTTTACGCTCAGGGAGATCCGGCCGATTCGGTTTTTTACATCCAGACTGGCAAGGTCAAAGTCACTGTCATTTCCGAGCGTGGCAAGGGAGCCATCGTCGCAATTCGCGGACAAGATGAATTCTGCGGCGAAGGCGCTCTGACCGGCAGGCCGCTGCGCCTGGCTACAGTCACGACGATGTCAGCATGCGAGATCGTGCGGCTGGAGAAGCAGGCGGTAGTCAGCCTCCTTCACGACGACCAGGATTTTGCCGACTATTTTCTCGACCATCTTTTGATCCGGACAGGCCGAGTTGAAGCGGATTTGGTCGACCAATTGTTCAATTCCGGCGAGATGCGGTTGGCGCGGGCTCTTCTGCTATTGGCTAATTATGGCAACGACAATGGTTTGGAACCGTTATCCATAGACCTGAATCACGAGACACTTGCAGAGATGATCGGAACGACCCGCTCTCGTGTGAATTTTTTTATGAACAAGTTTCGAAAGTTGGGCCTTATAAAATACAACGGCAAGCTGGAGGTTCAGAAGGCCCTGCTGAACTTCGTTCTGCACGAACGACCAAATATCGAGCGCTAGAATTACAGGGCAGCCTAAGCGAATGAGCCGCCATTGAGGCCTGAAAAAGTTGTGACGTTGACTCCGCAATGCGGTCATCCCTTGGATGCGCGCCCCCGGTATTTTCTCTACTTTCTCTGTGGCGCAGACCACCGACAAGACTCGCGATGCCGTGCAACTATTCAGCACCCGTGTTTCAAAGAGGTGCGCCGTGTCGGAGTCGGACTATTCGCGAAAGCATGCGTTAGAGTGCCTGCGCATGGCGTCAGATTGCATGCAATTGGCGGGGGACGTTCAGGATCCCGCTTTGCAGTCGCATTTCGTTCGGATGGTGGGGGTATGGTCCGACCTGGCGGTTCGAGGACCGAATGCGGATGCTCGGACGGAAAGCGGATACCCAGACTCAGAGTCGAAACAAACGGGGTCGCCTAACCCGCGCGAAAACTCTGCGATAGTGAGTGCCAGCGACGGTGCGAATTTAGGGTGATTTACCCCTTGGAGGCGTCGGGCCCGCGGACGTTCGATCCTGACATGCGCGGCTGACACGTCGCCAGTGTACCAATGGCTTCTTATTTGTTGCGCCGGCCTTTTGTGTCGCCCTGAACGGCAGTTGAGGGCGGCGACAAGAAGGCGTCAAATCGCTCCTTGACGATGCCATAGCACTCGCACGATGCCTTTTCGAGACCGGGCCGATCGAGTACTTTGATCGTTCCCCGATTATAGCTGATGAGGCCGGCCTTCTGCAGCGATTGCGCTGCAAGCGTCACCGATTTACGATTTGCCCCCAACATGTGGGACAAGAATTCGTGAGTATACGGCAGGGCTTCGCCTTCGGCGCGGTCATGCATCATGAGCAGCCACCGGCATATTCTCTGTTCAGTCGTATGCAAGGCATTGCAGGCGACAGTCTGCTGAACCTGTGACAGCAGCGTCTCCGAATAGCTGACGAAGAGATCGCGCACATGTTCGCTGCGTTTGAATTCCGATTGCAATATTTCAATCGGGCAGCGAACCATGCTGCCCTCCAGCTGAACCAGACATCGATTAAAAGAGACACGGCTGTACATGGCCGCGAACAGGCCGAATGCTCCTTCACGCCCAATGTTTGCGGTCTCAATGGCCGACCCGTCCTCCAAAACAGTCAGCAGCGAAAGCACGGCGCCCTCCGGGAAATAGGCGTGCTTGAGGAGTCCGCCGGCCTCGCAGACGACGGCTCCGAGCTTGAGGTCGATGGGCTCAAGATGAGGGTCGATCCGCCTGCGGCTGGCAGCCTCCAGGGCGCCGAGCAACCGATTGCTCCGCGCATGATCTCTTTGACCTTCGGACATGCGGTAAGTGCCGTTCGATTGGGGCTGGGCTTGGTTGCCCTGCTATGAGAATAGAAATCCTACCCTGCGGCCATAACCGGACGTAGGTCTGTATAAAATAGAACACTTTGCTACGGCTGAAACGCCACTTGTTTAATTCAAGGTAGGTGCTGGTGCTTCAGCGCTTAATGTGCGGCTGGTCGCGCAGAACGACATTCAACAATGAACTGTGGACTTCGATGTGGCCGTTGTAGTCAATCAAGCCCAGTTTTCGAAACTTGTTCATAAAGAAACTCACGCGGGACCGGGTCGTTCCAATCATCTCAGCAAGCGTCTCCTGGCTGACTTTTGCGATGATCGGCTCCGGCCGGCCTTCCTTGCCAAAATTCGCCAGCAGCAGAAGCGTCCGCGCTAGGCGTTTCTCGCTCGAATTGAATAGTTGATCGACAAGGTCCTCCTCGACACGACTGTTGCGGGCCAACAGGTGCGCGATAAACAATTCGGCAAACGCCGGCTCTTCGTGGATCACGCGCGTGATATCCGCCTTTGATATTCGCGCGATCATACATTTCGTCAGCGCGGCAACCGTCGACAAACGCAGCACCTCTCCGGCCAAGCTACCCTCGCCAAAGAAATCTCCCGCTCCCTGAATTGCAACCACCGCTTCCTTGCCCAGCTCAGAAATGACGGTCTTTTTGACCTTGCCGCTCTGAAGGTAGAAAACGGAATCCGCAGGATCGCCCTGACTGTAGATAATTTGATCCTTCCGATAATCGACAACGCGGTGCCCGCCGTTCACTTTCGAGAGAAACTCTTTGGGATCGAACGGGAGCTTGGCCGGACGCTTTGCTTTACGGTTCATTGCCAGGCGCACCCTCTGATGACGGGGTTAATCTTCGTCAGCAGGACATTCTCCTGCTGGAGAGCCCGCCACCGTCGCCGCCCCGCGTGAAGGCTGTAATTTCCGGTTAGAATAGGCCGTCCTTTCGACAATGTACATTAGTACCAATGAGCGCTTTGGGTCATTCGCCACCGAGGCTTTCCGGCTCCAGTGGCGGCCGATGTCCGTTGTGCCGCCAATAACGACCAGAATTTAGCTGCGCTGCGATTGGTCGAGATGGGCCATGAACAGACTCATGCGCCACAACAAATCGCTGCTATTTGCTATAATCCGCGGCCGACCGCCAAACATTATGGTACGCCGCAATCCACCATTTGCCGTGATCTTTCGTCAGCACCATGAGAAGACACGTGCGCAGTGCACCATCAGGTCCGACGTGAACGCCTGGCGGCCGCGCCCGGCAGCCGAGTATACCAACGTCTATATCGACGACAGCGACATCCGGGCGAAGGAAGCGAAGCTTCCTAACTGTCATAGACAATGTGGTTTCCTTGAATACTCCCCGAAAAACATCTTCGTGCCGGAGATTAAATTCATCACGGCCAACATAGAAGCCGCCGTTGACATTCGTAAAGGTGCCGTCAGCTTGATAGTGCGCACCAAAGGCGCTCGCGTCTCCGCGGTTCCAAGCGTCCGTCAACTCCCCCAAAAATTGTTGGACTTCCTTCTCGTCGACACCTGGCATTTCCACCCCCATCGCTCACTGGCTCCGGTCGCGTAATGTCCGGTCAAGGCGACAACGTTAGCGCCAAGCGCGGCGCCAGTCCATGCGGAGCAATGTCCGGTCAAACTGCGACATCGCGAGATGTCCGCACGACTTCTGCTTTAGCCCTGTGCGCTCAACCGGTCAGTGCAACACCGCTTGTAGTCTATCGGCTGGCGTTTGGAAGCCCAAGGTCTTTCGCGGACGTTGATTGAGTCGCAGAGCAATCGCGTTCAGA
>Ga0302325_10030789_pt1 | contig 11058 bp, 12 predicted proteins | sample Palsa_T0_2_FD_201948 | JGI IMG/M metagenome (GOLD analysis project Ga0302325, IMG submission 201948) | Peat permafrost microbial communities from Stordalen Mire near Abisko, Sweden - Palsa_T0_2 | ecosystem: Environmental > Terrestrial > Soil > Palsa > Peat permafrost | place: Sweden: Abisko...
TTGGTGAGCAGCTCGGCGGCGCAGAAGTAGGCGATGGTCTCGATCGCGGCCGACGGGCGCTCGGGCAGGTCGATGGCCAGCTCGACGGGCAGGTCGCCGCGCGCGGCGAGGGTGGTGAGCGCGATGCCCAGGCCCTGGTCGAGCACCGGGGGGTGGATGCCGCGGGCCAGGTTACGTAGTTCGGTGATGGCCTCCTTGGCGCCGCGGTGGGCGGCGGCGACCAGCTCCAGGACCCGCTCCAGATCGGTCTGCCCGGTCCCGTCGATCATGCCGCCGAGCCTCTTGGTGGCCAGCCCCAGCTTCATGGCGACGGCGACCATCTGCGCCTGCGCGCCGTCGTGCAGGTCTCGCTCGATCCGGCGCAGCCTCGCGGCCGAATCGTCCACCGCACGGGCCCGGGTCTGCTCCAGCTCACGCACCCGCCGCGGCAGCGGAGCAAGGAGCAGGTGGTAGGCGATCCAAAGCTCCAGCGCTCCCACCGCTATCACCAGCGCACCCCACCAGAAGCCGTAAGAGCACAGGATGACACCAAGGACGAACACCCACAGACCAGCGGCCAGGCACACGCCACCGTAGGCCCTGGGGTGGCGATACGCTGCGGGCCGCACCAGAATTCTCATGATCAAAGATCGCCGGGGAGTGGCGTCGTCATTCGGTGCGCGCATCGAGATACCTCCGGTGACCTGCGGTGCCTTGGCCACTCGGGTCACCCACATCTCAGTGCTCGCCAGGCCCGCGAAGCCTGGCGGCGGCGAAAAGGATGCGGAACACGAGCGACCGAAACCTCAGCCGGAGAGTGGAAGCATCTCCCCGAGCGGGCCGGGGGTTGCTCGATCCCGCTACGGGGAGATGCTGCCAAGCTAGCTCTGGACACTGGTCTGCAGGCGGTAGGCGGTCCAGAAGATCAGCGCCGCACCCGCCAGCGGCAGCACTCCCAACCAGGCCAGCGGCCCCAACCAGTGGCCAGAAGCGAGCAGGAGCACGCCAAGGACGACGTTGAAGACGCCACAGGCAGCGCGCACTTGCACCCACAGATGGGGATGGCGGTATTCCCGTGACCTGACCAGGAATCTCATGAGGACGGATCGTGAGGGAGCGGTGTTGTCATTCGTCGGGTACATCGGGATGCCTCCTGTGAGCTGCGGCGCCGGCCACTCCGGTCACCACCTGTATCTCAATGATCGCCGCACGCGAACAGGACATCCACCGTGCGGATACCCGAACCTGAGGTGGGGCTAGCACGGTCCCCGGGCTCGGCATGCGACGCAGCAGACACGCTCGGACCGTTTCGGCACTGGCCGATCCTGCCTCTTAATTCGCGGGTCAGGTCGTGCCGATGCGTACTGATCGAGTTATAGGACACGGACACTCACGGTCGCTTACGAGACCTACGTCATGGCGATGACCTGCTGGCTCACCGTGCAATTAACTAAGGGACGATACTCCCCGCGGAGAGTTCCTGTACGCCCGGTCATCTATGGGCGCGCTGGTCAGAGCTGTAGTGTTGCTTCGATGGTCAGCCGCCGCGCAGCCCGGACGTTTTGGCACTTGGTATGTGGCACTGGAGCGTACAGGAACCACTGTCCGTTCTTGGCGTGATAGTTACTGTGAGCTGAGCGGCAGGGTGACTCGGGCCTGAGCCCCTGGCCTGGCAGCGGATATCTCGATCCAGGCGGTACCGCTGTCAAGCGGGGGGACGATCTCGAGCCAGACCGTGACCACGCCGCTGTCCCTCGGCGGACTTAGGCCGTCCGTGCGAGTGGTGTGCCAGCGGCCACTGCTGTCGCGTATCCACAACACAGGCATGGGCCTGACCCCCCTGGCGAACTTCCAGTCGTCCTCCAGGGTGACGCCGCTGGCTACCAGGTGCATGATGGTGCGGGCTTGCCGACATGCAGGCCGTGAGTCAGGCCCACGATCGCGATCTTGGCGCCGTCCGGATCGGGCAGCTCCGCCACGGTGGCGGCCAGGACACCGGACGCGGGCGGCGTCTGCGGCTCGTGGCGGGGGGATGGAGTCAGCATGCTGTGCCACCGCTCCGGCAGGTCGCCGTCGGGCGGCACGCTGATGCCGTGGCCGTCGATGCCGAGCCTGGCACACAGTCCGGCGAGCTGATTTGGTGCGACGGGTCCGGCCGCAGCAGCATCTCGCTCGCTGTATGCCCGCCGCTCCAAGTGATCTGGTAGCTGACGCCCTGGTCATCTGCCGCGGCGAACGGGGGGAAGGGCCTGCCGACCACGATGAGCCGCGCACCGCCAGCGGACTGTACGTAGGCCACGACAAGCAACTCACCGCGGAGGTCGTCGTTGCGGATCTTAATTACCTGACCCACGGGCACGACCCGGTACGAAGCTCTCTGGGAAGTCAGCCCGGAACGGGGCCGGCCAGGGCGGTAGATAGAGAGCTGGTACCTTCCGGCGACAGCAAGGCCGACGTCGGCCTGGATCTCATCCGCAACGTCGGCGCCAATCGCTCCGACGGCGCACAGCGCCTGCGCGACCAGTTCGAGCTTGGTGGAACGCCACTGACCGGGAAGGCTGCCCGCGGCGATCGTCGTCGCACGGCGTAGTTCGGCCTCGGCCAGCAGCCGCAGGTACGTTTCCGCGCGCTCGCGGTCCATATCCCTAGTGTCCTCCCGAGAACGGCCCGCCGCTGCGGGCCGGACCTGGACCTGGACCCCGGCCCTGAGCGCCCTGGCACATCCAAAACGGCCGCTAAGGCTGGACCGTTGGCTCAACAGTCAAGCGGCGGATATTTTCGGATTTGGCATGTGGTACGGGGGCCGCCACATCCGCACAGTGCCCCCGGTCGGGCGCTGCGCGTGCACTAGCCGCCGCGGCCCGTGGGGCCAGCGTGACGCGCCGGCACCCACCCTATGGAACATAGGTACGGTTTTTTTGAGTCAGCGCCTGCCGGATCCTGGCGTGCACGATGATGACCGGTCTGCTGGGGGGTAGCTGAAGGACGCGGCCGGCCTCGACGCTGTCCGTGCTGACCTGGCCAGTGTCGTGCCGCAGGTCCTGGAACCCGCCCGCGTTTCGCTGCGGACCAGCAACGCGGCTGAGACCGGCTGAGCCGGGACCGCCGTGGGCGCGAGCGATCACAGGCTGATCGTGGGTTCGATCGTCAGCCGGCGCAAGGGCGGGAAGGCCGGCCTCAGGCCACAGAGCGGCAGTGCGGGGATCCGGAGAGGGGTCGAGGCGGAGGAACTGAAGTGGCGGCGGCAGGAGCTTGCCGACTGGCTAACGGACGGAAGATGAGGTGCTCCTTGACCTGGCTGATGGTCATGGATGCAAGCTCCAGCGTGATCTCAAGGTCCGAGATCGACACGAATCCGCCGACTTCATCGCGTGCGGCGACGATTCTCTCAGCCAGGGGCGCGTCAATTCCTGGCAACTCGACGAGGAACGATGCCGGTACGTGGTTGACATCGACGAGGCCCGCGTCGTCGAAGGACCTCGGAAGATCCGGGCGGCCTATCCGGAGTTCGGTGGCGAGGTCTGGGTTGTCCCGCACGATCGCCAGGGCCTTTCGTCGCGCCAGCAGCCGGTCCCTGCTATCGCGGATCACAGCTTCGTTAGCTGCCGTAATGCTGCCTGGTTTGCCCTCGCCTGTCGAGTTTGCGACTGGAGCGGAATCGGGTGCGCCAAGGGGTACCCGGTGAGCGCACCAGCCTATCCATATGGAGAACAGCAGGCCCAAGCCGCCAAGGATTCCGCCAACTGGCTGGTAGTGATTCCCCGGGCTTGGCGCGAGGGCTGCGGCCAGGACCCCGATGCACGTCCCAGCCCCTGCGATTGATATTAGCCACAAGTAGGTCTTGCGCCACACTGGGTATTTGGCGGGCATCGGTCTCACGGTGATGGGACCCGTAGTGTCAATCCTCGTTTTGACATGGCGAACTGGGCCGTCGTTAATCTGGGGTTCACCACTCGCGCTGGTCATGCCGCCGCCCATCTCTCGGGGGGCCATCATAGCCGCACAGTGCCCGCACGGGGGCTGCCCTGGGCATGGAGTATGCGGGTTTGCCCGGGGCTTGTGCGGTCTGGGCTGGGATGCCGGGGACTGGGCCTTGATCCCGTACAACTACGTGGCTGGGTGTGTGGCTTCTCTTTGTCGTTGCAGGGGGTTTAGGGCATGGCGCTCGTGGCGGCTCATGCCTGGGCCGGCTGTCAGAGCGTGAAGGTAGCTTCAATCGTGAGCCGACGCGGCGGGCCGACCGGATTAGGGCTTTGTGAGCTTCTCCTATCTGCGGCTCTTGGATGGCCACGCGAATTGCGGTCTGGCGGGTTGCGCCGCCGTCTACTCCCTGAGCAGGGGCAACGCCGCGAGCGTGGTGATGCCGCAGAGGACACCGGCGATCACGTACGGGGCGCGCAGGCCGGCCACGTGCGCGACGAAGCCGCCGACCACCGCGCCGGCCGGCATGAGGCCCCAGCCGATCATGCGGTAAGCGCTGTTGACCCGGCCGAGCATGTCGTTCGGCACGATGCGCTGGCGCAGGGTGACCGTGACGATGTTCCACATCGTGACCACGAAGCCGTTGCACACCTCAAGCGCCGCCAGCACCGGCGCGTTGGGCGCGAGCCCGATGCCGACGTAGATGACGGACACCGCGCCCATCGCGATGACCAGCGACGGCACCTGGCCCAGGCGGCGGGTCAGCCACGGGTTCAGCAGGCCGCCGAGCACGCTGCCGACGGCGGCGGCCGCCAGCAAGATCCCGTAGAAGCGGCTGCTCACCTTCAGCGTCTCGGTCACCAGCAGCACCAGCGTGGCCATGCCCATCGTGTTGCAGAAGCTGCTCACGCCGAGGACGACGGCGACGACGCGAAGCAAGCGGTTGCCCAGCAGCCAGCGGAGCCCTTCGGCGACCCGGGAGCGGACCGTGCCGTCAGGGACCGTGTCCGGCGGGTGCTTCGGCAGCCGGGCGAGCAGCGCAGCTGACCCGGCGAACGAAGCCGCACTGAGGCCGAACGGCACCGCCGCCGCGGCGGTGAACAGCAGGCTGCCGAGCGGCGGCCCGGCGAACTCCTGGCCGATGGTCTGCACGGCGTACTGGTTGCCGTTGGCCTCTGGCAGCTGTTCGGCCCGGACCAGCTGCGGGAGCACCGACTGCGACGCGTTGCTGAACACGACTTCGCCGACGCCGAGGCCGAACGCGGCGACCGCGAGCACCGCGACGTCCGTCCAGTGGAGGAGGACAAGGACCGCGAGAACGGCGATGACGCTGCCTTGCAGGACCTGGGCGCGCCACATGAGCGTCGCCCGGTCGTGCCGGTCCACCAGAACGCCGGCCGGGAGCGAAAGCAGCAGCCAGGGCAGGAACTCCGCGGCGGTCACCAGCGAGATCATCAGCGGATTCCTGGTGATCGTGACGGCCAGCAGCGGTAGCGCGGCCACCAGGACGCCGTCGCCGGTGGTGCTGACCGCGCTGGCCCACCACAGACGCCAGTACGCCGGGCCGAGGGGAGTCCGCTGCCGTGCCGTGGTGAGTGCCATGTCCGTCAGCATCGGGGCGGGACGCCCGGCTTACCATGGTTAAGGACAACGCTAAATGGTCAGGCGGCGCGGCATGCGGTACGTGATGAAGCTGGACGTAGCGGACCTGGCCGCGACCAGGTTCACCACGTCGCCGTTGGGCGAGACGATCCTGGCCGTCCGGCTGCTCGGCGACCCTCGTCCGCCGGGCGTGAACCTGCCGTGGGTGCGGTGGGCGCAGCGGGAGCTTGAGCGCCGGCCGCTGCGGATGCCGCGGCTGTGGCCGCTCGCCCTGACCGGCCTGCCCTACTTCCCGGAATTCCTCATCCCCGCGCCGGCCGGGCGGCGGCCGTCCTTCGCCGGCAACGTGGCCCAGCTCCGTGCCACGCCCGCTACCGCCGTCCGCGCCAGCCTGGGCCGGGTATTCGCTGACGGCCCCTGGCCGGCCAGCGCGCTTGACCTGGCCGAACGGCCAGCCGAGTCACTCGCCGAGATCGCCGCCGAGCTCACCGAGTGCTACCAGCGTCTGGTGCTTCCGCACTGGGACCGGATAGCGTCCGTGCTGGACGCGGACATCGCCTACCGGAGCGGGCTGCTGGCCGACGGGGGTGCGCGGGCGCTGTTCGGCGACATCGGCCCGGACCTGCACCTGACCGGGGACACGCTGGTGCTCTGCGAACCCGCCGGCGGGGAGCTGGTCATACCCGTGTCGCTGGCGCCCGACGGCCTGGTGCTCATGCCGAGCGTGTTCAACTGGCCGGACGTGTCGGTGAGCCGGTCGACCAGCACGCAGAGCACGCTGGTGTACCCGGCGCGCGGCGCGGCGACCGTGTGGCACGCCCTTCCCGCGTGGCCGCCCTCTCCCGCGGCGGCGGACGGCGGCGCGGTCGCGGAGCTTCTGGGCACGGCACGCGCCCGGCTGCTCGACATGCTGCGCTCCCCCGCGACCACCACCGCGCTCGCGCGCCAGCTCGGCGTCACGCCCAGCGCCGTCTCCCAGCATCTCGCCGCGCTTCACCGCGGCGGCCTGATCGAACGCCAGCGCAGCGGGCGCAGCGTGCTCTACGCCACCACCGACCTCGGGCTCGCGCTCCTCGGGACGTAAGGCCGGGGTGAGATCCGAAATCTCCTCCAGAACCAGGCCGGCGGCGGCCGGGGCGCTGTACCCATCGTCGGCAGAGGCCGGCTCGGTACCGGTCACTTCCAGCTCGATCGTGTCGTCCCCGAGACGGGCAAATGCCTCCCGGACCCTCCGGGACGCTTCCCCGGCCTTGTGGGTGGCCCTGATCGTCTCTTTCCGGGTCCGGAACGCGTCGACTTTGCCTGCAGGCGCTGGCTGGCGATGGTGATCCTCTCCTCTTCGCCCGGCCTAGTACTTAGATGTACTATGCCATCGGTCGGGCTCAGCGGCAATGCGCAAGCTTCTGGTGAATCAGAGCTGCGGCAGGCGGAGGAGAACAAGCAGGCTGGACAGTTCGCTTAGTCCTGGCCGCGGTGGCGGCGGCGCAGGGACCAGAGCTGAGCGCCGCGCTCGACCTCGAGCGCCGCCGCCCACGGCAGCCGGGGCGGACCGAGCTCGAGGCGCAGGCTGGCCGTCGCCTTCCTGGCCAGCTCCGGATCCTGCGCGGCCCGAAGGGCCAGCTCGGCGGCCCGCGCCTCGACCTGCTCCGACGGCAGGGCCTGCCAGGCCAGGCCGAGCTGCATGGCTCGCAGGCCCGATATTTCCTCGCCGAACAGGCCGGCCGCGGCGGCGGCCTCGGCGCCCGCACGCTCCGCGAGCAGCCCGAAGTGCCCTCCGCCCGGATGCAGGCCGATCCGGAGGAAGCCGCTGATCAGCCGGGCGTCTTCGGCGACGATCCGCAGGTCGGTGGCGAGCATCAGGTTGATCCCGGCGCCGACCGCGGCGCCGCGGACGGCGGCGATGGTCGGCACCTGCAGCTGGCCGACCCGGGTGAAGGCCCGGTAGATGCCGCCGAGGGACGCGTACCGCCGCTCCTCCGCCGGGTCCAGGCCGGCTTCCTCCAGATGCCCCCGCTCGGCCCCTGAACAGAACGTGCCGCCGGCGCCCTTGATGACGGCGGCCCCGACGGCCGGGTCGCGGTCCACCACATCGCACGCCACGACGAACTGCTCCGCGATCTCGTTGTTGAGGGCGTTCCTGGTCGCAGGCGCGTTCAGCGTGATGAACGCGACGCCGTCGGTGATCTTCAGGTCAATCATGGACTCAGTATCTCGCGGCGGCCTGGAGCAGGCGGGCGGCCAGCGCCTGACAGCGTTCCCGGAGCTCGGGCGGCTCGATCGGGGTGAACGGCACGTCGAGCAGGGTCAGGTGCAAGGCGATCGCGTCGAGGGAATCCGAACCCGTGGTGAGCACGCAGCGCCGGTCGTCTACGGCCTCGACGACCGCGACGGTGGACGGCACCATGCGTGCGATGACATCGACAGGGGCGTCCAGCAAGACACGGGCCCGCCAGCGATAGGGCCCGGAGGAAATCGCCTTGCTGACGAACCTGGCGGCGTCCGGCGGGTCGGCCGGGCGGGACCTGACGCCGGTGGGCCGCGGGTCGAGCAGCCGGTCCAGGCGGAACGTCCGCCATTCGCTCTTGTCCAGGTCGTACGCGACCAGGTACCAGCGACGGCCGGTGGAGACCAGTCGGTAGGGCTCCACATGGCGGCGGCTGTCTGCTCCGGCCCCGTTCAGGTAACCGAAGCGCAGTCGCTCGCCGTGGGCGCAGGCCAGGGCGAGCGATGCCAGCACATCCGGTTCGATGGCCGGCTCGGCCGTGGCCAGCGGCACGGTAGCCGCGGTGAGAGCCTCCACCCGGCGGCGCAGCCGGGGCGGCATGACCTGGTCCATGGCGGCCGCGGCGCGGGTGGCTGCCTCTTCCATGCCGCGCAGCTCCGGGTCGGCGGCCGCGGCCCGCAGGCCGAGCGCCACCGCGACGGCCGAATCGTCGTCGAGCAGCAGCGGCGGCAGGCTCGCCCCCGGGCCGAGCGCGTAGCCGCCTTGCGGGCCGGGAATGGCATGGACCGGATAGCCGAGCTCCCGGAGACGGCCGATATCCCGGCGGACGGTTCGCGTCGTGACGCCGAGCCGCGCCGCCAGTTCCTCTCCGCGCCAGCTCGGCCGGGCGGTGAGCAGCGGCAGCAGCCGGAGCAGGCGCCCGGCGGTATCGGTCACGTCCCCAATCATGCCGTGTGGCGTGACGGCATCTTCTCGGGCCGGCTCGGCCCGGCCGCCGCATTGCGGACACGATCTGTCCGCGTTAGGTCCTAAGGTGGCGGCATGGCTGATATTGACTGGAACTTCCAGCTGGTTGAGCAGCTGGATCAGCACTGGCGTGAGCAGCTGCGACCACGGCTGGACGGGATGACCGACGCGGAGTACCGCTGGGAGCCCGCGCCCGGCGCGTGGAACGTGCGGCCGCGCGGCACCGGCGCGGCGCCCATCTCCGTCGGCGCGGGCGAGTTCACCATGGACTTCGCCGTCCCGGAGCCGGTCCCGCCGCCGGTCACGACGATCGCCTGGCGGCTCGGGCACATCATCGTCGGCGTGCTCGGCATGCGGGTCGCCAGCCATTTCGGCGGCTCGCCGGTCGACTACTCCTCGCACTGCTATCCCGGTGACGCCGCCACCGCACTGGCGCAGCTCGACGAGGCCTACGCGGCCTGGATCAAAGGCGTACGCGGGCTGGGCCCCGAAGGACTGGCCCGGGCCTGCGGACCAGCCGAGGGCCCGTGGGCGAGGGCGTCCATGGCGGAGCTCGTCCTGCACATCAACCGGGAGGTGCTGCACCACGGCGCCGAGGTGGCGCTGCTGCGCGACCTGTACTTGTGGCACGATAACGGCGCGGTCGGGCCTTGATGCCCGGCGCGCCCGCCTGATCTCGCCCGTTCCGCCTAGGAGGCCCATCATGTACACCAAGATCCAGGTCACCTTCGACGCCGCCGAACCGGAAAAGCTGGCCGAGTTCTGGGGGCTGGCGCTGGGTTATGTGCCGGAGCCGCCGCCGGAGGGCTTTGTCAGCTGGGAAAACTTCGCCCGGTCCATCGGCTTGCCGGAATCAGAATTCGGCGCGCAGGCCTCGCGGGTCGATCCGGCCGGGGAAGGTCCCCGGTTGTACTTCCAGCGCGTGCCGGAGGGCAAGAAGGCCAAGAACCGCGTCCACCTCGACGTCAGCGTGGCGGCCGGGCATGTCCGCGGTGAGGAACGCAAGCGGCTGGTCAGCGAAGAGGTGGAGCGGCTGGTTCAGGCCGGCGGCAGCCTCGCCTGGACGAACGATGACACCCGCGGCGACTCCATCGTGCTGTACGACCCGGAGGGAAACGAGTTCTGCCTGCACTGACGGCCTCGAGGAACTGACGGGCTGAGGAACTGACGGGCTGAGGAACTGACGGGCTGAGGAACTGACGGGCTGAGGAACTGACGGGGCGGTCACGCGGCTGCGCACTCGGCCGCCTCCTGCCGCGCGCGGCGTCCGGCCAGCGCCCAGTAGACGCCGGCGCCGGCCACGATCCCCAGCGCCCAGCTGAAGTCCCCGCCGTGCAGGCCCGGGAAGTGGTTGGAGATCGGGCCGGTGTAGGACGGGAAGCCGAAGGCCGCGTTGATCCACATCAGGGCGGCGACCATGCCGACCACTACTCCTGGGACAGCTCCGCCCGAGACTGACCACGGCCAGGGTCGCCCGCGACCATGTTGCCACTCATCGGCCTCTCCTCCAGTCCAGGGTTAAGACGCCTGGGCCACGATTTTGCACGTCTTCGGTATACATACGGTTTCAATTACGTAATGAACGGCCTATGTGTCGATAGCGCCATTGCTGTCGCGCGGGCCCGGCCTAAGCCGCTGGTCAGGAACAAAGCCGAACAAGCCGGCCGGACCTATCGAGACAGGAATTCGAGTTGTTATCCTCACTTTTCTCAACAGATAGCCGCGTGCCCGGATCACCACTAACATGCTCCACATACCGGACTGTGCGGCACGTGCAGGCCGCAGGGGAACGCGGGGGGGATATCTAACGTGGTTGCGCAGCGTGCCGGGACGCCGCCGCATTCTCCGGTCCTGTCCGGGATCGTCCCGCCTCTCGCGGACTCGTACTACCAGCGCCCGGAAACCGGGCTCGTCCTGCGAGCGGCCCTGTATCCCGGCGGCACCCTCGTGCTGACCGATGACACCTGGGCCGATGACACCTGGGCCGATGAGACCTGGGCCGATGACAGCGACAACGCGTCCGGGCCCGTCCGGAGAACCCTGGGCGGGACCGGCAAGACGCAGCTCGCCGTGGCCCATGCGCACGGCCTGTGGAGCGTCCGTGCCGTCGAGGTCCTGGTCTGGGTGACCGCGGCCAGCCGGGACACGATCATCGCCGGCTTCGCCCAGGCCGCCGGTGCGGTCGGGGCTCTGGGGCCGGCCGGCCGGCACGGTCGCGACCTGAGCGGGCGCGGGCCGGACGGGCGCGGGCCGGACGGGCGCGGGCCGGACGGGCGCGGGCCGGACGGGCGCGGGCCGGACGGGCGCGGGCCGGACGGGCGCGGGCCGGACGCCGAGGCGGCCGCGGCACGCTTCGCCGGCTGGCT
>Ga0302325_10030791_pt1 | contig 11058 bp, 8 predicted proteins | sample Palsa_T0_2_FD_201948 | JGI IMG/M metagenome (GOLD analysis project Ga0302325, IMG submission 201948) | Peat permafrost microbial communities from Stordalen Mire near Abisko, Sweden - Palsa_T0_2 | ecosystem: Environmental > Terrestrial > Soil > Palsa > Peat permafrost | place: Sweden: Abisko...
TCGAAGCTGCAATTGATTCAGTAAGATGGACGAGATCAGCGCAAGCGGCAGAAAAATGGCCTTTTGTGTGCTCCAAAGCAAGGCATGCAGGCTTGCTACGAATTGGCGGACAACGCAGCGCGAAACACCGGCGCGGGGAGAGTACTGGATCACGCAGAGGAACAAGGCGCGCCTTCGCCATTCGGCCGCGGCGTTGGCGTCTTGATAAAAACATCCAATCTCAAATTGGTTGGGGTCATACAGGAGATCAAGGCTCAGGCGCTCTCGATGGCGATCAAGCAGCCTTTGAAGGTAGGGATCTCCGTTTCCGTCGAATTCGGCTCTGAGTGCCGCAACGGGGAGATAATTTCTTGTCGCCGGACTGGCAGCACGTATGAGACTTGCATTGTCATGGAGAACCGGAAGGCAGCAGACCGGCGCCTCGACGAACGATTTCCGGTCACTCAGGAGGTGAGCATACTTGCCGACAGTTTGGGTTACCAAACAAACGCCCTTGTCGTTGATCTGTCGAGGCAAGGCATGGGATTGGAGATCCCCACTCCCCTAAAATTGAAAGAGACTGTCGCGATAGAAACCGCCTCGAATGAAGCATTCGGCATCGTGCGCCACTGCAAGGAACTGCCCGGCGGGAACTATCACGCGGGCGTGGAGATATTTAACGTCATGCCCAAGGAGCCTGGGGAGAGCTCACGGAAACCGAGCGTGCTTGAGCGATTGTTCCCGATCACCTAGTCCCCTGCGTGTAGTCAAAATGCTGCTGAGCTACAAAAATGTGCAGCTTTGCGATCTCGCAGAACCGCACCGCGAGAAGACATTGCCCCCTGTTACAACGTTGATTCGTGCTCTCTTTGATCCCTGCAGTTCTCACCGCCATCCGCGTCTTTCTTCCAAAGCCGCCTCGATACGTCACTTGAGGTCCTCGCGCCGCGCCAGCAGATCGCCGTACTCACACGCAAACGTCGGCGCCCTTCCCTGAACCACCTCGACCTCCTCTTCTAGGCCACTCTGCGGAGAATCTGGCCGCGATGGCCGGATGTTTTGGTCCTCGTGAAACCGGATACGTGATCGGATGGCATCGGGCGGGCTTTCGCCCGCACTGGCGCTGGCGATCTCGGCCCTGCTGCGGCCAGGCCGAAGGTAAGCGAAGCGGTTCGGGCTCTCATCCGGACTATGGCGGCCGAAAACTCCGACTGGGGAGCGCCGAAGATCCGCAGGGAACTTCGGAAGCTCGGCTTCGATGTCTCCGAACGCACGGTCTCCAGATATCTTCGTTGCCAACGCTGACTTTCCAACTCCTGTACTGCTTCTTCGTGATCCAGCACCGGCGGCGAAAGGTCCTGCACTTCAACGTCACTCGCCATCCGACCTCCGATTGGGTCGCGCAACAACTACGTGAAGCGTTGTCCGAGGCTGGTCACTATCGATATGTCATGCTGGACCACGACTCGATATTCAAGGGCGATGTGATTGACTTCCTGCAAGCGACAGGCCTCCAGCCCAAACGCACCAGTATTCAAGCGCCCTGGCAAAACGGGCTTCGGGGCTGGTTCAGCCCACAGATCTCATGGACCCACGGATCTGTCGTGCCGCACGCCAATGCTCGTGGACGAGCCGCGCCGATTTGGCTGGGTAAGTTGCATACTCGGCTCGATTCGCTCATTCGCTGTCCCGCAGTGCCCATTGAGCTTCGAAGATGTTTATTGGCTACACACAGGTCTCGGCTGAGTATCCGTGACCGTAAGTCGAAAGCCGCGCGGCGGCAAGTGTGCGTTATGATTTCCTTAAGGACAGAGAAACGGGGGATAATCATGCGAGCCTGGATTATCGGAATTGTATTCGGAGGAATGGCGCTGGCCGCCGATACCACGTCACCTACACCGGTAACTTACAACAAAGACGTACTACCCATCCTGCAGAAAAACTGCCAGGGCTGCCATCGGCCAGGCCAAGTGGCCCCGATGTCGTTCCTCACTTACGCGGAGGTGCGGCCCTGGGCCAAGGCGATGAAGGTCGCGGTGCTCTCGAAGAAAATGCCGCCCTGGTTCGCCGATCCGCAATACGGACATTTCATTAACGATCGCTCCTTGAAGCTGAGCGATATCGAGACCATCGCCAAGTGGGCCGACAGCGGGGCCGCGGAGGGCGACGCCAAGGACGCGCCGTCGCCGGTCGCGTGGCCGGCTGACGGCTGGGAGATCCAGCCCGATCTTATCGTCAAGGGCCCCGAGACCGTGGTTCCCGCGCATCCCAAGAATAACGTCATCGAGTGGTCCTACATCACGGTACCGAGCGGAATCACCGAGGACACCTGGATTACATCGATGCAAATTCGTCCTAGCGAGCCCTCGGTCACGCACCACATTTGCGTCTTCTTCAAGCCTCATACGCCGGATGTCAAGTACAACGTGCCCTACTGGCACGACCGCAAGCGTGATGAGAATGGCAGCGCGGTGGAAGCCGACGCCGGTATCAATGGGCGTGGAATACCTGACTCGGTGACGGACGGCGCCAACGGCATTGAAGGCTGCTATGTGCCCGGCCAGTTCACGCAAGACTATCGCATCTTCAGCGCAGGCAAGCTGGTGAAGGCCGGGACCGATATGGTGTTCCAGGTGCACTACACTCCCAACGGAAAAGAGACCACCGATCGGCCGCTGGTCGGTTTCACGGTGTCGAAGGATGGTCCCGAGCGGCGTTACGTCAGTTTCGGCATATCGGCACCCAGCGATCCGAAACACTTCGCGATCCCGCCCAACGATGGCAACTGGTCCAGCCCGCCGGCCGAAGCCATATTCCAGCAGGATGTTGAGCTGGTGTACATGTTTCCCCACATGCACGCGCGCGGCAAAGACATGACCTATCGGCTGGAGTTCCCCGACGGCACAACGAAAACGATTTTGAGCGTTCCGCATTATGACTTCAATTGGCAACTGGCCTACAATCTCGACCAACCGATCCGGATTCCGAAAGGCACCAAGCTCATCGTCACGGCGCATTACGATAATTCCGCTAATAACAAGTTCAATCCCGATCCGAATAAGACCGTCTACTACGGCGACATGACTTGGGAGGAGATGATGTTCCCCTTCTTCAGCGTCGTGGTGGACAAAGGCGTGGACACGGGAAAGATTCTCAAGCTACTCAGCGGTCGCGCCAACGGGGCATAGCTGTTCGTTTTGGGCGTAAACGCGCGCCTTTTCCGTCTACCGGGTATCGTTCCGCGCCGCTGCCACCGGGTGAATCGAAAATCGGCAAATTTAGCCATCGGCCGCACGATGCTGTATTCGAAGGCGTTGCCGAACGAGCCAGTCGCGTAGACGGTACGAGCGGCGACGCCCCCTTCTTGAGAGCGGCACGACCTCGTTCTTTTGCAGGTCGATCCATTTGGTGATGGAAACGCGCCTACGGCACCCAGAAGACCGTTAACCGCATTTCCGAATACCGTTCTAATCTAATCGCTCCGCCCGAGTGCTTGAGGCCCATAAACTGAACGTATTCGCTGTGTTTTTGGATTATTCCACTGCGCCGTGCGCCGGAAGGCTATCGTTATCGCGGGCAAACCAAACATAGAGCGCGGGCAGAAGAAAAATGCTCATCACCAGCACTGCCATGAGACCGCCAACGATCACGATGGCAAAAGGCCGCTGCGAATCCGAGCCGATGCCGTGCGATGTGGCTGCCGGCACCAAACCCAGCGATGCCACCAACATGGTCATAAAGATGGGCCGGAAACGCAGCACTGCGCCATTCTCGGCCGCGTCCAGGACCGAATGGCCGCGTGAACGCAACTGATTTATGTATTCCAGCATGATGACGCCGGTTTGCACCGATACTCCGAACAGCGCCAGAAATCCTACGCCAGACGACACGCTGAAATTGGTCCCGGTCCAAAGCAGCGCCAGCAGCCCTCCTACCGGAGCCATGGCAACGTTCATCAGAACCAGGCCCGCCCACTTCATTGAACTGAACATGGTGTAGAGAATGAAGAAGATGAGGAGCAGCGTCAGCGGAATAATGAGCAACAGGCGGCGCTGGGCGCGCTGCTGGCTGGCATACTCGCCGGCCCAATTGATGGTATATCCCTCCGGCAGCTTGACCTGCGCGCTCACCTTCCGGATCGCCTCTTCCACGGTGCTGCCGAGGTCGCGCCCCCGTACCCCATACTTGATGGCGACATAGCGCTGGCTTCCTTCCCGATAAATTTCCGACGCGCCGTCAACGGTCTCCCGGTCGGTGAGTTGCGCCAGGGACACGCGCTCCCCGCTAGTTTTGCCGAAAGACCGGCCGCCATTGCTCCTTAGGCTTCAGATCCACAAAGTATTCAGTGTTGAAGAAGCCGGTGGTGTCGGTACCGTCGTCGGGCCGGCCTACTTGGCTGGTGCATTGAGGCACTTCCGGAAAGGAGCACAGCACAATCCGGGCCCGGTTCGCTAGAGCGATCCCCTCTCTCTGGCCGGTGGAGGGCGCCAGAGTGCCACGCACCCAGATGGCTCCCTCGTCCAAGTGCGGTAGAAACTCAGATCCGATCCGAAGACTTAGCACGACCGTTCCGGCAAGAATCAGCACCGCGGTGCCAGCCGTGGCCCAGCGCCAGCGGATCGCCGTTCCCAGGGCTTTAGCGTACATTCGCGTAAGCAGGCCCATGAGCGGGTTGTGCCACTCTTTGGTGCCCTTGGGAAACACGACGGCGGCGATGACGGGGGCGATCAGCATCGAGTAGATGAGGGCTCCCAGCAGTGCAAACGCCACGGTCCAGGCCATCGGCTTGAACAAGCGCCCTTCCACCGATTGCAAGGTGAAAATCGGCAGATACGCAGTGATGATGATGCCGATGGAATAGAATACGGGCCGCTGGACCTCGTGCGCCGCTCTTCTGATTTTTTGGTTGACCGTCTCGTCCCCTTCCTGCTTGGGGTGCGACAGCAGACGCACGATATTCTCGATCATAACCACCGCGCCCTCCACGATCATCCCGAAATCGAGCGCTCCCAGAGACAGCAGGTTGGCGGGAATGCCGGCAATCTGAAGACAGATGGAGGCAAACAGAAGCGAGAAGGGAATGGTCAGGGTGACGATCAGCGCGCCGCGGATATTTCCAAGAAAGACGAACAGGATGAGCGAGACTAGAATGATTCCTTCGATCAGGTTGTGCAGCACAGTGTGCGTGGTCAGATGAACCAGGTCGCTGCGGTCGAGGAAGGGGACCACCTGAACGCCCGGCGGAAGAATGCCGTGGTTCAACTCGTCCACCTTCTTGTGGACGGCCACCAACGTCGAGTCGGACTCAGCTCCCTTGCGCAGCAGCACGATTCCGGAGACCACGTCGTCGTTATCGACGATCTTTCCGTTGGACATGTGCCGCGCCCGCGCGAACTGCCCCAGCCGTACCTTGGCTCCCTGCTGCACCACGGCTATGTCGCGAATGCGCAACGGCGTGCCGTTCTTGGTGGTGAGCACGGTATTTGCAATATCGCTAACATCGGAGACCAAGCCGACCGCGCGCACGTTGATCTGCTGGGAACCGGCTTGAATGAAATTGCCGCCCCCATTTACGTTGTTGCTGGCGAGCTGCTGCTCCACCTGGGCGATGCTCAGCCCATAGGAGATCAGCTTGTTGGGGTCCACGCGAACTTGGTATTCACGCGTCGGGCCTCCGAAGCTAGCCACGTCGACCACGTTGGGTACGGACTTGAATGCCTTCTCGACCACCCAGTCCTCAAGCGACTTCAGTTCCATGACGTCGTACTTGGGATTGGCGCTGCGCAAGGTGAAGAAGTAGATCTGGCCTACTGGACTCCAGTCCGTCCCAATCTGCGGTTGCAATCCCTGGGGCAGCACCACTTGCGTGAGACGCTCGACAACTTTCGCGCGATTCCAATCGTTAATGGAGCCGTCGTCGAAAATCATAGTGACGCTCGAAAGCCCGGCCAGCGATACGGAGCGCAGATTCTGAAGGTGAGGAATCCCGTTCATTACGATCTCGATGGGAATCGACACTTGCTGCTCCACTTCCTCCGCAGCCCGCCCCGGCCACTGCGTGATGATCGTGACGTAGTTGTTGGCGACGTCGGGGTAAGCCTCAACGGGCAGGTTGTGGAAAGAAATGGCTCCCCAGATCAATAACAGAACCGCGGCTGTGAGAATCAGAAAGCGATTGGCGAGGGAGAAGTCGACAAGGGCCTGAATCACTTCACACCCCCCTGCCACCGGTGCGGATAGATGCAGTAAATGCAGCAGCGATTATGCAATAGGAGAATAGCCTTGGCTGGCACACCTGTAAAGCGGGGTAAGAACCCACATGGGGCAGCATTTCATAAAAAGGAGTACGCCCGTTTGATAATTTGATAGTAGAGCCGCTGTCGACTGGCGTCAACCGGCTTGACACCGGGCTGCCTCTCGAAAAGCGGCTATTTCCAGTCTGTGTGAACGCTCACAAACGGACATGGCCACTGCTCAATGCTCACAGTGGACTTCCGAGCCCGGCCCAGCGGCGGACGGCTCAAACAGCCTTTGATGTTGACCGATGAAGAGCGCGAGCGGCTGGAGTCGATGGCGCGTCGTGCGCGGAGCCAGCCCCTTTTGGCAGGCGAGCTCGGGTCGTGCTGCTTGGCCACTCGTGCGGCTGAATCCGGAATGGAAGTTGCTACTCTTGCGGCAATCCTAGGTCGCGCGGACCTCCGCAGCGTCATGAAGTATGTCCACGTCCGGCAGGAATCACAGGACCGCGAGATGGAGCTGTTCGAGGCAAGAAACATTTCTGAGGCGAAACATTGGTCCGGTTTTGGTCCGGTCGGGACCGCTGAAAACCGGGAAATCGGGGGATCGAGCGGGAAGCACCGGGAAGGCCTAAGTAACAGAAAAATAAACTAAGTTCTTGGAGGCGCGGGGCGGGATCGAACCGCCGAATAAAGGTTTTGCAGACCTCTGCCTTACCACTTGGCTACCGCGCCGGATTCAATGCGGGGCTTGCCCGACAACACAGCACTTCTCTTCGCACCATACCGCGCCGCGCTCGCCGAAGTCAATTCCGGCCCCTGCAGCCGCGCCTCGTTCTCGGGGATCACCGGCAGCAGCAGGTGTGATGGGTATTGCCTGGAATGATAGACCATTTGCCGCGCCTTCTTCAGCACGGTTTCATCGGCGAACGGGCGGCCGGTGTTCGGATTGCGATCGAAGCGCGGGAAGTTGCTGCTCGAAATCTCGACGCGGATGGAGTGCCCCACAAGAAACACGTTACTCGTCACGCCGGCGTCAATCGCCAGTGGATAGATCTTCCCCGGCTCAACCAGTTCGGGCTGTTCTAAGCCGCGCCGGTACCGGATGCGCAGTATGCCATCGGTGAGATTGCGCGCTTCGCCATTGGGGAAAACATCCACCAGCTTGGCCGTGAAGTCGGTGTCGGGAGCCGACGTGGACGCATAAAGTATTACGCGAATCGGTCCGGTCACTTCCAGATCCTGCTTCAGCGGTGCGCTGGTGTACACCAGCACGTCCTTGCGCTGCTCCACGGGACGCTGATCGATGGGCCCCCAGGGAAAAGTCTTCGGATCGCAGCATACCGCGCCACCCAGGGTGGGCGCCGGATTGCGCGGGTCATAGGTAAACGAATCGGCGGCGAACGAATTGGCGGACGTATCGGGCGTCTTCGCCCGCTGCGGCTTCCATTGCAGGACACCGTCGCCGCTTAAGCCGTTGGCCGCCCGCTCACTCGCCAAATACAACGCCGCGCTCTTAGCCCGCGCCAGCGGCCAATCCGGTTCGTCGCGCCAGCGATTCACGCCCATCACAAAGATGTGGACCGGCGCCTCATCCACCTCCGCCCGCACCGCGTGCCACTTCTCCGGCGAAAAACGCGGGGCGTCTGCGCTGCTGTCCTTCAGGGGAGCGCCTTTCAGCCAATGATCGAACCATGCGATCTGATAGCTGCGGATGGGCGACGACGAATCGTCACCAAAGCTCACGCCCAGAAATGGCGTCGACATGTTGTGCGCCCAAGGGCCAATCATGATGCGGTGTTTGTCATCCAGCCGGCCATACAGCCTGTGCAAGGCGGCGAAAGCTTCCAAATCGCTTTCGGCGAAATTGTCGTACCATCCGCCGACCGAAAACACGGGCACGCGCACGCGCTCGATATTTTCGCGAATGCTCAGATTTTTCCAAAACGCATCGTACGCCGGATGATTCAAAATAGTCTGATAAAAGCCCTGCGTCCGGCGCGTAGCCGAGCGATCCGCGGTCCGCAGCGGAAGGTGGTAAATGTAATCGGTAAACTTCGGCTTTGCGATTCCAGGGGAAGTGAGGTTGTCCGACATCCACAACAAGCGATGGCCCAGCTTCAAAGCTCCGCCCGCCGAATAATAGCGGTCGAAATATTCGTCGGATCCCGATACCACCGGAAAGATGGCCTTCAGATGCGGATTGTTCAACAGCGCCACGCGCCACTGCGCAATCCCGAGGTACGAGCCGCCGATCATTCCCACCTTGCCGTCCGACCAGGGCTGCGCCGCTATCCAGTTCAACGTGTCGTAGCCGTCCGGGCCCTCCTGGTTCAAGACATCGAACACGCCGCCCGATGCATAGCGCCCCCGCACGTCTTCCAGCACCACCGCGTAGCCGTGATTGATAAAGGACTGGTAGCCCACTGGAAGGTCGCCTCCTTTACCGTAAGGAGTTCGCACCAGAACAGTCGGGAATCGTCCAGTACCGGCACCGTTACCAACTGGGTAGAAGACGTTGGCGTCCAGCTCCACGTTGTCCCGCACCGCGACGCGCAGGTGGAGCAGCTTGGCGTAAGCCGCTGGCGGCGGCGCAGCGTTCAATAGTGCCGCGCACACCCATAAAGCTGCAGTAATTTTGCTCAACGTCCTAAGACCGCTTGCTACGGCCGCGACTCGGCAACCATCTACTATGATTTACCTTCATGGTAGCAGTCCGTCAGCGCGCGCCAGTAAAGCCCGGCCACGCGAGCGGGCGCGTGATGTTCCCGGATGTGGTCGGCCGCGCGTTGGCCGATAGCGCGCGAATCGCCGGGGCAGCGCGCCAGCCACACCAGGTATTCAGCCAGCATTTCTTCTTCGGCTTGCCCGGGGTCTACGCGCACGCAGGCCGCTTCCGGGAAGCGCGAGGTCTCTTCACCGGCGCTCACCAGGACCGTCTTGCCCAGGCCCATCAGCCGGATCGCGATCCCCGAAGTTTCACCCGCCATGGGATAACGCAAGTTGAGGCAGGCGTCCACCGCCGACGCGCACAGCCAGAATTCGCGCCCGTCCAGATAGCCGATCCGCACAATGCCGGCTTCGTTGCACAGCAGCGGCTCGGCCGCGCGAGCCAGGTCGGAGGAAACGAAGTCGCCCGCCACCAGGAGGACGATATCGGCCGCGCGGCGCGCCCGGCGAAAGGCCCTGAGCAGCGCCAGCAAGCGCTTCGATTCGCGCAGATGTCCGAATACGCCCACCAGAAACGTTTGCGACGCAACGCCTAGCCCGGCGCGCCAGCGAATCGCTTCCGATGGCGCCGGAAGATTGGCGGGCAGCGCAAACAGATGCGGGATTTCGTGCACCGTCACTCCCCGCACGTGCTCATGCACCAGAGCCGCCGCGCGCGGGTTGTGCACGATCACGGCCTGCGACCGCTCCACAACGCGCTTGATCATCGGATAGCGGAAGTATTCCGGATCGGCGGCCGAACGGGCGCGCCTGCGCCATAGCTCGCGCGCCAGATCTTCGCTCCAGTGGCCATAGTTATAGACGAATTCGGCGATATATTCGCGTTCGTTCTCGCCACCCAGGAAAAAATGATGCAGCACCGCGTCGTGCAGCACGGCAATGCCCGGCGCCTTCAGCGCCTTTCGATAAATTTCGCCGTGTAACCGGTTATTGCCCAGATGATAGAGCGGAACATCGATCCCGGCGGCGGCGTTGGCGTTGACTTTTATCGAGCCCAGCGGGACCCCTGGATGACCCTCCAGCGCGCGCAGCAGTTCAGCGGAATAGTCGGCTACCCCGGAGCGCGCCGGCGGCAGAGGCGAAAAAAATCCGACTATCAATTTTTCCTGCGCGGACCAAACAATGCCGTCCCCACCCGCACCATGGTCGCGCCCTCCTCAATGGCCACTTCAAGATCGTGCGACATTCCCATGGATAGATGCTGCAGGCCGTTTTGGACGGCCAGTTCGCGCAAGCGCGCGAAGTACGGACGCGATTGCTCCGCTTCATCCGACCAAGGCGGCATAGTCATCAACCCCAACAACCGCAAATGCGGGCACCCTCGAATCGCTTCTACCAGCGCCGGCACCTCCCCTGGTGCAGCGCCGGCTTTAGCTGGCTCGGTGGATAATTTTACTTCAATTAGCACCTCAAGAGAAGCCCCTCCCGACTCGGCGTCCAGCCGCCGCGCGAGTTTGGCCGAGTCCACGGTGTGAACGACGTCGAATATTTCCGCGGCTTTCTTGGCTTTGTTGGATTGTAAATGGCCGATGAAGTGGTAGCGCGCGCCGGGGCAATCGGCCAATTCCAGCCGCTTGGTCTCGAACTCCTGCAGGTAGTTTTCGCCGAAGTCGCGCAGGCCGAGTGCGTAGGTCTCGCGAATCGTCGCGGCCGGGAATTTCTTGGTCACCGCAATCAGCAGGATATCGGAACGCTTCCGTCCGGCGCGCGCCGCCGCCGCTTGCATGCGGTTTTCCACTTGGTCTAATTTTTGTTTCAGCAACTGTCGAACCTTAGGTTAGCGCAAGGGCACGAGTGACAGAAGGCGCCGCCGGTGACAGTACGGAAATCCTCCAGGCCGAAATCTTGAGGGTAATAGGCCGTTTTCTCGAAACCAGCCAGGATCCCGTGCTGTGCGAGCCCGGCGAGGAGTGGCTCACCATTACTCCCGAAAATTTCGTGCTGGAGGCGCGCGGCGGGTGCGCCCGGCTGCAGGCCTGGGACCAGCGGCGCAACCTGGTGCGGACGGTGGTAGCCATAGAGCGCGAAACACGCGGCAAGCTGGCGCTGAAAGTGGCCCGCTTCGGGAAATTCCCAGGTACGCTCGAATTGATAGATCGCCAAAAAGCCCTGC
>Ga0302325_10030793_pt1 | contig 11058 bp, 10 predicted proteins | sample Palsa_T0_2_FD_201948 | JGI IMG/M metagenome (GOLD analysis project Ga0302325, IMG submission 201948) | Peat permafrost microbial communities from Stordalen Mire near Abisko, Sweden - Palsa_T0_2 | ecosystem: Environmental > Terrestrial > Soil > Palsa > Peat permafrost | place: Sweden: Abisko...
CAGGTCAATATCGGTTAATATCGCCTGAAAAAAATAAAAATTTGAGACGGACAAAAACAGCGAATTCGGGCTTTTGGCACAGGCCAAAATCGGACCGAATCCGAGCAAAAGGAGCTACTGGGAGTAAATCGGACTAAAATTAAAAAATTTCGGCTCCTGGGCGCCGACAGTTATTGACGGCGGCGAACTTGCAGCCGTCGATGGCCACCAATTCAGCCCCAAACAAATCAAGCTACCCCTTGATCACAAGAGATCGGCAAGCTGAGCCGCTACCAAGATGTCGGTTGAGTTGACACTTTAGCGTGGTTTTGTCAGTTTTTGCGAAATTTGAAATGCATCCGCATGTCATTCAATGGCAGTCGCTTAGGACTATTCCGAAGGCTTGCGATTTGTCTGGCCCAATTCTAGCTAAGGTTTTGCCGGGCAACACGCAAAGAGATTGAGCGAAGTAAAGTAGTCATGAAAAGTGCGCACATTCATTTGCGGTTGTTGGCGATTCTAGTGGTTTTCTCCTGGGTGGCAAATGCCACTACTATTTATCTCGCGGGTCTGGTCGCGGCCGGCATCTTCTTGTGTGAACTCAGATTACGAGATCGGCGCCCTGCTCCCGTCCGTGTGCATGCCGCCAAAAAACCCCGCCATTGATTAATATGCCGCGCCTGGAACAAACTTATCTGCAACTCGACGCGTCCGGCCAACGCCTGAAACCGGAATTTTCTTTGAGTCGAAGTGTGGCGACTCTAAAGTACGGGCGCGATGATTTCCGAGTTTCCAAAATGCCGCGCGGCCGCCTTTTTCTGTTGGCTGATATGCGCCGTTTTGTTTTGGACCGGATGCACCAAGACTGGGCCGCGAGTCGTGGTCGTTTACACTTCCCAGGATGAAGTTTACGCGGAACCGATTTTTCGCGATTTTCAAACTCAGACCGGCATCGAAGTTCGCGCCGTCTATGACAGCGAGGCGGTCAAAACAGTCGGCCTGGTAAACCGATTATTGACGGAAAAAAGCAATCCGCAGTGCGACGTGTTCTGGAACAATGAGGAATTCCGCACGCGCCAATTAGCGGCGCACGAGGTCTTTCGTCAAACCAATGGCTGGACGCATTTGGGTTATCGCACGCGCCGCATGGTCATCAATACCAAGCTTCTGCCCGCCGCTAACAGGCCGCGCACGTTCCGCGACGCCACCAATTCCCTGTGGCGGGGAAAAGCCGCTCTGGCGTACCCCCTCTTCGGCACCACCTCCACGCATTTCCTGGCCTTGCGGCAAGCCTGGGGCGATCAAGCCTGGCAACAGTGGTGCCGCACTTTGGTGGCGAACCAACCCTTTTTAATGGACGGCAATTCGGTCGTGGTCAAACAGGTGGCGCGCGGCGAAGCCTGGTTTGGTTTCACCGATTCCGACGATATCGCTGGCTCAATAAGAGAGGGATTCCCCGTGGAGCCTTTGCCCACGACTGAGGAGACGCTGTTTGTGCCTAACACGGTGGGAGTCATTCGCGATGGTCCGCACCCTGACGCGGCCCAGCGGCTTTTCGAATTTCTTTCCGATCCCAAGGTCTCGCAAAAATTGGTCGAACTCAAAGCCTTGGAAGGCGCCACGCTCGATCCCAAGTTGGCCGCCACCGGCCTGAAAGTGGATTGGGATGCTTTGCTGCGCGACCTGGATACCGCGACGGAGGAGATGAACAAAATCTTCCTGCGTTAAAACGCTCCACTGTCAAGACGGTTTCTTGAGAATTTTCTCAAAAATCTCCGTGGGCTCGATTTCAAAGCGCCCGGCTTCGGGGCGTTCGGCCTGGGTGGCAGGCGCTGGCACCGAAGGGCGGCTTGGTGTCGCAGGGGCGACGGAAATGCGAGGCGCGGGATTCGTCGCGACAGGTGTGTCTTCCTCTTCCGGTTCCGCTCCGCGCGATGGAGTGTGGAAGCTGGTGCGTTTGTCGAGCCAATTACGGTAGCGTTGAAATGTCCACATGCCGTGCTCCGCGCCAGTTTCGACCGAGTTGACGATTTTGAAAAAGTCGCGGTTGCGAATGAAATTCTTGATCGGGTGCGTGGACATGAGCACCTCCAACTCAGGAACGCAAATGTTCAGTCCGGGCCGGAAGGTCAATCGCTGCGAGATGACGCCGATGAGACAATCGGCCAATTGCGCGGCGACGTTGTTCTGAATTTCCGCCGGGAAAGCGCCCACCACGCGTTGTAGAGCCTCGGCGCAATTGGAGGAATGGACCGTGGCCAAAACCAGGTGGCCGGTCTCGGCCGCGCTGAGTGTCAAGCGCATGGTTTCCGGCTCGCGCATTTCCCCCACCATCAAAACGTCCGGGTCCTCGCGGAGACTGTCCAGCAGCGCTTGCTCGAAGCTCGGCGTGTCGCGTCCAACCTCTCGTTGACGAATGAACGAACGCTTGGGACGAAACGTGAACTCAATCGGGTTCTCGATGGTGACGATGTGCCGGGCATCGCTCAGGTTGATGGTCTGAATCAGCGCCGCCAGCGTGGTCGATTTCCCGCAGCCGGTCGGTCCGCTGATAAGCACTAAACCGTGCGCGTGCTGAATCAGACTCTTAAGGTCCGGATGCAGGTTCAGCGCTTCCAATGTCGGCTGCATGGCGGGCAGCAATCGAATGGCAAAGCCGATGCCGCGCGAGGTGTGAAATACATTCAGCCGGCAACGCAGCCCTTCCACTGTGCGGGAGAGATCAAAGGATCGGCGCGCTTCAAAATGCGGCCAATCTTCGGCGCCAATAACCTCACGCGCCCACTCCGCCGTGAGCGCGGGCGCCACTGGTTCGCCGACGGATCGCAATTGGCTGCGCACCCGCAGCACTGCGGCCAGTCCGGGTTCGAGATGGAGGTCGCTCGCCCCCTCGGTCTTGGCCATGGCAATAAGGGCGCGCAGACTCATGATAGGCCCAATTCCTTGTGGCCCCAGCGCAACATCCGCTCCGTTGTTTCCCAACCGATGCAGCCATCGGTGATGGAGAGGCCGTAACGAATTTCCGCCGGGTTTTTGGGAAACGGTTGCGCGCCTTCTTCCAAATAACTTTCGACCATCAGCCCGATCAACGAGCGCGTCCCTTTGATCCGCTGGCCGACCACCGCCTGCCAAACATCTTCTTGACGCGCCGGTTGCTTGCCGGAATTCGCATGGCTGCAATCCACCATCAACACCCGGGGCAATCCTTGTTCGCCCAGCTTCGCTTCGGCTTCGCTGATGCTGGCGGCGTCGTAATTGGTGCGCAGACGTCCTCCGCGCAGCACGACGTGGCCGACTTCGTTCCCCGTCGTGCGAAAAATACTGGTCACTCCATCCTGGTCAATCCCGATAAAACTGTGTGGATGCTTGGCGGCGGCCATGGCATCAATGGCTATTTGGATCCCGCCGTCGGTGGCGTTCTTAAAGCCGACCGGCATGGAAAGCCCGCTGGCCATTTCGCGATGCGTCTGGGATTCGGTCGTGCGCGCGCCAATGGCGGCCCAACTCACCAGATCAGCAATATATTGCGGGACGATAGGGTCCAGAAATTCAGTCGCCGCCGGCAAGCCCATTGACGTAATATCCAGCAAAAGGCTGCGGGCTGTTTTCAGGCCCGTTTCGATGTCGTGCGAATTATCCAGGTGCGGATCGTTGATGAGGCCTTTCCAACCGATGGTGGTGCGGGGTTTTTCGAAATAGACCCGCATGACAATCTCCATGCGATCGCCCATCTCAAGGCGCAGTTTGTTTAACCGCTCCGCGTAATCCAACGCGCCTTTGACATCGTGAATCGAGCAAGGCCCGACCACCACCAGCAGGCGCGCATCCTTTTGCCCAAGAATATTCCCGATGGCCTCGCGGCCGCGCACGACCGTGGCCAGGCTGGCGGTCGATGCGGGCAGCGCATCCTTCAAGGCGCGCGGCGTCGCAAGCCTGACCACCTGCTTAACACGTAAATCCTGAGTCCGTAACATCAGGCTGTCATTATACTCCGGCCTGTCTGCAAAAAAAGAACGAAAGATGGGATGGCCACGTTGAGCGCACGGCGCTTTTGGCTGGGTCTTTCTTAATCCAAATCTTAGGGCTGAGCTCAATGGTTCAAACTTCAAGATTGCAACCCCGGAAACCGCGAACAGTTGCGGGGCCCATTGGACAAAATCGAGTTAGGACTCGACGGAGTCTCTCCCTACCGGCTAATTTCAAAATTCATGAAGAAATTACAGGTTGGCATCGTTGGTTACGGATGGGTTGCGAGCGCGCATATCGCCGCCATTAATGCAGGCCCTCATGCGGAGGTCACCGCGGTTTACTCTTCCCGCAGCTTGCACGCCGAGGCGCTCAGCGCCAAACACGGCAGCCGGATTTGCACCTACACCGATTACCAGACGATGCTCGGCCAGCCCGGCCTGGATGTCGTTTCCATTTGCAGTTATCCGTATCAACATCGGGAACATGCGGTGGCCGCAGCCCGAGCCGGCAAGCATTTAATTTTGGAGAAACCGTTGGCCTTGTCATGGCAGGATTGCCAGGCCATGGCAGCGGCGGTCAAGAAGGCTGGGGTCAAGACTTGCGTTTGTTTCGAGTGCCGTTATTCCAGCCAATTTCTGGCCACCAAAGCCGTCCTGGACGAAGGCTTGCTGGGGGATTTGCATTATGGGGAAGTCGATTATTACCACGGCATAGGGCCTTGGTACGGGCAATTCCGTTGGAACACGCGCAAGGACGCCGGCGGCAGCGCATTATTGACAGCCGGTTGCCACGCGCTCGACGCTTTGCTGCTTTGCATGGGAACGGATGTCGCGGAGGTGACAAGCTACGACACCAAATCCAAGAGTGCGATTTTCAAACCTTACGAATACAAAACTTCCAGCGTGGCGCTGCTCAAATTCAAGAGCGGGCGCATCGGCAAATGCGCGGCCATCGTCGATTGCCTTCAGCCCTATTATTTTCATACCCACCTCGTCGGCAGCGAAGGCAGCCTGCTGGACAACAAGTTTCATTCCGCCAAACTCCACACCAACCGCCACGCCTGGAGCACGCTGGCCATGAAAATGCTTGATTCAGGCGACGTCGCGGACCATCCCTATCAAACGCAATTCGACAAATTCTTTGAATCGATTTCCGCCGGCGTCGAGATGCCTTTGACCAGCCTGGCGGACGCCCTGAAAACGCACCAAGTCATGTTTGCGGCGGATAAATCGGCTGCGACAGGGAAGGCGGTGAGGCTCTAAGCAAAGCCCAACTGCGTCACAAGCCAGCGATTTTGTGTGCTCTAATTTACCTAATCAGGACGATTCTCTCGATCTACTAAACGCGACCAAGGCCAAGCAGCATGGATTTCGCGAACCGCAATCTCCACCGAATCAAAGAAGCTGCCGTCGGTCCCTTGTGCAATCCAACAATTCTCAAACTCAGCATCGCTAAAATAGTAACCGCCATAGCAATACAAACCGTCGTGGCGCGCGATCAAATACACACGCTCCTTCCGGTCAGGACTAGTCCATCGGTAGACTGCTCGTCCCGATACGCAACTGGGCCAGGAGTCGGGGTTCCGCTTTGAAGGATTCACAACCGTAACTTGTAACAAATTTAGATTTCGGTCAATTGGTCCTCATTCCAAAAACCTGAAGTAAATGCACTTCAAATATTCGGCTTCGGCGAACGTCGCCGGATGATCGGCCGCGTGTCCGGTTGTCTTCAACTCAACAAAACGACGGCCGCTCTTTTGCGCAGCATCTCGCGCTAATTGGAAGAATTCCGTTGAGGAAACATGCGCCGAGCAGGAGGACGCTACCAGGATGCCGTCTTTGTTCAACCGGGCGAGAGTGGCTTCCATGAGCTTGGCGTAAGCGCCGATGGCGTCGGCGCGCTCGGACTCTTTCCTGGCCATGGAAGGAGGATCCAGCACGATCAAATCGAACCGGAGCGAGGGCGCTTCGCGAAGCCAGTTGAACACGTCGGCCTGGATGGTTTCGTGGCGGCAGCGTGCGACGCCGGGCTGCTCGGCATTCAGGGCAAAATTTCTTCGGGCTCCGGCCAGGGCGTGCTCACTTATGTCAACACTATCTACGGAACCCGCGCCGCCCGCCGCGGCGTAAACCGAAAACCCACCTGTATAACTGAATAAATTCAACACTTGACGACCCTCCGCCAAGGTCCTGACTTCGCGGCGGTTTTCCCTTTGATCGAGGAAGAATCCGGTTTTCTGCCCGCGCACGACGTCCACCTCGAACCGCAGGCCGTTTTCCAGAAATTCGAGCGAGGGTGCCAGCGGTTCACCGCAAAGTATGTCACCTTCCGAGGCGTTGAACTCCTCTCGGGCGAAATCCTGGATATTCCGGCTCATGCGCAAAACAAGGCGGTCTTCACCGGCCAGCAAGGGCGCAAGTTCGCTCAAGCGCGGCAGCCACGCCGCAGTATAGATTTTCACCACGCGCGTATCCCCGTAACGATCCAGCACCAAGCCGGGCCAGCCATCACTTTCGCCATTGAGGCACCGATAGCCCGTAGTCCGACTGTCAATCACAACTTCCCGCCGCCGCAGTGCTTCCGCGAAGCGCCGTTCCCAAAATGAAGAGTCGATGGTTTGCGGCTTGCCTGCATGCAAGATACGCACACGGATGGGCGAGTCAGGGTCGAATAGACCCACAGCCAGGAATTTGTCCTTGCGGTCAAAGATGACCGCTAATTCGCCTGTTTGCCCCGGGCGATTCTGTTCCCGCACGCTTTGGGCGAACACCCACGGATGTCCCCCACGCACGATGGTCTCCGCCGCCGCTGTCACCCGGAGGCGCAAGCTGGGTTGGCGGGCTGATTTGAGTAATGGCTGCTGCACTGCCCTAGTTTGCCCATAGAATGGGGATTAAAGGAGCAGAAAAATTGTCCCAACCCTACACCCGGTTGATCTCGTGGCGGATGTCGCGGGCCTCGCACAGATAGACCACTTCTTCGGCAATGTTGGCGGCGTGGTCGGCCACCCGCTCCAGGCTCTTGGCCACGGTCATCAAATTCAGGCAGCGGCTGATGGTGGAAGGATTTTCCACCATGTAGCTGGAAAGCTCGCGGTACATCTGGCGGTTAAGCGCATCGACTTCTTTGTCGCGCGGGATAATGGCCCGGGCCTTTTCCGGCTCCTTACGCACAAAACAATCCAGCGATTCTTTGAGCAACTCGAGCGCAATGCCGGCCATGCGCGGGATGTCCATGAAGGGCTTGAGCTGCGGTTCCTGGTTCAATTCAACCGCGCGGCGGGCGATGGTCGTGGCCTCATCGCCGACTCGTTCGAGATTTCGCGAAATTTTCATGGCCACGGTGATCAGGCGCAAATCCGAAGCCAGCGGGGCTTTGGCCAGAAGGTTGATGGCCAGGTCATCGATCTCCACTTCCAATTGGTCCATGAGGTCGTCGTTTTGCTGAACCTGAAGAGCGAGATCGTCATTGCGCTCGACCACCGATTGGACGGCCTGGCCGACGGCGCTCTCGGCATAGCTGCCCATGGTCAGGAGCTTTTCCTTAAAATTGGCCAATTCCTCGTCAAAATAAGTCTGCATATAAAAACATCATCCCTTTATTATTTGTCCGGAGCTGGGTTTGAGCCGCGGGTGATAAAGCGCACACCGACGTTGAACGCCAGCGCGAAGAGTATTAAGACCAAAGCGCCTGCCCAGGCCTGCCGGTGCCAATCGTCATAGGGCGCGATGGCAAAAGTGTAAATTTGGCGGGGCAGCGACGCGATCGGTTCGGAAAGGTTGCGGCTCCAAAACTGATTGCCAGACGCGGTAAAGAGAAGGGGCGCCGTTTCGCCCGCGATGCGCGAGCACGCCAAAAGAATTCCGGTGATGATGCCTTTGCCGGCCGTTTTAAGGACGATATGCAAAATGCTTTTCCATTTCGGAATGCCCAGGGCCAGCGCTGCTTCGCGGTAACTGTTAGGCACCATCGCCAGCATCTCTTCGGTGGTGCGCAGGATCAGTGGAATCATGATTAACCCCAAGGCCAGACCACCCGCGTAGGCCGAAGCGCCTTTCATCGGCACGACCACCAGCGCATAAACGACAATCCCCCATACTATCGAAGGTGTGCCGTTGAGAATATCGGCGGCGAATCGCACGCTCCAATTGAGACGCGGCGAACCGAATTCAGATAAGTATATTCCGCCCAGAACGCCAATCGGCACACCGATCAATACCGCCAGCACGACCAGAATGAAGCTGCCGACAATCGCGTTGGCCATGCCGCCGCCGGTTTCGCCGACCGGTTTGGGAAGATGCGTCAAAAAATTCCAATCCAGTGAACTCGCGCCCTGGCGCACCAGATGAAAAAGGATCAGCGCCAGCGGCAGAATGACAATAATCGCGCAGACAAAACAAATCGCCGAAGCAAGGGCGCTGACGGCTTTGCGGCGCATGGTTTGGCTTGAGTTCATGCGTGGAGAGTCTGCCTGGGCGCACTCACGGCGCCTACCAACAGGTGGGCCAGAATATTGGTCACAATCGTGACCAATAAGAGAACAAGGGCCAATTCAAAGAGCGCGCTGCGGTACAAATTATCCGCCGCCTCCGTAAATTCATTGGCGACGGCGCTGGCCAGCGTGTAACCAGGAGCAAAGAGCGAGGCGGAAATCTCGGGGCTGTTGCCGATCACCATAGTGACGGCCATCGTCTCGCCCAGAGCGCGGCCCAAGCCCAACATCGCTGCTCCAAAAATACCGCGCATTGAGCCGCGCAAAACCGCCAGCCAGGTCACTTCCCAGCGGGTTGCGCCCAGGGCAAAGGCCGCTTCCCTCTGGGAATCGGGCACGGCGCAAAGGACTTCGCGGGAAATCGAAGTGATGATCGGCACCATCATGACGGCCACAATCACGCCCGCGGAAAAAACGCTCGCGCCATAAATGTGCCCGCTAAAAATCGGCAGGAACCCGAACCATTTTTGCAGGAAGGTAAAAGGGTGGTCGCGCAGCCAGGGGACCAGCACAAAAATTCCCCAAAGCCCCAAAATAACACTAGGCACGGCCGCCAGCATTTCCAGGAGGGTGATGGCCGGTTGCCGCAGCCAGCGCGGCGCCAATTCTGTCAAGTAGATCGCGGTGGCCACACTCAAGGGCAACGCGATTAACAAACCCAGTGCTGAGGAAACAATCGTGCCAAAAATAAACGGCAGCGCGCCAAAGTCGCCATTGACGGGATCCCAATCCGAACGAACAAGGAACCGCCAGCCAAATTTGTGCAGCGCGAGCTGGGAACCTTGCGACAATTCCCACCCGACCAACAGCACCAACAGGAACACCACCATGGCCATGCACCACGACAGGAGGCGGAAGGAGGCATCGCCCGCTTTGGAGGGTGGCGCCAGGACAAATTTCATGGAGCTGGGGGCAGCGTTCATAATTCTGCGGGCGCTAATACCGGATGCTGTCGATCTCCGCCAGCACTCGTTGGCTCAGCGCGGGCGGCAACGGCGCATAATCCAATTGCGGAGCCATGCTTTCACCTTTATCGAGGGCCCACTTTAGGAACTCGACCAATTTCCGGCCTTTCTCCGGGTTAGGTTGTTGTTGATAGACCAGGAGCCAGGTCGCGCCCGAAATGGGATAGGCGTCAGGCCCAGGCAGGTTGACCATCGAAAACCGAAAATCGGCGGGCACGGTCGCCGATTCCAGAGCCGCGACAACGGATTCCACCGAGGGCGTGACGTAATTGCCGACCGCATTCTTGACGTTGGCGAAAGGGAGATGATTCTGCATCGCGTAAGCCAACTCCACGTATCCAATGGCCCCAGGCATCTGCTTGATCTGGCCCGTCACACCTTCATTGCCTTTGGCTCCGAGACCTGCGGGCCATCGGACGGCCATGCCTCGCCCGACTTTCTGCGCCCATTCCGGGCTGACGCTGCTGAGATAATCCGCGAAAATGTATGTCGTGCCGCTCCCGTCGGCCCTATGCACCACCAGAATATCGGCGTCCGGCAGCGTCACGCCGGGGTTCAACTTGGTCAGGCGAGCATCGTTCCATTTGGCGATGTTGCCCAGGAAGATGCCGGCAATGGCCGGGCCATCCAGCCGCAAACAGGGAGCGCCAGGCAGATTATATGTGACAACATCGGCGCCCGCCACGGTCGGAACATGCAGAATCTTCCCTGGAGCCTCGGCCAGGCTCTGGTCGCTCATCGGGCCATCGGACGCGCCGAAATCGACCGTGCCCTCCAAGACTTGCTTCTGGCCGGCGCCCGACCCAATGGATTGGTAATTGAACCGGACCGATGGGTCGATCTTGCTATATTCATCGAACCACTTCGAGTAGATGGGATAAGGAAAAGTGGCGCCGGCCCCGTTGACGAGCAATTGCGCGCCGACGCGGCCCGGACCCATCAGGATCAACGCGGCCGCCAGCGCTACCAGCCTCACTAGCCATGGCAAGATAGGATTGCTCATTGAGGAGTAAAACCTCCTACGAAGTTACTAACTTCTCAATGAGACAATGAAAGGGAAACTGGGTGACAATCATGTGACATTTCGCGGATTAGGTGCTTTTCCAGCTTCCAGGCACGATCAACCGACGCAGGAAGAACAATGCCGGGGCATTCGCTGTTACGGATTCTGCCGGTATTCGAAATCCGGCGGCGGGGAACCTTGGGCTGATTCCACAAAGGCGGTCAGCCTTTCGCGATACGGCGAGAGCACGCAAGCGGGATCCGTCACACTCGCGTCGCCTGCGAGCAACGCGGCCTGGCAACGGCACCCGCCGAAGTCCACTTCCCGAAATTCGCATTCCCGGCACGGCAGCGGCATCCAATCCGTCCCGCGAAAACGGTTGAACGCGGCGGATTCGTTCCAAATCCAGTCCAGCCCGTGCTCGCGGACGTTGTCAAATCGAAGTTCTTTGATTTCCCCGGCCGTTGGACAAGGCAGGACTTCCCCGATCGGATTGACCGTCATATAACGGCTGCCCCAACCATCCATGCACGGCTTGGGCCGGTCGCTGTAGTAATCGGGCGTGACGAACAAAATGCGCATTTGACCAAGCAATCGTTGGCGGTGCTGCGCCACCGTGCGGGCGGCGGCGGCCATCTGCGCGCGCGTGG
>Ga0302325_10030794_pt1 | contig 11058 bp, 16 predicted proteins | sample Palsa_T0_2_FD_201948 | JGI IMG/M metagenome (GOLD analysis project Ga0302325, IMG submission 201948) | Peat permafrost microbial communities from Stordalen Mire near Abisko, Sweden - Palsa_T0_2 | ecosystem: Environmental > Terrestrial > Soil > Palsa > Peat permafrost | place: Sweden: Abisko...
CACCCCTACCTTCTCGCCCTCCCTCCACTCCTCCCCGATCCTCGCAACACTCTCCTCAGCCCTAATCTCCCTCTCCAATACCCTCCTCAACTCCTCACTCTCCTTCACGGACTCCATCCTACTCCAACCCCCCCCCCTCACGCTCGCCTTCCGTCTCGCCAACTCATCATTCCCGATTTCCAATTCCTTCCTCTTCAACTGAAGTTCACTCCTAATCCTACCCGCGGTCCTCCATCTCTCAATGGGCCTATCCAACCTCTCAATCCCCTCCCTTTCTCGCTCACTCAACACCTTCCTTACGAACTTCCTCCCATTTGTCCTTTTTAAGATTTTTAGGATTCGAGATATGGAGCAGATATCTGTGCCGATATTTAAGGGGAAAGGGAATGGTCGTGGCATTGTTTGGGGAATATTGTGCGAAGGTTGCTTTCGAGAGAGAAAGGTGTTGAACTTTGAGATGCAAAGGGAACTTTCCCAGGAGCTTGGGCCATTAGACAGGGATTAGCGGGCGCTAACGGGGACGCTGTTGGGTACCTTCGGATGCCGGCCGACGCCAACTTCCACACTTCACAACCTAATCATGAAAGTTACTCTCTTTTACCTACAAAATTATTGATTCTACTACGTATCTGTTCGACTTTGCGAAATGAATCAACAAACAATCCATACACCGGCAGACTCCACCACCTATCACCTCTCCGAAAGCTAACTAGAAAAGAAGAATTTTGACCAAACCATATCAATAGAGCGGAGTGGTATCAGAAGGCCTGAATCGAAGTCCATCACTGCATGCAAATTATTTCCACCCTCAATGCAACTCTCCTCCCGTTCCCTTTTGTCGGATTGTCAGTCAAGCCATTTGAGCTCATCGCTGACTGGGAGTATATGCCCACTATTGGTCGTCCAACAGTGGAGCTCTCTCTTGGTCTGCGGGAACAACATTCTGCTCCCGGCGGAAGCTGAATTCTTTGCCGAAAATACCTGGAAGCGCGATACCAAGTGTGGCGATGAATAGAGCGCCCATGATCACAAAGGCGAAGATCCACTGGAAAGCAATAGCCTTCGTGAAGAATTGACCGACACCCAGAGAAGCGGTCAGGATGCTGAGTGCGAAACCCATGGTGTAGTCCTGCATCATGTAAGCAATTTATCTCAGTCCAGAAAGCGCAACAAACCTTGTACACAATGAGGAAGAACAGGCCATAGACGAGAATTCCCCAAATGGCAATATTAGCCAAGATACGAGCAGGTGTCGTATCGGCATTGACCGCAATAGCACCATTCCAGTACAAGGCAATGAAAGTCCATGCAAGTGGAGCAGATACAACAGGAATGTGAATGAGTCGAGGATGTTTGTTGTGGCGGAAATAAAGAGCGGACAAGTTGAAGAAGTTGACGATCAAGATGATCTCGGACCAGACAAAATGCCCGCGAACGAAGAGCATGACGAAGGCAAATTGCAAGAGGTTATTGAAGATGAAGTGGCTGCCAACACTAGCAGCAGCTTGGACATGTTCACTACTCTTCGAGAAGAGGTGCCACAGGTAGGCGATTTGAAGGAGGAAGACAGAGAGCCTGGATTGGGTCAGTAGTGATGGGAAGATCTTCGAAACTCATCTCGTACCAGTAGAGCGAGACAATGAGAGCATTCAGAGCAAACCCTGTTGGGTAAGCTGCATTATGTCCCCAGATGGTATTTCTCCAATGCTTCTTGTCATCCGTAGGCTTGCCAAAGGTGTAATAGATGCTGGCGAGAACGGACAGGAGCCATGTGATGATTGACAGGACCCTGTATGTCCAGACAGCTTGGACATTGTAAGACTCGCGTCTTGAGAAAGGATTGGCTTTGGACACATTAGCAATGCTAGATCACGTTCAGGTGGAGTCTATACCGTCTGAGAGAGGCATTTTGGAAATTTCCGAAGGAATGAAATCTCGGCAAGAAATTCGAGTCAAGCCCTGCCTCGCCTGGGTACAGTACTGCGAGCGGATCGGCGATGCTGCTGTTGAGGACCTGGATGGGTATTCAAAGTCGACGGCTGGCAACTCAGCTGAGGGTCTTGCTAAAGTTGATGGGATCTTTACTCACAATGACGGGATTGAAATAACCACAGTGGTTGATGAAGAAGGGAGAGAAGGGAGAAAGGGGAGAGAAGGGAGAGAAGGAAGAGAAGGAAGAGAAGGAAGAGAAGGAAGAGAAGTTAGAAAGAAAGAAAGTAAAAGAGAAGATTCCTCGACGTCAGAAGGTCATGGCAGTTTCCCGATTGATTCTGTGACGTACCAATGGCAAACCCCACGAGTACACCTGACTGGCTCCTGCCCTCCTGCCCTGGCTGCCCTGGAAGCTGCACCAACCGGCCTCGACAACCAGGCTTTCTCTTTGTCTGCAGAGGCCCCCCGCAGGCTGTTCAGATGGCATCCTATCAAATATTGATTTCTTACCCACCTTTCAACATGGCAGCAGTGGCAGCAGTTGCAGCAGTTGCAGCACCACCCTTTACTGGCACACACACGCGTTTCGTGTGGCGTTAGTGCAGTGCAATTGGAACGCGCGATTGAGGGGTTCGCTGGATGGGGAAGTGCGGGGTGAAAAGCTGGTCAGATGCACTGTACGGATCTTTTTCAAATTCCCATGGCGTGCATAACAGGCCATTTTTGTGAGTAATAGCCTCACTTATTGGTAGGCCAAAACATTCAGGCTTATGTTGACTAAGCGAGCAGATCCTCCACAGTGCAGGAGTAGCTGCTTCTTGTGCTACCGAGTACAGTTACCAAGGAGTCACACGACAGCGAACTTGAAGTGAGGAAAACGACAGCGACGCCGTGCCCCAAATCTGCAGCTTGGACAGGTCCCAGGTCCCAGGGAGTCGGACATGGATCCGCACTTCGGTCCACAGTAGGTATGGAGACTGGACCAACATGCATGGGCTATCAAGATGTCCCAGTGCCCCCCTCCCCCCTCCCCTAGGAGTTTGTGGTTGACAAAACCTCTAAAGTTCTATGGAAAGTACTGTACTGTACTGTACGAAGTACTGTAGAAAGTAGATGTTCAAGTTTACGAGTTACCAGATCCAGATCTAGGCCGGCCTGCCAGCCAACTCGTCATGCTGAAACCCCAGCCACGCGAGCCACACACCGGACCCGGAGCGCCGCGTCCTCCTGGTCGCCGCCTGCCCACTGTTGATCATCACGATCAACAACATTCACATACTGGTACTTTGTACTTTTTACATTGACATCATCCAATCAAGACAACATGAAGCTTTCGACGGTATCCCTTTTTGCCCTTTCTGCCGCTGCAGTCAACGCCAGATTCATTGAGGAGCATGAGACCAACCAGGTCGTTCTCAACACTCACGCGGAAGACAAACAATATTTGATAGAGCTTGCACCAGGGAAGACGCAATGGGTGACTGAAGAGGAGAAGTGGGAGCTGCGCAGGGTTAGCTAAGCTCAAGGATGACGTTGTGCCTTTACTGATAACACTCCGCAGAATGGTCTGAACTTTATGGACATTACCGCCACCCCTGAGCTTGGGAGATTCACGGCAACTCAGATGAAGAAAGAGCCCAAGTTTCCAGCAAAGCCCGCTCTTCAAAAAGAGCTGGCGCCGATGATTAAAGACCTCTCGAAGGATAATATGAAAGCAAACCTCGAAAAGTTCACATCCTTCCATACCCGATACTACAAGTCCGATTACGGCAAGCAGTCGTCGGAATGGCTGTTGAAGAAGGTTCAATCAATCATCGAGGAGTCAGGAGCCGATAAATATGGCGTATATGCGGAACATTTCAAGCATCCATGGGGGCAAAACTCAATCATTGCCACTGTCCCGGGAACCCACAATTCCACTGTGGTAGTTGGAGCACATCAGGATAGCATCAACTTGTTCCTACCATCCATTTTCTCTGCGCCGGGTGCGGATGATGATGGAAGCGGGACTGTGACCATTCTTGAGGCTCTCAGAGTTCTCCTCACGTCAAAAGATATTATTAAAGGCAACGCCCGAAACACTATTGAATTTCACTGGTACTCTGCAGAAGAAGGTGGACTATTAGGCAGTCAAGCCATCTTTCAAGAGTATAAGAAGACTGGTCGGGATATCAAAGCTATGTTACAGCAAGATATGACTGGTTTCGTGCAGGGTACATTGGATGCAGGTAAGGAAGAGAGCGTGGGAGTCATCACCGATTTTGTGAACCCCGCTTTAACCGAGTTCATCAAGGAGATTGTCACAGAGGTATGTCTTCCGCGGCTCACGGAGATCCCCATTACTAATTGGCTTCGAAAGTACTGTGAAATCCCGTACATTGAGACAAAATGTGGATATGCTTGCTCCGACCATGCATCAGCCTCAAAGGCAGGATATCCTTCAGCCTTTGTCATCGAATCTGCTTTTGAGAACTCGGACAAACATATTCATACTTCTGATGATACCATCAAGTATTTGAGCTTTGATCACATGCTTCAGCATGCCAGGTTGACACTAGGTCTTGTATATGAGTTAGCGTTTGCGAATTTGTGAGGGGGAACATAGACGGGGTATTAGCTTGAAGCTGGAGATATTATAATATAAGGTATAAATAGATTTGGTGGTTAAATAGGGTAATAGGCTATTAGGCTTTCACAGCCCTAAGACGGCTCAGGACAGGGACCTGACATTTAAAGTGTTTGCGCTCAATGAAAGAATTTTCGAACCCACCAATTCCAGGATGCAAGATACTGTCAAGTTTTCCTAAGATGGTATAATATTCATCTTAAATCTACTGAAGGATTGCTGTTGCTTGCGCTGGATGAGTCGAATAAGTCCAGAATTTTGTAATGGCTTCATTTTCTATGAATCTGACAATTGAGGATCACTCAGTGCGACCAGTAAAGTATCTCCTTTCCGAGAATTATTATCTATGACTAACCTTCGTATTCTAGTTACCCCTCAATCCGCGAGACATATCGACTCACTTGATGCAGTCATACACGACCCATGAGGCATATCTCCGACTGGCCAGCTGCACCTTGGCCTGATTGCGCACGATAAGCCGAAGCCGAACACAGTTCCCAATCTCCTTCGCCTTCAATAGCTTACCACACATCAACATCAATCTCCCCACATCCGCCTCTTCAGGCAAGAGACTTTATTCTTTCTCTTTCTTCCCACCTCCTATTTTCCCTTCCAATCTCAGAGGTACCTCGGGCTAAAACAACCATGGCGATCTACTCCTCGGTCCCACCCCCATCCCAACAGCCTGCGCAACCCTCAACCTCTTCAATAGAGATAGAAGCATGGAACGTCTCGGCCTTGCAATCCCTCAACATCTCCCCCCCAGCACGAGGCACCGGCGCATCCCGCTCGATCCCACTCGACATCTCCGATGACGCGCTCTCTAAGGCTGCCACCTACAAACCGCGCAAAGAGCCCTTGAGGCGCGACAGCCAGAAACGTCGTGAAGCTCTCCTGAAGGGCAAGGAGGGAAGCCGACGGCGTCAGAGGTGGGAAAATGGTGAGTCGTGCCTACAACGTAGCTCTACGCGATACTCGCCGTCGAGATGAGAGCGAGTGCGAGGCTACAACATTTGCTGACATGGCACGGGAATAAGACCGTCTCCTCCACGTTCCCAACGCACAACCGCCTTTGCCGTCCGATTGGGAAGTGCACCCCACGTACCCCGTGCACACGGTCCCGTATTACCTCGCGCCGCTCTGGGACGCGGGCGTGCGTCACCGCGCGGAAGAAATTGCTGAAGAAAAGAAACGGGGAATTGCGGAGCGTGCTGGCATTCAAGAGCAGAAGGGGCGTGTGCCTCAGGAGCTTCGTCAGAAGTTGAAGAAGAGTAAGGGTGCTAAGTCTCTTCTGCAAGAGCTGGAAGAGGAGGTTAGGGCTTTTGTTAGGGAGTTTGAGAGGAGGGAGCGGGAGAGGGAGGGGAAGGAGGAAGTTGAGATGGATAGCGAGGATGAGGAGATTGTGTTTGTGGGGAGGAATGGGGTGATGAGCGATGAGCAGCGGAAGACTGTTGAGGAGGAGTTGGAGAGGGAGAAGAAGATCTTCGATTCTTTAGAGGGCGATAAGGGGGCGAGCTTTGGGAGGTGGTTGGTGCATAGCATTGCCGCTTATTATGGGTTGAGTAGTAGGTCTGTGACGGTGGGAAATCCGAAGAGGAGAGAGGCGTATGTGGGGATCAGGGAGATGAAGGCCGGAAGGCGCTTTTCTATTGTCCATGGCGAGTTGCCTAGGCCGTTGTGGGGTATGATTTGAGCATTTCAGGGCCCTGTGCTCTAAGTTCCTAGTCTCATGAGCTTACAGACTGCTTTTGCTCTCGGTGCAGTTGTTGAGTCCCTATTTTTGCCGTATAATTTGTTTGAATATCTGGCCTTGTTTGTACTAGATGTTTAAATAGAACATAGAGCATACAAATAGACAGATTTCTCTATTTTACATTCTAATATAGCCTTTTAACAGAGTTATAGCGTTCCTTTTGAGTTTAGCGAGCCCCTGAATAGTGTTAAATACTATCTCCCCCTAAACAAACAGGGCAACGTGATTTATAACACCACACCCGCACAGGCCAATTCAGGGGGGTTTCTGCCAATAGGGGTGCCGGAGAGCACCTGATATTCTCAAAATAAAAAAATCTGGTGCTCTCCGGCATCCCTATTAACTAAAGACCCTTAATAGGGTCCGTGCGAGTGTGGCGTTATAAATCACGTTGCCCCGTTTGTTAGGGGGGGGATAGTAGGAACTTCTTCAAACAGGCTCTGAATCGGACTGAACAACATTTCCAGGTCAGTCTCAAGAGATATGAACACTACTCCAACAAGAATAGTATTGGTAATACGCGAAGTCCAAACTGAGAGGGTGGGTTAGAACAATCCCAATGTTCGATACCTTTCGACTTATTAAAGCCGATGTATTCGTCGGGAAACCCACTATCTGTTTATCGTCAAAGGCTTCTCAAATTGCTGCCCCCGCTGTGGATGGCAGGTGATACGACTATTTGGGGTGTACTAGCGCGCAAGAATGTCGAGAAGGTACTGAATGGTGGAAGTAAATTGGGACGAAGAAGCAGAATTGCCCGTGCCAGGCGGCGGTGGAATTATAAGTTCAATTCATTTCCTTGGTTTACTGCTGACTTGTTTTCAGAGTCCCGTTATTGAAAACTTGGGTAGTGCCGTGAATTAAATGGACTTAATGGATGTATGTTTGGGCGTTTTGGCCACATTCAGACTTATGTTTAGGATGAACAACCGACTTGAATTTGACATGTTCCCACTTCTTGTCGAACTTTTAATGCCAGCTTCTTGACTCTATCCCTTCTCCAACCCTTTTGTACAATATATAGACAAATGAAAAGTACTTGCACATATCCCCAAACGCCGCTAATGCTTCAGCACCATTCCCGTGAATATACAGGTCCTTCATTCCGCAGACTGTTACCCAATATCTCACCTCATTACGCAGCAGCTTTCTTCGGCTTCTTCGTCCCATATTTCGATCGACTCGTCGCTCTATTCCCCACGCCACCCTACATCACAATTAGTCTTTACCGTTCACCCTCCCCATTCTCAACAAACTCACCAAATCCATAGCCCCCCGAACCAAATGATACCTCACACCGGGACAATCCTGACTCCTCCCTCCCCTCACAAGCACCACACTATGCTGCTGCACATTATGTCCCTCGCCCGAAATATACGCCGTGATCACCCTCCCGGTGCTCAGTCTCACTCTCGCCGTTTTTCTTTCCGCGGAATTCGGTTTCTTGGGTTTCGTGATGCCGACTTTGAGGCAGACGCCTTTTAGCTCCGGGGCGTTGACGTCGCGGAGGGCGGGGGAGACGGCTTTGCGTGCGCGTTGTGCTTTGCGGCAGCCCTAAAGAGAAGAAGATGGGGTTAGTGGGAGGTGTGAGGGAAGGGGGGGAAGAGGTACTTTTGCGACTTGGTTGTAGGTTGCGAAGAGAGTGGGAGTTGAGGAGAATGCGCGGGTTAGAGAGGGTGTGGGTGTTTGTTTTGAAGCGGATATTGAGATTGGCATCCGGATGGATGGCATTAGAAATCTGCGAAGTATTGAGACGGCCATTGTGCGTTATGGTCGTATTTTCGATGTCGAAACTTGATTTCGAGGTCGATGGATTTCGGACCTTGGCGAACTTAAGCGGCACGTGATCGATGCTTAATCCACGATTGATACATGAATTCAACCATTGGAGAAACTACGGAGTACGATGATATGCATTTATCCAATATCCAAGATGAGTTTAAACAAAGGGCAATCCCTATCCCAAAGTTTGGGAGGCGCCTCGTCAAGTCGGATGCAACATTATTGGAGCTTGAGGCCTTCAAGAGCCAGAAGCAAGATCTCGAGTACTAACAGATTGCTCCTGGGGGACTTGAAAGCGCTTCAAGGCTTCCAACAGGGCCCCTCTCCTTTTAAACAGTTTATTTCGGGCTCATGTAAAAGCAAGTGAGGGGGTGGAGAAACAACAAAGACACAATTGTGAGTCCGTTTGCAAAACCCACCCATTCACCTCCGAGACGAATCGGTGTCGTACAGGCACTTGGCAATAATGCAACAACATCCCACCAGGCTGTCCCTGTAGCGAGGGCTACCGGCATGTAAAATGCTAAGGTAAACATCGGCACGAAGATAATCCACATCGCCAAACCTATCACGATATGCACAACGTTTGCCTTGTCAACCACTCTTTTTAGCGTGAAGTTGGTTAAAAAGAGTATCAATACGATGACAAGAAAAATGTCAGCTTTGAACCATCTCACATCCCTATAGTACTTTCTCTCTAGGCTTTCGAGATTATCGATATCAGGAAGTGCCGGGCCTTGAAGTAAAGGACCTTTGGGGTGACAGAGTCCTGGGGATCTTCAGTGCTATTGTAGCTTCGTTGAGGATTTTCTTCTTCTCCTTGGGTGGTGTCTTCATCTTTCGCATCTGGTGCAAAGCCAATGAGAAAGTGGTAAATTAAGCATGGGAAAATTTACCTGGAAAGAAGTATTTGGCTGTAAAGCTAGTCAAAATCTCTAGTTGGGACAATAGCAGTGATCAGCAAGCACAAGAGAAACATGCAATAAGCCTCCAAAGCCGCTCTCCTGGATGATCATGCCGATAGTTTCGGAGAAATGTGAGGGCTGATAGATGGGTACAGTAATGGCTTGAGACTTGAGAGAGTTATTGAGAGGGGATCGGTTGTCATTTCCCACAGCCCACTTGGATTTATCCGCATGCCGGGCAAGAAGCAAGATTCTTCCGCAACAACCCCATAGGCGCGCAAATGCACCGAATACCCCGCGTGAACAGCCGCTTGTTTCCTAGGCTTCTTCCCCATATCATTGTGCCGAGCAACGCTCCGGGAGGGGCGCCTGAAGGCAGGGCCTTGGCCAACCATCCACCAAAAAATTATCAATGTTTGAAAGTACTTAGAAATTCTAAAACTTTCAGAAATAACTATAATTGGCGCTGATTACAAATATGAGCTTTCTTTTCTCGATTTTGGTCGTTGTTGTAACATGTAAGTAAATTTGACTTTGGGTAGTTAGCTAGGGAACTCTTTTACTATAGGTTCGTCGGACCTCCCACCAGCCCTTGCTTCGTTACTGTACAGTAAGAACTTACTTGTTATTTTGTTACCCCGCGTTGGCCCATGTCGGACTAGCCCTTTTACTCGTCCTATACAGTATCATCTTTATATCATCTCGCTTCGATTTGTATTTGAACGAGCTTCCGGACAGGGTAAGGATTTCCGTCGTCTCTTGATTTTCATGCCAGTCTGGAGATGAACCCTCGTCCTCCCTGGAAATCCGGGACGGGATCCCGTTGGATTTGGCAGCTTCTGGAGTATGACCGCAACGTCGGTTCGAGCACTAAGTGGTATATAATGGAGCCCCTCTACTGTTTTTCCGTTGGGGAAGAACATTCCGATCAATTATTGTCCGTCTCGTTGTGGAACAATGAAGCTCCTACGAGCTCTCCTAGTCCTCGCGCTGGCAATGGAAGCTGCTGCTTTGTCACTTGGAGGCAAGCAGATGCATGTCGAAAGAGGCAGTGATGGTCTCCAGAACACCGTGAGCTGCCTATCTCCATGGATATTTTTCTAATGTAGACATCGCACTAAACTTCGAGCAGGTTACTTACGATAAGCATTCCCTGATAGTCCATGGTGAACGTGTTATGGTGTTCAGTGGCGAGTTTCACCCATACCGTTTGCCCGTTCCTGATCTCTGGCTTGATGTCTTCCAAAAGGTCAAGGCATTGGGTTTCAATGCAGTATCATTTTACGTACATTGGGCGTTGTTGGAAGGGCAGCCTGGTCACTATACTGCTGATGGCGTCTTTGCTTTTGAGCCATTCTTCGACGCTGCACAAAAAGCTGGCATTTATCTCATAGCCCGTCCAGGACCCGTAAGTCTAATCTTTGTGATTCTAGACTCGTGGCTGACTGAATCGCAGTACATCAATGCTGAATCCAGTGGCGGCGGATTTCCCGGATGGCTTCAACGTATCAAGGGGCAGCTTCGAACAAGAGCACCAGATTATCTCGCTGCAACTGACAATTACATGGCCAACATTGGTGCAACCATCGCAAAAGCACAAATCACTAATGGAGGACCCGTCATTCTCGTTCAGCCGGAAAATGAGTACACTGGATCGAGCGGGAACATCACTGGCGGTTTTCCAGACCCTGTGTATTTCGCCTATGTCAAGAAGCAACTCAGAGATGCTGGGATTGTCGTCCCGCTCATTAATAATGATGCGGGTAAGTTGAGTAACATCAAAGCCTGTTTTGGACGTTCTAACGAAGGAAAGCTGCCGACGGAATCTTTGCTCCTGGTTATGTGGTTGATGGGACTACTGAGGGCGATGTTGACATTTACGGCCACGACTCATACCCCCTTGGCTTTGATTGTGCAAATCCACACACCTGGCCTTCCGGAAATCTTCCAACCTACTTCCATGCTACTCACGAGAAGCAAAGCCCGTCGACGTTCTACTCTCTAGATGAATTCCAAGGTGGCTCGTTTGATCCTTGGGGAGGACTTGTAAGTGGAATTTG
>Ga0302325_10030797_pt1 | contig 11057 bp, 11 predicted proteins | sample Palsa_T0_2_FD_201948 | JGI IMG/M metagenome (GOLD analysis project Ga0302325, IMG submission 201948) | Peat permafrost microbial communities from Stordalen Mire near Abisko, Sweden - Palsa_T0_2 | ecosystem: Environmental > Terrestrial > Soil > Palsa > Peat permafrost | place: Sweden: Abisko...
GAGTTCACCTGTCCAAACGTCGGCGATGCTACGTTGGTATCGACGCCGGAGTACTGCACGGTATTGAATACGTTGCTGGCCGTGGCGCGAATCTCCATGCTGCGCGTGTCCCCCAATTGCATGGTCTTGGACAGCGACATGTTGTTCTGAATGGTGCCCGGACCGGCAATCGAGTTGCGTGGCGCGTTGCCGTAAATGGCGCATGGATATTGACTGTTCGCGGCAGTCGGCGCCGTGAATGCCGCGGGATTGAACCATTCCTTGAGCGATCCGCCGGCATTGACGGGCTGTCCGGTCAGGTCGGGCCGCAGCGACCCGGCCGTGCCGCAGGCGACGCTGGATTCAGCTGCCTGATAGCTCGGACTGAGCGGCGTGCCAGTGGCAAAAGTGAACGTTCCGGAAACCGAAAAGCCTTCCATGATATGTGAGGGAGTGCCGCTGGTAAGCCAGAACTTGTCTTTACCGAATGGCAATTCGTAGAGATAGGTGCCGCTTACTTTGTGGCGCTGGTCGAGGCTGGAGTTGCCTTCTTCGGCGGCGATGTCCTGCCAGTTTTGCGCGACTACGGTGGAGGTGCCGCCCAGCGCACCGGCGTCGTCGATGGAGTGCGAGTACATGTAGTTCGCGCCCACGGAGATGCCGGTCGAGAGCCGCTTGTTCACTCGCAATGTGCCCGCTGAAAACTTAGAGAACGCCACCGGCTGCTCGTAGTTGAAGATCAGGTTGCCAGGGTCGGTGTCGGGGCTGCCAGGCACTGCGCGCGGTGCGACGGTGGCATCGAGATAGTTGCCCTTCGATCCGTTGTAGCCCACGTTCATCACCACGCCCCAGGGCAGTGTCTTCTGGATGTCGAGGTTCCACACTTCGATGTAGGGCAGCTTGTAGTGCGGGTCGAGCGCGTAATTGCCGATGGTGTCCGGCATTGGAAATCCATTGGCCAGCGAGAGGCAATTGGCGGAACCCTTGCATTGCGTCGACTCATTGGTCTGCTCGTTGACAAAGGACAGATCGTTGGGCATAGGCTCGCGCGCCATGGTGGAGGCGAAGCTGGCGTACTGGCCGACCGTGTAGTTCATGCCGAAGTTGGAGCGGATGACGGTCTGTCTGGGCAGGCGAAGCGCAATACCAACGCGCGGCGCAAAGGCCACGCGAAACGGATTCACAAGCGAGTCGGGCTGACCGTCTCCGGCCTGCGCTTCAGTGAGGCTCGTGAACCCTTGCGACGGATTCGTAGCGACGAAAGCCAGGCGACCGTATTTTTCAGTATACGGCGCAAAAAACTCATAGCGGCCGCCGTAGTTGAGCGTGAGCCAGGGCAGCGCGCGCCAGTCGTCGAGAGCAAACAAGTCAAACACATTGTCGCGCAGGTAGCTCTTGCCCGCGGAGGAGTCGATGCTGGTCTCCTGCGGTTCGCCGAGCAAAAAATCCGCCAGCGATGAGCCGGTGTAAATGCCGGTGAAGTAGAACGTGCCCGTTGCATTGGAGTTGCCCAGAATGTCGCGGTGCACGCGGCGATAGTCGCCGCCGAAGCGGAAGTTGTGCTTGGCATGAATCCAGCTCAGCGTCTCAGAGAGCGAGATGGTCTGCGCAAGCGAGAAGCTGGGCTGCTGCTCGTTGAGGCCGGTGAGATCGCTGAGCGTAACATTGGGCAGGCCGTAGTTGAGCGGGCTCGCGTTGAGGGGCGCGCCATCCGGTCCCAGGACGCCCGCACCGGTGGCTACGTCCACGCCGTTGGTGAAGAAGTTCGTGGTCTGCCCGGTGCTGCGGTTCCAGCTCGCGTTGAAGATGCTCGTGAGCTTGCGATATCCCAGTGTGTATCCGGCGCTCAGTGAGTTTGAATCAGTCGAACCCTTGCCACCGAGCTCCGGAAAGACGTTCACATCGTCCTGCGCGGCGTGGCTCCAGTTGTAATTAAAGTTGATGCTTTGGCGCAGGCCCTGACTCGTGGATTGCGATCGCCTCCCGCCGCCGCCGAATCCACCGAAGGGCGAGGCATTGGCCCCAAGGCTGCGCATGTAGCGCACGCCGGCCTGCGTGGAATTCGATTGCTGGGTTGAGAGGAGGTGATAGTTCTGCACGTCGCCGGGCAGATTGGGCAGCGGAAAATATTTGAGCAGCGCGACGGCTTCGGGTACCGGCGTAATGGGTGCGGCCAGGCCGGGAATGTTGCCGGCGCGTTCAGCCTCGGTGGGCACGGTGGCGTAATCATCGAGTGGCGTGGAATTCCGCTGCCCTGAGAGCGTGAGGAACACGGTGTCTTTGCCGCTGGGCTTGGTGCGGCCTGGAATGTAAGGCGCGCCGATGAACGTGAGGCCGAAGCGATTGGTGCCCGAGGCTGGCTGCTCCTGCTCCTGGCCGCGCAGGGCATACGGCTCCGCGTTGAGCGCGGAGTTGCTGCCGGTCCAGAAGATGGCGCCATGCGGCTGGCCTGGCTTGAAACCTCGGAAGTTGCCGCGCCCGCCGCCGCCGAATCCGCCGCCCATGCCGCCGGGTCCTCCGAATCCTCCGCCCGGACCGCCGAATCCCCCACCACCGAAATTGCCGCCGCCACCGGCAAAGTTGCCGCCGGCCTGCCCTCCGCCCTGTGCGCGGAAGGTTTCAAAAGCATCGCGAAGCTGGTCCATATTCACGCCGGCAAGCGGGCTCACAGCGCCGGCCTGCCCGTTGATGGCCACCGAGTCGCCGCCAAAGTCGGCGTTGCCGGCGACTGACGGCAACGCCGCGCCAGCCGTTCCACCAACGCCCACCTGCGTGTCGGTACCCTCAGCGAGCGAACTCATCAGGCTCAGCGCCTGCGCGCCGGTCCCGGCCAACTGGCGGATGGCTTCCGCGGCCTGCCCGGCCTGGCCGTTCTGCTGCTGCTCACGCGCGGCCGCGCGCGATGCGAGCATCAGCTCAAAGTTCACTGTCTGGTCGTGGCTCGCGGCGTTGAGCAGCGCCTCCTGCGAGCCTACTGCAAACGCGGCGAATTGCGTGCGAATCACGTAGCGGCCGTTTTGCGGTATCGTCATGGACCACGCGCCAGTGATGTCGGTGGTGGTGGAGAAGCGTTTGCCGGTGAGCGAATTAGCCGCGGTGACGGTGACTCCGGGCAGCGGTGTGTTGCCGCTCTTGACCACTCCGTGCAATCTGCCGCCGGTGACGGCCGGGGCGGATGAAACTGGCTGAGACGGAGCCGCCGCAGGCGCTTGCGGAGCGGCGACTGGCTCGGCCGGCGTGGCCGGACTCTGCGCCATCGACGCCAGCGCACAGGCCATACCGATTCCCATTCCGATTGCCCAGTGCCTGACTGCCGGCATTCATGCTCCCCGCATTCGCTCGTATTCAGTCAGACGCGTCGCGCGGCGCGAAGGTTTACGGGCTGTGCGCCGATCCCGAGCCGTCGTACACTGAGGCATGGGCGCCAGAGAGCTCACATCCCTGCAATTTTCAATCGACGAGATCACCGTGGATTCTGCGCAGAGCGATCTCGCCGAGGCGCGCGAACTGCTGCTTGAATACGGCCGCTTCGTGATTGCACAGCCAGGCGCGGCGCGCTTCTGTTTCGGCTCGCTGGAGCAGGAAGCCGCACGCCTGCCGCTGAGCTATTTTGAACAGGACGGCGGCTGCCTGATGGCGCGTGCGGGCGCCGAGCCAGGCCGCCTCCCGATCGGATTTGTCGCCTGGCGCACGGTGCATGAGACCGTTGCGCCCGATGCATGGGAGCTCAAGCGGCTGTGGGTGCGGCCGGCTGGGCGCGGCATAGGACTGGGCCGCGCGCTCACCCTGGCCGTGCTTGATCGCGCCGTTGCCGCCGGGCGCAAGGCTGTCTATCTCGATACCGCGCCCGCATCGATGGGCGCCGCGCATCGCCTTTATCTCGACCTCGGCTTCGAACCGTGCGCGCCTTATAATGACAACCCTGTGGAGGGGTTGGCCTGGCTGGTTAAATTCCTATGATCGATGCGGCTTTTCCCCTTGCATTCTCCTGCCACGCATGTTAACTATTATGCTAATAGTTTTCTGGTTGCTACCCATAGAGTAAACAGCGGAAGACTCGAAGCACGGGATTGGAAAGGATCTGCGACGTGATGAAGATCGGCACCACCATCCGCTCCCACCGGCTGCAGAAGGGTCTGAGCCAGGGCGACATTGAAAAGAAGACCGGCCTGCTGCGCTGCTATCTGTCGCGGGTTGAGAACGGCCACACCATTCCCTCCCTCGACACCCTGTCAAAGATCGCCCAGGCGCTCGATCTGCCCATTTCGCATTTCTTTGCCGACGACTCGCTGAACCACCAGTTCAATACGCAAAAGCTCTCCGACGACGAGTTGCGCTTCCTGACGCAGATTCGGCGCTACTCCACCAATCTGAACGAGAGCGACCGCAAGCTGCTGCTGGCCATGGTGAAGAAGTTCGCCGCCACGGCGGTGCGGTAGGCACAAACCTCAGTACGTTCTCCCAGGTCTCAAATGCGGGACCTGGGGCACCCATGGTGGTTTGGCCTGTTCACGGTGCCCTATTCCCTGCTCTTGAATCCGCTCTATAATCGCACTCATGCCGTTTTTCGGTGATTCCCGGCGGCGGTCCGTGGCTCTGCTTGCAGGCGGGGTGCTGCTGTTCTTTGCGCTGCTGGGCGCTCTGCAGTCGTTCAACACATCCAGCGTCCACTTCCTCAACCCCGAAACGTCGGGCGAAACGCTGCTCTTCACCAGCCTAACCGTGGTGGTGTTCCTGCTGCTGATGGCGCTACTGATGCTGTTGCTGAGGAACATTCTCAAGCTCTACGTGGGCCAGAGCAGCAGCGCACTGGGCGCGCGGCTGCGCACGCGGATGGTGCTGGGCGCGGTGCTGATCGCGGTGACTCCCGCCGTTTTCATGTTCTTGTTCAGCTTCAACCTGATGAACCGGTCCATCGACCGCTGGTTCTCGCCCAACACATCGCAGCTGCGCGAGGATTCGACGCGCGTGGTGCACGAACTGGCGCAATACGTGACCGAAAACGCGCGCGTGGAGGCGCAATCGATTGCCGCGTCGGGCGCGCCGGACCTGGAGTTGCCGCAGCTTGAGGACGAGCTGAGCTCGCACCGCATCACGCTCTCGGGCGGGTTTGCCGAGATTTACGGAAAGAACATGCGCATGATCGCGGCCTTCCAGGCGCCGGCGGAGAACAGTGCGGCCAGCCTGCTGCCGTGGCTGGACGAAGGCCAGCATGCGGCGCCGATTCCGCTTCGCGGGCCGCTCTCGCAGAGTCTGCTGGCGGCGGCGCAGCGCAGCGACCAGGCAGTCTTCAAAGTGGCGGGGCAGGACTTTGCGCTGGGCATGGCGATGACCGCATCGGGCAAGCCGGTGGTGGTGGCGCTGCCCATGCCGCAGGGCCTGAGCCAGACCGCGGACCGCATCCGCTCCGGCGCGGACGAGTACTGGCGCCTGTTCCGCTCGCGGCACAGCATTCGCAATACGTTTTTCCTGATGCTGCTGCTGATCACGGTGTTTATCTTCTTCTCGAGCGTGTGGCTGGCGCTGTTCTTATCCAAGCAGATCACGCGGCCGGTGGAGGCGCTGGGCGACGCGATGGATGAGATCGCAGCCGGCAAGTACGGCCATCGCGTGGCGGTCACGAGCACCGGCGAGATGGCGGACCTGGTGCGCGCCTTCAATCACATGGCGGCCGATCTTGACTCCAGCCGCCAGCTGGCCGAGAGCTCTTCAGCGCAGCTGACTGAGGCCAACCGCGCAATCGAGGAGCGCCGGCGCGAGCTGGAGACCATTGTCGAGACCATCCCTTCGGGAGTAGTCACGCTGGACAGCATGGGAGTGGTCTTGCAGGCCAATCGCGCGTTCGCGGTGCTGATGGGCCAGCGGGAAGACGTTTCGCTGCGTGGACAGCGGATCCAGGCCATCATGCCGGCCGACTGTGCCGAAGATGTGGCCGGGGTGATCCGCCGCGGACAACGGATGGGCGCGGCTTCTATTGAGATCGAGATTCATGCGCGCGGCCGCACCATGCACCTGGCCGTGACCAGCGCGCGGCTCGATCTGGCTCCTGGACGCCCCGGAACCGTGCTGGTCATTGAGGACACCACCGAGCTCTTGCGGGCGCAGCGGCAGCTGGCGTGGAAAGAGGTGGCGCAGCGGGTGGCGCATGAGATCAAGAATCCTCTCACGCCCATCGCGCTGTCGGCCGAGCGCATCGGCAAGCATCTTGACCGCGGCTCGCCGGACTCGCCCAACATCATCCGCAAGTGCAGCGAGGTGATTCTGGGCTGCGTGGGCACGCTGCGCACGCTGGTGGACCAGTTCTCGGCGCTGGCGCAGTTTCCGGCGCCGCAGCCGCGGGCGTGCGATATGAACAAAGTGGCCGAGGAGGCGCTCGCGCTGTTTGCCGGCAGGCTCGATGGCATCACGGTGGAGTGGGACCTGGAGGCGGAATTGCCTCTGGTGCTGGCCGATCCAGAGGCCATCCGCCGCGCGCTGGCCAACCTGATCGACAACGCGGCCGAGGCCATGCAGGGCAGCCTGCTGCGAGTACTGGGCATGCAAACGGCGCTCAGCGAAGACCGCGCGGCCGTGGAGGTGACGGTTTCCGATACCGGGCACGGGCTCACCGACGAAATTCGCGAGCGGCTGTTTCTTCCGTTCTACTCGACCAAGCATCGCGGCACCGGACTGGGCCTTTCGATCGCGGCCAAGATCGTGCAGGAGCACGGCGGGTCACTCAGCGCCGAGGCTAACAGCCCCAAGGGCGCCCGCTTTCTACTACGGCTGCCACTGATGGAAACGCCCGCAAACACGCAGGCTGAGCGCGGTGAGCCGGTCCTCGCTGAGCTCACAGGGGCTCCGCTTACCGGGGTGCCGCTGACAGGTACGCGCGGATGAATCACGTCTTGGTGGTGGACGACGAGGACGAGATACGCACGTCGCTTGAAGAAATCCTGCGCGAAGAGGGATATGGCGTGGGGAGCGCGGCTTCGGCAGCTGAAGCAATGGTGTTGCTGGAGGATGCGCCTTACGACGTGGTGCTGCTGGATATCTGGCTGCCGGATCGCGACGGCCTCGACGTGCTGGCCGACATTCATCGCACCGCTGCGGAGAGTCGACCCGAGGTGGTCATCATCTCCGGCCACGGAACGATTGAGGCCGCGGTCAAGGCCACCAAGCTGGGAGCTTACGACTTTCTTGAGAAGCCGCTGTCGCTCGACCGCACCTTGATTGTGCTCAAGAACGCCGTGGAGGCGCGGCGGCTGCGCACGGAGAATCTCGAGTTCAAGCGGCAGTTCAGCGTGGGCTCGGTGCTGACCGGCGAGAGCGTGCCGGTGAAGGCGCTGCGGCAGCAGATACGGCTCATGGCGCCGACCAATGGCCGCGTGCTGATCTACGGCGAGTCGGGCACCGGCAAAGAGTTGATCGCGCGCGCCATTCACGCCGAAAGCCTGCGCCGCGATCGCGTATTTGTGGAGTTGAACTGCGCGGCCATTCCCGAGGCGCACATCGAAGCGGAGATTTTCGGTTACCGGCACGGCGCGCACCCCGGCGGCCCCACGGAGCAACGCGGCACGCTGGAGCGCGCGGATGGTGGAACGCTTTTCCTCGATGAAGTGGGCGACATGAGCCTGAAGACGCAGGCCAAGGTGCTGTCCGCGCTTGACGACCAGCTCTTCACGCCGGTGGGCGGCACGCAGCCTCTGCGCGTGGATGTGCGGCTGATCGCGTCGACCAATAAAGATCTCGAAGAAGAGATTGCCAAGGGCAATTTTCGCGAAGACCTGTTTTACCGGCTTAATGTAGTCCCGTTCGCAGTGCCGCCGCTGCGCGAACGCAAGCGCGACATCCCGCTGCTGGCGCGGGAGTTTCTCGCCGAGTTTGGCAGGCAGTATGGCCGCCCCCGCATGGACATTGGCGAAGAAGCGCTGGAGCTGCTCGCGGCCTACCATTGGCCGGGCAACGTACGCGAATTGAAAAATGTCATCGAGCGCGTGCTGATTCTCAATCCGCGCGTGCTGCGCATCGAGCGCAAGCACCTGCCTCCGCTCACGCACAAAGCGGGCACGCGATCGACCGAGGAGTTCTCAAGCCTGCAGCAGGCGCGCGACGCCTACGAGCGCGAGTTCATTCTCAAGAAGATCGAGGAAGCGCGCAATAATATCAGCCGCGCCGCCGAACTGCTTGGCCTGGAACGAAGCCATCTTTATCGGAAGATGAAGGCGCTGGGGATTGGCGTGCGCGAGTAGTGAGCGATGCGCGGCGAGTTAAGCGGCCTGACTCTGGATGAGCGGCTTCACCTTGGTTCGTCTTTTCCGCGAAGCAACCCAAAGATCGCGCTGCGCCTGCAGGCGAAGCCAGAAATCCGGCTCAGTATTGAAGGCTTCCGAAATGCGTAGGGCCATATCCGCAGAGATTCCCGCCTTGCCGTTCAAAATCCTCGACAGCGCCGGCCGGGTAACGCCCAGGTGACGGGCGACTTCGGTCACAGACTTGTCCTGAATGTAGTAGGCAAGAAGCCTTCCGGGATGAGCTGGATTGTGCATGCGCATGATGCGAGCCTCTACGTGTCGCGATATTACCACTATAACGTTATAATACCGGCACTTTTCTCGACGATGGGCAAATTTGCACTCGGTGCGCACGCGCTTGTCAATGGTAATCCTGATAGTCGACAAGAATGTCATCTTCGCCGTCGAAGGTGAAGGTGAGCCGCCAGTTTCCGTTCACGCCGACTGCCCAATGATCGGCAAGCTCTCCAGTTAATGCATGGAATTGCCATCCCGGAAAAGCCATTTGCTCCGGCTTTGTAGCGACGTCCAATGCGGAGAGCTGATCGTTGAGCTTCGTGGCGTGCTTTGGCTGGATTCCGGCCTTCGAGCCGGTTCGGAAAAACTTCTCGATCCCGTTATGCCGGAAGGTGCGAATCATGCCGGACCGTATTGTACAGCGTAACGCCACGCTGCACAGTTCGGGAATTTGGTTTTAAGTGGGCGCTTCCTACTTGACACATTATCCCATTCGTAGTAGATTCCCACTATGTCAGCTTCCGCCATTATCAGGAGCACAGACTTCGAACTGGTCGCCGAGTTCGCCCAACCCGACGCGAAGAAGCGTCTCTCGCTGGGAGAGGCTCTTGGCGGTGCAACGGCGTACAACATCTACCGCAACCCCCTTGGCCAGCTCATCCTGGACCCGGTCAAGACGGTTCCAACTTCCGAAATGTGGCTCTACGAGAACCCGCAAGCTCTTGCCAGCGTGAAGCAGGGCCTGAGGGAGTCGGCTGAAGGGAAAAGCGCCTATCGCGGCTCATTTGCCAAATACGCCAAAGAATAGTCATGCAGAGGAAGATCAAGTTCACGCCTGTTGCGGACGATCGGTACACGGCGCTTGAAAACTCGCCGTCGCATGCTCCCCTCTTCGAACAGGTTCGCAAGGCCATTGGCTTTCTGGAAGTCGACCCGCACCATCCAGGCCTCCGCACTCACGAGTTCACCTCGCTCGCCGGCGCGAACGGAGAAAAGGTCTTCGAAGCCTATGCCCAGAACAACACCCCTGGCGCATATCGAATCTTCTGGCATTACGGCCCGGATGAAATCAAGGGAAAGAAGCGGACTCCCGTCATCACCATCCTTGCCATCACACGCCATCCATAGAGACCGGTACGCGGCGTAGTTCGCCGTTGGCATTGTCCGGAAGCGGACAATGAATTGCGAAAGCGGACGGGATCGGGCCTTATCGTGCGGTCGCGGTCTGCCGAAAATGCCTTGCAATTGAGCGACTTTGATCGCTTTCGGCACCCAGACGGCTTTGGCAATTCAATTGCCTGATGTGGAACCACAGTGACTGTGCAGGGAGGCTTGCGATGGCGTATTTTGAGCGGGTTCGCGACGTGGTTGCCGGGCCGTTCAGCCCGGATGTGATTGAGCAGCGCACCAAGGCCGGATGGCAGATGGTGTCGATCGAGTGGCGGCGCGAACTGCCTGACGCCGAGGCGCCCACCGAGGGCGCGTTCAATGAGGACATCCCCTATGGCCTGCGCGTCTCGGACGATTGCCGGCGTCTCGAAGTCCATCCCAAAGAACACCAGGCGCTGATGCTGATGATGGAGCTGCTGGTGCAGGACTTCAGCTACTCGAGCATCGTGAGCGATCTGAACGAAAAGGGTTTCCGCCAGCGCGACGGACGCCCCTGGAGCCGGATCGCGGTGTTCAACATGATTCCGCGGCTGATCGATGTAGGCCCGCGGTTCTTCTCGTCCGACGAGTGGGAAAAGCGGCGGCAGAAATTTGCGCGCGCCAAGGCGGCGGATGCGCTGTAGACCACCTGTGAGCCGGCGCATCGAGCATCGAGGTATCCCACCCTTGCGACAAGAAAAAATCGCAAGGATGGGGCACCCAGACTGTGCGGCACCCAGCGGTTTGGGACTCAGGCAGCGGTCGCGCGGCGATACAGCCGCAGCAGCACCGGAATGGTGCGCTTCTGCAGCGCGGCCAGCTGGGCGGCTCGGCGCGACTGCTCGGCAAAGTTGGTCTTGGGCAGGCTCAGCGCCTCCTGCCAATTCTCGCTCAACATGCTTGCCTCCGCGCGGGTGGCACCGTCATATTCGGCGGGGTCAGCACTAGCGATGGATCCAATTTCCGCAGCCAGTTGGCTGGATGTGAGAGACCAGTATTGAAACGGTGAGTCGATCTGCGCCATCTGAAGTACCTCCTGTCCGCCAGCGATGGGAAAGCGCTCCATTGGAGTTCGAATTCCCTGTACTGGCCGGTTACTCAATTAGAAGCTCATTCCGATGCCTTGGATGCTTTGCCGAGGGACATGTGCGCGCCCATTCATGCTGGCTTAAGTCTTTTATAATCATCGGCATATTATATTTCAAAGAGTGCTGTCGAGCCTGTGAAACCGAATCCGCCGGCTATGAACCGGGCTGCACATTCACCAGCACCTCGATCGACCTCTTCTGCAGCGAATCGAGCTGGGCCACGCGGGCTTCCTGCTGCGCAAACGTGGCATGCGGCAGCGCGATGGCCGCTTGCAACTCGCTCACCAGCTGCGCGGCCTCGGCACGCGTAGCGTCGTCGTAGCTGGCGGGG
>Ga0302325_10030798_pt1 | contig 11057 bp, 15 predicted proteins | sample Palsa_T0_2_FD_201948 | JGI IMG/M metagenome (GOLD analysis project Ga0302325, IMG submission 201948) | Peat permafrost microbial communities from Stordalen Mire near Abisko, Sweden - Palsa_T0_2 | ecosystem: Environmental > Terrestrial > Soil > Palsa > Peat permafrost | place: Sweden: Abisko...
CTCTTGATGCCGATGAGGCGGAGGTCACAATTGAGAAAGTCGTCGAGGCTGATGCGAGGGACGAGGTGCTAGTTGTAATGGCTCATGATGAGAGTTTGTTGCCCGTCATGGACTTCTTTCCGAAGTATGCCAATGATTTCATGCAGAAGGGTTGGGTGAAGGAAGGAAGGTGGTTGTTCTTGAAGGACTTTGCAAAAGCTGTCAAGCATTAAGAGCTGTGTTTGGACGTGTAAGTTTCAAATAAAGATTTTAAATATACAGAATAATAAAAGCACTAATTGACGAGCACAAGCAATGAAGCAAAATTACCTCCTGCTATGCTACTGTATGCCACACCGTCCTATCAACATATCTTCCTTACAAAATAGCCACTATCTCACTTTGCTTAATGCTAAAAGCTTTCGGGTATTGACCATCACTATCCACAACAGCCGTATTCCCCGTCACCCAATATGTCGCTCCATTCTCGGTAGTATATTTATGCTGCACTACCAAGGCAACGTTCCCAGTCCCAGGGATCTCATTTGAGTTAATAGTAGGATCTTGACAAGACTGAAGCTTGCTCGCGACGTTGGTGCCAGAGCAGTAAGTTGCGAAGCCAGGCTCGTTGGTAGGAGAGGAACCCCGGGTGATGTTGAAGCCGTATACGCAGCCGCCTGGGGAACAGCCTTCGATGTAGTTGTAGACGCTCCATTCTGTGCCGACTGGTGAGCGCGCTGTTGGGTTCGTGGAGGGGAGGGCGAGAGCCGCGGAGAGGATGGAGGAGAGGTAGAAGAAAGTTGATGAGGTCTTCATTGTGGTGGTTTGTTCTTTGTATTCGAAAGACTTGAGGATTGTAATAACTCCAGATATTGTTCGAAGGATGAAAAGTTTTGCTATTGTCGGAAGATTGAGAAATCCTACCTACCTGTACCTACAGTTATATAGCTGCAGTTCATTTCAACCTATAGGCTAACATCAAATTGATAGTGTGTTCGACGCAGCGTCGTGAAGCCTTTGTCCCTTTGATGTTGGATACGAAGCCTTGGCAGGGTACAATCATTGTCATATCCGTTTCTTAGGAGAGCCGCAAAAGGCCGACCAGCAGATCACCTAGCAGGTCATCTCCCCATCTTGGAGATCCGAGGATTAACGTTGACATCTTGTGCTGACCTGCGATGGCTCCGCCTCAACGATAGAATCGACGTTCGGGTCCTCGTACAGATGACGAGGTTTGACATAAAAACGCTGAAAGGAACTGCGAAAGAGGAATTGCACGCCTGACCGAAAGTATTCGACCGACGAATTAGAATAGTATGCATGAGAATGGTATTTGAGTAGCAAGATTTGAGAGGGGCAAATAGATTGATACTTTTGCTTCGGGCTGAGAAGGAACATCCCGTACCTCCGTAGGTTGTCTTTGTTTTGAAAAGGCTACGGGCACGTGAAGCCACTGCACCCCTGCAACTTTTCACTCCCCTGTTCCTCAGGAAGCGACGCTGTCCTTGGACTTGAACTGTAATATTTTTTCTTCTTCTTCCGCTCATGGTGTAATGCGCCTAGATCTGCTCATAAAATAGACCCATATATTTTATTTACTGCACGAGAACATTAAGTTGATTTAGTGGAGAACTGAATCGACTTTGTCATCGATCGAGAGAGCCAGAATCAGTGAAGCATCGAGCTCCATCAGGAAATGGGCAAGAACGATCACAGGGCCACAGAAGCCCGCGATTCAAGTGTCGTAAAGCTGATAAGCACGGCAGCTCCGCAAGACGTGAATGAGGCTGGTGAAGATTTGTCCTTAGCAAAGTCCAAATTACAACACCATATATTGGCCTTCCCAGCAAACCATTTCAAGATGCATCGAGATCCAAGGAGTTCTCTACAGTCTACATTCGTTTGTTTTATCTGTCAAGTTATGGTTGTTATTTCTGAGATCTCAGGTATCCTGTTGGCTTGATTAGTGCCTTCGATGAGGACAAGTCACGAATCGCACTTGCACGAATTAATTCAAGTGCTCCCGTTCTTTCCCACAACGAGAAATAATTTAAATAACATTTGACGACATTCTTTTTAGCCAGCGAAATCGATATCTTCCTCTCTAGTCTGCATCTTCAATATGAGTAACCAAATCTCACGATTGCGTAGTCGCGCCACATCTAAGGAGCCCGAGTCCACAGATCTACCTCCATTCTTGGCTCTGCTCAGCTTCGACTGCCGGATCACCATCTACAAATTTCTTGTACGTCATAAACTCAACCTCGATTGCCACAATCCTACGCCTCTTCATCTTGCTGGACTCGCCTGTTCATGTACCTTCCTGAGAGATGAGATTGAATACTGGTTCAGCCTGAAGTCCAATCACGGATGGCTGACCACAGTGTCTTCCACAAAGCTGGGAATATTCGCACCTGAGACGACCATCTTCCACTTCAATTTCAACCACCGATTCGAATGGACTCGGAAATCCTTCCACCCACGGAAAAGACAAGTGGTCGACCCGACGAAGTTGATTAGTCAGATCAAACAGTCTTTTGGGGTTGAAAATATACGGAACCTGGTCGTACACAATGAAGCTTTGGTTTCCCCAATTTTTGGCAACCTTTATCAGCTGGCCGCGTTGGTGAAAGGTCTCAAACAACTGTCAAGTATCGAGTTTATATTCCACACGCAGACTTTAACTCGAGACCAAGACGTCTTGTGGAAGGATCTGTGGGATATGTGGAAGTGGTTTTGGGGAGCGAGTCCATTCTGTCATCCAAAGCAGTGCTGTTCTTGCTGCGCTCTTCCTGAGGTCAAATGGGCAGTCTACTCCAAGGAAGGCGACTTTTTGGATGCTGCCGTCGCGCCATTCTGGGATCGCATGCCACGTTCGGATTTTCAGCCCCGTTTTACGTGGGCGATGTATCAAGAGAATCCCCATTTCGATGATTATGACGTCGCCTTTGCGCTGCCGGGGTGGAGACTCATGTATTAGTCCCATGCGTGGACAAGCGCAGAATCGCGAATCGTTAAAGAATTTATGTCACAGAAGCTCGACGTTTCAGATAGCTTTAGCATCGAGAAAATATAGAATCTCTAGGGTCAGAATGAAGTCATCGCGTATAATTTACAGCTTTGAGGATGAATATTTTGAATACGCATATCTTGACTACGGTGATACCAAGGTGCAACGCCAGGTCAAAATAAACGTGATAATTAATATTGAGAGCTATTTTTGACACGAAGAGGAAATCGAGTGATGAGAGGCACCTTTCTCAACCCAAACCCCGCTCTAAACCATAATCCACTCATCTTCCTCCACGCCTTGCTGCTGAGCGTCTCTCTCTTCATTCTCAAGTTCAACCTCCTCATACTCAAACTCAAACTCAAACTCTTTCTCCTCTGCAAGTTCAGAGTCAAGAGAACTCTGTTTGATTGCTTTAAACTCTGCAGTTGCCTTTGTAGTCGCTGCTGCAGTCTCGTTAAGCTTCTTCGTGGCTTTAAAAAGCTCGTTTAACAGCTCTGTCGAGACTCCGGTTCGGTTGGGTTGGCGACAGTATGGCCTGATTCCCCCAAAACCAGACCATGGAAGCCCCAGCTTGGCACGTGCAATATCGGAGTCCTCAGCGTCGGAATCGGAATCAGAGTCAGAAGATTTGGAAAATGATTCCTCAGAAAAATCGCGACAGCGAGGCTCTTGCGCAGGGCTGTCGATGATCGGCACCGGCTCGGGAAGTACCAAGTCATGCATAACGGTATCCTCCTCGTCAGCATCGGAGCCGAGGTCGTTAGTGATCTTAAGCTCCTGCTTGGCAGGCGTCGACCGAGGAGACATGGTGAGATCCTCATTATCAGATTCTGAGCAAGACTCAACTGTAGCCTTCATCAGGCTGGCGAACTTGAAGCCTTTGCGAGTAGTCTTCTTCGACTGTGGAGTTGGTTTGGAGACTTTTAAGACAGTATTGGCTCCTGGAGCTTGGGACTTGAGGTGCTTGAAGAGATCTTGGACCGCGGGAACATGCTGCTCTGGTGTACTGGGGTGGCCCCAGAATAGGCCCTTGGACTGGTTGATCTCTTTCTCGCCTCTTTCCTCTTCTTCCCGAAGTTCGCGTTGAAGTCTCTTGGTCTGCTCGGAAGCGAAGTCCGGCATAGCTCTATTCAACTTCTCAACCCTAATGTCCCACCAAGTGCGTGGTGCCGGCTTAGTATCTTCTTGCTTCTTTTGGGTGGGGAGGTGTCTTGGTGGCTGTATTTCGCGTGGCTTGACTGGAGATTTTCGACCTTCTTCGAGTTTTCGCATGTCAGCAAGAACGCGGTGCCTGCTTGAAGACCCGGAGGTGGGTAAATGGGATGAGGCAGGACTCATGATTCCCGATACTGAAAATGGATGCCACACGTCTTCTACTGGATCTTTCCACGCTATGGGTTGCTTCAGGCCAGGGAGATGTCGATATCTATCGTAATAAGTGTTTGAAGATGTGGATAGTTCGCATTTGGGCCTAAGGGGAAGAGATACTTGAGGGACTTTAGCTTCGGGGTTCGTGCGCACCAAAGGATCTCGCCGCTCCGGAGGCTGTTGTTCAAATTTCTGTGTACGCTTTGGAGCCTCATATCTGTCATAGTTGGCCTTGGTGGACGAGCCGAGAGTTGCACTAAGAGGAAAGTTGACTCTGCGCTGTTCAGTATCAACGAGAGCGTTGAAATGGTTTTTGTTGACTTTGATAGGAGGAGGTCTGCTTGGGCCTGGTTGGCCTATAGCTTCGCCGACTGTAGCTAGAGCACACCGGACACTGGTAGGCATGTTGTAATAATTTTCAGGTGCCTTATTGAAAATCCGGCCACCATCAAAGGTGTATTCTTTCTCGAGATCACCCTGAGACCTGCTTGGACCCGGTTGCCCCAAATTTTCGTCTGGTTTCACAGGTTGTCTCCCTCCCAATGTCTTGTGGTGCTCTTCGCACTCGGCAACTCTGACAGGCCCGCTCGCAAGAGGATGCGATGAAACAATCGGCGGAGTTATCGGGTCTCTCCTTGCCGGCATAGACTGCCTGCGCTCTTCAGCAGGCTTCTTCGTCCTGGGGGTAACGATGGCGTCACTTCTAGCCCTGGCATTTGGTATTTCGATTGGCTGGGAGGCTGTTGGACGTAAATGAGCCGCCCCCTGAATGCTCATAGCTTCGAGTCGTTTCTGAACTGCGTCCACACTTGCCGCTTGCCGCTCAAGTGATTGCTCAACCTCTCTAATAAGCTTGTCTTGCTTTTCCTCAAGTTTTTTGGGCTTGTTATCGCCTTGCGGGTTGGGATTGTGGGTGCCTGGTGGAAGTGGAATGAAATACTTTTGGCCGTCCACACCATTTACCGTCTGATAAGGCGGTGCCGGGCTGAAATGGTGAGGTTGGGCACCGCCAGTTTGCGGCATTTGCGACAATGTGGTAGAGTATAGACTCTGTGAGTAGTTCTGGATGCCGTATGTATTGAGGCTGGGGTTCTGTGTCTGAACAGGAGACGGTCTCGGGTTGAAAATGCGTGGCTGGGCACTTGTCGTGGCAGGTAAGGGCAGGATATCTTCGTCAGTTGGACTTGGAAGGAGCTCCGACTCTGGAATCGAAAGTTTCCGATAAACAATCTTCTTAGATAGATCTATGACGGCGATGAATTTGTCGAGGCTCCAGTGAGGAGGTTGAGTTGAAGAAGTTGGAATGTGCGAGGTAAGCATAGCCTTAGTCTAGGGCTTCGACAACTCAGGTGATACCTGTATGACGTTCGTGGTGCAGCCGGCCCCTCCTTTGTGAAAGTTCGGTTCCGAGAAATAAAGGGGTAGGCCTCGCTTCGTGGCCCTATGATAGCCGAACACTCCAAGCCCAACATCACGAGTAGACTTTGTTACAACTATAAATGTCTGTTGGGAGCAATCCTATGTGAACGCCCAAGCACATACTGGGTACATAAAGCGCAGTGTAAGGAATCAAGCTTGGACGTTGGAATTAAGGCGATGTTTACGGGAAGCATCAGCACTCAGCTCTGTAGTATTCCCTTGAAAAATTAATTTTCTATTTCTTTTTCTTCGTTCATCGTGAATCTCTCATTACTGTCTGTTTCAATCTCGCTGCCATTTTTCATATCTCCAAACTGTGTAATATCGGCTAACTTTTTGGTTGAGCTCCTCTCTCTCGTTCTCAGTCAAATGCATGAGGTCAAGTGCAACCTCATCTCCAAACTTCGATCCAATCTCCTATAATGTAAGGCTCTTCGTCTCGGGGAAGAACTTGGTCAAGAACCCAACGGCAAATAGTGGTAGGAAGATGAACACCAAATAGTGATTTCAACCGATAGTGTTGAATGCAGTTGGTGCTACATCGGTGAAGAGTAGAGCGGCGACGAAAAGACCCCTGACAGAGAATCCGACTCGTTGCGCACGAATCAAGATCGGGAAGATCTCAGAGCAATACTCGTACATCAATGTTTCGATGCATCCTCCGTAGAAGGTCACGAAGAGGTAGATAAATAAGACACCGATGGCATTGCCGGCCTTGCTTCCTCCATTGACATATTTGGGGACCATGGCCGCCTTGATGGCAACGCAAACTGCGCATCTGATCACACCGATTGCCGTGATTCTAATTCGGCCGAAGCGATCCAATATCATTGAATAATTGGAATTAACCCAATTACAGGATGAAGCCCAGGTGTTGAAGCACGCATAGAGCACCAGAGGCGTAGATCCAGAAAGGCCTAAGTTGGTGTAAAGCAGGACTTGGTAGTTATTGATTACGAGAACGCCAGTAGTCTGAGCAAGTACCTGGAAGAAGAAACCGTAGAAGAGAGGTTTTCTGTAGGTAGGATACATGATCAGCGGGATGAGGTTGCCGACTTTTTGGTGTTTTTCAAGTTCTATCTGTTTGTGGATTTGCATAAACTCTTCTCGAGCGGTGATATGATGAGGGTCATCAAGATGAGCGTGAAGCCGCTCGAGAACTTCAAGACCTAAATTTTATGTCAGCTTGAGCATGAAATTAAATTATTTGCAGAACATACATTCGGTATCGCGACCCTTGTTGACAAGCCAGCGGGGCGGTTCCGGAAGCCAAGGACTGCCTAATAGCAGGAGGATTGGTGCAATGGTTTGGAGAGCTGGGGGCAGCTGCTATTGAAGTGCATTGTCGGTGAAGTCACAGCCGTAGCCGGCCCAGCCAGCTGCACCCTTGAACGTTGTCAGTCATCTAACTCGGAATTTTGACAAACATCGCCCTCAGGCCCACCTTGTTCTATTTTGTTTCTTCCCTTTGTTAATCTTCGGTTCCGCTATGTCGCTGTGTGAGATTGATTTTTCTTCTGATGGTCTAGCTTCCGTGCTGGCCTCCTGCCTCTTTCCCTTACCGTCAAATATATTCGATTCCTCCTTGCAGTGATCGACTGAGGATGCTCCATCCCGAAGTTCCGACTTTCCTGCTGGCTTTAGATCTCTGCCCTCTTCTCAACGATTTCCCTTTACATCTCGCCCACATGTCCCAATCAAACGACTTCTCTTCCTTATTACCGCCCTCTGATCTACCGACTTCAGCCATCATCTTTAATCTCTCTGAGGTATTTCTTTGTCTCGCATTCCTGGCTTTATCAACCGGCTTCTCTACTTGCATATTTCCGTCCTCGGATCCGCTTTTTCCAGCATTTGTCTTCAACCTCTCCGCTTTCTGCTTTCTCATATTCTTAATAGCCTTCATCGTGCCCTTCACCGTCTCCCCGGGCTCCTTCTGCATCGCCAGTCTCGTCTTAGATTTCTTCTCCTGGCGTTCATCCATGTCTGATTCCTTATTCAACTCCACTCTCGTTATGTATTTCTTGGCGCGAACACATGGCTAACGCCTGGCGCACTTTCAATGTTCCAGATCACAATATGTGACATCGTGTTTCCGATCCCTGGCCATTCAGTCTTGCCCTCCCGTGTCCCGCGGGAAGAGCTGGAGACTCTAGACCTTCCTCTTTAGTAGCTTCCGCCATTAACTTTTTGGTAAGGTGTTTCCTCCTCGCAGCTTCCATCTTCGCACTCGGAACAAGACGATTGGGGAAAGATCTGTTGTCGACAACCTTCTCATATGCATCCTCAACGTGCTCAGTGTGCAGCAGTCTCTGTTGATATGTAGGCAATGAGTGTGCCGGCGATGCAGGGCTCTGGGAGTCGGGAGTGTGGGTGATGGTATTTTGCTGAATGATGAAGTAGCTGCAGTTTGTCAGCCACTCTGCCTGCTTTTTGGGAACAGGATTCGGCTTTCGTTCTTTGACGTAGTTCGCAGTACATTGAACGTGTGCGATGGATTGAGTTGCTGGTATGTGATGTGTGATTGGTATGAGATCGGATGGAAAAGGAGGTCTGTTATCGAAGCCATGACAGGGTTTCTTCAGGCATCAGAAGACATCTTCGTCGGAAAAAATTGGTGTTGTAATGATGATCAAGCCGTCTCGGAATTTGAAGGCCTCTTTTCGTGGATTTGGGTCGGTCGATTTGTTGTTAAGAGAAAATATGAATTTAGGGATGATGATGCCGTCCCTGGGTTTCGTTGTTCTGGGATCGAACATTCTGTCGTAGGCTTTGAGTTCTCTAGGAGAAAACATTATGGATGTGTAATGCGGAATGATAGAGATAAAAAGTTGTATGCTTGGGAAGGAAAAGTGTGCAAGAGAAATTGAGTATCGAAGATATTATCAAAAGGCCTTTTGCTTCTGGAATGACCTTCAATTTGAAGTTTGCACTGATACCCTTACCAACGTTGGGGGACCATGGCTCAGAAAAGGATAGTGCCCGAAGGGGAACCAGAGTACAAAACGGGGGTTTATTCTCTATAGTACCAAAATACTTTTCTCTCGTGTACAAACTGCTCCTCAGCACATGGAAAGCTCTCGCGAGTCAAATGGAGATAAATGCACATTTCCGCACGCCATGCGAACTTGAGAAGAAACCGCAAAATAAAAAAGAGCACGCATGCTAGAGCAACAAACAACGCTTGCTGAGTTCTTGGAGCTAAGTTCTGGGCTCGGATATATTCTGACGCAATGAAAAAGGCTTAAAATGAAGGGCGGAAAGGCGTATCTCTTTAACGCAGCCCAATAACACTCATCTCCAATGTCCAAACTCTTCTGATCCACACCTTGAGTTTTCCTTCTACTCCCTCAACGTTCTCTAGCTCAACTCCCTCCCACCAACATCTTCGAGCTGGTTTCCTCCAGAACAAGAGCAGCTTCTGAGCCATCCCAACTGCATTGTTTCCCATGTCGCCACGAATATCGGTGCGTAATCTGGCGAGCGCGAGACTGCAGATTACTGCCTTGTTCGGCTCATTTGCTCTATGACCCCAATGATCGTCGTGATTAAATCCTCTGCTTGATATTAGTTGTGAACTCGCTACAGATGTCAAGTTACGTACCCAGCAGTCAGCATTTCGATTAAATGCTGCTCCGTTGTCCCAGTTTCTTCGCTTCTTCTTAGTCCAGAAAATATTCCATCTTGTCTCAATAGCGCTTTCCCAGCTGCCCTTTTGACCTCTATCATCTCCGGCTGTTCGATATCCGGATGTGGGGGTATAACGTAGAAATCCAAATCTTCCCTCAAAACAATTATGCCTGCTCTGTCTTGTAACATCTCCCTCGCTGACCCAGCCATGGGCTCGATTGGCACTGCGTCCACTTCGGGGCTTGCAGAGGCAGAGGCGTCAGGAATCGTTTGCGCGACATTGCGGAAGAAGTCAAGCATGTACTGTAGCGATGCAGGATCGTACTGAGAGGTCACGTTAGTTATGTGACAATCTAGATTTTGCAATATTTTGCGAATATATGAGACTTCACGAACATCAACTTGGAAGGCGTCGCCTTCGTGGTACGTATTCAGGTGTCCATCAGGAAGAAGGCCATTTGGAAAGAGTGAGAGCAAGACAAATTCTGGGAGTGTGAGTAGCTCATCTCGAGAGAGCGTAAACCGTTGGCCCCTGCGTAGTTGATAAGCATATGGATCTTGGGGATAGAGTGTGGATATTATACCGAAGGTCCATCGTAATGTTCTCATCTGCGCCGACATCTGTAAGATCATGTTAAGATCTCACCCTATACCCTTTCATGATATTTCTTACCTCCTAATGTGTTGATCGGTTGTGCATCACCTTGCTGCACTTGAGTAATAATACTCGCAGCTCCTCCTGCGGCCGCCATCAGATATGTGAAGGATTCAAGTGGACTAGAGCCCTCTGAGTATGCAGGAGGCGGTTCGCTCTCCTCGTCCTTTTTGGATGATTCGCTCTTTGTGTCCTGCGGTAGCGCTGCTTTGGTTTCCGCAACAACGTCTCGAGAAGAGGTGGAAGGCTCGCGCGATTCGAATGCGAGAGGTGCGTAGGCTGGGACAGTTCCTGATGCGCCGGCTTCAGTAACAGCAGTCTTGTATGCGTGAACAGCCTCAGCGGTCGAGGTATAGAGTGAGGAGAAGGGAGGCGGTCGAGGAGAAGCAGGAGCGGAACTGGAAGGCTCAGAGGCTGGGTATTGAGGAGGTGGTGATTGTGCGCGGGACAAGTCTTCCAACTTCGATACGTGCTCGGGATCCAGCACGACGTCCCTGAGGGAACCGTCGTCCTCGGCTTGCGTATCTGACAACGTGATTGCTGCGTGTCGGATGCCCTTAGTGATTGTTGTTGGCTCTAGAGCGCTTGGGGATATAGCAATCGCTGAAGGGCTGCTTGCATGTGTTCGGTATCGTTCTGCGCTCCGTGTCGGCCGTAGCACCTCTATAGCTGTGTCAATTGTTGAAGAGTGGATTGCATGGGCGTTGAATGGTGTTTGATTCAGAGTAGCAGCAAGTCACGTCGAGAGGGCTCCAGATGCAGCATCGCTAAAAATAGTCTAGCGTGGGTGTTGATTAAAGACCCCTGTTTCTCCACAGAAAACTCCAACTCCAAACACTTCCTTCAATCTACATATTATTCTTCCATGAAGGCCTTGAAGCCTGATCTCCTTTGTCTTCCATGTATCCATAGAGAGTGAGCTCGATGTAGTCATCGCTGGGGTTCGCCAAGCCTGTCTTCCAAATCTTCTTGACTCCACCTCCCACCAAGTTC
>Ga0302325_10030799_pt1 | contig 11056 bp, 9 predicted proteins | sample Palsa_T0_2_FD_201948 | JGI IMG/M metagenome (GOLD analysis project Ga0302325, IMG submission 201948) | Peat permafrost microbial communities from Stordalen Mire near Abisko, Sweden - Palsa_T0_2 | ecosystem: Environmental > Terrestrial > Soil > Palsa > Peat permafrost | place: Sweden: Abisko...
GGCGCGAGGGCTATGAACTCATGGTGGGCAAGCCGGAGATCGTGACGAAACGAATCGATGGCAGGCTGATGGAACCCGTGGAGCACCTCACGGTCGACGTCCCCGAAGGATTCGTTGGCGTGGTGATGGAGCAGTTGGGATCGCGCAAGGCCGAAGTTACCAACATGCACAACCACGGCTACGGGCGGGTGCGCATCGAGTTCCGCGTACCCAGCCGCGGCCTGATCGGTCTGCGCAGCCAGTTGCTCACCGACACTCGCGGGACGATCGTGATGAATTCCCTTTTTGACGGATACACGGAGTGGCAAGGGGAAATTCCGCATCGGATTACCGGAGCATTGATCGCCGACCGGGACGGCCTTTCGACGGCGTACGCGCTGTGGGGCTTGCAGGAGCGCGGAGAGCTTTTCGTGGGGCCGGGCGTTGAACTCTATGAAGGGATGATCATTGGCGAGAACGCGAAAGATGACGATCTGGACGTCAACGCGGTACGGGAAAAAAAGCTTACCAACATGCGGGCTTCGACGGCGGATGAGGCCATTCGCCTGGTGCCGTTCCGGCAGTTGAATCTGGAGCAGGCGATCGAATTCATCGCGGATGACGAATTCGTGGAGATCACTCCCAAATCACTGCGGCTGCGAAAGAAAACTCTGCAAGCGAACAAGCGCAAGAAGAGCGCGATGGCGACGGTAGATGAAGGGTGAAGTCCAAGGATCAATCCCAAAAGTCCAAAGACAACGCGCCGCTGCGGATGTTTCTGGTTCCGTGCAGTTGCCAGATGTCTTTCGCGGTCGCGGAAAACTACGACCGCCAGGGGACGGCCTGGAGCCGGTATTTGATTTGTCCGAACTGTGGCAAGCGGCACGATCCCAAGAACCGGCTGTTGCAAATGGGATATCACCGCGAGGGGTACTGGAAGGTGGATGAGTGCTGAGCGGTATCAGTGTGCCCATTCGTAAGTCCGCGCTTAATCTGTCGAGGCCATAAAAATGCCAACGCCCATCCCAGAAGAAGACTCGCGTTCAATTCGACTGGCGGTCGTGGGCATCAAACTGGTTGCGAAAATCCAAGTGCGCCTCAGCCGAAACCTTGGAACTGCTTCCAGAATTCGGGCCAGGGCATCCGCGGGGCGCCGCACACAAAAATGTCGGGATGATCTTCACTTTCCTCGTTCTGGACCCCATACGGATTGCTGTTACGGCCGGCCAGTCGGCACGAGGTCAGTGTCTTCTCGAGATATTGACGCGATTGCCCAAGGACAATCAGGGTGGATGGTGGCGGCTCGGGATATCCGCGCAGCCACGCCGAGTTGATCCCGCTGATGGGCGGCGGTAAGTGGTAGGCAGGACCAAAAAGCTCGATTGCGCCTTGCTCGCCGTAGTTTCCAACCAATACTCCAACATGGTCCCGCTGCTCCGCCGGCAAAGAATCCCGGATGTCGGCGACGTTCTTAACCAACTCGTTCCAGCCGATTTCCTCGCGCAGGTCTCCGTTGGTGTCGAGAGCGCGATCTCTCAACGGACCGCTCGGCGCCAGCGGCAGAATCGCAGTACAAACATACAGCCCCCAGCCGATCAGCGCGGTGAGGTACACGGCTTCTATCGTTCCTCGCCAAAACTGCGGCAGCGCCGCAAGCCAACCTTCGATTACGACCGCACCCATCGCCATCAGCATGGGATAGGCGCCCGCCGTGTAATATCCGCGCCCCTTCGCCAACCAGAAAATCACCAGGGGGATTAAATACATCCAGGCCAGCATTCGGTAGCGCGGGCTGCGCAAAAAACCAACCAAACCCATGATCCACAGCGGCGCCGCAAATCGATTGGCGCAGCCCACGAACTGATAGAACCAGAATCCATCCGCCCGGCCCTCGCCAACATCGCGTGCGTGAATATGCCTGAGGAAGTGCAAGGAGATGAAATCATGATGTAGCTGCCAGATCAGATTCGGGAGACAAATGAGCAGCGCCAAGCCGGCTCCAGCCCAGAACCACCGGCTTCCCAGAAAACGGCGAGCCCGCGTCAAAAAGAGTCCACCCAAAACCCCAGCCACGAAGAACATAATTGCGTACTTGGTCATCAGGCCGAGGCCAACCACCGTACCGATCGCCAAGCACCACTGCGGGTTCTCCGTCTTTAACAGGCGGATGACAAAATAGGCAATCAGCACCCACCACAAATAATCGAACGTCGTGTATTGAAATTCCGTTCCCTCGAACAAAGGGAGGGGTGAGACTGCGACGGCAAGGGCAGCGCCGGCCTGGGCCCAGCGCCCGCCGCCAAGCTCGCGCGCCATGAGCCCAGTCGCGACGACAGCCGCGGCCTGCGCGATTACCGAGAAGAGCCTTAATCCGACCAGCGAAACGCCAAAGATGCCCAGGCCAATTCGCTCCAGAAATGGCGTCAAAGGCGGATATGCAACGAATCCCCAGTCGAGATGCGTGGCGTCGCTCAGAACTTGAAGCTCATCGCGATGAAAACCATAGCGGCCATTGGTGAGCAGGTGAGCCAGTGCAACCGTCAAGGCGATTCCCGCCACGACCAGTGCGTTAGCCGTGGAGCGCGTATCTAGCTGCCCGAGAGGCAGCGTAGTCTTGGTTGATGCCATCCCGTCCCCGTTTCCTTAAAGCCGATCAGTCGGAGGCCCATGGTGATAGGCAGATGCGCGGCTCGCGCTGAGATGTGCTTGTGTACCCGCCCTTTGTGTACCCGCCATAGTACGGAGGCGATCAGCGTCCCGCCGGGCTTCAACAATTTGGACGGCCCACGGCTTCAAACGTCACGGTTAACACGGGACCCCTTCTGTCGGCTGTCTGAAGAAGCGGATTCGCGCTGAAATTTGATTGATTGAGCGTAGGCAAGACCGCTGTTTTGGATTTTAACAGGCCTGGTTTGACAAACCTGCTATACTTCTGGCCGCATTCGACTGTTCGCCAGCTCCGGTCCAGATTTTCAGGAAGGTATCCCCGACCTGCCAGTCCGCCGCATCGAGCTCGCACTTCGACAGCTCAATGCAGAGGCAGAGGCGTGAAGAATATTTTCGTGGGGAACCTGAGCTTTAACACATCGGAAGACGAACTGCGGCAGATGTTTGAGCCCTTCGGGCAAGTGGACCGGGTCAGCATTATGACGGACCGTGACACGGGACGCTCGCGCGGGTTCGGCTTTGTGGAAATGGCCGTTAACGAAGATGGAGAAAAGGCCATCACTGCGTTGAATGGCTCGCAGGTGGGCGGACGCACGCTCAACGTGAACGAGGCGCGTCCCAAGACCGAGCACGCCGGAGGCGGGGGACGCGACCGCGGAGGCCGAGGTGGCGATCGCGGCGGAGACCGTGGTGGCCGCGGCGGTGGCGGAGGTGGGCGAGGCCGCTGGTGAGAGTTTAAGGTTTAGACGTCACGAGATGGTCCTCACGGCCGCAGGCGGAACTTCACCGCCTGTTCGATTGCCTGCGCAATCCTCACATTGATGCTTCCCAAGCCTCCCATGTAAACTTAAATATCGGTGGGCGCCCGTAGCTCAGATGGATAGAGCGATTGCCTCCGGAGCAATAGGTCGGGAGTTCGAATCTCTCCGGGCGCACCAGATTTCAATTACTCACGCCCTGCTCTTCGTCTCCCCTGTTCAGAAAGTGTTCAATTTGCAATATCAGCCTATTCGGCTCTCAATGCTTGCATCGGATCGACGCGCGATGCACGCCACGCCGGAACGATACACGCGAACGCGGCCACCGCGAGCAGGGCTGCGGCAACGGCGGCATAAACCGCCGGATCAAGCGGCTTGATCTCATAGAGCAAGTCGCGCATCAGTTGGCCGGCTTCCAGGCTTGCTGCGAGTCCTGCGAGGAGACCGAAGACCGCGGGCCGCATTCCATCCAGCAACATCTTCCGCATCACCTGTTCGCGCTTAGCGCCCAGCGCGACGCGGATGCCGATTTCGGTCGTCCGCTGTGCTGCGAGGTACGACATCACGCCGAACAGGCCCACCGCGGCAAGAACCAGCGACACCGTTGCGAAAGCGACGAGCAGCGCCGTGTTGAAGCTCTGGTCCAGGGTCGATTTGCCGAGCAACTGGTTCATGGTGAGCACATCGGAGACGGGCAGATCGGGGTCCATCTGCGAGACGATGCGCTGTACCGGAAGAGCGAACTGCTCCAGGTCGTGGCTGGAGCGAATCACAAGCGTGCCGACATTCTCGACGCCGGCATCCAGCGGGTAATATTGCACCGGCCGCGGTATTTCCCCGATATCGTAGCGCGTATCGCCCACAATCCCCACAATGACGGCATTCTGCCCGCGCACGCGGATGTGCCGGTCCAGCGGATCTTCGCCGGGAAAGAACTGGCCGGCGAAGGATTGGCTGATGACGACTTCGTTGGCAGCATCTAAACGTTTTCCGGCGTCAAATGTACGTCCGCGCAAAATCGGAATGCCCATCGCGTTGAAGTACTTGGGGTCGGCCCAGCGGCTTAAGGCAAACAGACCATTCCCTTGCGGCAAGGGCGGATGCTCTACGATGCTGAAGCTCCAATCCATCTGATAGCCCTGCCCAGGGACAGCCGTCGCAAAGCCTGCCGCGTCCACTCCGGGCAGAGCGCGTACTCGATCGAGCAGTGTGTCGTAGAAGTTGGCTCGCTGGGCCGGTGTCGAATATCGTGCATCCGGGATGCCGAGATGCATGGTGATCAAATGTTGCGTGAGGCAGCCCATGTCAGCAGAGCGCAGCCGTTCATAGCTTTTGAGCAGCAGTCCGGCGCCAACGAGCAAGATCACCGTCAATCCGACTTCGAGCGTAAGTAGCACCTTGCGCAGCGTGGCCCGCGCGCTGCTCCCGCCCACCGAACGCGACGTTTCATGGAGCGCTCCGAGCATGCCCTTGTTGCTGGTGCTGAAGGCAGCGATGAGTCCGGAAAACAGAGCGCACAGAACGACAACGCCGACTGTGAACGCCGCTACCACGCCGTCGAAGTGAATGGATTCGACGCGGCTCATGTCGTGGCGAGTTTCGGTCAGCCAGTGAAGAGCGGCGAAGGCGAGCAAGAGTCCCAGTGCGCCGCCGGCGGATGAAAGCAGCAGGCACTCCATGAGCCGCTCGCCTATGAGACGTAGCCAGCCTCCGCCCAGTGCGGTGCGGATAGCCAGCGCCTTCCGCCGTGCCGCCGCGCGCGCCACCAGCAGATTGGCAACATTGAGGCAGGCGATCAGCAGCAGGCAGCAGGTCGCCTCCAGCAGCAGGTAGAGCGGCTTCTTGATTTCGCCAACTATGTGCTCCAGCAGCGGACGGCTGCTGGCGCTCCGAAATACGAATGGATCGTTGAGGTGCTCATTGTGGACGCGCTGGGAGATGACGCTCAGATCGGCCACGCCTTGCGACGCGCTGACTCCCGGCTTCAGCCGCCCTATCACGCGAAACAAGTGATTGCTGAACGAGGTCATCTCGTCTGCGGGCTTGTCGTGGTAAACCGGCGTCCATAGCTGTGTGGAGGAGTCGGGAAAATCGAACCATGAGGGCATAACGCCGATCACGGTGTACGGTTGGGCGTCGAGAAAGATCGTCTGGTTCAAGATGCCCGGGTCGCCGCCGAAGCGACGCTTCCACAGGCCCCAGCTCAGCAACACCGTGCCGTTGGCTCCGGAATTGTCATCCGCCCGCCTAAAATCGCGGCCCAGCGCGGGCTGCACGCCCAGCGTGCGCAGCATATCCCAGGAAAACAAAGCACTCTTCAGCTTCTCCGGCAGTTGCCTGCCCGACCCGGAAAGCCCGACCCGGATGCCCTTCGCCAGCGCGATGCTGCTATAGCTGCGATTCTGGTTCTTCCACTCCGCGTACATGCCGCCGGAGACCGCGTTGAAAGCGGTCGTTTCGCCTCCAAGAAAACCCGCCTCATAGAGCATCAGGAGCCGATCGGGATCTTGAAACGGCAAGGGCTTGAGCAAAACGCCACGCACTACCGTGAACAGGGCGACGTTGGCGCCAATGCCCAGCGCCATGACCAGGATGGCGATGATGGTAAAACCTGGGGTGCGACGAAGCGTGCGCAGACTAAAGCGCAGATCACGTGCGAGGGATTCAAGCCAATTCCAGCTCCAGACAGCGCGAGTTTGCTCGCTAATCAGCGTGGGATTGCCAAAAGAACGCAGGGCGGCGTAGTGAGCCTCTTCTGGCGGCACGCCGTGTTCCCGCTGCTCTTCTTCTTCCAGCTCAAGGTCTGATTGTAGTTCCCGCTCCGCGTCGGCATCCCGTTTTCTGATCTGCCACCACGTCATCTCAGCTCTCCTTGGCGGCGGCCCACAGGATGCGTGCGACAGCCTCCGCCATCTGCTCCCAGTGCGATTCTTCGACGAGAAACTGTTTGCTGCCTTTCTCTGTCAGCCGGTAATACTTAAATTCGCGATTCGATCCGGAGCAGTCTCCCATTTGGAGACAACCCATCCCCACTTCTCTCCAAACGATGCAGCGCGGGGCAAAGTCAGCCGCGCTGCACCTGCAAGAATTCATTCGTAGTCCTCTGAATGTGCTTCCCGATCGAGTGACCGTGAGCCGGTCCATAGAGAAGCGTTCTCAGGATGAGCCTGTCAAGCGTTCCCTGGAGGAGCCCGACCCGTTGCTGCGCTTGTTTCGCTACAGAAGACATTCTACCCTCAATCTGAGCGATGGTAGACATTCGACTATCGATTGTCAACCCACGAAGCAGACGGTGGGATTCTTAAATGATGACTTCAAGTCCACGCGCTGACACAGGGGCGAAGCCTGCGAATCCAGCCTGCTCGGCCACGTTCCGGTATTGGCAGGACGGCACGGTCCTCCTGGTGGCAATCGAATCCGCCCCATGCGGGCAGGTCAGTTTCACTGCCGACTGATATTTAACAAGCTATTGTGCATTGGATCGACACCCAAGACTCGACGGTCGGTGGGCTCGACCGACGAAAAACCAATTTTGCCTTGCAAGTAGGCTGGCGGATGTCCCTGACAATGGCCGACATCCAGTAACATGAATTTGCTTTGCGGATTGTACACACCCGTTATGGCGCAGGACGCTGAGTTAGTTCCTTCTGAGTCGAAGATCAAAGTACCTCTTATCAAGTCAGCGCTGTCCTTGGAAATCTGAAGACTCACCTTCGCGATCTGGTTCGTATCGTGATTCCTATATTCGCCCTGCCATTTCCCCGAGAAGTCGCGCGCCGGGGCGCTTGGCGGCGTGCCGCCGGACTTTACAGGCACAGCAGTAGTGGAAACACCGCCTGGATATTCGCTCGCCGCTCTCTTGGGCCTGGTAGCAGGTACCTTCTCAGGCTGGATGGTGGGTTGGGGTTCCGTCGCGGAGTTGGCCGCGCCAGGCGTCGCTGATTGCGCAGGTGAGGGCTTATCGCGGGCTGCCGCTGCAGGATGAGAAACTGTGGGCTTTTTCGGAACGCGGTTCACTTCCGGCTTACGAAGGACGAACCAGTAAGTAAGACCGCCGAGGGCGAGACCCAGGACTGCCACGCCGCTGAGCAGGATGGCTTTGTTCTTGCCCCAGAAACCCGAACTGCTTGCCGGGAGCTTCGGCGGCGGGGTCTTCTGGCCCTCCAGCTCTGGAAGGGGTTGGGGGACTGGACCCTGTTCGGACGATGGTGGCGTCGACACCAAGTTGGAGCCAATCAGTCGTTCAGGTTGCAGAATCGTTGTGGCAACCGGTGGCGTCTCCCACGGCGCCGGTGAAGAAGATGGTGAGACCGATACAGGGTCGACTGGGGCCGGCGCAGTAGGTACTCCGACCCGGACACGAGCCGAATCCGGGCCAGAGCCGGCCGAGGAGGCGGGATTGCCGCACGATTTGCAGAACTTAGCGCCCGGCTTCATTTGCGAACCACAATGCAGGCACTGCTCGCTGGCTTGCCCTACAGCGCGAGTGAGCGGCGTCGCACACTTCCAACAAAACTTCGCTCCCGGTCCGACGTGGACTCCGCACGAGGGACAAAGGTCCACAGGGGTCGCAGGTTTAGGCGGTAGGGGTGCGGCTGAGCCGCACCGTCCGCAGAACTTGCCCGACACTTCAGCCTTGCAGGTGGGACACTCCATGTTCCCCTCTTTTGCGAAGAATTCGTTCCCCCAGTAAACCTCGTCTCATGAAGAAGAAGGGGCCTCTCGCTTGGCCATCCTGCGCATGTTGATGGCGATGTCGACCGTCACTACGACGAGTTCAGCAAGGGCGTAGAACACGACCAAAGCCAGGAACGCAACGGCACCCATAGCGGCGAGGAAGATCACTCCATCCAGAAAGCCCTCGCCTCCTGCTGGCATATTTGGCAACAAATCGCCCAGGCCTGAAAGCAGCGACCGTGGACTCATCCCGCTGAGCCAAGTAAAAGCGCATCCACCCACGCCAACGGCGAGAGCGAGCACGGCATAGGTTTCTCCCGTGGTGCGAAACAGGATCGAAAGAATCGGAACCACGGTAAAAGGAGAGTCTTCCAATTCGCGGATTGACTGCGCCCGAAATAAGTAGATCTGGGAAATGGCGAAGACTGCGACCGCTAAACAAATGGCAACCACAAGCCCCCCGACCGTCGCAGGGGCTGAAGGAAACTGGAAGGAGAGCTTCAGAATCTGGATCAGGGCAAGCAGACTTCCCAGCAAGACCAGTACCGCTGCCACTTGCAGAACGATCGCAATTGAGCTCCGAATGACTCTGCCTTCCGACAATGCTCTGAGCACTGTCCGGGTGATGCCCAAAACGCCAAATCCGGACTTCCGATACTCGGGAACAGTAACGGGAAGGGGAACGGGGTTGTCTTGCTCCACCTTGGTGCCACAGGCGGAGCAGGCTTTGTCCAATGAACCTAATGTTGCACCACACTCGGCGCAGAACATGTCGTCCTCCAACTCAGCCCAGATTCCTTTTTTGACCTCGAAAACCGCATCATTGTACGCCTATCTCATCGCTGGACGACATGGTGAGACGATTGCCCCCAATGGCCGAAACCGGCCCATCGACGCCTGTTTTGGCGGGAACGGGCCAGGCGGACGGCCTCCGGGGCTAGTAGGTCGGGAGTTCCGAATCTCGCTGGGGGGCGCTCCAGATTCTTACCCCCGCCACAGGCGGGGAAGCCCGGGCCCTCGATTGCGCTCGCCGACGATTGCGTTCTCTCCTCGAGATTCGTGGTGTTGCTCACAGCGCGGCGAGCCGCCGTTGTACGAACAGGAAATAGAGGGCCAAAAAAATAAGTAGGAACCCATTCACGCCGAGCACTACGGGGGCGGTAAAGACGGGGACGAGCCACCCCGACAACAAATTCCCCATGGGCATGCCGCCGCGGAACGCGAAGTTGTAAACGCTCATCACCCGGCCGCGCATTTCGTTCGTGGTGATCAATTGCACCAGCGAATTGACCGTAGCGAAGACCGCCATCATGGAAGCACCCACCAGCACCAGGAGGCCCCCGCTCAGCGGCACCGATTTTGAAAAAGCGAACCCAGAGATCCCCGCGCCCAGGCAGATGAGCGCTCCGAGAGCGACGCGCCCCTTTCTTTTCATATTGCCCGCGGTCGCGATGGCGAGGGAGCCGAGGATCGAACCGAGCCCCATCAGCGAGAGCAGATTGCCGTAGGTTTCCGGACCTCGATGGAAGATGTCCTTCACGAATACGGGAATGTAGGTGCGCATGGGCATCCCCAACGCGGTCATGCAGAACGCCAGTACAATCAGCGCTTCCATAGAGCCCTGTTTGCGAGTGAACTGAATGCCCTGCTTCAGGCTGGTGAACATTGACTCCGTGGTCTTCAACGGCAGGAAGCGGGCGCTGATGATGGAGAGAGAAATGATGGGCGCCAAAAAGGAAAGAGCGTTCAGGCCAAAGCACCACTTCTCTCCCAGCTTCGCCAACGTCTGTCCGGCGAGCGCCGGACCCAGCATGACCGCCACGTTGAATTGGATTGAATTAAGGGCGATGGCGTTGGGCATATCGTCCTTCTCGACCAAGGTGGGAATCAATGCCTGATAAGCGGGCCCACCGAAGGCCTGGGCGAATCCGGAGATGAAGGAAAGACAGAGGATGTGCCAGACGTGCACCAGCCCAGTGGCGACAAGGATGGTGAGGATTCCGGCCGTACCCATTTGCACATACTGGGAGCCGAGCAGAATCTTGCGGCGTTCCACGCGATCGGCCACCACGCCGCCGATCAGGGAGAAAAGAAAGATGGGGATGCCGCCGAGAAACTGATCCAGCGCCAGCAAGAATGCGGAGTGGCTGAGCCGGTAGATTAGCCAGCCCTGGGCCACGATTTGCATCCAGGTACCGATGCTCGAGGTGCAGGCGCCAAACCACATCAGGCGGAAATCGCGGTATTGAAATGCTTTAAAGACCCGGCCGATCACTCGCAGATAGCCTCCGCAGAAGCCTAACACGCCGCTTTCACCCGTTCATGAGCACCGGTATTCCCGGTCGATTCCTGGCCGAGTGGTCCTCCGTGCATTTGCCGGCAAACCCGGCTGCAACCAGAGAGGCCGACGCTAAATTCCAGGCTTTGTACTCGTTCTGGTATTAGCAGACGGCCAACTGCTGTTTTGGTTGGCCCCCTTCGCGCAAAAGACCGGGAGAACTGCAATTTCAAGCGCAGGCGTTTCATTTGTTCAATCGCGACTACTCCGTGCGGAACGGCAATGGGGATCAACCAGCTGCGGTTGAACCTCGTCGGAACCATTCGCGGCGATGGCATTCCCGCCGACCAGACCTGTGATCTGGCACCCAACTCGGGCCCCGGCAATTTCCGAACATTTCAGGAAATCAGCCGAAGCGGTCTTCCCTTTGTGCTGCAGTTTTCAGCTCGATTCACGTCCTCGATTCCCGAGGGCAGGGCTTGCCGCAGTACACTCTACATCAGGTCTCAGCCATCATCTCGACATGAACTACGACGCCATTCTGGTGGTTTCTTTTGGGGGGCCGGAATCGAAGGAAGAGGTGATCCCCTTCCTCGAAACCGTGCTGCGCGGACGGAACATTCCGCGCGAACGCATGCTGGCTGTAGCGGAGCACTATTACCACTTCGAGGGCAAGAGTCCGATCAATCAGCAAACC
>Ga0302325_10030800_pt1 | contig 11056 bp, 8 predicted proteins | sample Palsa_T0_2_FD_201948 | JGI IMG/M metagenome (GOLD analysis project Ga0302325, IMG submission 201948) | Peat permafrost microbial communities from Stordalen Mire near Abisko, Sweden - Palsa_T0_2 | ecosystem: Environmental > Terrestrial > Soil > Palsa > Peat permafrost | place: Sweden: Abisko...
CCGCCGACCGCGGCGTGGCTGCGCATGATCACCCACTCCTCGTCGCTCAGCGGCCCGGGCTTCAGCAGGATCTCGCTCGGCACCGCGATCTTGCCGATGTCGTGGAGCATCGCGGCGTAGCGCACGTCGCGAACCTCGGTGCCGGCGAGCCCCATTCTCAACGCGACGCGCTCGGCCATCCCCGCCACATCCTCGCCGTGGGCGGAGGTGTAGTCGTCCTTCGCCTCGACCGTGCTCGTCAGCGCCGCCAGCGTGGTCGTGAAGGCGCTCTCGAGGTTGTCGATCAGCTCCGCGCGGTGCACGGCGCAGCCGAGGCTGGCGACGATCGTCTCGACGAGCACCGCGTCGGCCTCGTGGAAGGCTCCCGGCTCGACGGCCTCGATGTTCAGCACTCCCCACACGCGGCCGTCGACGACGATCGCCACGCTCAGCTCCGAGCGCGGGTCCGTCTGCGGGTCGCGCGCGATGTAGTCGCCGTCCTCGCGCGTGTCCAGTACGAGCGCTGTGGTCCCCGTGCGTGCCACCCGTCCGTTGACGCCCTCGCTGACCGGCTGCTCGACGAGCAGGAACTCCGTCATCACATCCGCGAGCGGGCCCCTACCGGCCACCAGGCGCAGCACGCCGTCGTCGTCCAGTCTTTGGATCGCGGCAAGGTAGAAGGCGAACGTGCTGTGCAGCTCGTCGACCACCAGCCGGACCATGTCGTCGACGTCGCGCATCGCCGCCAGCCTCGCCGTGAGACGCCCCGCGAGGCGCAACTGCGCGCGCAGATAGGCGAGCTCGCCCGCGGTGGCCATCTTCTGGGCGCGTTTGTCGGAGCGATGCAGGCGCAGCGCCTCGGCGCGTCGCTCGCGCTCGTGGCTACCGGGTGGGCGTGCGGGCTTGACGGACAGCTCAGGCATCTCCCTGGCGTAATCGGCTCACCCGGTGTCCTGCTTGAGCCTTACGGGACCGGACTCGACACCCGCGCGGGCGTCCCCAACATCAGAGATCTTTCAAAGGGTCCTCGGCATACTCCTCGACCTCGCCGCCTTTGGCGCGGAAGGCTGCCACCCGGCGACGGCCGTCGGATACGAGCGAGCGCGCCTGATCCCACTCGTGCGGGGCAAAGAACTTCGTGCCCAGCAGCAGCGCCGGCACCAGAGCGAGCCACGCCGTGCGCAGTGCCAGCCCGGCGACTCCGCTCGTCGGCAGCAGCAGCTCGCCCGAGACCGCCACGGCGGTGAGGATCGTCGCCAGCTGGGCCAGCCGCCGCCACTGAAAGCCGACCCGGAACAGGTTCCTCGTGAGCATGTACATCACCGCGAGCATCACCGCATAGGCGCCGCACAAGGCCAGCCCGGCCCCCGCGATACCGAGGTTCGCGCCGCTGTCGGGGACCAGCAGCACGAGCAGCGCCACGTTCGCCGCCAGCCCGGCGGCGGCGGCTCCGAAGTTGCGCGAGGTCACGCGCGCGCGACCGGCGATCACGATGAACACGAGGTACAGCCCGTACAGCGCCCAGCCGAGCGCGAGCCACGGGAGCGCTTTGTAGGCGCCGAAGAATTCGGGACCCGCGAGCAGCCGCACCATCCAGCGGCCGAGTAGCGCCACGCCGCACACGACCACCCCCGTCGCGAGCGCGTAGTAGGTCGTCACGAGCGAGTACAGCCTCGCTGCCTCCTCGTCGCTGTCGATCGAGTACGCCAGTGGTGGCCACGCGTACTGGAAGCCGCGCACGGCCACGAACACGACCGTCGCCAGCTTTAACGCGACCGCGTACAGGCCCGCCGCGCTGGGGCTGTAAGCGCGCAGCAGGTAGAAGCGATCCGCCACCTGCAGCGCGTACACGCTCGCGTCCGCCGGCACCGTCGGCAGCCCGAAGCTCAGCATCGCTCTTAGATCTGTGGGGTTCACGCGCAGCGAGAAACGCCTGCGCAGCACGAACCACAGCCCGAGCACGACCAGCGCCGAGGCGCCGAAGTTGCCGAGCAGCAGGCCGCGAGCGCCCTGACCGGCGAACACCACGAGCGCGACCGTGAACGTGACCGTCATCACGACGTTCGCGCCGGAGGCGTAGACGTAGATGCGCGTGCGTTCGTCCACGCGTAGCTGGGCATAGACCATCTCCAGGTTCGTGAACGCCCACAACCCGAGAATCGCGCAGTCGATCAGTTCCGGATCGTCATATCCGAGCAGCAGTTTCGACAGGTTGGCGGCGAACGCCACCGCCACCAGCGAGGCGATCGTCGTGGTCCATGCCACCGTCGCGATCGCGGTGCGCGTCAGTCGGTCGCGCCGGGCCTCGTCGGCGTCGTCGAAGTAGAAGCGGATGAACGCCTCCCCCACGCCGAAGCGCAGGACGATGCTCGACAGGATCACCGCCGTCAGCAGCGATTCGGCGGCACCGTAGGATTCTGTGCTCACGTGGCGCGTGTACAGCGGCAGCGTGATCAGGGCCAGGCCCTTGGCGAGGATGTCTCCGAACTGATACGCCGCGCCCGTGGTGACGAGGCGCTTCAGGTAGTCGCGCACGACTCAGAACCTATCTATCCAGGATGTCCTCTGGGCAAGCGAGGCACGGATCAGGACCCACCCACCCGCGTGGCGTGCTGGCCGATCCCGGATGATCGGTCACGCGAGCGACCGAGGACACAGACCGATCAAAGATCGGCCAGCGCCGGCCAGCGGGCGTCCTTGCGTGCCAGCGCCACCCCGATCCCCAGCAAAGTCCACGTGATCGGGTCCTCGAGGAAGTCCGCGTAAGTCCAGGTGTGCAGGACAAGCGCCGCGAAGCACGCCGCGATCGCAATCCTCGGGGGGGAACGGCCGGCGCCACGGAACAGCACAGCGAACGCGGCGATCAGCAGCGCGACGTAGACCGCCAGGCCGATCACGCCCTGCTCGGCGGCGATCGTGATCGGGATCGTGTGGGAGGCCGAGGTCGCATTCGCCGTGGTCGCGTTGCCGTGGCGCTTGTACTCGGTTTCGAACGAGCCCGCTCCGTATCCGTACAGCGGCCGCTGCGCGAACAGTTCCAGGCCGCCGTCGATCAGCTTCGTGCGCCCGCTGGTGGCGTTGCTGGTCGAGCCGCCCGTGCCCTTCAGGCCGAAGTGCAGGCTCGCCGGCGCCAGCAGCACGACCACGAGCGCGATCGCGACCAGCGCCCCCGTCACGTACACGGTCGCGCGCACGTCCCAGCGATAGGCCGCCAGCACCGCCAGCCCCAGCAGCAGCGCCGCGATGCTCGACTGCGAGAAGCTCGTGATCAGCCCTACCAGCAGCCACGCGAGCACGGCCGCGCCGAGCAGCACGTCTCGCCGGCGGCGACTCCACAGCACCACGGTGGTGACCCCGATCATCACCATCGCCAGAAACCGTCCGTAAATGCTCGGGTCGAAGAACAGTGAATTTACCCGAAAATAGTTGTCATATTGGTCGGCCGCAACAACCTTTGGATTGAGGAACAACGTCTTACGGTAATACTCTATAAACCCAACACCCGCGAACACAACTGCCAGCATTACAGCGACACCCAGGCACTTGAGGATCAGCTCGCGCGTCCAGCACACGTCACGCAGCAACATAAACAGTAATCCAAACGGGACATAAAAGAATGCGACATTCTCAGCGGCCTTTGCGTGATCTGTCGAATAGGTTCCCTGTAGTACATACAGCACGACGGCGCCTAATAGCAGCCATTCCACACCGCGCGGGGACAGCCAGTTGGATAATCCGCCGCCGGCCCCCCCGGCCGGTCTCCCCTCCGCGCCGCGGACGAGCTTGCTGTCAGGTTCTGCCTCTCCATTATCGCGCCCGAGCAACTTCGGCAAAAGGTGGGTGAGCGCTCCGGCGGCCACAACCAGATAAAGCGGAATCAGGAGATTAACTGTCCTGCCGTCTGTGGATATAGGCAATCTGAAGGGAAGTGCAAATATCGCCAGCAGTGGAAACGCATCCGGGCGGCGACGCATCACGAGGGCGAGCAGACCGATGACCACGAGTACCCCAACCAGCGCAGCGCCGATCACGGCGGGGCTCGGCAGCGTGCTCGCAACCGTCGCTCCCTTCACCACGATCACTTCCTCACCAAGGTAAAGCTACTCGGTGAAAGCACTACCCGATGTTGTTCGCGCAGGCTCACCTTCACACGATATTCGCCCGCCGGCGCGGGTCTGCCGGTGTTGACCGGCACGACGATCGTCGTGCCGTCGGCGCCACCCAGCACCGTGTAGGTGCGTGCCTCGCCCTCGCGCCCATTCCAGCGCAGCGAGAACTGTTTGTACCGCGTCACCGGGCGATCACTGACGAGCGTGGCAACCTCGTTTTCATTGGAGTCGAGGATCGTCGCTGTCACCTCGTCTGCCTTCGCGAGCTTGAACGAGATCCGCTCTTCTTTGATGTGCCCTGTCGGATTTGGCGAGAAGATCGGCGTCAGCTGGAAGCTCTGCACCGCCGTGGGCGTGTGCTTCAGGCGCTGCGTGATGATAAACGCAGCGAAACAGGCGAGCACGAGCGCCGCGAACACGACGCGGGCCAGTGGGTCTGTCCTGGTCAATCCTCTGCGCCCAGCGCGAAGCGCTCGACCGTGTCCGAGCGCAACCCCAGCCGCAGCGTCTCCAGTGAGAGCACGTCGCCGGGCACGATGTTGCCGAGATTGCACTCCGTCCCGAACTGCTGCAGCAGCCACACCTGCTGCGCGCGCTGGGGCGCCTCGAAGATCAGCCGCTCCGCATCGACCGCGTGGACGATCTCATCGATCAAACCGGTCCGCACCTCGCCGTCGGCGCGGTAGATGCCGGCGGTGCCCGACTCGCGCGCCTCGGCGATCACCTTCCACGCGCCAGCCTGCAGGTCGCGTTCGATCTGCTCCACCCAAACGTACGGGGCCATGATGAAGTTCGCGTCCTTGCTGCCGACCTCCGACAGCACGACGAAGTCGTTTGCGACGAGCGATCGGATCAGGTGGCTCTTGACCTCGCCGTCCAGCGCGATCGTGCCGTCGGAGACCTCGACGTGGCGCAGGCCCAGCTCCTTCAACCACGCGATCAACCCCTCGACCCTGCCTTGCCTGATCGCCAGCTCGGTGAGCGTCCCCCCCAGCACGACGGGAATCCCGTGCGCGGCGTAGCGCTTCAGCTTTGCCTTCAAGTTCGCGCTCACCAGCGCCGTGCCCCAGCCGAGCTTGACGATGTCCACAGCCTCTGCGGTCACCTCCAGCAGGCCGTCCACCTCGGCGACCGACAGCCCCCGGTCGATCACGTGCGTCAGGCCCCGCTCGCGTGGCTTCTTGGAGCGCTCGGGGAGGTCGAGGAAGCTTGCTACCGGCACGGGTTCACCTTCGGGTTGGGGTCAGGCGATTACTGGCCCGTCGCACTGCTCGCACCGCCGCCGCCCGCCCCCGGCGCTTCGCCGACCGCCGAGGCCTTGTCTTCGCCGGCGATCACCACCACCGTCGCGGCGCCGGCGAGCGAGGAGACGGCCGTTTCCATCGGCTGCACCTGGGTGACGCTGAGCGCGCTCGCCACGCCCTGCGCTTCGGCGTGGTGACCGCTTGAGTACTCGATGACCGTGGTCGGATGGGATCCCGGCGGGGTCCCATCCAGCGCATTCGCCTGCGCGTAACCGCTCTGCTGCAGATCTTTCGACAGGCTGTGGGCGAGGCCGTTGATGCTCGTGCCGTTCAATACCGCCACCGTCGTCGACGCGGGGCTCGCTGCCGTGGCGGAGCTTTCGCCGTGATTAGGGCTCGTTTGCGTGTGGTGAGTGTGGTGCGTGGTGCTGGTGGTGCTCTGCCCGGCGGTCGAACCCTGCAAGCTCGATTTGCCGCCGCCGCCCGAGCTGAGCACCAGCACAACCGCCACCACGACAACGGCGATCACACCCCCGACGATCAGGATCGTCGCACGCGCCGGGGATCGACTGGCGCGTGACGGAGGGACCTTCGTATCCGTGCGGCGGGCGCGCGACTCGGCGCTCAGGCGCTCCGCCTGTCGAGTTGCGGCGGCGGTGCCTGCGGCGGCCCCGGCGGAGGCACCCTCTGAACTGCTGGTCGGGGCTCCGGGACGTGACGGAGGGGCGGGTGGGCTCCGTCGGGGAGATGCGGCCGCTGAGGGAGATGCGGCGGTCGTTGCGGGAGCGCCTGGAGAGACCGTGCCCGCAGGTGGCGTCGGTGAACGGGGAGTCGCGGTGGCGGGACCGGCCGCGCGCGCGGCCGCCGCGGCGGTGGCGGGGGCAGCAGTGGCGTTTGCGGACGTGCTCGCGCCGGTTGCAGGGGCACTTGCGGGGACCGTACCCGCGGGCGTCGCGGGAGCGAACATGCCGGCACCCGCAGGGATGACGGAATCCGACGCTGTGGAGGGTGGCGTCGTCTGGCTCGGGGCGGAGGGAGTGACTTGGTCCGGGGCGGAGGGAGTGGCCTGTCCCGGGGCGGGCGGCACGGGCTGACCGGCGGTTACGGGGGCGGCGGTCTGTCCCGGGGCCTGTGGCACAGGCTGACCGGCGGTTACGGGAGCTGTACCGGCGGGGGCCTGGGGTGTTCCCTGGCCAGGGACTGCGGCGGGGGCGCCCCCAGCACCAACAACACCAGGGGTAACTTGGCCGGGCGCCCCCGGAGCAACTTGCCCGACGGCCCCAGGGACAGCTTGGGCGCCCTCCCCGGGCGGGGTGGTTGGGCTCGTTACCACACGCGTCGCCAGCCCAGCCGCGGCCGCGGCGACCGGGCGGGCGACCACCGGCGTGGTGCGCGGCACCTGGCGCACCGGCGGCACGGGTGGGGGTATCTGCTGCACACGCGCGGCGGCCCCGGCAGTCACACGCTGCTCCAGCTCGGCGGAACGCTCCGGTGCGCGGCCGGCCCACTCGCGCAGGCGCTTGAGCTCCCGCGCCTGCGAGAAGACGAGCAGCGCGAGGATCGCGATTCCGAGGAGCGCGGCGAAGGCCGCGATCGCACCGATCTTGGTGAACGTGTCCGAAAGCGACAGCGCTACAGGCAAAGCCGTCATGAATCCCGGGATTGTATGAGGGGCACAGGCGCACCGCGTCGCTCGCCCTCGCCGTCGGCGCCGTTCATCTCCACGCCGGAAGAGTCCGGCGCTTGCAGAACCCCAGGCTGCTCGCGTGTCGCGGACAGCTCGGACACCTTCGCCGCCAGTCCCGCCGCATCGCCCTCCAGCACCAGCAACCCGATCTCGTCGAACATCGCCTCGACCGTCTCGACCGCCAGTGGCTCGCGCTCGGCGAGCAGGATCTTCTCGGCGACCGTCGGGGTGGAGCGCTCATACGAATTGAACAGCTGCTCGTGCAGCTTCTCTCCGCCGCGCGCACCGACGATCTCGATGTCGATGTCGTGGTCGGGGTCGAGGCCCGACAGCTCGATCATCGCGCGAGCCAGCTCGACGATCCGTACCGGCTCGCCCATCTCGAGCACGAACACCTCCGCCCGGGCAGAGGGCGCCTGCAGATCGCCGAGCGATCCAGAACGGATGATCAGCTGCACCGCCTCGGGGATCGTCATGAAGTAGCGCGTCATCCGCTCGTCGGTCACGGTCACCGGGCCGCCGCGCGCGATCTGGCGGCGGAAGATCGGCACGACGCTGCCCGAGGAGCCCAGGACGTTGCCAAAGCGCACGGCGTTGTAGTGGGTGCCCGGCCAGCGCGCCGCCGCCGCCTCCAGCGCGAACTCGGCGAGCGCCTTCGATGCCCCCATCACGGTCGCCGGCGCCACCGCCTTGTCGGTCGAGACGAGCACGAACCGACCCGCATCGAGCTGGCCCGCCACATGCGCCACGACGCGGGTGGCGAGCGCGTTGTTGCGCACGGCCTCAACGGGGTTGGACTCCATCAGCCCGACGTGCTTGTAGGCCGCGGCATGGAACACGACGGTCGGGCGGTGCTCGGTGAAGACCTCGCGCATGCGCTCCTCTTCCTTGCAATCCGCCAGCACCGCGGCGAGCATCGTGCTCGGCACGTGACGCTCGTCCTGCAGCTCGCGCTGGATCTGGAACAGGTTGTCCTCGGCGTGATCCACCAGCACGATCTTGTGCGGCTCCACCCGCGAGATCTGCCGGCACAGCTCGGAGCCGATCGAGCCACCGGCGCCCGTCACGAGCACCGTCTCCCCGGCCAGGTAGGCGCCCACCCGCTCCAGCTCCATCAGCACCGGCTCGCGGCCGAGCACGTCCTCGACGCGCACCTCGCGCATCTGCCGCGCGAGCGTTCCCGCGCCGCCGCTCTGCAAGAGCTCGAACACGGTCGGCAGCGTCCGCACCGGGATTCCCCGCAAACGGCACGCGCGCACGACGCGCGCGCGCGTCGATCCGGGGGCGGAGGGAATCGCGATGATCACCTCGTCGGGCTCGGTCTCGCCGAGCACACGGGGCAGCTCCTCTTCGGTGTTGCCACGCACCTTCACCCCTTCGATCCGCAGACCGCGCTTGCGCGGGTCGTCGTCGAGAAAGCCCACCGGCTGCAGGCCCAGCCCGCGGTTGCGCACGATCTCGCGCAGCACCAGGCGCCCCCCGTCGCCCGCGCCGACGATCAGGACGCTGCGCTCGCCCTTTCCTCCCCCACGGAAGGCAGCCAGCGGGCGGCGCTCGTAGATCGCGCGCGCGAGCATTCGCACGCCGCACAGGAACAGCATGCACAGCAGGCCGAACAGCACCACCACCCCGATCGGCAGCACCACGGCCACGGTGATCCCGTGCGGATAACGGTGCACAGGACGCGCCAGCTCGATGCCGACGACGCTCAGCAGGACGATCAGCACGACCGCCCGCAGAACCGCCTCGTAGTCGCGCTGGCCGGCGTAGCGCCAGCGGCGCTGATAGACCCGCGCGAGCACGAGCACGAGCAGGCTTCCACCCAACACCCACCAGATCGTCCGTTCGAGCAGCAGCTGATAGTCATGCGGCAGTTGCGAGCTGCCGTTTCCACCGTCCTCGAAGCGCAGCTCGAACGCCAGGTAGTACGCGAGCGCGACCAGCGCCCCGTCCACCGCCAGATGGGGCAGAGAGTGTCGATGTATGGGCAGGGCCGCCGCGCGGATCCGTCGGCGCATTGGCACGATTGTACGGGCTGCTCAGTCGCTCAGCGGGCTCAGCAACAGGTCCACCAGAACCCTCGGGTCGCGGCGCACGCGCTTGGCGGGGCCGACGGGGGGCCCCGTGGAGCAGTCAATCGGGATCGCAAGGGCGCGCTTGCGCAGGTCGAGCTGCTCCGGGTCCCGCAGCTTGCGCAGCCGGCCCTCCTCGATCAGGCGCTCGTCCACCGCGCCGAGCCGCCCTTCGAACGTGGTGTACACAGGTGTCCCGAGCGCGACCGCCTCGCGGTTCATCGTCCCCCCCGCGGAGATCACGAGATCCGCATACGCGATCAGCGACTGCGCGTCGATCGCTCGCTCGGGCACCCGGAAGCCCGGCACCCTGGCCAGCTCGACGCGCTGAGACTCCACCCGCGGCAGCACCACCGGCTGCACGCCATCAGCGCCGGCAGCCTCACGCAGGCGCTGTAGAACGCGCGCGAACAGATCGTTCTCAAAGCGGTGGTAAAGCGATACCTCCGGTGGCGTTCTCACCACGACGATCGGCCGTCCTCGATCTAAACCCAGCTCCTTCAGCACGCACTCCTCGGGCTCGAAGTCCGCCAGGTAGTACTCCTCCTTCAGGCCTTCGTACGCACGCACCTTGCCCTTCGCGCCGTATCGCTTCAATCGCTGCAGCGGGATCGCATCCGGCACCACCACCGCACGCGCCAGCCGGCAGTTGACGTTGTGCTGCACCGTCGCCCACTCGTAGTCGAACATCGTCGCGCTCGGGATCCTCAGCAATGCGGCCGCCACGCTCACGTCGTTGGAGCCATGGCCGAGCGCGATATCGAAACGCCGGCGCCGGTTGATTCCCCGGGATGGGTGGGTACCCGATCCTTGGGCGCGCGCCCAGCGCGCTAGAGCGGCCGAGCGCGATATGAGCCCCGTCGCCTTCGCTCCAAGTCGCTCGCCGCGATGGCGACCGATCGCGGTATGCACGATTCCAAAGCGCTCGCACAGCGCGAGCGTCTGGGCGAAGTCACGCGCAGTCACCTCCACGTCGTGGCCGTCCTCGATCAGCCGCTCGATCACGGGCCGCATCACCAGCACGTGCGGGCTGTTCGTGAGGTCGATCCAAACGCGCATCTGCGCGGCACGGTAACGCCCAGGTGCGGGCGACCGTCGCCCGCACCTGGGCGCCTGCCCTATAAACGACGGTATCGTTGCCCGGCGCATGCTCGTCCTGGCATCGATCTCTGAGTCGCTCGTCAACACCACCTCGCACTTCGTGCGCGACGCGGGGCTCCCCGGCGTCTTCGCGCTGATGGCGATCGGCTCCGCCTGCATCCCGATCCCCTCCGAGGTGGTGATGCTGTTCGCCGGCTTCGCCGTCGCCGACCCCGGCCAGAGTGCCTCCCACCACCACATGACAATGCTCGGGATCGTGCTCGCCGGGCTGCTCGGCACGATCGTCGGCTCCTGGATCACCTACGGCATCGGCCGCGGCGGGCGCCTGGAGCTGCTCGAACGTCACGGCGGCAAGCTCCATATGGGTCCTACGCAAATCGCGCGCGGCGAACGCTGGTTCGAGCGCTATGGAGAGCCGGTCGTCTGCTTCGGGCGCATGGTCCCGCTCCTGCGCGCCTTCGTCTCGCTTCCGGCGGGCGTCGCGCGGATGCCGTTCTGGCGCTTTACCGTGCTCTCCTTTCTCGGCTCGATCCCGTGGGTGGTGGCGCTTGCGTTTGCCGGGCACGCGCTCGGGAGTGACTGGACGAGCGTGCGCAAGGGCTTTCAATACGCCGACTACCTGATCCTCGTGCTCGCCGTGGCCGGGATCGCCTATGCGATCGTGCGGTGGCGGCGAAGCGGCGGCGGCGGCGAAGCGGCGGCGGATGAGGGCGCCGACGTCGCCGCTGGTGGCGGCGGTGCCGCTGCAGACGCGGGCTGAAGACCGGCACGATGGGGTCGCCCGCACGGCTCTCCCTCCGCCACGCCCTGGCGCTCGGCTTGGCGCACGGCCCGACCGAGCTGCTGCCGATCTCCTCCTCGGCC
>Ga0302325_10030801_pt1 | contig 11056 bp, 14 predicted proteins | sample Palsa_T0_2_FD_201948 | JGI IMG/M metagenome (GOLD analysis project Ga0302325, IMG submission 201948) | Peat permafrost microbial communities from Stordalen Mire near Abisko, Sweden - Palsa_T0_2 | ecosystem: Environmental > Terrestrial > Soil > Palsa > Peat permafrost | place: Sweden: Abisko...
GCTGCAGATTTGGGTCGACGCTGATGGCAATCTAGTCGATCAGCCGACCCCGGTAGCACGCGCCGATATGGATGCATGGGTTGCGGCACTTGTGGGGTGGTTAATCGTCGCCGTGGCCGCCGCGCACGTGGTGGCCGTCGTCCGTGATCACGTGAAACGCATGCGGGATGCCCAGTGGGATCGAGAGATCCGTTCTCTTGTCGAGGGTGACGGTGGACGCGTCAACAGTTCGCAATAATCGGTTTTCTGTTTGAGAGCGTCGGCCGTCGAGTTCCGTGAGGCTAAATTTCCTGGTGCCCCGCGGTTTTGGCGTCTACGGTTACGCTCGTGCCTAACTCCATTTCATCCTGCTGAACCCCATGCGGGTTCGGTGTCTTCGACGTTGAATTGGCTACGCGCTGGCGTGTTGGGGGCCAAAGATGCGAATCGTATCCACTGCCGGAATAGTTGTTGGTGTTGCCGCAGCGACGGTGGAACGCGGGCCGATATTGACCGCTGGAATAGCTGGGCTGGTTGCTGGAGCGGCATCGATGGCGTTGGGTGAGTATGTTTCGGTCAGCACCCAACGGACACCGAGCAGGCGTTACTGAGCAGTCATACATCGACCGGGTCCCCGAACCCGGCAGTGCCAATCATGGCTAGCGCGCGACAAGCAGAGAGAAGTCGCTGCGGTGCATTGCATCGGCTCCGGAGGGGCCAACAAGTTGGAGGATCTCGCTCGTGTGGTGCGCGCCGACTATCGCGAGTTGAGTGGTCGTGGCGTGGTCGGCGAGGTAGGTGAGGAAGGTACCGAACGCGGTGACGGTACGTAGGTGCACCTCGGGAAGTGCGGCCCTCTCGCCGTGACATAATGATCGAGAGCCGCCCGCATCCGTCGATCGTGGTCGCGAAGGATCCAATCTTGTTGAAGGAGATCGAATGCCGTCCGGTAGGCGGCCATCAGCACTAGGGGAGCGTTCCTCCGCGTGGCCTCTTCGAAACCCCACTCAACGGCGGCATCGTCGTCGGGCGTTCCGTCAACTAGGGCCACGATCGATCGATTATCGGTCAGATCCGCGTGGCGCTCACCTCTGACGACTGCTACGGAACAATGCGCAGATTGCACTAGTTTCGCTGCGGTCGAACCAAACCCAGTGCTGCAGGCATTGCCGGATTCAGCGTTTCCGATGCACAGCAATCGCGTGGATTCCCTAGCATCGATCAGGACGGGTATGGCGCGCCCTTCGAGGATGTCGAACTCGACCTTGACTGACTTTCCCGGTGCCTCGACGGCGGCATAGGCGTCGTAAACCGCGTCCTCTGCCGCCGCTAGTAGTCCATGGCATGCGCTTCGGTCAGCGCCGAGACTCAGTTCCCTGCTGTAAAGTAGCCGCAACGGGGTCTCAGTGCCGGCAACCTCGTCGACGGCCCATCGCGCCGCTCGAACAGCAGCCTGCGACCCGCCGATCCCAACCACGACCGATTTCGGTGGACACATCTCGAACATCTGCACTCCCGTGTTGTCTTCGTTTCCAAAAACCATTGACGCGAAAAGTATTGCGGTGCTTGGCTACCGGGAGGGACGCGCCACGATCACCGGCCTGCGGGCGGATTGAACGGCCTGCGACCATGTCGGACCGGCCGGGTTTCTACACGCATCAGCGTGAGCGATTCGCCGCGCATGGCCGCCTCGTGTGCAGCCCAGCCGACAGCGGAGTCGGACGCCGGCGATCCGTCGACGCGGACGATGATGCCGTCATGCTTGGTGAGCATTTGTGTCCTTTCGTTGATGAACACGCTATGCAGAGTCGGATCGCCAGTCATGAGGCTTTCTTCCTCGCCCAGAGGGTGATTGGTCTCTTTGTCCGTGCGCCGCCTGCCCGTTGACACCGGTGCGGCATCTGAAGACCAAGGAGCTTTGGGCAGCGGACTCGGTCTTTCTTAGGGGCGGGATGGGCCTACAAATCGACCCGTCGCCTACGTATGGCCCGATGGCATCGGGATCGGGGACCTATGGCCCTGCTGCCGCCAGCCGTCTCGGAGAACCCTGGAGGCAGGTAAAAGATCGGGAGGTCGAGGGATGCCAACTACCGTAGTGGAAACCGAAGTCATCGAGGATGTGGTGCGGATAGCGTGCCGTGCGCCGTCACTACACAACAGCCAGCCCTGGCAGTGGGTGTTCAACCGCGGACAACTGCGGTTATTCCTCGATCCAAGTCGGGTAATGGACACCGACCAGTCCGCGCGAGAAGCGCTCATCAGTTGCGGCGCTGCGCTCGATCATCTGCGGGTAGCGATGGCCGCGGCCGGGTGGCAGTCGCATATCGACCGTTTGCCGGATCCCAACAGCCCGAATCATCTGGCATCGATCGAATTCACTCCGTTGGAATTCGTGACAGAACGAGATCGGAGGCGTGCCAGCGCCATCTCAGAGCGCCACACCGACCGGCTGCCGTTCAGCGCACCAACAGACTGGCAGTCCATCGAGGCCGTGGTGGTTAGCAGCGTCAACCGGCAAGCCGTACATCTGGAGGTCATCGCCGACGATTTGCATCCGCGCCTCGAGGAGGCAGCCCAAACCGCGGAGTCGTTACGGTCCTACGACACTCCCTACCATAACGAACTGCACTGGTGGACTGCGCCATTCGAGACATCGGAGGGCATCCCGTATAGTGCCCTCGTCTCGGCAGCCGAGGGTGACCGAGTCGGTATCGGACGAGTTTTTCCGGTCAGCCGTCGGCCCGAACGACGCCTCGAAATTCCCGAAGACCACGCCAAGGTCCTGCTACTGTCCACCGACGGCCATAGTCGCGCCGACGCGTTGGCTTCCGGCGAAGCGCTTTCTGCGACGTTGTTGGAATGCACGATGGCCGGCCTGGCAACCTGCCCGGTCACGCACCTCACCGAGGTCGCCGTCACCCGCGAACTGATCAAGTCGCTCATGGACCATGACGCCGTACCGCAAGTCCTCATCCGCGTGGGCGTGGTGCCGGTCACCGAAAAAGCTCCACCGGCCACACCGCGGCGACCGCTCTCCGAAGTTTTGCGGCTGGAAAGTTGACGGGAACGGCGATGCGCGATTCGAACACACCACAACCCTCTGTCGTCGTCGGCATCGACGGCTCTCAAACCGCGATCCAAGCCGCGGAATGGGCCGTCGATGAAGCTGTCAGCCGAGAAGTCCCACTGCGCCTCGTCGAAGTAATCCCTGAACAGGTCGAGCCGGCCCCGTTCGCGTCCGTGGGCAATGTGCGAGGGAAGTTGAATATGCGGAGACCGCGCTGAGGATAGCCGCCGCTGCGGTGGCAGCCGACGGGAAACTCGTCAAAGTTGAGACTGCGATTCTGCGAGGCAATCCCGCAACAGCTCTGATCGCCGAATCCCGCAACGCCGCAATGGTCTGCGTCGGTTCGACGGGGATCGGACGTTTCGCAAAGGCACTACTGGGTTCCACAGTCGCAGAGCTCGCCGAAGCCGCCCATTGCCCGGTCGCCATCATCCGCACACAGGAGAGCCGGGCGAAGCCCGACATTGATTTGATCGTGGTCGCGGTAAACGATTCACCCGGCAACGACGACGTCGTCGAGCTGGCGATGGTAGAGGCCCAGCTGCGTCACGCACCGGTCCTTGCTCTCGGCGTGTGGCGAGACGACCTCGGTGAGATGCCCCATGACAAACTGGACCGGCGGATCCACGTCTGGGAGCAGCGCTATCCCAGCGTACAATTCCACGCCAGGGCTACCCGAACCGGGATCGCCGACTTCCTTGACGTGAGTAGTAGCCGGATACAACTCGCCGTAATCGGCAGCTCCGATACAGATCAGGTCCCGAGTCTCATTGGGCCACATAGCCACCCCATCCTCGGACACGCCGAGTGCTCAGTGTTGATTGTCCGATCCTAGTAGCTACAAGCGGAATACCCGGGCGGGCTGACAATGACCGGAAGCAGAGTCGTGGACGATGCATTTACCTCGACGCTTCGGGATGGCGCCAGGATGCAGGTGCGGCGGCTCGGACCGGCGGATATCGACGCGGTCATCGCGCTCCATGACACGCTCAGCGACCGCGAACGCTATCTGAGATTCTTCACGATGCACCCTGCCCATCTGAAAGCCCTTGGCCGACAAGCTCACTGACGGCAGCAGCGAGGACTACGCACTGGGCGCCTTCGAAGCCGGAACATTGATCGGCGTCGCGAGCTACGTGGTCTGCGGTAGACCGGCAACCGCGGAGGTCGCTGTCGTCGTGGCCCACAACGATCACCTGCGCGGAGTAGGAACCGTTTTGCTTCGGCGGCTCGCTCACATTGCCCACGCCAACAGAATCCGGCACTTGGTCGCAGACGTCTTGACCACGAATCACTTGATATTCAAGGTGCTGCACGACGCCAGCCTGCATCCGCAACACACGAACTATGACAGTGGTGTCGTGCACCTTGACATCGATTTAGCTGAACTCAAGCCTGAGCCTGACTGAAACATAGCGGCATCAGCTGAAGGCTGATCCATCCAGGTATTCAACAACATCTTCTAGTGGGCGGCGCGGAGTCGCCGGTAACGGGTCGGCGTTGACCGGAGCCCACCCGACGCGTAGCAACATCTGTGGGAACCCGCTCATCCCGAAAACCTCGATCTGCACGGCATCGCGCGTCTCGCTGATCTCCAGCGGTTCGGTGATTGGACAGCTCGCCAATCCTTGCGCGGTTGCGCTCAGCAGCACCAGGCTGGTGGCTTCGCCGGCGCGCAGCCGCGCCAGCGTGCTGTCGTCTTTGGTGCCTAGCGCCAACACGGCGGCGTTGTCGTGGACCGAGTCGGTGCCAGGTGGCTGCGCCAGTGCAGGACCGGCGAAGAGCCGCGGCGGTACCGGCGCGGCTGGGTCGGACTGCGGTGCATTGTGAGCCGGCACACCGGCCAGCGATGCGTATCGTCCACTCCAGGTGGTCAGCTCCGTCAAGTAATCGTGGTCGGTCGCGTGTCGCCAAACCGCTTGCGACACAATATGTTGTAATCGCGGCAACGCCTCGACTTGACGCAGCATCACCCCGGCGCGCGCGGCGCGAGCACCCATCAGGGCGATGTAGTTGGAAGGCACGCTCCACGAGCTGTAATGGCGCCGGTCGGTGCGCCGCCGAGGGATCGCCGCCGCCAGCGTGATGTCAACCTCACTAGCTGGACGACGGTAAACCTCCACGGCAGCAAGGTGTTCGGATTCATCGGGGTTGGGTAGCCGGTGAACCTTCGATTGCCACCCGAGCGCCGCGAGTGCCACCACGCAGTGGTGCAGGGCAATACCGCAGCTCAGAATGAGGTCACGGCCGTCAGGGTCGGTGCTAGGCAGATGTAACCCGCGCTCGGCATATAGGTGCAGACTGTCCAAGCCCACCCGCCACCGCCACGGCTGTGTGTTGTGCACCGACGGCGCACGGGTTGCCAGCGACAAGGCCGTGTAGACGGTCTCGTGATCCGGGAAGTGAGCGTTCATCGGAACACCGCTTTCTGTGGCTAACATAGTGAACCCAGCGTCGCCCCGGACAGGTGGCAGCCGCCAGAGCCGAAAGACTCCATTTCCGAGGACTTCCTGACGGCCGCAGGCACCTGACGTTGCACACTTGCGGGTCCTATGGCCACATCGCAAGTGACGAATGACCCTGACCCGCCGTGCCTACCGCCGATACCGTTGCTGGTGCGGCCTTGGAAAACCCACGGTCCGACAGGAGAAGCCATGTCGTCGCGCAACGCGCATTTCGGGATCCTCGTCGGTGTGGACGACTCGCCGGCTGCCAAGGTAGCGGTGGATTGGGCGGCGCGCGATGCCGAGCGACGTAATGTCTCGCTAACGCTCGTGCACGCGGTTTCGCCGAACTTAACCACGTGGTGGAACACGCCGCTGTCCCCGGGCTTGGCGCAATGGCAGAAAGAACACGGGCGCCGACTGCTTGATGACGCGGTCAAGGTCGCTGAAAACGCTTGCGAACACCCAGGTCTTTCCCAGATCCACACCGAGGTCTTGTCGTCGGCAGCCATTCCCACACTGGTTGACCTGTCCAAAGACGCCGAGCTGGTAGTCGCCGGATCCCGCGGCAGTGGGCGGTGGCCAGGCCGGATTCTCGGTTCGGTCAGTACCGCGCTGGTCCGGCACGCGCACTGCCCGGTCGCGATCATCCACGATGAGGATCCGTCGATGCCATATCCAGTTCAGGCGCCGGTGTTGGTTGGCATTGACGGCTCGTCGGCATCCGAGTTGGCGACAGCGATCGCATTCGAAGAGGCTTCGCGTCGAAACGTGGGATTAATCGCTCTGCACGCCTGGAGCGATGTTGACGTGTCGCAGTGGCCCGGCGTCGATTGGCCGGCGACGCAGTCGATAGGCGATCAGGTACTGGCCGAGCGCCTAGCGGGCCGGCAAGCACAGTACCCCGACGTGACCGTGCGCCGTGTCGTGGTCCGCGATCAGCCGGCACGTGAGCTCGTCGAACGCTCGGAGGAAGCCCAGCTGCTAGTGGTCGGCAGTCGTGGCCGCGGCGGATTCGCCGAAATGCTGGTGGGGTCGGTCAGCGAAACCGTTGCCCAGTCGGCCCGGATTCCGGTCATCGTGGCACGCGAGTCGCACGCGTAAGTCCATCGCGCAAGTCGGTTAGAGCAACGGGGCCGACCACCGCAGCAACGTGCCTCCAATCGGGGGGGTGTCAAGGGTGAATGTGCCGCCCACCTGCTGTGCGCGATAATGAATGTTTGCCAGGCCGCTGCGTTTGGTGCGCCCGGACATGCCGCGGCCATTGTCCACCACTTCGATGGACAACTCGTCTTCGACCTTGACGGTGACTGCAAGCGTGGTCGCGTGGGCGTGCCGCACGGCGTTACTGACCGCTTCGCGCACAACGGCTTCGGCGTGATCGGCCAGGGTGGCATCAACCACCGAGAGTGGTCCGATGAACTTCGTCGTGATGTGTAACGTCCCGTCTGAGAATTGGGCGATCGCCTCGTCGAGCCGCTGGCGCAGCCGGGTCATTCCCGAGGCTGGCCCATGGAGATCGAATATCGTCGTCCGGATTTCTTCGATGACCGCTTGCAGGTCGTCGACATACTCCGAGAGCCGTTGTTGTACTTCGGGCGATCGCGCCCGCGGGATGGTCCCCTGCAGGGCAAGCCCGACGGCGAACAGGCGTTGGATGACGTGGTCGTGCAGGTCCCGAGCGATACGGTCGCGGTCGGCCAGCACATCGAGTTCGCGCGCCAAGCGCTGTGAGCTCGCCAGCTGCCAGGCGAGCGCTGCCTGGTCGGCGAAGGCAGCCATCATCTCTTCTTGATCTTGGCTGAACGGCGTTGATTGGTCATGCCGCAGTGCGACTAGCACACCGGCGACCTTGTCGGCGGCGCGAAGGGGCAGCAGCAGCGCGGAACCGGAACGGATCTCCACGTCGCCGATGTTCAGGTTGAGATTGTCGAATCGCCGCGGAGTTCGGTCCAAAAACACGTCTCCGACCGGCGTTCCGCGGACCGGTATCGTTGGTGCCGCACCTAGCCGGGGTAGTTTTCCCGCGATTTCGGCGACCAGCAGTTCATCCACATCGGAGGGCGGTCTGCCATCAAGGGCCGGAACCGCGACCAAAGTCGCTTGTGCCTCAGTCAATTTCAGGGCTTTATCGGCGATGAGCCGAAATACTTTCGCCGGGTCGGCACCGGACAGCAGCTCCGTCGCGATGTCGCGGGTCGCCTCAATCCAGGATTGACGAGCCCTGGATTGTTCATACAGGCGGGCATTCTCAATGGCGATCCCTGCAGCGGCGGCCAACGCTTTAACAAGGACCTCGTCGTCTTCGCTGAACAGTTGCCCGTTGGCTTTTTCCGTCAAATACAGGTTGCCGAATACCTCGTCACGGATCCGGACGGGCACACCGAGGAACGCCCGCATTGGCGGGTGGTTCGGGGGAAATCCCACCGACGCCGGGTGTTGAGCGATGTCGTCTAACCGGATCGGCTTCGGGTCGTCGATCAATACTCCGAGCACACCGCGGCCCTCGGGCAAGTGCCCAATCTGCTCGCGCTCTTTTTCATCGATTCCCTCATAGATGAACGCCACCAGGTCGTGTCCACTCCCCCGCACGCCCAACGCCCCGTAACCAGCGTCCACCAGCTCGATGGCGGTGTGCACGATCGTGCGCAACGTGGTGTCCAAGTCGAGGTCCGAGGTGACCACCAGCATCGCCTCGACCAAGCCGTCAAGTCGCTCGCGCCCCTCGACGATCTGCGTGATCCGTTCTTGGACCTCGGCCAGCAGCTCGCGTAGCCGCAACTGCGACAACGTATCGCGTAAGGGGTGCGGGCCGCCTACCGGGTCAACTGCCTCGGTCACACGACCATCGTGGCACAGTTATCTGTCCGGCCGGTTGATGGTGTCCAGCTTGGACGCGAAGACCGCCGCTTGGGTCCGCCGCTCCATTCCGAGCTTGGCCAGCAATCGCGAGACATAGTTTTTGACGGTCTTCTCGGCAAGGAACATGCGGGCGGCGATCTGCTTGTTGGTCAGCCCTTCACTGAGTAGCCCGAGCAGTGTCCGCTCCTGGTCGGTGAGCCCAAGCAGCGGATCGGTGCGTTCGGCAGCGCCGCGAAGCTTGGCCATCAGTGCCGCAGCTGCCCGGTTGTCCAGTAGCGATTTACCGGCACCGACGTCTTTGATGGCCTGCGCCAGCTCCATGCCCTTGATGTCTTTGACGACATATCCGCTGGCGCCGGCCAGCACCGCGTCGAGCATCGCCTCATCGGAAGTGAACGAGGTCAACATCAGACAGCGCAGGTCGGGCAAATCCGACAGCAAATCGCGGCAGAGCTCGACTCCGTTGCCGTCGGGCAGGCGGACGTCGAGCACGGCGACATCGGGCCGCGCCGCCGGTATCCGCGCCATCGCTTGGGCGACCGAGCCGGCTTCGCCGACGACGTCCAGCTCGGGATCCGATCCGAGCAACTCAATGATTCCGCGCCGGACCACCTCGTGGTCGTCGACCAAAAAGACCCTTACGACCATGGCGAGCCCTCCCCGCTGTTGCCAGCTAGCGTCGGGGACCGACGCATCGGCATCCATCATGCTCATAGTGGCCCCTTCTCACAGGTGTTGGTGATCAACTACGAGCACCGCGTGGTCGGAGTCACGCAGCGCGGCGTTGCCTGCCGGGCCGACAAGTTCGCCTAGATGTTGGGCATCGCGGGCTCCCACGACGAGCAACTGCACGTCTCCAGCGCTTTTCGACAGATAATCGAGGATGCTGCCATGCACCGCAATCGGCTCGATCCGAAGGTCTGGATAGCGCCGCCGCCACGGGGACAGCCGGCGGGTCAGCTGCGCGTGTATCCGGTTATCGCCCTCGGTGACTGCCTGCTGGTCGCAGGATGGGGCTGGCCAGCAGGTGATCACCCGTAGCGGCGCGTCACGCAGGCGCGCCTCGTCCACCGCCGCCCCCAACACGACGCCGTTGTTGGTGGACTTGTCGGCTTCGACGACGACCCACCTGGGATGCGGTCGGGTTGGACGGCCAAATCGGTGAATGACAGCAACCGGGCACTGCGCCGAGGTGGCTACTGCGGCGGCCGTGGACCCGACTCGGTCCGGCTGGAAGTGATCGGATCCGACAGCGCCGACACAAACCATCGCCGCTGAGCGGGAAGCGCGGACCAGCGTGCCGACTGGCGGCCCTTCGGTGATGTCGACTTCTATTTTCACTGGCTTGTCGGTGGCCTCAACAGCAGCGATGACACGACGAACGGCGCGCTCGGCGGCGGCGAATGTGCGAGCGGTGTCCAGACTCTCGCTGTCGTCGGCGTCGAGCGCATGAATTAGGCGTAGTGGGATGTCCCGGCTGGCTGCCTCGTCCACAGCCCAGAGGGCAGCACGCAGGGCCGCTGCCGAACCGTCGACGCCAATCACAACCGCTGGCTGTGTATGCGAACCGTTCATCGTCAACTCCGGGATTTGACCGTGCCGGCGTGGCGGTGAGCCGACAGCCGTGTGTCAAGAGTATCGATAACTCGCGGTGTCTTCAGGGGCCGTTGGTCCTTGGTTTGCCGGCCGTTGGTCACAACGTGGTCGTGCCCCGCGTCGATTGTCAAGTTATCCATTTACCCACTCCTGGAGGAGGACTCTGGCGTGGTCTTGAACTCCAAGCCGCGTGATCACCCGCGCGGTGCCAGTGCGGCGACCAACGGCGTGTCGACTCCCAACGGCCCGAGGTTGGCAGCGCCACCGGGTGAGCCGAGGGGTCCATCGCGGCCCGGCAAGGTCTCGCTGAAGAAGGCGGCGTTGTCGGTGAGGTGCTGGTGCTGGTCTGTCGGCAGATCGATTTCGTAATGGATCGCATCCATCCGGCAGATCGACTTGCAGGCACCGCAATCCACGCATTCGTCGGGATTGATGTACATGGACCGAGCTCCCTCGTAGATGCAATCCACCGGGCACTCCCGCACACACGACTTGTCCATGACATCCACACATGCTCTGCCGATCACATATGTCATGCACGGAAGCGTATCTATTTCCCGATGCTGAAGGCTGGGGCCGAAGGCCCATTTCCTCAAGGACCAACGGCCCTGTCGATTCATCGGGAAACCTCTAGCGTCGACACCAAGGTAGGCGGTGGTTGGTATGACGCAGGCAATGCTGGAGCCCCAAGCGATCCGCGACGCGGTGATGCTGGCCTGCCGCGCGCCCTCATTACACAACAGTCAGCCCTGGCATTGGGTCGCCGAACGCGGGCAGCTTCACCTGTTCGCGGATCCTAAAGCGGTGGTGCGAACCATCGATCGCTCAGGTAGGGAGATGATCCTCAGCTGCGGCGCGATGCTCGATCACCTGCGGGTGGCAATGGCAGTCGCCGGCTGGGATACCGCCGTCAATCGATTCCCGGACTCCCTTAGTGCCGATCATTTGGCGACGCTGGAATTCAGTCCGCTGGGGTCGGACGGTGATGCAGACCGGCAGCGGGCCGGGGCCATCCTGCGCCGCCGCACCGACCGGTTACCGTTCGCCGCACCCCGCCACTGGGATTCGCTGGAACGGCAGCTGCGTAGCCAGATTGACCAAGATACTG
>Ga0302325_10030802_pt1 | contig 11056 bp, 10 predicted proteins | sample Palsa_T0_2_FD_201948 | JGI IMG/M metagenome (GOLD analysis project Ga0302325, IMG submission 201948) | Peat permafrost microbial communities from Stordalen Mire near Abisko, Sweden - Palsa_T0_2 | ecosystem: Environmental > Terrestrial > Soil > Palsa > Peat permafrost | place: Sweden: Abisko...
ATCAGCTGCCGCATGCGCTCTTCAGGGATCCCCGCGACCGCGAGGACCGGCTCCACTTCGAGCTCGTGCAGGAGACCCGGTGCCACGTATGCCGCGCGCGGCAGCGTTTCGAAGAAGCGCTCTTCGTATGCCTGGTCGCGCCACGGTCCGCGCTTGCCGAACACGGTCGCGTGGTAATCCCACGCGCACAAGCGGCGATCGTTCCAGACGAAGTGGTCGCGCACGCACATGCGACGGCAGACGGCGCACTGCGTCAGCGCTTCGAGGGGCCGGTCGAGTCCGTCGAGGACGTCCTCGGGAACGTCTTCGGGGTTCACCAGCAGCGATTCCGAAAGGCTTTCCGGCACCTCGGCATGCCATCCGACGCGGAGCAGCATCTCGAGATCGCGCAGCGGCGTGACGAACGAGCGCTCGTCTTCGGCCGGAAACGTCTGATCGACCCAGCCGCCGATGTTGTCGGCCGCAATGCTCACGCGCTGCCAACCCTCACCGATGGAAACGCCGGCGGGCGTCCACGCGAGCGGCACGAGCCACGCGGTCACTTGGCCTTTTTCCGGTCGCAGCGACGACACGAACGCGAGCGTACTCGCGTTACCGCCGAGGACGTAGACGCGGCCTTCGCGAGCGCCCGGCGATTTCGATTGTGATTGTTCCATCGCCCCAATGCTTACGGTTCCGCCTGCTCGCTGCCTCCGCATCCCGCCATTGTCATCCTGAGCGGAGCGCCGAAGGCGCGCAGTCGAAGGACGGGTTTTGCTAAGACAGGGTTAGCTAAACAAGAAGCCTGCGACGATGTCGTAGAGCGGATCGAAGAAGATGTCGGAGTGGCTTCCGCTCAGGCCGCCGCCGGTGTACGCTCCCGATGCCTTGCGCGCCGCGTGCACCGTGGAGAGATCCGCGATCACCATCGGTTTCACGTACTGCGTCATGTCCGATGCGGTATTCGTGGCGCTGACGACGAACGAATCGGCCCCGCCGAAATCCGAAATCGTCTGTTGCGTCGGGCCGGCCGAGCCGAGCGCCGACGGTGGCGCATGAAAGAGATTCGCGAGCTTTCCGGCCGCCGGATACCAGGTTCCGAGCGCTTCGTCTTGCGACGATTTGGTGAGCAGCACGCGCAGGTTCTCGAGCGCGAGCATATTGCCGTAAATGTCGCCCTTTTCGAGGTTGTCGTTGTCGGTCGCGCCTTGCAGCAACACGGCCCGGAACGACGTGCCGTCGGGAACGGAAATCGTGGCGTCGGCGATATCGAGTTGGACGTCGTTGAGCGCCGCGCAAACCGCCTTGCACCCAAAGCTGTGGCCGATCAAGAAAATGCGTAGCGGGGTGGCCCCGTCGCCGGAAGTGAGAATCAGTCGCACCATCGCATAGATCGCGTTCTTGCCGACCGCTTCCGCGCGATGCTCCATCGTGTAGAACGTGAACAACTGGAAGGCGTTGAGCGGGCTGTTGGGATCCTCGGTCACTTCCGACGGCCAATGAATTCCGATTCCGAGCGAGTTGCGCGCCCACGTTTTCGTGGGCGGGTTCGTCGCAAGCAACAGGTTCCGGCGCGCGAGGTCGACCGAGAAGCGGTTATACGTTCCCATCGCCTGGTCGCCGTCGGTCGACCAGCCGTGCGAATAGACGTAGATGTCTTCGAATCCGAAGGGCGCCCCGAGGGCCGTCGCGACCGAGCTCGTCATTGTCGGATCGAAGACGACCCCATTTTCGTTGGTTGGAACGATCAAATAATGCGACATCGTTACCTCTCCATCTGCAAATGATTGTCATACGCGCGCGCCGCGGGAACCTGCGTCGCAAGCGCTAACCGTCGCTCGAGGAGGATCAGCTATGCCCGCTACCGTGAGCCTCGGTTCCACCGGTGACGACGTCAAACGCGTGCAGCGTGGACTCGCGCGGCAACTCCTGTGGAACCCATTCGGCCCCATCACCGGCGTCTTCGATGCGAGCTTAGAAACGGCGGTAAAGAACTTCCAACAAAGTCAGGGCCTCACCGTCGACGGCATCGTCGGACCCGCCACGTGGGCGAAGCTTCCGGCGTACACGGAAGGCTCTCCCGTGTTGAAAAACGGCTCGACCGGCCCCGGCGTCGGATGGCTGCAGCAAGTGCTCGGCGGAAGCGCCGTCGCGGTGCAGTTCACGCCCTACACAGGGCCCATCGACGGCATCTTCGGCCCGAATACCGAAGCCGCGGTCAAATCGCTTCAAGCCTGGGCGGGCTTGTCCGTCGACGGCATCGTCGGCGACGACACGTGGTTCGCCTGGCTAACGCCCGGCACCGCACAACAGCTTCGCCTCGAAGAAGCCTGCGGCTTCCTCAAAGGCTTGCTCTAGCTTGTCACCTTGACAGAGGCGCTCTCGCGATACGCCTGCAGAGACCGCGGCGGACCGGACGTCGACTCGAGGGCGCTTGCGAGCGCGCGGGCCGTATCGAGGCTCGTTAGACATGCGACGCTCGATTCGACCGCGGCACGGCGAATGCGGTAGCCGTCGTTTTGTTCGCGCGGGCCGGCCGCGTTGATGATGAGATCGACGGCGCGGGCTGTGATCGCGTCGAGGATGTTCGGCGAGCCGTCGGCGATCTTGTTGATGCGTTCCGAGGCTACGCCGTTCTCCGCGAGCAGCGCGTGCGTGCCTTGGGTTGCGATCAAGGTGAAGCCGAGGTCGGCGTAGCGGCGCAGGATCGCGATCGACTCGGTCTTTTCGTCGTCGGAAATCGAGACGAGGATGCGTGCGCTGCGGCCTTCGCGCGGATCCGGGACGCGCACGCCCGCAGCCACGAATCCCTTGCGCAGGGCTCCACCGAAGGTCTCGTCGATGCCGAGCACTTCTCCCGTCGATTTCATCTCAGGGCCGAGAATCGTTTCCACGCCGCGCATCTTCGCGAACGAAAAGACGGGCACTTTGACGACGACGAACGGGGCGTCCGGCAGCAAGCCCGTTCCGTACGGAAGGTCTGCGAGCTTTTCGCCGAGCGCGACGCGCGTGGCCGCGGCGACGAGGTTGATCCCGGTGGCTTTGGAGATGATCGGCACGGTGCGGCTCGCGCGCGGGTTGGCTTCGATGATGTACAGCTCGCCGGCATGGATGACGAACTGGATGTTGATCAGCCCGCGCGTTTGCAGCTCGTGCGCGATCGCGCGCGTGACGGCGATGATGTGCTCTTGCATAGCGGCGCCGATCGTCTGCGGCGGATACACCGAGATCGAATCGCCCGAATGAATGCCCGCGCGCTCGATGTGCTCGAAGATGCCGGGAACCAGGATGTCCGTGCCGTCGTAGACAGCGTCGACCTCGACCTCGAGCCCGCGCAAGTACTTGTCGACGAGCAACGGCGCACCCGGCGTAATCGGCGGGGCAGTCTCTACGTAGCTTGCGAGCTGGCCTTCGTTGTAGACGATCTCCATGCCGCGGCCGCCTAAGACGTACGACGGTCGCACGAGAACCGGAAAGCCGAGTTCGCGCGCGATCGTGCGCGCTTGACGGAACGAATTCGCGGCCCGGCCTTCGGGCCGCGCCACGCCGAGGCGTTGCAGCGCGGCCTCGAACTTTTCGCGATCCTCGGCCATGTCGAGGCTCTTGCGGTCGCTGCCGATGATGCGCACGCCGCGCTCGGCAAGCTCGCCCGCGAGATTGATGGCGGTTTGGCCGCCGAACGCGAGCATGACGCCGCCGGCGCCCGTTGCATCGTAGGCTGCCTGCACTTCGTCGGCGCCCGGGGGTTCGAACACGAGGACGTCCGAGATGTCGAAGTCGGTCGACACCGTCTCGGGATTGTTGTTGACGACCACGGCGGGACGGCCCGCTTCGCGCAACGCCCAGGCAGCGTGCACGCAGCTGTAGTCGAACTCGATGCCTTGCCCGATGCGAATCGGGCCGCTCCCGACGACGACGATCGGTTCGCCGCCCGGCCGCCGCATCTCGTCCTGTTCGAAGCGCGAGAGATAATAGTATGGCGAGCGCGCCGGAAACTCGGCTGCAGCCGTGTCGACCATGCGGAAGGCGGCCGCCTGCGTCGACTCGGGATCTGAAGACTTCGAGCCCGTCAAGCGCGTGATGCCGGCGTGAGAATACCCGAGTTCGCGCGCCCGCCGCACGTCGGCCGGGTCCTGGTGTGCGCGCAAGCGCTCTTCGAGTCCGACCAGCTCCGAGAACTCCCACAGCCAGAATGGATCGATCGACGACAGTTTCGCGATGCTTTCGGGGGTGCGGCCGCGACGCAGCGATTCCGCCACCGCGAAGAGCCGCTCGTGCGTCGGGGTCGCTTCGACCATCTCGAGTTCGTCGTCGCTCCAGGTTTCGAGCGTGGTTCCGGTCAGCGTCTCGCGGCCCAGATCGAGTCCGCGCACCGCCTTTATCAGGGCCGCTCCAAACGTGCGGCCGATACCCATCGCTTCGCCCGTCGACTTCATCTGCGTGCCGAGGCGCGTGTCGGCGCGCGGAAATTTATCGAACGGCCAGCGCGGGATCTTCACGACGACGTAGTCGAGCGTCGGCTCGTAGGCTGCTTTGGTGACGCCCGTAACCGGGTTCTCGATCTGGTCGAGCGTCATTCCGAGCGCGATCTTCGTGGAGATCTTCGCGATCGGGTAGCCCGTCGCTTTAGAGGCCAACGCCGAAGAGCGCGAGACGCGTGGATTTACCTCGATGATGTTGTACTGACTGCGGTCGGGGTGCAGCGCAAACTGAATGTTACAGCCGCCCTGAACCTTGAGCGCGCGAATCACGTTGAGGCTCGCGGTGCGCAGCATCTGGTACTCGAGGTCCGAGAGCGTTTGCGACGGCGCCACGACGATCGAGTCGCCCGTGTGCACGCCGACCGGGTCGATGTTCTCCATGTTGCAAACGATGATGCAATTATTCGCGTGGTCGCGCAGAACTTCGTATTCGATTTCCTTCCATCCGAGCAAGCTCGTCTCGACGAGGGCTTGGTGGATGGGCGAGGCTTCGAGCCCGATCGCGAGCGTCTCGCGTAACTCGGTCTCGTCGCGCACGACGCCGCCGCCGGTTCCGCCGAGGGTGTAGGCGGGGCGAATGACGAGCGGGTAGCCCATCTCGGCACCGTACGCGACGCCCGCTTCGATGCCGGTGACGATCGTGCTCGCCGGAACGGGCTCGCCGATCGCGAGCATCGCCTCTTTGAAACGCGCGCGATCTTCGGCGAGCACGATCGTCTCGAGCGGCGTGCCGAGCAACTCGATGTTGTAGCGCGCGATGATGCCTTTTTCCGCGAGTTCGACGGCGAGGTTGAGGCCAGTCTGACCGCCGAGCGTCGGCAAGAGCGCGTCCGGCCGTTCGCGCTCGATGATCGCTTCGATCGAATCGACCGTCAGCGGCTCGAGATACACCGCATCCGCAACCTCCGGATCGGTCATAATCGTCGCCGGATTCGAGTTGACGAGGACGACGCGCAGGCCTTCTTCGCGCAATGCACGGCATGCTTGAACGCCGGCGTAATCAAACTCGGCGGCTTGTCCGATGACGATCGGACCCGAGCCAATCACGAGGACGCTGCGAGGCACGAAACGCTTAGTTTGAGGTCCAGGGGCCGAAGGCCCCCCGAGCCTCGTGCGACTTCAGTCGGGACTTCGGTCCGTCTCGGGCGCCGCCGCGCGGGTGACGAGCAGCGTTTCGATGCGCTCGAGGCGATCGATCACTTCGCTGCGCTCGCGTCGCTGGAGACGGACGGCCATGGCGCTTGAGAAAAACGAGATACACGTCAAACCGCCCACGATGAGCACGCCTGCAACCGCGCGGCCTTCGTCCGAGATCGGTTTCGTCGACGTGACGCCGACGGTCAGCACGATCGACACCGCGAGCCAGAACGCGTCCGCGAAGGTATGGATCTGCGGATTGATGCCCTTCTCGAACTCGAAAAGCGCGAGCGAGCCGAAGAAAATCAGCGCGACGAGCCCGAGGATCCCGTAGGCGAACAGCGGCTCGCTCACGGCGCTGTCGAACTTGCGGACGGCGCGGACGAGGCGCGCAATCGCGAACGACAAAGCGCCGAGCCGCGCGAGCCGCAGCAGCCGCAACAAGCGAAACACTTGAAAGCTGCGCAACAGCCGCAACGTCGAGATCAAAGAGAGCAACTCCAGGATGTGCGTCCGCACGAAGCGCACGCGGTCTTCTGCTGCGTACAGCCGGCCACCGTACTCGATCAGGAAGATTGCCGTAATCGCGACCTCGAGACCGATCGTCAGGGCCGTGGCGCGAAAGCCGAACAGCCCGTCGTTGACTTCGCCGATCACGACGTACACACACGCGAGCAGCGCCATCGTCACGTCGAGGGCGATCTCGTAACGCTCGAGTTTGGCGCGCAGCCTCAAACGCACGGCTTAGGATCCTGCAACCCCGCTCGTATGCCTGGTCTTCCACAGGTACAGCCAAAACGCGAGGCCCGCGTGCTCGCCGTAGGGTTTGAAATGGCGCGCGATCGTTCGGTCGGCGATCTTCTTCTTTCCTTTCAACAGCGCATAGCGCGGGCGCGTCCACGAGTCGAGAATGAGCCGCGAGTTGCGCCCGAAGAGCATCATCGTGTGCGCCGCGGCGTACGGACCAACGCCCGGAAGTTCGAGGAGCCGGTCCTCGAGTTCTTCGTCCGAAAGTTCGGCGCGCGAAGCGGAGCGCCAAGCCTCGAGATCGATTTCGCCGCCGGCCACTGCCTTCGCAAGCGTACGAAGATAGGCGCCGCGATAGCCCGCCCGCGCGACGTCGCGATAGAACGCCTCGGGCGCTTCCGCCATCGCCTCGGGGGTAGGGAACGCGCGGCCGCGCCAACCGGCGGCGGGCGCGCCCGGGGCCCGGGAGCCGAGGTGTTCGACGAGCGCAACGATCATACGCTCGGTCGCAGACCACGCGCAATTGGTCGTGCAGATCGTGCGTACGACGTCGTCAAAGGCCGTCGGGCTGCGCAGCAACCGGCCGATCCCGCCGTCGGCGACGAACGAGAATTCCGGATCGTGCGCGAGCGCCTCGTACAGCGGCGCGAGATCGTCGTCGAGCGCGAACATCGTGCGCACGGCGGCGGTAATTTCTGCGCGAGCGCTTGCGCTCGGCGCCCGTCCGGCAACGGAAATCGCGAGCGTCCGCGCGGGCTTCTCTTCCAGCTCGAGCGTGCGGGCCGTCCCGTCGCTTAGGCGTAGCGTGGTGCGCAGCGTGCGTTCGCCCTCGCCCAATTCATTTGGTGCGAGCCACGCCAGACCGTGCGAGGCGAGCGTACCGCGCATCGACACGGGTTCCCCGCCCGCCCCTACAAGCGGAATCGAGAACGTCGTGTGAACGCCGGAAGCCATGCACTGCTGTTTTGCCGCAGCTGCGGCCGGCACCGCTCGCAGCTACGGCGACAAGCGCACGGTCCGCCAGCCGCCGCCCTCGCGCACGTACGCGATGCGATCGTGCGAGCGATCGGGCCGGCCTTGCCAAAATTCGAACGCGGCTGGAACGACGCGGTAGCCGCCCCAGAACGGCGGGCGCGGTACGTCGGCATCTTCGAAGCGCCGCGCTTCAGCGGCGACCCGCGCATCGACGAACGCACGATCCGGAACGACGCTGCTCTGGGCCGAAGCCCACGCGTTCAACCGGTGCCCGCGCGGACGCAGTGCGAAGTACGCGTCAGATTCAGCCGCATCGAGCCGCTCGATGCCGCCCTCGATTCGAATTTGCCGCTCGAGCCGATCCCAAAAGAACAAGAGCGCCGCGAACGGATTCGCGTTCAACTCGCGGCCTTTGCGGCTCTCGTAGTTCGTGAAGAACGCAAAGCCGCGCGCATCGACGCCGCGCAAGAGCACCGTCCGCAGCGACGGCACGCCCTCGGCCGTCGCCGTTGCGAGCGCCATCGCACCCGGCTCGACGATCTCGGCGTGTGCGCGCGCCTGTTCGTACCACGCCGTGAACTGGTCGAACGGGTCGAGGGAGACCGACCGTTCGTCAAGCTCACCCTTCTCGTAACTTACGCGCTGTTCGAACATCCTTTGCCCCCACGAGCCGCGCTTAGTTCGCGCGCGCACAGTTCTTCTTGATCGGCACGTTCTGCAGCGTCGCGATGGCGCCGCTCTGCGCATTGACAAACAGGTCGACCGTGGTCTGCGGCTCGGCCGAACGCTGCAGCTGCACGTGCCAGGTGGCCTGGTCGAGCGCCGTGCTGTCGTCGCCGGGCAGGAGCTCGAGCTTCAGCACGGCGCCCGCAGCGGCGTGCGGAACGCAATGCTTCGCGATGTCGAGCGCCTGCACGGCGGATGGGACGCCCGCGCTGCCCGCGATCGGTTTCGACAAGAGTTGCCGCGCTAGGACGACCGCGAGCAGCACCATCGCGATCGCGAACGCGATTTGCTGGGTCCTCGCGGGCCAATTGAAATAGCGCGAGTAGAAAATGAGGACCTTATTCTGCACGTGCAACGGGATCGTCGCCTGCGCCGCGAGCCCTGCGATGATGCTGACGGCCGCCGCGACCCACGAGCCGATCAGACCGATGCGCGCCCAGAAATCGTAGGCCGGGGCCGTTGCCACGAGACCGATGCTGAACACGAGCGCTCCGGTCGCAATCGTGTTGAGCGCATTGATGAAGGTTGCGGCGAGATCGGTGGCTTTGAGGTCGTTCTCGGTCGGGGCGATCGCTTGGTCAGGCGGCACGAGCGGACCGCACCACCCTCGCCGGTTCATCTAACACCAGCCGACGAACCAGCACTTTTGTGCGATGCCGGCGAGCACGGCGGTGGGATCGAGGCTCGCGCGTTCTCCCGTGGCACGCCCGGCGAATCCGTGTCGTACGGCCAGCGCTTCTTCGAACTGTGCGAATGCGGCGTTCTCGAGGTCGACGCTCGTCAAACCATCGCGCTTCACCGCGGCGAGGACGTCGCTCTCGCGTTCGTGCGCGCGGTCCGCGAGCAGCCGGCGCGCCGCGTCCGGGACGACGATGCCGGGGTGTTCCCGTTCGAATCGATCGGCCGCGCGCCGGACGATTTCATCGAAATCGAAGAACGCCGTATCTGCATCCGGTTCGTCCGGGTCGCCGCCCGCCGGATCGGCCGGAAGCCGAAGCAACTTGATGTCCTCTGCGTTCGCCCAGGGCGTATCCGTCGTCCCCATCGCGGCGGGCTTCGCCGCCGCGCGCGGCAGCCACTTCAGGGCAGCCGGCCCGTCGCCAACCCCACGAGAAACGTTACGATCAGCAGCCCTCCGCCGGCCAGCGCGAACGGAAAGCTTCCATCGACCGGCTTTCGTTCCCACACCGTGCCGAGCGCAATCGTGCGAAACTCATCCCGCAGCGTCTGCGCGTCGCGAGCTTCGGCATAGCGTCCGTGACCCAAATGGGCGATCGTTTGCAGCGTATCCGCGTCGAGATCGGCAAGTTCGTCGGTTCCGGGAATGATTTGCCCGCTGTCGTTCGAGCCGACGCCGACCGTTTCGATGTGGATGCCGCGCCCAGCGACGTCCTGCGCCGCCTGCACAGGATCGCGCCCTAAGTTGTTGACGCCGTCGGTAAGCAACACGATGATCCGATGGCCCGTCTTCGGCAGCTGTGCGGCGGCGAGGCCGAGCGCGTCGCCGATCGCGGTGCCCCCTTCGGGGGGTGGAACGCGGTCGAGCGATTCGCGCACCGTGTCGAGATCTGCCGTCGGAATTTGGACGACGTTCGCCTCGCTCGCAAACGAAACGATGCCGACCCGCGTACCGTCGGGGACCGAGTCGATGAACGTGCGCGCGGCTCCGAGCGCCGCATCGGCGCGCGTCGGATCGACGTCGCGCGCGCGCATCGAACCCGAAGTATCGATGCACAGCACGACCGTGCCGTCCTTCGAAGGCACCCGAGCGAAAAAGTGCGGACCGGCGAGCGCAACCAAGAGCGCTGCCGCGCCGATGGCGTACGCGGCGAAAAGGGCCGCGCCCGGCCAGCGCGACGGCCGCAGCGCTTCGAGCGCAAACGCGAGGTTCGAATAGACGAGCGCCTGGGCCGAGCGCCGCCGTTCGGCGCGACGATACAGCCAAATCAGCGCCGCAACTCCGAGCAGCGCGACGACGAGCAAAGCCGGCCGGGCGAAGGTCACAGGGCGAACGTTCGCGCGAGCGATTGCTGCGGCCCGGTCGCCTCGTCGAGCGTACCGACGCGCGCGCCCGTCCGCCGCAACGCTTCGATGACGTCGCGCTCGCGCGCGGCGACCGCGCGTGCGAATCGCGCGCGCGCGCGGCGACCGATGTGGAGCCGTGCGATCGTTCCCGTTTCCGCATCGCGCAGCCGGACGAATCCGTCGAGGGGCAAGCCCGCATGCCACGGGTCGCGCGCGAACAATGCCGTCAGATCGAAGCGCGCCACGCAGGCGCGCAGCAGCGGAGCGAGGCCGTCGAGTTCGTAGAAGTCGCTGACGACGAGCAGCCGCGCGCCGCGCGGCAGGGTCGCAAGGGCGAGCCGGAGCGCACCGTCGAGCGCCGTTCCGGGCGGCTCGCGCCGGGCCGCGCACGCGAGGGCCCCCGCTCGGCCGCGCACGTCGCGAAGCACGAGTGGGACGGCGCCGAAACGCGCGCAGCGGTCGTCGTCGATCGCGACGCCGTACCAGAGCGACGCTGCATCGCATGCCAAGTCGTAGTTGCTGCGCCCGCGGCCCACGTGCATCGAGGGCGACGCATCGAGCGCGACACCGAGCAGCAAGGCGTGGTCTTCGAGGATGACGCGCGTCTGCAAATTGCCGGCACGTGCCGTGGCGGCCCAATCGATCCGCCGCGGATCGTCGCCTTCGACGTACTCGCGCAACTCCGAAAACTCGTAGCCGTCGCTGCGCCGCAGTGCGACCGCGCCGACCCCGCGCCGGCCTTCGCGACGCCCCGCCAACAGCGCGGCGCGCAAGCGCGGACCGAACGCGCTCACGGCTGCGCGCCGGCCGCGATTGCCGGAGGCGGCGGCGTCAAGACTCCGGGCTCGACGGCGGGCGCAAACCGGACGACGAGAATCGCAAGGTCGTCGGCGATTCTGCTCGAGCGTTTGCGCAAGCGGCGCACGATCGCATCGGCGATCGCTTGCGAGCCGCCGCGCAGTTCCGACAGCCACACGACGACGCCC
>Ga0302325_10030803_pt1 | contig 11056 bp, 9 predicted proteins | sample Palsa_T0_2_FD_201948 | JGI IMG/M metagenome (GOLD analysis project Ga0302325, IMG submission 201948) | Peat permafrost microbial communities from Stordalen Mire near Abisko, Sweden - Palsa_T0_2 | ecosystem: Environmental > Terrestrial > Soil > Palsa > Peat permafrost | place: Sweden: Abisko...
CTGGTGGGAATGCAAAGTCGCAACGGCGGATTCGCGGCATTCGATGCGGACAATACCTGCTACTACTTGAACAAGATTCCATTCGCCGATCACGGCGCGCTGCTCGATCCTCCGACCAGCGATGTCACGGCCCGGGTAGTGACGGTGCTGGCTCGCATCGGACGGCCGCAGGATAAACGCGCGCTTGATCGGGCGATTGCTTATTTGCGCAAGCAGCAGGAAGACGACGGCTCCTGGTTCGGCCGATGGGGTACGAACTACGTTTACGGCACCTGGTCTGTGCTCACGGCATTGGCGCAAGCGCATATCGGACCCGGCGATCCTGCGGTACGGCGGGCAGCGGCGTGGCTCAAGCAAAGGCAGAACGCGGACGGCGGCTGGGGCGAAAGCAATGACAGCTATGCCAACCCGGCGCAGACCCGCTTTGCCAGCACCGCCTATCAGACTGCCTGGGCGATTCTGGGATTGCTGTCGGCTGGAGAGGCTGCCTCCGAGGCCGTGCGCAACGGCGCTGAGTTCTTGATCCGCAGCCGCCGGCCCGACGGACTGTGGAGCGACTTGACCTACACGGCGCCCGGTTTCCCGCGAGTATTTTATCTGCGATACCACGGCTACTCGGCCTACTTTCCGCTGTGGGCGCTTGCCGCGTACCGAACACTGACGCGCCGCGGTCTCCCGCATTGAATCGTATCGGCGTGATCGCTGCGCTTGCCTCCGAAGCGCGGGCGCTGCGCCGTCGCGACGGATTATTATTGTCGGTGAGCGGCATCGGCTGCGGGGCGGCGGGCGCCGCCGCACGCGCGCTGGTCGAGGCGCGCGTCACGGCGCTCATGACATTCGGTTTGGCCGGCGGGCTTGATCCGAAGCTCTTGGCCGGAAGCGTCGTTCTGCCGAGCCGATTGATATCGCGCGATGGCGCGCAGTTCGCCACCTGCGAGGCATGGCGTGGGCGCGTGGCGGCCGCGCTGCGCTCGTCGCACGCCGTTACCGAGGGGACTTTGTTGACCAGCGCTTTTGCTCTCCGGAGCCTCGATGACAAAGCGAAGGCATTTCGCGACACCGGCGCCGCCGCCGTCGACATGGAAAGCGTCGCCGTCGCCGAGGTGGCTGCCAGCCATGAACTCGACTTCATCGCGGTGCGGGTGATCGTGGACACAGCCGCGGATACGCTGCCGCCGGCCGTTGTCGCAGCCAGTCGAGCGGGAAGCGTGCAGATCAGTCGCCTGCTCGCGGGACTCATTGTCGCACCCGGCGAGATCGCGGCGCTGATCAGGCTCGCGCTGCGATACCGGACAGCGATGCGCAGCCTGAAAGTTGTCGGCACACACATCGCATGAAGGCGCTGGTGACAGGCGCCACTGGGTTCGTCGGCGCCGCAGTTTCGCGGGCACTTCTCGCCGCGCGTTGGCAGGTTCGCGTGCTGGCGCGCCATGGATCGGATCGCCGGAATTTGAGCGGCCTCGATGTGCAAGTCGTGCAGGGTGACCTGACGGACTTGGAATCACTCGCGGCCGCCGCGGCGGGATGCGAGGGACTATTCCACGTGGCGGCGGACTATCGATTGGGTGCACGCGATCCTTCGCAGCTGTATCGCAACAATGTAGAAGGGACCCGCAATGTATTGAACGCCGCGCGGCGCGCGGGTGTGCAACGCATCGTCTACACCAGCAGCGTTGCGACCGTCGGCATACCGAACGACGGCACGCCGGGAGATGAGCGGACTCCAACAGCGCTCGAAGCCATGATTGGCCACTACAAGCGCTCGAAGTATTTGGCCGAAGAAGTGGTGCGCGAAGCCGCGCAGGCGGGAGCATCCGTAGTCATCGTCAGCCCCTCGACGCCGGTGGGGCCCGGCGATGTCAAGCCCACGCCCACGGGGCAACTGGTGCTCGATGCGGCGGCCGGCCGCATGCCTGCCTATGTGGATACCGGCTTGAACATCGTGCACGTGGACGATGTCGCCGCCGGGCACTTGCTGGCGTATGAGCGCGGCCTGGCCGGCGAGCGCTATATTTTGGGCGGCGAGGACATGACGCTGCGAGAGATTCTCGCCCTCATTGCATCGCTGGTTGGTCGCAGGCCGCCTCGCGTGCGCCTGCCCTATGGCGTCGTTCTCCCGATTGCCTACCTGGCGGAAGGCTACGCAAGGCTCTCCGGTCGCAGCGGTCGAATTACCCTGGAAGGTGTACGCATGTCGCGCAAGCGCATGTATTTTTCGAGCGCAAAAGCCGAGCGCGAGCTGGGCTATCGATGGCGGCCGCCGGTGAAGGCCTTCGAGGATGCGATCGTGTGGTTCCGCGACCGCGGGCTTCTGCATTAGGGCGCGAGGCTGGAGAATGTAATTCTTACAGCCGACGAGGCCTGGCACAGGGGTTTCCCGAGCAGCTATGATTCTAAGCGTGTCTGGTTTTGAAACTTATCCTCATGGATGAATGCCGCGATAATCTGTCTGCCATCCCCCAGTCCAACATCCCCGATCCTGAAGCCCTTATCCTGGTCGACGAGGCCGATCAAAATGTCGGCTATCTGAGCAAAGCGTTGTGTCACGAAGGGCGCGGAGTCCTACATCGCGCTTTTTCGCTGCTCATTTTCAACGACTATGGGGAGTTGCTGATCCAGCAGCGCGCCGCATCCAAGCGGCTGTGGCCGCTGTATTGGTCGAACAGCTGCTGCAGCCATCCGCGCGGAATCGAGACCCTGGAGGCTGCGACGCAGCGGCGCCTGCGCGAGGAACTCGGAATCAGCTGCCCGCTGCAATACCTGTTCAAATTTCAATATCAGGCGCAATTCGACGCGACCGGCGCCGAGAATGAGCTTTGTTCGGTATTCATTGGAAGATCCGGGGAGAGAATCAGGGTGGATTCCGAGGAAATACAAGACTGGCGCTGGATCAGTCCTACGGCGCTTCAGCGGGAGATCGCCGCCCAGGGTTCTGCCTATTTTACCCCTTGGTTTCTGCTGGAATGGGTGCAAACCTGGCGAGACCATCGCCGCGAAGTGCTGTCCTTGATAAGATAGGACATGGCCATCCCACTCCTGCAAATGTACAAGGTCGCCCGCTATATCGCCGGGCGTAAGATCCGCGGCGACAAGCGCTACCCGCTGGTTCTCATGCTGGAACCGCTGTTTCAGTGCAATCTGGCCTGTTCAGGCTGCGGCAAGATCGATTATCCCAAGGAGATCCTGCAAAAGCGGGTGGGTTTGAGCGACGCCCTGCGGGCGGTCGACGAGTGCGGCGCGCCCATCGTGTCCATACCGGGCGGCGAGCCGCTGATTCACAAGGAAATGCCGCAAATCGTCGCCGGCATCGTGGCGCGCAAGAAGTTCGTGTACCTGTGCACCAACGCCATTCTGCTCTCCAAGCACATCGACGAATATCAGCCCTCTCCGTACCTTACCTTTTCGATCCACCTGGACGGCAACAAGGCGCGCCACGATGAGTCCGTGTGCCAGGAGGGAGTGTTCGAGAAAGCGGTCGCCGCGATTCAATTGGCTCGCGACAAAGGTTTCCGGGTGACGGTGAATTGCACGCTGTTCAACGGCGAAGATCCGCAGGACGTGGCCGAATTCTTCGATACGGCGATGGAGTTGGGGGTCGAGGGAATCACCGTTTCGCCCGGCTACAGCTATCACCACGCGCCGCGCCAGGACGTATTCCTGGGGCGAAACGCCAGCAAACAACTGTTCCGCAACATTTTCAGCCAGCGCCGCCGCCCGTCCGGCAAGCCCGCATGGTCGTTCAATCATTCCGCGCTGTTCCTGGATTTCCTCGCCGGCAATCAAACCTACCAATGCACGCCGTGGAGCAACCCGACCTACAACGTTTTTGGCTGGCAGAAGCCCTGTTATCTGTTGTCGGACGAGGGCTATGCCCCATCCTACAAAGCCCTCATCGAAGACACCGAGTGGGAAAAATACGGTGTCGGCAAGAATCCCCGCTGCGATAATTGCATGGCGCACTGCGGCTTCGAGGGACCCGCGGTGAATGATGCGTTCAGCAATCCCTTCAAGGCACTGCTTGCCTCGCTGCGCGGGCCGCGCGTCGCCGGTCCGATGGCGCCCGAACTGCCCTTCGAATACAGCGACGGCGGTGAACGCTACGCCGCGGTCACCGCAATCCCGTTGAGCGATATCAAGCGCGTGAGCCGAGGATGATGCGTTTGGCTCACCGGCTCAAGTTCCGCCCGTACTGACCCTCGATCGCGATCCCTGTCCGACGTCGCCTCTTGGCGACGGCTTTATTCCTACAGGGCTGCGCGCTTAAGCTCTCCGTTCGACATATTCCCATCTCTCCCTCGGGTGTCGAAACAGGAAGCCACACGTGCAAACCAGCGCGTTCAGTCACGCACGCCTCATGCGCGTATCCACGGATCGCATCGAAAGCGCGTTGCACAGCGACAATGCCAACGAGCACTTCGTCGCGCATCGCATCCTTGCTACGCCCGCAAGCTGGAATTCTTGGGAGCTCGAGCATTCAGGCCTCATGCGTCACGTGGCCGACTATCCGGCTTTGCGTCACCAGGCAGCGGCGCTGCGGCGTACGGCGCTGCGCCTCATACACGGCAAGATGCTGTTCGAGTACTTGAAAAAGCACAATGTAAGGGGCCGCGCGCGAGCGCTGGTGCTGGCTCACTTCCATCCCACGCTGCTTTATGAACATGCCGTCATCGGCGAACACATCACCTATCTTCGCAAGGCCTGCAGTTATATATGCGCCAGTCATGTCGGCACGGATCTGGTGCAAGACAAGGCATTTCTCGACCCCATGCAGCACTACGAGGCTCTGTACGCCGAATATTTCGATCTGTATTGCTCAACGCTGTTTCCTGCGGAGCAGGCCGATACCGTTTCCCAGCGAGCCCTGCTGCCGCTGCTCAAGCATCAGCTCAACGAATGGCGCTGGGTGATCTTGAATCCCAAGGAATCGCTGCCGCATGTGCGCCGCGAAAGCGAGCTGCGCCGCGCACTCGGCGATACGCAGCGCATGGCGGCGCTCAAGAAGCCATGACCCCCCTGGCGGATCGCGGGCGCTAGCTTAGCTACTTGTCGATTTTCGCGGCGAACCTTTCCGCCTCACCGGACCGGCCCTCGGCCCGGTACATGTCGCGCAGCACCGCGTACGCCTTCTGCGTCTGATAGAAGCCCGCGCCGCGCGATGCCTCGAGGTCCGCCACGCCCCGCAGCAGCAACGGCCCCGCCTCATCGTAGCGATGCAGTCGAACCAGGCACATGCCCGTGACCGTATGATTGGCCGCCATGTGCCAATCATTGGCGGGTAGGGCGGCGGTTCGGACATCCAGCACATGCCGCAGGGCCGCGAGGCCGGCATCTTCATCGTGACTGTTGCAGGCGGCGACCGCGTAGTCGCTCCAGGCGCTCAACGAATATCGATGGGCGGGCCCCACGATCCTATCGAGCGTTTCAGCGGCATGCCGCAGAGTCGCTGCGGCCTCGGGAAAGCGCTCGAGGTCGATCAGGTTCTCGCCGAGTTGCACCTGCGCCACGATCGTGTCGGGATGCTCGGGACCGCGCACGCGGGCGCTTGCGGACATCAACTCGCGAAACAGCGGATCCGCCTCGGCGAACCGGTGCCGGCTCCGCCCGTGAATGATCTGCTCCGGCGCACCGGCAGCGCCTCGCCGCCGCGCCGATTTACCATTATCCCGTCAATTTTGCTATCTTCCGTTGCCGTCGGCCGTGGCGCGTCTCGAACAACCAAAGTGAATCCGCCGTTGCGTTTGATTCGAATAAGCTTCCAAGGCAACTAATGAGTCCGTCCATGCTTCAGCGCATTGCAAGCGGCGATTCCGCCGCCGTGCGTGAATGCATGGAGCAGTACGGCGCGCTGGTGTGGAGTATTGCGCGACGCCTGTCGCGAACACCTGCTGATGCCGAGGATGCAACACAGGAAATCTTTCTGGACATCTGGCGCAGTGCGGGCCGTTTCGATGCTTCGCAAGGCTCCGACAAGGTCTTCATCGCGATGATTGCGCGGCGCCGCTTGATCGACCGGCTGCGCAAAAAAAGCGCCGAACCGCCGATGGATCCCGTTGAAGCGCTGGAGACCGTGGCATGGGCGGATCCAGGCACGGCTTCTGAAACGTCTGTCGAGGCCGAGCAGGCGACGCGTGCGCTGGCTGAGCTGCGCCCCGAACAGCGCCAGGTTTTGGAGTTGGGGTTATTGCACGGCTTGAGTCAATCCGAGATCGCGACTCGCCTCAATATGCCTTTGGGAACGGTGAAATCGTTTATGCGCAGAGGCTTGATGAAAGTACGTGAGTATATGAATGTAGATGCCGAAGGCGTCTCCGCGAGGGTGTGATGTCTGACACGCGTCCGCAAGGTCAGCCCGACGAGGCCATGGTTGATTTGCTCGTCAAGCAAGTCACCGAGGGCCTGTCGCCGGCTGAGCAGCGTGCGCTCGATGTGATGGACAGCGCGGTCGCGAGCGAATACCTTCGGCAACTAGAGCACGCGGCCGCTGCGATCACCCTGGCCGCCGGCACCGATGGGGAGCCGCTGCCGCCCGCATTGGCGCAGCGTCTGGCGGCCCAAGCGCAGGCACATTTCGCCTCGGCCGCCGGCGACAAGGTGGTCGATCTCGGTGCGGTGCGAAGCGCCGCCTCGCCGCGCGAATCGACCCGTGCCGCGAACCGCGGCGGCGCCTACGGCTGGCTCGCCGCGGCCGCGTGTTTGGTGCTGGCAATATTCGGTTGGGTGCGATCGCCCCAGCCGGCCGGGCCGGTTGTGCAAGCGGTTACGCCCCCCGCGGTCATCGTGCCGCCGATCGAAAAATCCGTTGTGCCGCCGACGGCCGCCGAGGAGCGGGCGGCGCTGTTGGCGCAGGCCGATACTTTGAGAGTGACGTTGGGCGCAACCAAGGATCCAGCCGCAGCCGGCGTGACCGGCGATGTGGTGTGGGATCCGGCCACTCAGCGCGGCTTCTTGCACTTCTCAGGACTCGCTCGCAACGATCCGGCCGTGCACCAATATCAAATATGGATTTTCGATGGCGCGCGCGATAAGCGCTTTCCGGTGGACGGCGGCGTATTCGATGTTCCGGCGAATACAACCGATGTCGTTATCCCGATTCGCGCTGAACTCATGGTGCACAAGCCCGCGGCATTTGCCGTGACGGTCGAGAAGCCGGGCGGTGTCGTCGTGTCCGGCCGCGAGCACGTAGTCGCTCTGGGCGCGACCGGCTAGGCCCGGCCTGGCAGCGGCGGCCGCTGGCCCGGTCCCGCTCAAGTCAGCTCAGCGCAGCCTTGCGATCCTTGATGGACGGCGGCGTCCACTGATAGATCCACGTCTCCGTCAAGGGCCTGCCCTCGATGCGAAGATACATGCGCAAATCGATGGGGTCATTGCTGTCTTCCGGCGGTTTGAGGTCGAATAGTGCACGGTAGCCGTTGAATTCCGCGACATAGTGCGCAGTGACATGCTCGGTCGTGCCGCGCGAAGTGGTAATCACCGCTTCGACGTTGGCGTCCCTGGACAGAGCGCCAAGTTCTCCGCCGCCGAAGTCAACGGCAAAATGCCAGGAATAGTATTGACGCTTCTGACCCACGGTGCCGCCGATGCCGGTGCGAGTCGCAATGGTCTGCGCGAGAGCCGAAGCGAACGGCATGTGCGTGCCCCAGTACAGGCGATAGCTGTACAACAATTCCTGGCCGGCTTTGGTTTTGTCAGCCGGATTCCAAAAAGCGACGATGTTGTCATTGGTTTCATCGGCGGTGGGGATTTCCACCAGCTGCACGGCGCCCTTGCCCCAGCCGCCGCTGATTCCGGGCTTGGGTTCAACCCATAGGCTCGGGCGGCGGTCGTAATACACGCCGTCGTCTTGATAGTCATCGAAATTGCGATCCCGCTGCAGCAGACCGAAGCCGCGCGGGTTCTCGTCGGCGTAGGAATTGAAGTGCAGCTGCGCAGGATTGGTGAGCGGTCGCCAGATCCATTCGCCCGCGCCGGTCCACAGCGCCAGGCCGTCCGAGTCATGAATCTGCGGCCGCCAATCGTTCGCAACTCGACGATCGTTCTCGCCGTAGAAGAACATGCTGGTGAGCGGCGCTATACCCAAGCGTTCGATGGGTTTGCGCGGATACAGCGCGGAATCGATGTCCATGATCATGGTGCCGCCCGGCGAAATCTGAAAGCGCAGCGCGCCGGCGACGCTTGGCGAGTCCATGAGCGCATACATGGTCATGGTTCCCGAGCCCTTCGCCGGACGCTCGAACCAGAACGAGGTAAAGCGCGGAAATTCCTCCGGTCGAGGAAACGCGGTGTCCACGGCCAGGGCCCGGGCCGATAGTCCATACTGTCGCGTATCGCCTCCCACCGCGCGAAAGTAGGCCGCGCCCAGGAATGCGGCGACATCCGCTTTCCAGTCGGTCACGAACTGCACCCGGAAACCGGCAAAGCCGCTGTGATCGCGCATCAGATTCGGATCGATGCCGGCTTTGTCGAATTCGAACATGGCAGTGTCGTAGACGATCTCGCGCGCCTGCCCGTCGACCACCTCGAACAGGTGCACCGGTTCGGCAAAACTGCGGCCCACATGAAAGAATTGCAGGCGAAACGCCAATCCCGAACCCGCCCAGAGGGAATGATCCGTGCGAAACCGCAGCGATTGATATTGGTCATAGCTCAAGGCCGCCATGGCCGGCGGCAATGGTTCCTTGGAAGGCTGAAATGGGTTGCCGGCCAGGTAATGGGCTTGGCCCTTGAGCCAAGCGAAATCAAAAGTCTTTGCCGGCCCGCTCCCCGCGGCCGGGGCCGCGCGGGCAAGCTCGGAATACGCCAGCGGTGAGGCGGCGAGGACCACGGCGGCTTTCAGTATTTCGCGTCGACGAACCATGGGATGTGAGTTCCTAGATGGAGATGGTGGGCTGTGCAGCATCTGACAGCAGTGTGAGCTGGTTGAGCATTCGCGCATCGGCCGCAACTTCAACGCGCTCGATCGGCGTCAGCCATTGCAGCGCCTCTTCCAGCGACCGGGCGTCCGCGAGCTTTTGTATGGCCGTGAAGGCGTGCGCATCCGGTTGACCGCGCGGATCAGCCGGGCGCGGCAAGTTGCCGTTGACATGTATGAGGCGCGCCTCGCGGTGGCGCGCCAGGAATCGCAATCCATCCTCGGGTAATGCGCCGCAAGTGCGCACCAATTCCTCCCGCCGAGCAACCAACGCAGGCGTTTCAACTTCCTCCGGGGTTCGCAGCAGCGCGAGGCGCGACAAGCATAGCCCCAAGCCTTCGCTGCCGCTGAGCCGCGATAAGGGCACGGAAAGAAACAGGCCGAGCAGCGCCGGCGACACCCAGGCAAGCAGCGTCGGCGATAGAAAGTACACGATGACCGCGGTCACACAGCTCAAGAACATATGCCGCCGGTGGAATCGCCAGGCGTCGCCCCAAGTGGTTGTGCCGGAATCGCGGCGCTGCGGTTTCCAGCCGGAATCGCGCCCCATGAACACTTCAAAAACGTGCCGGCACTGGATCACCATGAGTATCGGCGCATACAAGGCAGAGAGAATCGCTTCCAGCAAAAAACTCGCGCAGATCCCGATGACCCCGCCGCCGCCGCGCCGGACTCGTCTCGAGAGCAGCGCGCGAATCAGGCCAACCATTTTGGGAATCAAGAGCACCAGCATGCTGAACCAGAACAGCGCCATCATCAGCGCGACATCGAATCGCGGCCAGGTGGGAAATAACTGAAAATCATGGCTGAAATATTCGGGGCGAATGAGTCGAGATTGCACCGCGAGAGCAAAGCCAATGGCGAGCATCAACAGCCACAGCGGAGAGGATAAGTAACTCATGATGCCCACGCCCAAATGCAGCCGGCTGACGAATCGCAAGCCCGCGGTGCCGATGATCTTCAGATGCTGGAGATTGCCCTGAGCCCAGCGGCGGTCGCGAACCGCGATGTCGATCAGAGAGGGCGGGGATTCTTCCCATGAACCGCCGCAGTCGGTGGCCATGCGCACCTTCCAGCCGGCGCGGCGCATCAAGGCTGCCTCGACGAAATCGTGCGACAGCACGAAGCCGCCGAAGGGTTTGCGGCCCTCGAGTTTGGGCAGGCCGCAGTTTTGCGCAAACGCGGCCACGCGAATAATCGCGTTGTGGCCCCAATAATTGCCGCTGTCGCCGCACCAGGCGGACAGCCCGCGCGTGATGACGGGTCCGTAAACGCAGGCGGCGAACTGCTGCAGGCGGCCGAAGAAGGTTCTCGCGCCGATCAGCTGCGGAGCAGTCTGCAATATCCCCAGCTTGGGGTCGGATTGCATGACTTGCACCAGCCGCTTCAAGGTCGGCGCATCGATCAAACTGTCGGCATCGAGCACGATCATGTGATCGTAGCGGCCGCCCCATCTCGTCACGAAGTCTTCGATATTGCCGGATTTTCGCGCGATGTTCTGCCAGCGGCGCCGGTACCAGACAGGCATGATCTGGAGCAGCGCCACCCGCAAACGCTCGACGCTCAAAGATTCGCGTATCCACGCATCCGCGTCCGTCGAGTCGGATAGAATCACGATCTCGAAGCCGCGATGGGCATCGATGCCATGAAGCGCCTCGGCCATCGCCTGAAGTCCCGCGGTGGTGCGGGTCGGATCCTCATTGTATGTGGGCATCACCAGCGCGGTGAGCGGCAGCTCGGCCGGAGGCTGATCGAGCGCATCCGAATCGCGCCGCTTCGAGGCGCCCGCCAGTACGGAACCTGCCGCAAACGCAATCCAGCCCAGCGACACTGCAAAGAAAAAAATCATCGTGCCCTGCAAAAAAGTCATGCTCGCGAAACGCACGACTTGCAGCATCTGATAAACGCCGTAAGTGGTTATCCCGACCGTCACCGCGATCAAGATGAAGCGGGCATACAGCACCGCACCGGAAATTCCCGCGCCCGCGAGCCGCCGCGGCTTGTAGCGCAAATCCTGCGCCGGCATGGCCAGCGGCGCTTCCGGCGGCATGCCGCCCGCGGGCTCATCGCCTTCGAATGCGCGGGCTGCGTTTAGCTGGCGGTCCATCGATACAGCCATGTTTCGGAGACGGGGATATCGCCGCGCAT
>Ga0302325_10030804_pt1 | contig 11056 bp, 14 predicted proteins | sample Palsa_T0_2_FD_201948 | JGI IMG/M metagenome (GOLD analysis project Ga0302325, IMG submission 201948) | Peat permafrost microbial communities from Stordalen Mire near Abisko, Sweden - Palsa_T0_2 | ecosystem: Environmental > Terrestrial > Soil > Palsa > Peat permafrost | place: Sweden: Abisko...
CAGCGAGGCAGATGATCGGTGAGCTTCGGAGGTATGTTTTGTATCCGCTATTCACACAGCACACTCGGCCACAAGGTCGTGACATGACAATAGCAACCAGGGCTATAAGGGCCCATAAGGCTGCTTGCCATATCACGGAGGTGGAGTCTTTCACGTCAGTGATTGGCAGGAGTGGCGAGGCGAGAAAAGTAGCTCACATGTTTGGGCAGATTCGGGGATTTTCATGCTGAAGTCCCTCTTCGGAGTGGATAAAAAGAGTTTGAGATTAGTATCAGCTCTTATGAGAGAGAAGAAAAGGAAGTTGGCTGCACGAAAAAGCAAGTCCAAAGAGGCAGCTACTCAGCCTCGTTAGTGACGTTTCGACCTGTAATGAATTACTCACCAATTCTCGAATTGGTCAATGACGCACCCGTATTGGCCAATTAGACGGCATTGACCAACCATTTAACTGAAGTGCCAATTGTTCCTTCGCATTTTTTTGACTTCCTAATCGGGTAATTTTGAAGCTTTCCTAGGAGGTTTAGGTGAATTGTTCACAACGCTAAGAACTTAAAATAAAGTCTACTTCTATATTACGGTTTGGACTTCCTAATCGGGTAATTTCAAGGGGGCTCTAGCTTCCTAGGAACTCGAGTCAAGGGAGGGGGTTCAGCCGTAGGAGGACCCTCCTTTTGGAAGAACTTTTTACAGGGCGCAGCTTTGCATATAGGAATTGTTATCTATACCCAATAGTACAGCTGAAGAGAAATGCAGTGATACAAGGGACGTAATCTCTTAAAACGAGGGCAAAGTGGGGGTGAGTCGTCAAAATTGGGGTGGTTGGTCACCTGGGCTCGATCGAGAAGTTGGAATAACTAATTAAATAAAAAGCTTCAATTGGCACTTCATTTAAATGATTGGTCAATGCCGTATTATTGACCAAACCCCCAATTGATTTGTCAATGAAACGATATTATTGACCAATTCGAGAATTGGTGAGTAATTCATTACAGACCCGACTGCGAGGAAACACAAGACCGTACAACTTCTACCTTGTCACCGTCAAATCTTTTGCACCGCCAGAAATGTTTCTTGTTCTCTCCAAGGCCCCATCATATCCGTCGGACGAGTAACAAGGGGGTATGATTAACTAACTGAGGCTATCTTGAGATCAGCGTCTGTTCTCGCCCGATTTGGCAGCGATTTCTTAGCCTTGCGCATTCCGCTTGTTAGAATCTCTCACTGCTCGATTGTCTAAGGTTGAACATCCCGCAATCGACTCAATGAATTTTTCGAGCATAATGTCTGCTCCTGCCGATGCGGTTTGCAGAAATTGCTCAGACTTGGATCTCTCTGAAATTTTTGGAGGGGGTTTCCAGATTCAAGACGGATTTGTCTCGCGAAAGAGCCAACCTTCCGCGAGATGGAGCTGGGAACAGAACAAAGACTGCTTCTTTTGCAAGTTCTTGTGGCAGTGCAGCGCCTTTCGCATCATCATACACAATCCTCCAGAGCCTGACGCCAGCCTCCAACCATGGTATCTTAAAAGGCAGAGAACTCAAATGGTTCGAATTTAGAAACGAGGAGGTAATTCTTCGATTGATCTTTGATACACCCATCACTGAGGAATCTTGGCTACGCCACTCGGATTCCGCAAATTCCCTTCCACACTCCCCAATTGGTTGCACGCCATCAGCCGGGACCTCGAGCAGAGACGGTCCGATCCGAGTCATTCAACCCTATATAAATTCATTCGATGCTCTGAGAACGAGCATAGAATTATGCCAGTAAGGTTATTCGTGCATGCAGGAGGCGGAAAACCGAAGACGACCCCTGTCTATTATGAATCTGTTATTCATTGACTGCCTAAGTCGAAAGGTAGTCACGATGCTGCACCGCTGTTGGTATCTTGCTCGGAATTATGTGTAGGGAAATTAGAAGTTGAGACCTGTGAACATTGGGCAGAGTTTATCTTCTTTGCCACAGACCATTGAAGATGTTGTCACCATCATCGGGAAGCCTGGCTTTCATTACCTGTGGGTCGACATGTGTTGTATCAAGCAGGATAGCGAGAAGGACGTTGACAACTTAATAAAATATATAGACCTCGCACACCGAAGGGCTCAAGCGACCATTGTTGCAGCTGCTGGCAGCGGTCCTAATTTCGAACTAACTGGTGTGAGCTCGGGGCGACTGGCTCGTCAAGCACATGTCACCACTGACGGAATATCCATTGTCAGCTTCATTTACAATCCTTGGGAATTAGTAGATTCCTCAACGTAGAACTCTCGAGCTTAGACGTTTTAAGAAAGCCTCTTCTCTCCACGCCGCATATTCTTTACGGCAGAACAAACTATCTTTAACTGTTCTTCAGGATGGACATGCGAAAGCTTTGAACCAATCCAACCACCTACAGATATTGAGGGAGAGGGAAGACCAAACTAGATGATAACACAGGCACCTCCACACTGACATGACAATTATTCGGCGAACATGATATATGCCTTGAGAAGACAGTATAGTCATCGGCATGTTAGCTTTTCCAAGGATATCTTGAATGCATTTTCTGGGGTTCTGCGTGCTTATGAAAGTCTTGCTTCACCTGTCCGCTATTTATGGGACATTCCTACACTCCCTCGCAAGAATTTTGTAAGATTACTAGAAAGCTTCAATATCGATTTAGCCTGGGAGTTCTCAGAAAGCACAACAACAATCAATCTACCTATAAGAGGGAACTTTTTAAGTTGGTCATGGACCGGATGGAAGCAGCTGGTTTTGCACAGGGTTTGGTATACTTCTCGGAAGGTATACTTACCTCCGCCCGACTCAACGTTGCTGTCGAAGTGACGGATGAGTTAACCTTCTCGTGGATGGATATTGAGGAGGCTATCATGACTGGCCAACCAACACCGTCTTTCCCAGACAAGATTTCTCAAGGTGGAAGCCTGGACAACTACAGTCAAGCTAAAGTACAAGATCGAAGACCGTCAGATACCCTTCAGGTCGGCGTATGTGAATCTTGGTCCTAAAAAACATACGCGCACTTTCTATGCACAGGCTCCTATTCTACGAATTGGCGCAGAGCTAACCTTAAAGCAAATGGAAAAGGGCGAAAATGCGTACTTGTGCACTAGCATCCTCTTGGGCACCTTCAAGAACGGCTTCGACATTGACCACCCGCTACTTCTCGTTGCGAAGAAGGGGCCATTCTGGGAACGAATTGGAATGTCCTTTCTCCACGAGTCTTCTCAGATCTAGCCAAAGTCGACCAATATTTCCAAGAAGCCAGGTGTACTAGAGGAGTGGAAAAGAGATTGGCTGAAGCTCGAGCGACGGACAATACGGCTTAGTTGAGTGCCATTCAGAAATTCTTACGAGGGAAAAGACGCTTTGATGATAGCCCGTGGGTAAGGGAGGCTGCGAACAGAGTAGGATCCAACGGAATCAATTATTGAATCCATCGTGGTCCCGAATCGGTCTTCCAAGCCCATAGAGTGCTCCCTTTTGTAGGCCAGTGCCGATGGCGTATTCTTAGTAAGTTTAGTGGCATAGAGCTTCGCGAGCACATCTTCCAGACCGTCATTTCCTGCATCTTTTAGCCGCCTCAAGGATATAACTAATTCGATCGCTGGTTGGAGAGTTAAAAGAAGGACAATGACGACGGCCAGGAGGAATGTCTCTTTCGGCAGAGTGGTTCGAAGATGCATCGCAAAATATTGGGATATGCACAGCTTGTACAGCCTCGCGGCCGTTGCGATAGCCTTCCTCGACGTCCGCGGATAATCAGACTTCCCTGAGTTGGATCGCTTTCCGGTTGCCCATGTTTTGGGGCTATTGGGGGGTAGAAAGTACGTGCAGTTGGATCGTTGCTAGACGAAAGTTGAGGTCGTCCATTGGCCTTTCGCGGTTGAAGTACAGATTAAACTGCCGTGATTGAGTTGTTAGTCATAATGGCCAAGGTGACACCATATGAAGATATAGTTGCAGTAAAGGAGGTGCGGGCGGAGTACCGTGGAATATGCGTTGAATAAGAGAGTGTTGGAGGCTGATCCGTGAACGTCTGTTGAGTGTCTTTTGTAGGAGGATTCGAGCAATGGCAGAGTGCTTGAGGAGAAGAAGCAGATGTTAATCGATCGTTCGGAACGTTGCAGACGGTACTCCCTCGTAGCAAGCCCAACATATGCCTGGCCCTAAATATCTTCCGCAGTTTTGACCACCCGATTAAACTGTCCCGGTGACAGCTGCCTAGGCCTATTCTTTGAGCTGACCTCTAAAAGTATGACCTCCACGCTCTGCATCTATGTTGCTTTGTTTCGGGGTTCTTTGAGGCGTTCTTCGGATTCTCCGAATCGCTGGCAGCGAAGTTTGGTCGAATCGGACGAGGGCTATCTCTTCGAATTGAGAGTACTAGAAAACGAACGCTCATTGTCTGTGTAAGAATTAGACATTCAAAATCCAATCCACTCACCCTTTGAGACAGGCGACCTCTTCCTACACGAGCTCGTTGTGCAGTGTGTTTACCAGGTTGACGCGAGGCATCGCGTCTGCTGAAGTGAGACCCGCTACTGTAAGTCACCTGGGCCCCTAAGCCTGTTTGGGTTTCAACCTCATCCCTTGACCTCTCGATGAACATCGCACTATCGCAAGAAATGGCTGCAGCCTCCGTACAGCCACAATGTATCTGGATCCTAGCAGATTTCTGGCCAGCGGACACGAAGAAACGTTGCAGGTTTGTCCGAAGGAGCCCAGAGTCGGTGACGACTCGTCGACTACAGGAGGCTCTGCTATTTGCAACGATTGAAAAAGTGACGTGGAGTAGTCCAACTGCAAGAACATTTTCGAGAGAGCGTTTCAATTGGGTTAGGGTTTTAAGAAGACGCAGGATCAGAAAGATGACTGCAACCGCACATGAAGCGGGTTTGCGAAGAAGGGAGGCATTTCGCCCAGTAATATGCGAAGGTCGATAAATGCTGGCGTCTGGTAGATTTCCCAAGTTCCTTCAAGTTGTTTTCAAGTCGACCGCTTTTGAGAAGAAATGCGAACTTTCAAATGCCTTCCTCGGGTTCAGGTGTCCGATGCTCGCAGCTCGCAGCTCGAGAGTTCAAACTTAGGAGGAGGCAGGCCTAGAGCAAGCGACAAGTGTGGTCTTGCCCAGGAAGGACCATCTTCAATATTTTTGCTGCCTCCGAACGCCGGAGAGTTCAATTTTCTCATGATCGTGATTCTCTGCAGATATACTCTAGTGAATCATCCGAGCAGTGTCAACCGCTGCAAAAATCAAGTGTACGAGTCTCCAAATTTCATCGTAGACGAGTAGGAGCGAACAACGTCCCTCCACACAGCAACATGGCAGTCGCTACCAAGCGTCGTTCACCCTGGATGACACCTTCCATGAACCCGAATCAATATTCTTATCCTCTTGCGTCTTCAGTCACTGGGAGTGTTCATTCCCGTTATAGAGCTTTCAATATCGAGGCGGAAATGGCTCGCGCTCTTATTACTTCTGATCCTGATGCTAGACCCAAACACTTCCGCAATCTCTTCGAGGAATGTCTCTTTGTGTTCGTGGTCATGATGGCCACGGCTTCTACTACCCTCCTTCAGGGCGTCATCGTTATCAATACTGCAACCATTGGAAGAGACTTGATCATGACTCCGGCTCAGATCACATGGGTATCTGCTGCCATCGGGTACGATCCATACATGCTTTCTCGAATCCATTGCTGACATATACTAGTCTTGCAAGCGGTTCTTTCATGCTATTCTTCGGGAAGACAGCCGACCTTTTTGGCTGCAAACTTCAGCTCCTCTCTGGCATGGCATTCCTCAGCGCCACGTCACTCGCAACGGCTTTTGCTCCAAATCCTACGGCCATGAACGTGCTCTGCGGCTTCCTCGGTCTTGGAACAGCGGTTGTCTCTCCCCCGGCCATTGGAACTTTGTTCGCTACATACCCAGAAGGCCGGAGACGGAACAAGGCCACAGGTGCTCTCGGGACTGGAAACCCTATTGGCTTCATATTGGGAAGCGTGTCGTCGGGAGTTGCCACCAAATACTACTCTTGGAGAGCTTCTTTCATCGTTATCGCCATCTTCTTCGGACTCATAACCGTATCTTCGATCTGGACTATGCCTTCAATACCGAGATCAGGTTCTCTCCGTGCCGAGGTCAGACGGTTCGATTATCTTGGGACTGTGCTTACGGTCGTCGGAATGGCTCTCGTATCTGCAGGATTGACGTTTGTATGCTCTCACCTTCCGTGATTCCAAACTAACAACATACCCAGGGAAAGTCCTGAATTGGGATGGACATCCCACCAGGTCGTCATAATGTTTTTTTTCGGTGTGTTCTGCCTCTTCGGCTTCGGATTTTGGGAGAATTATTATCGATTTCCACTTCTGAATCCGGTCGTGTGGAAGAACAAGACATACGCTCTTTGCATCTTGTGCGTTTTCTTCGGATACATGTCGTTCATTACCAATCTATTTTGGATCTCACTGTACATGCAGGATGTACAACACCTGTCGCCGCTCTACATTGCTGTCCGCCTACTTCCACAAGCTCTCGTTGGTCTCATTTGGAGTTACATTGGCCAATATTTGATGTCGAAAATTCCTGGGAGAACAATTATGGGAATTGGTGGCATTGCGTATCTGGTTGGTGCTACACTTCAGATCTTTGTCAGGGAGAACACAAGTTACTGGGCCCTGTTGTTTCCATCACTCTGCATCACAGTCATTGGCGCTGACTTTCAATTCATTGTATCAAACGTATGTTATCCTTTCACACGCCTTGTTATTCCTTGACTGACTATTTAGCTTTACATTTCTAAACAAATGCCTACTCAATCTTCGCTTGCTGCCGGCGTTCTTCAGACAGTAATGCGCCTCTCGATATCCGTTGGTCTTGGCATCACGGCCGCAGTCCACGGATCCGTCGCCCAGACCCCAGAAGGAAAAGCAGATGTCGACTTGCCCTTTGAACGTGCGTATCTCTGCTCAATCATCTTCGCCGTCACTGGCCTTCTTTTCATCCCTTTCATGAAAATTGGAAGGCAAGGAAAGAGGTCACCGCCGCCATCAATCACTGGCATTACGATGATAGAAGAAGAGTGTCCACGAACAGCAAGAGAGTATTCGGATGATCGTCTAAGTACGGAAGATCGCCATATCATTGGCAACAAACCTAGTCAAAGCAGCCTTTGGAGTTCTGCGACGGCGGGAAGTGTAGACACTTTCTTTCCTAGGTGGAGCTGGGAAGGAGAAATAGCATGGCCAGATGACAGATACCGGCCGAAGAGCTCGATCGTGGTGTATGAAGTCTGTGTTAAGTGTTTGGAAGAGAGGAGAGTCGTCGTGCAGAACGATAACCTCGATATGCATCAAAACGGGCATCAAGTACTGGATCCAAACCCATTTCGGCGCATTGACGAGAATTCGTGTGCCGATCCGAATGCTCAAGTTGCGGACAGCCCGAACAGCAACACAGAAGCGACCATGATCCGACACGGAATTGGAAGTGGAAGTTTGAGCAGCGCCAAAACTTTGCATGCGGGTATCGACGGGAACGCGCATCTGACCAGCAAAATACCCCCAAGAAGAGGCGCATCGAGTTGCGAAGCACCACCTGCTCTCCGACCCCAAAGGCTGATTTACCACCCGAATAGATATGTACAGATGACCGGTGCGCTACAACCAAACACAATTTATCACCGAGATCCAGAGGACAGAGTCTCGAGGGGTGGAAGGGGATGGGTATGAGATTTTGATGCGTTGATTTCTCTCAAATTCTTGTCTCTTGTTCTTGAATGTGGTATATGGATGGAGCTGAATTGTGACGCGATGGGAAAAAAGTAGAGGATATTTCTTGGAAGGTGAAGAGGAACAGAGTGGCATTATGACGGGATTTTTTGAGGTTTTCGGAAGGGAGATTGATGTTATTTTTGCTAGAAGCACATTTCGTAAGTTGTTGATGAGAAGGCATTGATAAGTATTTATTAAGAAGATCCGAGAGATTAGGGAAGAATCAAATACTGGAATACAGTGTTCATTTTTCCACTTTCCCTGTCTGTCTTAAAGATGAATTCCTCATCAGGCATTAAGAGTGCGGAGTGGGAGCGAGTCATCAGCCTACTTTTGTCTAATCTCCTACGTTTTCTATCTGACAACCATAAAATATACTGTGAGGGAGGGGGCAGAGAGAAAGGGAGATGGAGATATTGGATAGATGGGGGAGAAGAGAGAGGGTTCACGATGAAAGAAGCGATAGAGAAAAGTGGATTTCTTCGGCGAAAGAGGGGAGTCGATAGGTAGCAATGCGTAATGAAGGCCTAGTGATCTAGTAGATGAAGAGGGCGGCCGGAGTTAAGGGGCGAGCTTCGATGGAATGAGAGAGGAGGAGAGAGAGATGGGGGATAGAGAGGTTGTGGAGATGTTTGGGGGTTGGTTGGTGAGGCTTGCAATGGACGGTAGCTAGTAGGGATGTAAAGTGCCAAGGTTTTTGCGATTTACCTTCATAACCGGAGGTTCGAAAGATTTGAAAGATTGATCCATGATGCCTTTATCGAGCTCGAAGTTGCTGCCGAGTTCTGAGGCGTACTGGTCTCTGCATTCCCACCACACGCCTTCTTGTGTGAAATGCACGATTCGATTCGCGGAAATGCGTTCTTGAGCGACCCAGCCGCGCTTGAGGAGCGGTGAGCCGATGACTGAGGTCTTGAAATTTGGTAGAGGTCAGTAGAGGTAGCCGTCAAAAGACTGCTCTTCGCTGTTGGAGACTTTGAAATAGATTGGAAATTGCGGTATCGTCCAACACAATTCCGACTCTTCCAGGAACAGACCTTGGTGACAGTCTTCGGCTGATGTAGCTGCGATAGTGAAGACGGATTCGCGACAATACTGCGCTACCTGTGAGGATTCCTTATCCCAATCCTCAGAGTAGTCACCAGGTTTGTCGGCCTGTTTGATACAAAGCCCACCAACCCATAGATATCGAAATCCCATAATCCGTGCAACGGTAATAGCATCTTGAATCGTCTTCGGAAGTATTTCCCACGGAATTCCCTTTTCATATTCCTCTAATGTCGAATCAGTCGTACGAGCCTTGTGTCCGTCTTTTCCCCAGCAGTAGGAGAGTGTAAGGTAGCGACCTCTCTCGCCTAGTTTGGGAACATAGAGACGTACGAATTCGCCGAGATGAGAGCCCACGTACAGCAGTCGTGTAGGCAGCAAGGCACCTGCTCCCCATTATGGGCACTCAAGTTCAGTATGTCCACCTTTGCCACAATTCCGCAAATGGCAAAGCGTATGGACACTCTGGCAGCCTAACTCCCAGTCGTTGGCGAGAGCTCTGATGCGTTGCAATCTACTCTTCACACCCCCTGAGAAGAAGGTCAGCAAGTGGGCTATTTCGAATAGTGAGGCCTCACCGTCTGATCTAGACTGGAATCTAAATCCATGAGGTATATGATCTTGGCGTTTCTTCGATACTTTGATCTCCATGGCTGGTACAGACACCAAGGCAGAAGTCAAATGAAGAGCAAACCCACCAAGCTCTTTCCCCGTGTCAGAGACCATGGGTACACCCTCAACAACCGTATTGCATTCCTCCAATTCAGACAATGCAGGAAAGTGCTTTATAACCATCTGTCTCACAATCTTACACTCATTACATTTCCTCGCAGGCGATTCTTCTAGCTTGGAATAATAACTCCACTCGTGCAGTTTGGCTGCCTTTCCCGCAGCGGTCTTCAGAAGATCTTCACAGGTTTGGCAGCAACCACCCGTAATCACCAGAGATGTAGTTCCGGAGTACTGTATCTCGGGAGGTAGATATGAGTCTGGATTGTTGGTGCTGTTTGGGGGTGAAGAAATATGTCCTCTGCTTGGCGAGAGGACGTATTCATCTTTCCAAGTCTCCTCTGGTGGAACGCTGGAGGGGAAATTGTAGCTCCCGGGAGAAGACTCCTCGTCGGATTCCTCATCACTATCCTCAGTCTCCCAACCAGGTTCTCCATCAATGTCCTCACGACTAACGTCCTGATCGCCATCCTCTAGGGACTCGCGAATTGCGCCTATGGTATCCATCTCTCTTGTATATCGCAAGATCACGAGAATTCAAAGTAATGCTCATTAAAAAAAAACAGAGCGCGAGGCAAGATAAGGAAATGAAAGGGTGAAGCTGAATAGACGCAGACGCTGTTGCTGTTTTGAAGTTTAGCTGGGCGTCAAGGTAAGTTTGATATCTATTGGTAGAATAATCACGTGCATGGCACTAGGCCTAATGCGGTTAGCGCATTCCACACTTTCGTGGAGTATATCCTCTGCGCGTACACACGCACTAAATAGGATAACTTTCACCTACTACGCAACCAGCATACCACGTTATGATTTACGTGTCGTGCTACGCGTCCCGGGTGAACCGACAATATCCAATGGTAATTCCTCCTGAACGTCTGTGCAACAGAACCAGAAAGCCACAGCCAGATGTATGAGCAGTGAGCACTGGCTCGTAATAATCGTTCGGCGGGGAGAGGCCGGGCCGTCACCTAATATCTCGCTTAATAAGCCTATTAGGTGAAGGACATCAATACAATAAGAACAGCAATACGATAATTTTTACCCGCCACTCAATTATCCTCCACATCAACCACCAATATGCGACCCAAACCTTCAGATATTGAAGAGCGAATTGCGAAGGACTCTAGGGCAATGGATAATGATCCCTTTCTCAAAGGAACGAAAGCAGCAGCTAAGTTTGGGGCCCCCTACCAAAGATTGATGGCTCGCCAGAACGGCTCCGGACAGGCAACTTTCACTGCCCCCCACAGACAAAGTTGCCTGTCCCTCGTCGCCAAGGTATAAGCGATACCCCGCAACGCATTTACTGTATTATCCCCTCGTCTGCTGAGACATTGCCACGCTAGCGGCCGCATAAATGCAGATGCCTAATTGAAGGAGACTGTTTAGGGATGTTGTGCGTTACATTTTACAAACTTTACAGTACGTAACTTACTCTAACTTTACGTGACGTAATGTACAGTAGAAGGCGAAATGGGTGTCGTTTGTTTTTAGTTAAT
>Ga0302325_10030806_pt1 | contig 11055 bp, 10 predicted proteins | sample Palsa_T0_2_FD_201948 | JGI IMG/M metagenome (GOLD analysis project Ga0302325, IMG submission 201948) | Peat permafrost microbial communities from Stordalen Mire near Abisko, Sweden - Palsa_T0_2 | ecosystem: Environmental > Terrestrial > Soil > Palsa > Peat permafrost | place: Sweden: Abisko...
GGCCCGGGTGAGCCGGTGCCGGGTCCCCAGCCGCTGCCGCCCGGCCTGAGCCGCGAATCGCTCGAGCACGCCGTCATCGGCAAAGCCGTGGAATTGCTCTCCGGCCCCGGCGGCCTGGCGAGCTTCTTGCGCCGCCGGGAACTCGGCGCCCGGCTCGGCGGCCCCAGCCAGCCCCTGGATATCGGCTACAGCGATGACATCCCGGCCGCGATCCGCAACGCCGTCAAGGCCCGTGACCTGCACTGCCAATGGGCCGGCGGCTGTGACCAGCCCGCCTCAGCCTGCGAAGTGCACCATCTCAAGCACAAGAGCAACGGCGGCGAAACTAGTCTCGATAATTGCATTCTGATCTGCTTTTTCCACCATCAGGTGATGATTCACCGGATGGGCTGGACCCTGGTCCGCAACCCCGACGGCACCACCACCGCGTGGAACCGGGACCGGACCAAGGTCCTGCGCAGCCACAGCCCGCCCGCCCGCGCCGGGTAACCCACCCGGTCCGCCCGGCCTGGATGTGACGAAGAGCATCACTGGTACCGCAGGGCTGTGCCGGGCTGGATCCGGGTGGCGCGGCGCAGCGGCCCGCGGATGACGATCAGCGTGAGCACGAGGACGCCGGCGAACGTGATCAGCGGAATGACCGGCGGGAATTCCTGCGGAAGGCTGACGTCGGCATCGTGGCGCAACAGCGCCAGCAGCCCCTCGTAGAGCAGCCAGCCGACCAGGACTCCGAACGCCCAGCCGACGACGGCCAGCGTGACCGCCTCGGCGCTGAACACCCGGCGGATCTGGCGGGCCCGGGCGCCCAGGCAGCGCAGGATCCCGACCTCGCGGGTGCGCTCGATGACGCCCGTGCTGAGCCCGCTGACCAGGCCCATGAGCATGATGGCCACCACCACCAGGCCCAGGATCTCGACGATGGTGAGGATCGAGGTATCGGCGGCGGTGATCTGCGCCTCGGCCACGTAGATCTTGGTGGTGCTGACCGGGTACCCGGCCGCGGCCAGCCGGTCCGCGGTCGCGCTGGTGGCCCGGTCGATGGCGGCGTGGGCGGAACTGGCGGTGGCGAACCAGATCGAGTTCGCGGTGCCGGGCTCCCCGTCCAGGCGTTCCAGCACCGGCAGCGGGAAGTAGATGGTGTCGCCCGCGTTGGGCTGGCCGGTATCGATCCCGATGACGCGGACCCTGGTGGGTCCCGCGGCCATGGTCAGGGTGAGGGTCTGCCCGACCCGGACGCCGGTGACGCGCGCGACGGCGGGACCGAGCACCACGGGCGGGATAGCGGCGCGGGCGTCCGCGGCGGTGAACCAGCGGCCCGCGCTCAGCCGGTAATCGTAGAACGGGTGGGTACCGAGGCCCCACGCCACGTAGTCCTGTCCGTTGTACTGCACCGAGCTTGTCTCGACGGGCTCGGTGCCTGTGACGCCTGGTGTCGAGGCCGCGACGGCGAGCGCCTGGCTGCTGAACGGCCGGGCGCCCTTGCCCGTCGCCTCCCCGGTGCTGAAGCTGAAGTGCAGCAGGCCGATGGTCTGGCTGATGACGGCGGTGACCGACTGGCCGAGGGCGAGGAAGGAGATGGCCAGCCCGGCCGCCAACGCGACCTGCGCGACCGCGGCCGCGCTGCGGCGCTTTTGCCGCAGCGCGTTGCGGACTCCCATCCGCGCGATTCCCGGCACCCGGGCTCCGGACAGCAGGCCGCTGCGCACGAGGCGACGGTCGAGCCGGCCGGAGCCGTATCCGCTGGTGCCCGTGTCGGCCAGGGTCTGCGCCACGGGCCGGCGCAGCGCGCGCCGCAGCGCAGGCAGCGACGCGGCGGCGGCAAGCGCCGGGCCGAGCAGAAGGCTGGCCACGACGACTTCGGTGGCGACCCCGAAGCCGAACGACACGTCGATCAGCTTCTCGGCGAAGTAACTGGCCAGCAGGTAGGCGAGGCCGATGCCGAGGATCGTGCCGACGACCGCGCCGGCCGCGCCGAGCATCGCCGCGGTGCGCAGCGTGATGCCGCCGATCTGCCTGCGCCGGCCGCCGAGCGTCTTGACGATGGCGATCTCGCGGGCCTGCTCGGCGATCAGGGTGTTCATCGTGGCCGAGATGAGGAACAGGGCGGAGCCGAAGGCCAGGATCGTGATGATGTACAGCAGCGCCATGATGTGGTTGAACCCGGACTGCCCCGGCCACTGCCCGGGGGCCCGGACGGCGGGCAGCGCCGTGATCGGGTCAGAACCGGTCTGCGCGGTCAGGTAGGCGCGCACCTCGGTGATCACCAGGGACTGCCCGGCCGTGCTGTCGTCGCTGAGCCGGAACCCCAGGTAGTTGTAGCCGCGCGGCGCCTGCCCGGTGGCGCGCAGCGCCTGCACCGTGGCCGTCGGGGCGTAGAAGACCGGCGTGGCCGAGCCGTTCGCGCCCGGGGTCGCATACAGGTTCAGGCCGGTACCGCTGACCCGCAGCCGAACCAGCCTGCCGCTGGCGGCCCGCACGTCGATCGTGCCGCCAGCCGGGACGGCGAAGCCGGTGGCCCGGGCGTTGCCCGCGTCGGCCAGGACCTCACCCGGTCCCGGCATCCGGCCGGTGAACAGCGCGACCGTATTGACGGGGGCGGACGCCAGCGCGGTGCCGGCCAGCTCGACGTCCTGGGGGCCGGAGGCGGATGTCACCGTGGTGGCGTAGCCCACGGCCGGGCTGACCGCGGCGACACCCGGCAGGTGGCCAAGCGCGCGGAGCTGTGCCGGGCTCAGGTCAAGGGTGCTGGTGGATATCCCGACGTCATACAGGTGGCTGCCCGCGATCTGGCGGTTCATGGCCGCGTTCAGCAGCACCGGCACGGCCACGAAGCCCAGGCTCGCGATCGCGATGCTCAGCGTGAACATGGCCAGCACCGTCCTGGCCCGGTGCCGGGTCAGGTCGCGCCAGGCCTTGCGGCTCAGCGTGTTCATGACGTGTCTCCGGCTCGCCGCCGCCCGGTGTCGTCGACGATCAGGCCGTCCCGCACGGATACGATCCGGGAGGCCAGCGCGGCCAGCGCCGGGTCGTGGGTGACGTACACGACGGTCGTTCCGTTCTCGTTCAGGCCCACCAGGAGCTCGAACATGTCCCGCGCCAGCCCCGTGTCGAGGTTGCCGGTGGGCTCGTCGCCGAGCAGGATCGGCGGCCCGCAGGCCATCGCCCGGGCGATGGCCACGCGCTGCTGCTCCCCGCCGGACAGCTCAAGCGGAAGCCGGCCGCCGCGGTCGCCGAGCCCGACCGCGGCCAGGTGCCGGCTCGCCACGGCCCCGCGCTCGCGGGACGGGCCGAGGCGGGCCAGGTCCAGCGGGAGCGTCGCGTTCTCCATGGCGGTGAGCGTGGGTATCAGCTGGAAGAACTGGAAGACGATGCCGATGGTGCGGCCGCGCCACACCGCGAGCTGCTCCTCGGTCATCTGGTCCAGGCGGCTGCCGTTGACCGTCACCGTGCCGGCGGTGGCCCGGTCGATGCCGGCGATGAGGTTGATGATCGTGGTCTTGCCGCTGCCCGACGGACCGGTGATCGCCACCATCTCGCCCGCCGCGATGGTCAGGTCCACGCCGCTCAGCGCGGGGAACCCGACCCCCCGCCCGCCCGCACTGCGGTAGACCTTCTCCACCCGGGCCAGCTCGATGATGGCCGGGGCGGCCGACCCTGCCTGCTCGGATCCTGCTGGACGTTTCATGCCGTCATCGTCGGCCGCCGGGTGCCCCGTCCGCATCGGCCGCGGTGCCCGTTTCCGCGCTCACCCCTGGGGCGTCATTTGCCGCCTTGTGGGCACCGGAGCTCCGCCTCAGGTAGCGGCGGCCAGTTCAGCCCTGCGGAGGATGGCCTAGGCATCTGGCCGGCCCTTACGATCGGCTGGTGAAGAGGCTTGTTGCTTGGGCCGTCGCGCTCCCGCCGCGCAGACAGGACCTCATGCTCGCGCTGGCGCTGGCCGCTTACAACGCCGGCTCGCTGATCCCTGAGGCCAGGCAGCTGCGCCTGCCCGACGTGGCGTTCGCGCTGGTCGTGCTGCAGGCATTGCCGCTGACCTGGCGGCGGCGCTGGCCGGTCGCCACCTACCTGATCGTCGGGATTCCCCGCGGGCTCTACGACGACCTGGGCATCGGGTTCGCGCCGCTGCCGCTCGCCTCGATGATTGCTTTCTACACGGTGATGGACCGCAGCTCGACGCGGGTGCGCTGGGTGATGAGCGCCGTGACGCTGGCCGGCCTCATCCAAGGGCAGACGACACCCCACCACACCGAGCCCTATGACTTCTTTATCGCGCTGCTGCAGATCGCCGTCGCCGGCCTGGCCGGTCTCGTCAGCCGCACCCGCCGGACCTACCTGCAGGAGGTGGAGGCGCGAGCCGAGCAAGCGGCCCAGCGTGACCGGGAGGCGACGCTGGCCGCTGCGCAGGAGCGGACCAGGATCGCCAGGGAACTGCACGACGTGGTGGCGCATCACGTCAGCCTGATGGCGGTCCAGTCCGAGGCCGCCGCCTCACTGCTGCCCGGTCGGCCAGCCGAGGCGGCCAAGTCCGTCCAGATCATCGGCCAGACCGCGCGCGAGGCGCTGACCGAGCTCCGCCGGTTCCTCGGCGTGCTGCGCGGTCCGGCCGACGTGGCCGGCCGGCGCGCCAGCACGTCACCGTCTCCGTCGATCAGCGAACTCGACCAGATGCTCGTGCCGGTACGCCAGGCCGGGATCGCCGTGGACCTGCGGGTGGAGGGCAACCCGGCCAGGCTGGCGCCCGGCGTGGACCTGGCCGCCTACCGGATCGTGCAGGAGGCGCTGACCAACACGGTCCGGCACTCGGGAGCGAGCCAGGTCGCGGTGACCGTCAGCTATGAGCCCGGCTACGTCACCGTCTCGGTGACCGATACGGGTAACGGGCCTGCCGCCGCGGCTGTCGGCCCGGGGGCCGAGCCAGCCGGAGCTGGCCTGCGGCAGCCGCTGAACGGCAGCAGCGCGCGGTCGGCCGGACCGGGCGGGTTCGGGCTGGCCGGCATCGCCGAGCGGGTCGCGTCCTGCGGCGGCAGCCTGGCCGTCGGCCCCGGCCGGGCGGGCGGGTTCGCGGTCACGGCCAGGCTGCCGGCGCCATGACCGGCGCTGGCCCGATCCGGGTGCTCGTCGCCGATGACCAGGAGCTGGTCCGGACCGGGTTCTGCGTGATCCTCGAGGCAGCCGGCGGGATCACCGTGGTGGCCGAGGCGGCCAGCGGTGCCCAGGCTGTCCTGGCTGCCGCCGACCACCAGCCGGACGTGATCCTGATGGACGTGCGGATGCCGGAGATGGACGGCCTCGAGGCCACCAGGCGGATCACCGGCGGAGACCGGGCCGCCCGGCCCAGGGTGGTCATGCTGACCACCTTCGACCTCGACGAGTATGTTTACGAGGCGCTGCGGGCCGGGGCGAGCGGATTCCTGCTGAAGGACGCGCCGCGGCACGACCTGATCGCGGCGGTCAGGATCGCCGCCGCCGGTGACGCGCTGCTCGCGCCTTCGGTGACGATGCGGCTGATCGACGCGTTCGCCCGCAGGCCGGCGCAGACGCTGCCAGCGCCATCCCGGCTGGCCTCGCTGACCGCCCGGGAGCGCGACATCCTGCTGCGGCTGGCTCGCGGCCTGACCAACGCAGAGGTAGCCGCCGACCTGGTCGTCAGCGAGGCGACCGTGAAGTCGCACGTCGGGAACCTGCTGGCCAAGCTCGGGCTGCGGGACCGGGTGCAGGCCGTGATCCTGGCCTACGAGACCGGAATCGTGCGCCCCGGCGAGCCGGACACGGCAGGCTAGCCGGGCGGACGCGCGACACTGCGCGATACTAGCTGCATGGTTGACGACACAGCACGAGACCGGGCCATCTATCACGCGCTGAAGGCGGTCGACGAGGTCGCCGCCGCTTTGCAGACCCATCTCATCGAGGAACACGGCGCTGACCCGGAGCGCACCGCTCCGCAGGGTCCCGCGACCAACTCCCTCAAGCTGCTGCGGCAGGCGCGCGAGCGCCTGGGGCTGGGCCTGCGCGCCGTCGAGGCCGACCACATCGCCGGATCCGACGAGATATCCCTGCGCCGAAGCGCGCCAGCCTGACCAGCGCGCCAGCCTGACCAGCGGCCCAGTGGCCCAGCGCGAAGGCGGACTATGCGACGATCCGGTGATGGAGATGACACTGCGCTTTGAGATCTTTCCGTCCGATCTTGACGAGGTCGTCGATTTTTACACCCGGGTGCTGCGCTTCGGCGTGACCAAGGATCAGCGTCACGACCCGAGCGGGTACGTGTCTATGCGGCGGGGTGCGGTGCAAGTCGGAGTCGCCCGAAGGGCCGGTCCGGATGCCCGCGCGGTCCGGCTGCCTCCGGACGGGGTGGAAGTGGTGCTGGAAGTGGACGACGTCGGCGCTGAGCGCGATCGGGTCGTGGCGGCCGGGTGGCCGCTGGAGCAGGATCTCCAGGACCGTCCGTGGGGGCTGACCGACTTCCGGATCATCGATCCCGCTGGGTACTATCTCCGGGTCACCAGCCGGTTACCCGGGGAGGGACTTCACGCCCGGCGGTCCAGAACGATCCGCGGCCGGCATAATCTGGCCTCTGGCGTTTAAGGGCCCTACCCGCGGTGAAGTACACGGCTTCCCGCGCGGACCGGCGCGGACCGGACCAGCGGAGCTAATGAAGGCTACTGAAAGAGGCAGGTATGAGCATCGGCAGGCCCGAGATCGACTTTCCCGGCGGCGAGCCGCCGGCCGAGCTGGAGATCACCGATATCTGGGAGGGTAACGGCGCCGAGGCGAATCCGGGCGACCTGGTCCAGGTGCACTATGTCGGGGTCGCGTACTCGACCGGCGAGGAATTCGACGCGAGCTGGAATCGAGGCGATCCGCTGCAGTTCCAACTCGGCGCCGGGCATGTCATCGCCGGCTGGGATCAAGGCGTGCAGGGCATGAAGGTCGGCGGCCGCCGACAGCTGATCATCCCACCGGATCTGGCCTACGGGGACCGGGGCGCCGGGACCTCCATCGCGCCGGGTGAGACCCTCATCTTCGTCTGCGACCTGGTGTCGGCCTGACGAACGCCGCTCGGCCCGCTGATCGGGGCCTGCCTGCGGAGCCACAGCCCGCGGAGCCACAGCCCTGGGAGCCACGCCGTAGGGCGGGCCAAGCCGGCCGGAGCGGGAGAGCTTCCCCTCTCCGGACCGGCCGGGCCCGCCGGATAATCCGCCGTCAGCCTGAACCGGGCGAGCCAGGTTCAGCCTGATCAGGCGACTCCTCCCGGACCGGGCCGAACATCCGCTCGGCCCGGCTCACCATCTCCTCGGCCCGCTCCTGGAGCTGGCCGAACCGCCGCAGGACCAGGCCGACCCGGTCCGCGAGCCAATCGCCCGGGTCAGGCCCCGCCCCCGGGTGCCCGGGGCGCCGCGGCGGCTCAGGCGGCTCCGGCGGCTCCGGGGGTTCGGGCGGCTCCGGCTGGTCCCAGCCCCAATGGTCCCGCCGTCCACCGGTCCGGTGCACCCGGTGCGCCCGCCGGACATGCTCATGCGGCCCGGCACCGAACTCCCCGGCCCTCTCCTGCGCCTCACTAGCGAATTCTTCGGCCTCTTCGGCCGCCTCCTCGGCTTCACCGGCCAGCTCCTCGGCCCGGTCGGCGGCCTGTTCGGCCAGGTAGGCCCGCTGCTGCGCCTCGTGCGCCGCAGCCCGCGCCTGCTCCACGCGGCGCCGCGCCTGTTCCTGCTCGTCCGGGTCGGCCCAGTCGCGGGTCATCGCGGCCGCCTCGGCGGCCAGGTCGGCGGCCTCTTCCGCCATCACGGCGGCCTCTTCCGCCTGCTCAGACCGTTCCCTGGCCCGCTCAGCGAGCTCTTCCGCCTGCTCGGCTCGTTCCCTGGCCTCCGCCGCCTGCTCCCTGGCCTGCGCCGCGATTTCCTGGGCCCTGACCTCGGCCACGCTGAGGCCGGCTTCCTCGGCCATCCGGGCGTACCAGTCTTCCTCGCGCGGCGTGGGCGCCGTCGCCCCTTCAAGGCCGTCCCCGCCCGGGCCCGCTTCCGCCTCGGCCGCGCGCCTGGCCTCGCAGTACGGCTCGCCGGTTTCGGCCATGCGCTGGCGGGTGGCAGTCTTCCGCGCCTTGTCCTGAGTCATGATCATTTTCTTCCCGGCGGGTCGGCCCGCGTCTGCCCGCCACGGTGAATGGCATGACACAAGACACACCCGAGTCGTAGACCCTTGTCCTCGCGGCCATCGTCGGCGCGGGCCGGTCGCTGGCTCGGAAGCGGGCAGGTGGTGCGCTGCCTCTACCGGCAGGCTACCCCCGTGCCTCGGCCGTCGGCAATGCAGAAAACCCGCCCATCCGCACGGGGGTTAGCACCACCCGGCCACGGCGCGCGGGTGGTGCTGGAGCCTGAAACCAGGGCCGTTCAGAAGATTTTTGACGATCTTTTCCCGGAACGATCGGGCCGCGTGCGCCCGGCCGGCTCCAAGGGACAAACTGACCAGACGTGTCCCTGGGCGTTGCTGACTCCCGGCGCCGCCGGTTGTGGAATCCTAGACCGGTGGCGGATCTGGCGCTGGTCAACGCGAACGTGCTGACCATGGATCCCGGTCGGCCCCGGGCGTCCGCGGTGGTGATCACCGGCGGCCGGATCGAAGCGGTAGCCGCGGGCCCCACCCCGTTCGACCCCGCCGAGTTCAACCCGGCGCAGGTGGTTGACCTGCGCGGGGCCACGCTGCTGCCCGGCTTCAACGACGCGCACAACCACATGACCGGGTTCGGCATGTCGCTGGCCGAGGTCGACCTGCGCTCGCCCCCGGTCGGCAGCCTCGACGAGCTGTACGCGGCCATCGCCCGCCGGGCGCAGACGACCGCCGCCGGGGACTGGGTGATCGGGGCCGGGTACGACCAGAACAAGCTCGGCGCCCATCCGCACCGGGACGCCCTGGACCGGGCCGCGCCCGGGCGGCGGGTCTGGCTGCGGCACACCTCCGGGCACATGTGCGTGGTGAACAGCCTGGTCCTGGCGGACCTGGGGCTGGACGCCGCGGCCGTAGACGTGCCCGGCGGCCGGGTCGCCACCGACGCCGACGGGCGGCCAAGCGGGCTGCTCGAGGAGCAGGCCCAGACGCTGGCCGGAACGCTGGTCTACCCGTATCCGCTGGCCCGGCTCACCGACGCCATCGACCGGGCCGGCGCGCAATACCTCACCGAAGGCATCACCAGCTGCACCGAGGCCGGGATCGGCGGCGGCTGGGTCAGTCACAGCCCGGTCGAGCTGGCCGCCTTCACCGCGGCCAGGGACCGGGGCAGGCTCCGGGTCCGGGTCGAGCTCATGGTGGCCAGCGAGGCGCTGCACCGGCTCGGCGCGCACCCCGACGACCGGCTGGACCTGGGGCTGGACCTCGGCATCCGGTCCGGGTTCGGCGATGACTGGCTCCGCCTCGGGGCCATGAAGATCTTCACCGACGGATCGCTGGTCGGGCGGACCGCGTTCGTGCATGAGGACTACGCCGGCGGGGCCGGACACGGCTATCTGCAGGCCGACGCCACGCAGTTGCAGGCCACGATCATCGCCGCGCACCGCTCCGGCTGGCAGGTCGCCGCCCACGCGATCGGCGACCGGGCCGTAGACGTGGTGCTCGACGCGTACGCCCAGGCCCTGGCCGCTGCCCCGCGGCCTGACCCGAGGCACCGCATCGAGCACTTCGGCCTGACCGAGGCCCGGCAGGTCGCCCGGGCCGCCGAGCTCGGCGTGATCGCCGTGCCGCAGGGCCGGTTCGTCTCCGAGCTCGGCGACGGCATGCTGGCCGCCGTCGGCCCGGGACGGCACGACTGGCTCTACCGGCAGCGCTCGCTGCTGGCGGCGGGCATGGTCCTGCCCGGCAGCTCGGACCGGCCGGTGGTGGCGGGGGCGCCGCTGCTCGGCATCGCCGACATGGTCACCCGCCGCACCGCCTCGGGCGCGCCGTTCAACCCCGGGGAGGCGATCACCGTGCCGCAGGCCCTGTACGCCTACACCGCCGGCTCGGCCTACGCCAGCCGCCAGGAGCACGTCAAGGGCTCGATCATCCCCGGCCAGCTCGCCGACCTGGTGGTGCTGCCGGAAGATCCGACCGCCGTCAGCCCGGACCGCATCGCCGGCCTGCCGGTGCTCGCCACCCTGATCGACGGCCGGTGCCGCTACGACAGCGGCGCGATCGACGGCTGGAGCTAGGCCCACCAGCGACCAGTCGCTCGCCCGGCTCGCCGCGGTAACCGAGGCGCCAGGCGGCAGCAGCGCCCGGAGCGGCTTACCCGGGGCTCCGGGGCTCCAGGGCGAGCAGCTTGGCGACCACCTCGGTCAGGTTTTCGCCGACGACGTCGGGCGGTGCGAAGGGCGCGCCGAAGCCACCGGACTTGCGGCTCACCCAGCCGGTGGTCAGGCCGGCTCGCTTGGCGCCGTGGCAGTCCCAGTCGTGCGCGGCGACCAGCGCCATGCGCTCGGGCGGCACGCCCATGACCTCCGCGGCATACAGGTACACCACGGTGGCCGGCTTCCACCGGTAGACCTCGCCGACCGAGATCACCCGGTCCACCACCGCCCCAAGTCCGGAGCGGTTGACGAATGACGAGGCCAGGAACGAGGATCCGTTCGTCAGGCAGGCCGCCCGCAGGCCGGCCTCGGTCAGGTGAGTGACCGCGGACACCGCGTCGGGGAAGGCCGGCAGCTCGCCGAACCCGGCCATGACCTGCGCCACCTGCTCATCGCTGATCGTATAGCCGGTGAGCCCGCGCAGCGAGGATTCGGCCACGTCGCTGAACGTCGCGTAGTCCCCGGTCGCGGACAGCGCCATGCCGTCCCGCAGCGTGCGGGTGTACCAGGCTTCGAGCAGGTACGGCGGCTGGCCCGCCGCGGTGAGCCGGTCGCGCAACGGCTCGAGCGACATCAGCGTCTCGATCATGTCGAAGGCGACCACGGCCGGGCGGTACGTCATGACGATCCGGGATTCGTCCGTCATGACGACCCGGGATTCGCCAGCGTGCCCTCGACGGCCCGTTCTGGTTGGTCCATGCCGTGCTTGTGCCCGGTGCGGGTTCCCGTCATGCCGCCC
>Ga0302325_10030807_pt1 | contig 11055 bp, 9 predicted proteins | sample Palsa_T0_2_FD_201948 | JGI IMG/M metagenome (GOLD analysis project Ga0302325, IMG submission 201948) | Peat permafrost microbial communities from Stordalen Mire near Abisko, Sweden - Palsa_T0_2 | ecosystem: Environmental > Terrestrial > Soil > Palsa > Peat permafrost | place: Sweden: Abisko...
GCATCGAGTCGATGTAGGTGAGCAGGGCCCGGGGGCGCTCGACATCGGGGTCGGCGCCCAACGGGCGCGAGACAAAGGGGTTGGAGGAGATATGGGCGATTAGGTGGTCGCCGGCCACGAGGATCCCGCGCGCCTCGTCGAAGAACACGGTGTCAGAGGGACTGTGGCCGGGGCGGTGGAGCACCCTCAGCGCCCGGTCGCGGAGCTCGAGCGTCTCGCCGTCACGCAGTGGACGGGTGACCTGAGCGCTGCACCCCCACGCCCGGAAGGCGCTCGACACGGCGCGCAGGGCGATGACCACGTCGCCGGGGACGCCGTGGCTGCGCATGAGCGCCTCGGCGAACTCGTCGTCGCCGTCCATGCTCTGGCTGAACGACGCCAGGTAGGGGGCGAGCAGGTGGAGCGCCGCGACCTCCGCGCCCGAGCGCCGGACGAGGATCTCGAGCAGGCCGACGTGATCGAGGTGCTGATGGGTGATGACGATGAGCCCGAGGTCCTCAATCCGGTGACCCCGGGCGGCGAGGGCGCGCTCGAGCTCGTCGAGGGCCTTTCCCGAGTTCGGCCCCGTGTCCACGAGCGTGAGCGGGTTGTCCTCGATCAGGTAGCAGTTGACCCGGCCAACGAGGAAGGGCGTGGGCAGGGACAGGCAATGGATGCCCGCGCGCTCGGCTTCCGCGAGGCCTTCGGCTCCCGAATCGACGCCCGCCACCGCGTTAGCCCCCGGGCTCCAGCAGGAGCGCCGCGTGGGGATCGCCGATGCGCGAGGCGAACAGGGCCTCACGCCCGCGCGCGCTCAGGCACGCTGGCCACAGGCCCGAGGGATGGTGGAAGCCGGCGCCGGCGGGCATGAGGATCATCCGTGGGGGCGCGACGCACCGCCACCCCGCGGCCTCGGCCATGCGCACGAGTGCGACCCGGTTGGGTTTGGACCAGTAGGGCCGACCGTCGCCGTAGAAGCTCAGCCACGGCGACCGGGGGCCGAGCAAGGTCAGCCCAAGCGCGATCGCGTCGACGATCAGGAGCTGCCCGCCGGTGACGGCCCGGACGCGCTGCAGGGCGAGCACGGGGTCGCGCAGGTGCAGAAGCAGCGACCCGAGGTAGACGAAGTCGAAGCTCCCGTGCACGGAAGGATCGAGCTCGTAGATCGAGCAGTCCAGGCGCTCGACGGCCGAGTCCAGCGCCTTGCGAGCGATGAGGAAGCCGTCGCCGCGGCCCTTGCGCTGCTCGATGGCCTGGCGATGCCCCGCGTCGGCGTTCGCCGGCCAGTCCCAGCGCGTGTCGTCGAGGATGTCGATGGCGGTCACGGCGCCGCCGCGGCGCTCCATCTCGAAGGCCCAGAAGCCGTCGTAGGTCCCGATGTCCAGGCACCGGCGGCCGTGCAGGTCGGTGGGCATGGGGAGCTTCCCCGCGAGACGGCGCGTGTCGAACCACCCGGGGGTGAGGATCCCGGGCGCGAGCTCGAGCGTGTGGTACCAGTCCCGCCCCGCAACCTCCTCGCGCAGCGCAGCCATCCCGCCGCTACCGCCGCGCCGTGAGGAGGATGTTGGCGCGCGCGGCGGCCCGAAGCCCGGGGATGCGCGCGAGCACGCGGTAGACCCGGGCGGCGGCGCGCGAGGGCACGAAGTCGGTGTAGACCCAGTCGCCGTACCAGCTGCGCTGCTCGCGGAAGCCGGCGCCGTCGACGGCACGGGAGAGCCCGCGCAGGGTCTGCTCGTTGACGTGCATGTCGCGCTCCCAGTGCAGCCGGGGATCGGCGGGCCAGCGCCGCGCGCGCCCGTCGATCAGGCGCCGCAGCCAGCGGTAGGTGAGGTCGTAGATCAACCGGTTGGGAAAGGTATGGACCACAAGCTGCCCACCCGGCTTGAGTACCCGGTGGGCCTCGGCGAGGGCGAGCTCAAGCTCGGCGGGGAGGAGGTGCTCGACCACGTCGAGCATGCTCACCGCGTCGGCCTTGCCGTCGCCGACCGGGAGCCCCCGGGCGTCGCCCTGGCGCACCTCGGCCCGTCCCCCGAGCTCGCGGGCATCGATCGTCACCTGGGCCAGCGCGACCGCGGCGGGGGCGTAGTCGACGCCCACCGCGCGCACGCCGTGCTCGGCGGCGAGGGCGATGAGCTCGCCCCGCCCGCAGCCGACGTCGACGAGCAGGCTCCCGGGGGGGAGGTCCATGAGCACGGTGAGCACGTAGGCGTAGATCCCGTGGATCGGGGTCGGGTTCTCGCTCCACTCGGTGGCCCCGGCCGAGACCTCGCGAAAGTACTCCTCGGTGTAGGCCGAGGCGGGGACCGCGGGCGCGGGCAGCGGCCGCCCGCTCACCGCGCTCCCGCCATGAGCTCGGGACGGGCGAAGACGTAGGCGGCGTTCTCGAAGCTGGCCAGGGAGCGCCAGGCGCCGAGATTCTCATAGTGCGCGAGCTGAAATCCCAGTGCGCGCATGCGCTCGCGCAGGTCACCGTCGGTGATGCCCCATTGCCAGATGTCGTGTACGTCGCGCCAGCGGCGTCCCCGGCGCGGGTTGATTTCGTCCAGGCGCTCGAACAGGCCGGCATGGGTGTCCTGGGCCGGCACGGTGGCGAGGTAGCGCTCCTCGCCGAGGTCGAGGAGCCGGACGCTCCGCTCGCCCCCGCTGTACCACGGCCCGGCGAGGACGAAGGCTCGGGTGCTGGGAGCGTAGAGCTCGAGCACCTCGTCCCAGTCCGGCGCGACCTGGTGCAGGAGGACGTCGAACATGACGACCGCGTCGACCCTCCCGACCTGAGCGGCGATGGATGGGTCGCCGAAATTCCCGCGCACGAGGTGGACGTTGGTGCGGGCGCCCGCCGCGCGGGTGGCGGTGGGCGTGAAGTCATCGTCGACGGCGGTCACCGACTCGACCCCGGCCCGGTCGGCGAGGTGGAAGGTGTAGCCGGCGTCGACCGCCCATACGGCTCCGAGATCGGCGGCACTGCGCAGAGCAAAGCGCCGGTGGGCGAGATCGAGAGCCGCGAGCTTGAGCGCATCGAGCGGCGGCGCGGGCGGCCGGGACGTCGCCGTGAGTCGTCGGCGCAGCCGGCGCCCAACCGAGGCGCGGGTACGCAGGACGCGGTCTTCGAGGGAGGCCATCTCCTCAGGACCGGATGAGCGCGAGGACCTCGTCGCGGCGGCGCTCCATGTCCTCGCGCGAGACGAGCGACTCGAGACAGAGGCGCAGGAGCGGCTCGGTGTTGGAGGGTCGGACGTTGAAGTGCCAGTCGTCGTAGTCGATCGAGATCCCGTCGAGGTGGAGCTGGCGGGCGTCGGCGTAGCGCTCGGCGATCTCCTCCATCTTGCCCCGGGGATCGGCGACCTCGGTGTTGATCTCGCCGGAGATGAAGTAGCGCGAGCGGAAGGGCTCCAGGAGCTCGGACGTCCGCTTGCCCTCGACGGAGAGGAGCTCGAGCATGAGCAGCGCGGGGATCGTTCCCGAGTCCGCACAGTAGAAGTCGTGGAAGTAGTAGTGCCCTGAGACCTCGCCACCGAAGACGGCGTGCTCCTCGCGCATCCGGGTCTTGAAGAAGGCGTGCCCGACGCGATTGATGAGTGCTCTTGCGCCGGCGCCCGCGGCGTGCACGGTGTCGGGGACGGCGCGGCTCGCCCGCACGTCGTAGAGGATGGTCGCACCCGGGTGCTTGCGCAGCATCGATTCCGCCAGGAGCGCGGTGAGGAAGTCACCGTCGACGAACTGCCCGCCGTCGTCGATGAAGAAGCACCGGTCGGCGTCGCCGTCCCAGGCGATGCCGAGGTCGGCCCGCTCGGCGAGGACGCGGTTCATGATCAGCTCGCGGTTCTCGGGGAGGAGGGGGTTGGGCTCGTGGTCGGGGAAATTGCCGTCCGGGGTCCAGGAGGTCTCGACGAGGTCGAGTCCGAGGCGGCGCAGGAGCGGTCCGACCATGACCCCGGCCATGCCGCTGCCGCCGTCGAGGACGACCCGCAGCGGCTTGACCGCGGCGCGGTTGATGAAGCGCAGCACGGTCTCCTGGAACTCTTCGTAGAGCTCGACCTCCTCGACGCTGCCGCCGCCGGGCGGATCGCCGAGGCCGGCTTCGATGAGCCGGCGGACGTCCTCGATCCCCTCGTCGCCCGAGAGGGCGATGGCGCCGCGCCTGACGAGCTTGGCGCCGGTATAGGCCTTGGGGTTGTGCGAGGCCGTGCACATCAGGCCGCCGTCGAGGTCGCGCGAGCCGACGAGGTAGTAGAGCATCTCCGTGCCCACCATGCCGGCGTCGAGGACGGTGGCGCCCTCGCTCACCATCCCGTCGCGGTAGCGAGCCGCCAGCGCCGGCGCGGTGAGGCGCATGTCCCGCCCGAGGCCGAGGCGCAGCTCGCCCGTAGGCTTGCCCTCGAAGTCGGAGATCACCCGGGCGAAGGCGCGTCCGATGAGCTCGGCGGCGTCCTCGTCGATGTCGCTTCCGTACAGCCCACGGATGTCGTAGGCCTTGAAGATCGCAGGGGAGAGGACGGTCATGGCCGCGTCATGCTACCCAGCGCGCTCACAGCACCAGCGTGCGGTGGCGCACGGCGCCGCGCGCCACCGCCCAGCACTCGACGACGTCGTGGACGAGCAGGAAGGGCACGGCCCAGGCGCCCGCGCCGGCCAGGCGCGCACGCTTGCGGAGCTCGAGCAGATGCATGGTCAGGAGCATCCGCCGCAGCCACGCTGGGGCCAGGAACGCAAGCAGCGAGCGCCACAGGAGGTAGTGCCAGACGTTCCAGAACACCCGGCGGTCGAGCGTGCTGCGCAGCTGCGGGTGCGCGGCGAAGACGCGCACCGCCGGGGTCCAGCGCGAGGCGACGCTCAGGCTGCCGCGCACGCCGAGCCTCTCGACGGCGTGGAGGACCCCGGCCTCGGGGGCGAACGCGGTCGGAGACCCAGCCTCGATCGCGCGCCAGGCCAGGTCGGTGTCCTCGGCCGTGGGGCGGGGACCGTAGGCCTCGTCGAAGCCGCCGAGGGACTCGAGCACCGCGCGCGGGTAGAAGATGTTGCAGGTCTCGTAGTGGGGACCGAGGGCGTGCACGCTGATCGTCCGCGAGAACACGCCGCGGCACCAGAGCTCGGAGGGGTTGGGGTCGGTGCGGCCCTGGACGATGGCGCCGGGATGCTCGCGGGTGGCTTCGAGCGCCGCCGCCAGCCAGCCGGGCTCGGGGACGCAATCGTCATCGGTGAAGCCCACCACCGGCGCCTGCGCCACGCGCCAGCCGCTGTTGCGCCCACCAGCGGGTCCTCGGGCCACCGGATGGCGAACGCTGCGCAGGCGCAGGGCGCCCCGGCCCAGCTCGTCGGAGAGGACGGCCTGGGTGCCCTCCCCGGCCGATCCGTCGTCGACGACGATGACCTCGAAGCGCTCGGGCTCGAGCGTCTGCGCGCGCAGGCCGGCGAGCAGGCGGGCGAGCGGCGCCGGCCGGTTGTGGGTCGAGACGACCACTGACAACAGCGGCTCCGGCACGCACCGGATTCTATTGGGCGCCCTCACGCTCGGTACGATCGCCACGGTGCTGGACACGACCAAAGGGACTTCCGCCGCCGGCACCGGCGAAGTGGTGCCCACCGATCCCAGCCCGGCGCCGGGGGGCAGGAGCATCGACACGGGCGGACGGAGCCTTCGGGTCCACACGGCTCGCGGGGTGATGGTCAACGGTGCCTTCGACGTCGGCCTGAGCAGCTTGAGTCTGATCCGCGGGTTCGTCATCGCGGCCTTCCTGACCAAGGCCGACTACGGCGTCTGGGGGGTGCTGCTTGTGTCCCTCGGCGTGCTCTCGCAGCTCAAGCTCGTGGGGATCGGCGACAAGTACCTCCAGCAGGAGGAGCCCGACCAGGAGCTCGCCTTCCAGAAGGCGTTCACGCTCGAGCTGCTCATGACCGGCGCCACCATCATCCCCATGATCGCGGCCCTGCCGGTGATCGCCGTCGTCTACGGCTACTGGAAGCTGATCCCCCCCGGGCTCGTGCTCATCTCGACCCTGGTCGCCTATGCGCTCCAGGCGCCGTTCTGGGTCTACTACCGCGACATGAACTTCCTCAAGCAGCGGCGGCTGAGCGCGATCGAGCCGGTCGTGGGCTTCGTGCTCGCGATCGGGCTGGCCATCGCCGGCCTCGGCTACTGGGCGCTGGCCATCGGGCTCGGAGTGGGGGCGTGGGCGGGGACGATCGCCGCCATCCGCACCTCGCCCTTCCGGCTGCGCTGGCGCTATGACCGCGCGACCATGCGCGTCTACGCGGCGTATTCGGGACCGCTGTTCATCGCCACCGCCTCCAACGTGGTCCTCGCCAACGCGATCACCATCGCCACCAACGCGGAGCTCGGACTCGCCGGCGTGGGCGCGGTCGCGCTCGCCTCGAACATCACCGCCTTCACCACCCGCGTCGACGACCTGGTGAGCACGACGCTCTACCCGGCGATCTGCGCGGTCCAGAACCGGCTCGACCTGCTGCGCGAGTCGTTCGTGAAGTCCAACCGCATCGCGCTCATGTGGGCCATGCCCTTCGGCGTCGCGCTCGCGCTTTTCGCCGCCGACCTGGTGCGCTTCGGGATCGGCGATAAGTGGCGCCCGGCCGTCACCCTGCTCGAGATCACCGGGGTGGTCGCCGCCATCAGCCAGGTCGGCTTCAACTGGGACGACTACTTCCGCGCGCGCTCGGACACCAGGCCGGTCGCCATCGCCGGCTTCGCCTCCACCGTGGCCATGCTCGGCGCCGGCATGCCCCTCCTCCTCACGGACGGCCTGACCGGGCTGGCGATCGGCATCGGCGCCGGGGCGGCCGTGCACCTCGCCTTCCGCGCCTGGTACCTCTCGCGCCTGTTCGAGGACTTCGGGATGGTGCGCCACGCGCTGCGGGCGGCGCTGCCCACGCTGGCCGGGGTCGCCGTCGTGCTCGGCATGCGGGCGCTGGAGAGCGGCGGACGGACCCTCCTCATCGCCGTGGCCGAGCTCGCGGCCTACGGGGTCGTGATCGTCATCGCCACCTGGGTCTTCGAGGGCCGCCTGCTCCGGGAGGCTCTGGGCTATCTCCGTACGCGATAGCCTCACGCCGTGAGCGAGCATCGGGGACACGGCGCGGTCCGGGACGCGCAGCCGGAGCAGGAGATTCGGCTTGCCGCGACGGAGGCGATGGCGCGCAACACGGTCTGGTACCACACCCTCGAGCTCCCCGGAGGCGTTGTCACGCCGGGGCACATCGACCTGCGCAAGGTGGCCAAGCGCCTGCTCCCGCACGATCTGCGGGGGCGGCGCGCGCTCGACGTCGGCACCTTCGACGGCTTCTGGGCCTTCGAGCTCGAGCGCCGCGGCGCCGAGGTGGTGGCGATCGACCTCGGCGCGGTCGAGGAGTCGCAGATCCCGCCCAACAATCGCGAGCTCGTCGAGCGCGAGGCCAAGCAGTTCGACGTCAAGCTCGGGCGCGGCTTCGAGATCGCCTCCGAGCTCCTGCGCTCGCGCGCGAGCAAGGTCGTCTGCGACGTCCTCGACCTCACCCCCGAGGCGATCGGTGGGCCGGTCGACGTCGTCTTCCTGGGGGCGCTGCTCATCCATCTCCGCGACCCGGTGCGCGCGCTCGAGCGCATCCACGAGGTGCTCGTGCCCGGCGGCGAGCTCTACCAGCTCGAGGCGATCTCGCTGCCCCTGACCCTGCGCCATCCCCGCAGCCCGGTCGCCCTCATGCAGACGCTCGGGACGGGCTTCAACTGGTGGTACCCGAACTGGGCGACGCTCAAGACCTGGCTCATGACCGCGGGATTCACCGACATTCGGGGCCGCGGCCTGTACCGGCCGCCACAGCGCAGGCCTATGAATGACCGGTTCTGTGGCATCCACTCGCGGCGACCCGCCTAGGCGGGGGCGGCTGCGGGTCGCTCTGCTCAGTCCCTGCTTCTGGCCGGAGGTCAGGCGCGGCGGCGAGCGCTTCACCCGCGAGCTGGCCGACGGGCTCCTGGCCCGGGGGGTCAGCCCCCGGCTCATCACGAGCCATCGCGGCCCGCCGCGGCGGACGGTCGAGGACGGCCTGCCCGTGCTCCGGCTTCCGCGCCCCCCGCAGGCGCGCCGGCTCCTGCGCCTGGACGAGCCCTACCTTACGCACGTGCCCCTGAGCTACGCGGCGCTGCGGGCCGGCGACTACGACCTCGCCCACGCCGTCTACCCGACCGACGCCCTCGCCGCCGCGCGCTGGCGCGCCCGGACCGGTCGCCCGGCCGTCCTCTCCTATCTCGGGATCCCGGATCGCGAGTGGCTCGCCTACCACCGGCGCGGCACCGTCCTGCGGGCCGCCGCGCGCGGCTGCGACGTGGTGGTCGCCCTGAGCCGCGCCGCGGCCGACGCCTTCGCGCTCTGGCTCGGGTACCAGGCGCCGGTCATCAACCCCGGCGTCGACCTCGACGCCTTCGCGCCGGGGCCGGCCCGGTCGGGCACCCCGACGATCGTGTGCAGCGGCGCCGCCGAGGAGCCCCGCAAGCACGTCGGCCTGCTCGTCGAGGCCTTGGGGCTCGTCCGCCGCGAGCTCCCCGACGCGCGGCTCGTGCTCTCGCGCCCTCGCGACCTCGATGCCGTGCGGCGGGCCGGGGTCCGCGTCGACGCTCCGGGCGTACAGTTCGTCGACCTCGACGACCGGTCGAGCCTCGCGCACGCCTACCGGAGCGCCTGGGCGGTGGCACTCCCCTCCACCTCGGAGGCCTTCGGGCTTGTCCTCCTGGAAGCGCTCGCGTGCGGGACACCGGTGCTCGGGTACGACGACGGGGGCATCTCGGAGATCATCGATCGCCCCGGGATTGGCCGGCTCCTCGATCGGCTCGACGCCGCATCACTGGCGAGCGCGCTGCTCGAGGTCATGGAGCTGAGCCGGCGCCCGGAGACGGCGGCGCGGTGCCGGGCGCGGGCCGAAGAGCTCTCCGTCGATCGCTGCACCGAGCGCTACCTGGCGCTCTACCACGAGCTCGGCGCCTGAGCTCGTTGTCTCTGCTCGTCCACCAGCTCCTGCTCCTCGCCTCGGTCGCGGCCCTGGCGGCCGCGGGGTGGCGGATGGCCTGCGTGGCGGTGCCGTCGGGGCTGCTGCGCCTCCTCGCCGCCGTCCCCCTCGCCGCCGGGGGCGCGGTGCTCTGCGCCCTCGCGCTCGCGCTCGTGGGACTGGGCGCGAGCCCGGTCGCGCTCACCGTCGCTGCCCTCGTCATCTGGGCCGCTTCGTGGCGGCTGGTGCCATCCCGGGCGCCCTCGGCGTGGGCGCAGGTGGGCTCGTGGTGGAGCGCTCTGCCCGTGGCCGGGCGGGTCCTGCGGGGGGCCGTGGCCGGGGCGGCGGTCGGCTACGGCGTTTTCGTGCTCCGCCATCCCGGGCTCGGCCTCGACGCGCTCACCTATCACCTCGCGCTCCCCGTCGACTGGGTCCACAACGGCCGTCCGGGGTCGCTGGTGCCCGTCAACGACAGCCTCCCGATCCAGAACTATCCCCTGACCTGGGAGGTCCTGGTGGCGTGGGTGACCGCGATCGCCCGCACGCTCGTGCCCTCGACGCTCCTCACCCCGGCCACCCTGCTCCTCCTCGGTGCTTCGGTGCGCGCCGGCCTGCGCGAGTGCGGAGTCCCCGGGTGGCTGGCGTGGCTGGCGGCGGCGGCGCTCGTGACCCTGCCCCTGATCGTCGTCCAGCTCCCGGGACCCAACAACGACCTGCCCGAGATGGCCTGGCTCGCGTGCACAGCCGCCCTCGTCGCCGGGGCGGCGGGCCGCGAGCGCCACCCGGGCCTGCTCGCCGTGGCCCTCGTCGCCTTCGGGCTGTGCCTGGGGATCAAGACCACGGGCACCCCGCTCGCGCTCCTCGCGCTCGCGCTCGGCGCCTGGCGCTGCCGCGCCCGGCTCCGGCCCCTCGCCCCCGTGCTCACGCTCGGCGCGGTGGCGGGAGCCCTGATCGGCGGCGTCTGGTACTCACGCAATCTGATCGACCACGGCGCGCCCTTCTGGCCCCTGTCCACGACCCCGTGGGGGGATCCGATCCCGGCGGCCTACCGCGACTTCGACGCCAGCTTCCTGAGCAAGCTCCACGTGATGCTCCACCACCGCACCGACGCCTACTGGAAGGTGCTCGCGGGGGGGGTCGTACTGGGCGCGGCGGCCATCATCTCACCGCTGTGGGCGCGGGGCCGGGCCAGGTGGGGCGGGCTCGTCGTCCTCGCCGCCCTCCTCCTGTGGGCGGCGTCGCCGTACACGGGCATCTCGACGAGCACCGGGCTCGCGGTCGGGGCCACGCGCTACCTGCTCCCGTGTCTGCTGGCGGCGGCCGTGGCCCTGGCGCTCGCTGCGCGCGGGGGCCCGGGTCCCGCCCAGGTCTTCTCGGCGAGCGTGCTCGTCGGCGCGCTCGTGGTCAACCTCGTCCACGACGCGGATCTGCGGTTCCCCACCGCGCCCTCGATGACCTCGCTGCTGGTGGCGGCGGCGCTCGGGGCGGGGGTGGCGCTCGCGGCTGATGGGGCGGCACGCGCGGTGCGAGGGCGGCTCGGGCCCGCCGGCGCTGTCGGCGCGGCGGCGCTCGCCGCCGCCGCTGCGCTCACGACCCTGATCGCGCCCGTCGACGGCTATCTCGCCGCCCACGCGGCGACCGGCCTCTACGACGCCGGCCTCGTGCGCTGGTTCGACTCGCGCCCGGCCTTCCGGGACGGCTCAGATCCCGTGCTCATCGGCCCGGTCACCGTCGCCGTGCTCACGGGTGCCCGGCTCGCGCATCCGGTCGACATCCTTTCGCCCGAGGATCGCTGCCCGGCGCTCGTGCGCCAGGCGCGGGACGCGTGGGTGGTGCTCGAGGTCGGGCCGGGCGCGCTCGCCGACGACCGGCACTGGATCACCTGCCTGGGGGATCGGCGCCCCGCCTACCTGGCCGACGGCTTCGTGGTCTACGCGCCGCAGGCGCTCAGCGCATGAGCTTGCGCCAGCGCCAGATCCGGTGGCGGTGGAGGATCAGCCGCACCGCCGTCCACAGGCTCTTGAGCCCGTAAACGGTGGCGGCGCCGAAGCCGATCGAGGAGGAGTCGTCGAAGTAGCGCGATCTCGCCGGGACCTCGGCGATCCGAAA
>Ga0302325_10030810_pt1 | contig 11054 bp, 8 predicted proteins | sample Palsa_T0_2_FD_201948 | JGI IMG/M metagenome (GOLD analysis project Ga0302325, IMG submission 201948) | Peat permafrost microbial communities from Stordalen Mire near Abisko, Sweden - Palsa_T0_2 | ecosystem: Environmental > Terrestrial > Soil > Palsa > Peat permafrost | place: Sweden: Abisko...
TGATCGTGCTCGAGGACCTCGTCGACCACGCCAACGTCGGGGCCATCTTCCGCTGCGCCGCCGCGCTCGGCGTGGACGCCGTCATCTTGTCGCCGCGGTGCGCGGACCCGCTGTACCGGCGGGCGGTCAAGGTCTCGATGGGAGCGGTGTTCGCCATCCCGTACGCCCGCATGACCGGCTGGTACGAGGGCCTGGACGTGCTGCGCGCGGCGGGCTTCCGGCTGCTGGCCCTGACGCCGGACCAGGCGGCGACGCCGATCGGCGAGATCGCGCCGGGGGAGCGGACCGCGCTGCTGCTCGGCACCGAGGGGGATGGCCTGTCCTCCCGCTGGCGGCAGGTGGCGGATCAGGCCGTCCGCATCCCGATGCACCCCGGCGCGCAGGCCGCCGGGGTCGACTCGCTCAACGTGGTCGCCGCCGCCGCGATCGCCTGCCACCTGCTCGTTTCGACGCCCGCTGGCTAGGTGCTGCTGTCCCGCATCGCCGCCTTCAGCGCCGGGCGACTGGCCGGCGTCTCCGGTGAGCCTGCCGGGCCGTAAGTCGTCGATCAGGTACTCGCCGCCGCAGGCCTGCGCCAGCGAGGGCCCGAAAAGGGCGGCCGGCGTATAGGCGCCTGGCTTGCCCTGGCCGGCTAGCAGGCGGCGGGCCACCTCGGCGGGCACCGCGCCGGTGAAGGCCTGCGCCTCGCCGACGCGCAGCCAGCCCTCCCGGACGGTGCCGTCCGCCCACTCCAGCCGCGCGTGCCCCCAGGAGTGCTCGCGGGGCCGCTCCCGCGCCTTGAACTTCACCCCGGCGAGCCGCCGCTTGGCGAACGCCCGCACCGGCCCGATCGCCAGCAGTGCGGTCGCCATCGGCAGAACCGCGCGGATAGCCGGCGAAGATGGCGCCTCGCTCGAGGCGGCGACGGCCGACGGCGCCCCGCTGGCCCGCTGCGCCGCCATCAGCTCGCCGAGCGGCATGCTCGCGGTCGTGACCTGCGAACCGTCCGGCAAGGTGAGCTGGACGGCGTCGCCGCCGATCCGTGCCCGCACCAGCCGCCCGTCGTCATAGCGGCGCCCGTCGTACCGCCCGCCGCCGTCGACACCGGGCAGCCCGTCCAGGATCGTTCCGGCCAGGGCCTCGCCGATGACCCCGGCCTCGGTCTCCAGCGAGGGCACCATGTCCACCCGGACCCGGGCAGGGGCGGGACGCCCTTCGCGCAGCGTGACGACGACGCTCTCGGTGGCCGTCACGCCGAACCCGGCTCCCGTCACCAGGGTGCGGCCCGCGTTGGCCGCCGCCTCGTTCATGCCGAGCAGCGCGGCTACGGCGGCCAGGTCGTTGGCCAGGTCCACGTAGTGGCTGGCCGGCAGGCAGGCTCGCGCGAGCGGCGCCCCCGTCACGGTGAAGGGCCCGATCGTGTTGATGACCACGCCTGGCTGCTGCCGCCGGATCTCGGCCGCCATCGCCTCGGTCGAGCCGGCCACCACGGTCCGGCCGTGACCGGCCGCCGCGGCCGCTTGCGCCAGGCGGGCAGCGTCGCGGCCGACCAGCACCGGCGTAATGCCCCTGCTGACCAGCCCGGCCGCGATCGCACGGCCGCTGCGGCCAGTACCACCCAGAATCCAGACGTCGGTCCCCATCGCACAGCTCCGTTCGGCGGCGGCAGGCCACGTGGTGATGACATGCCGTGTCATCACGTTACACCATGACGACATCGCGTGTCATCACCTAGACTGCGGGGGTGGGCAGATGGCAGCCGGACGCGCGAGAGCGCCTAGAGCGCGCGGCCATCGAACTGTTCGCCCAGCAGGGGTTCGCCGCGACGACGGTGCCGCAGATAACGGCCCGGGCCGGCCTGACCACCCGGACGTTCTTCCGGCACTTCGCCGACAAGCGGGAGGTGCTCTTCGGCGGCGATGAGATTCCCGCCCTCGCCGCTCGTCTGATGGCGCAAGCGCCGCTGACCCTGGACCCGATGACGCTGATCGTCGGCGGCCTGAAGACCGTCGCCGAGACCCGCTTCGAGGGGCGGCGGGAGGAGATCCGCGAGCGGCGTGACATCATCCGGTCCGACCCTGGCCTGCGCGAGCGGGACCTGCGTAAGCGTGCCGCCTTGGCCGAGGCGATCAGGGCGGGCTTCATCGATCGCGGCGTCGGGACCGCGGCGGCGGCCCTGCTCGCCGAGCTCACCGTGACCGTGCTTTACGTGGCCCTGGACGAATGGCTCGACTCCGGCGGCGACCGGACGCTCTTCGAGATAATCACCGAGACGTTCGGGTCGCTGCAGGCCGCCCTACGATGACTGCATGCGCATCGACCGGCTCGACCACCTGGTGCTGACCGTAGCTGACCTCGACGCCACCGTGGACTTCTACACCCGCGTCCTGGGCATGGCTGCGGTGACCTTCGGCGCGGGGCGCACCGCGCTTTCCTTCGGCCACAGCAAGATCAATCTGCATCAGGCGGGTCACGAGTTTGAGCCGAAGGCGCACCGCCCGGTGCCCGGCAGCGCCGACCTGTGCCTGATCACCAGCGACCCGCTGGATCAGGTGATCTCCGAACTCACCGCGCAGCAGGTCCCCATCGAGGAGGGCCCGGTCGAACGAACCGGCGCGACGGGCCCCATCCTGAGCGTCTACTTCCGCGACCCCGACCGGAACCTGATCGAAGTCAGCACCTACCCGGGGGCGAGAAAGCCTGACCGCCCCCCAGGGGACGCGGCCGTGGGCGCTGGGTAAACAATAGTGCCTTGCGTTTCCGGACCTAACAGGGAGTAAGGCATGCGGCTTTCCATCAAGGCACGGCACCTGCCGCCGCGCATCGCGGCAGGCGCGTTCATCCTCAACTCCGGCGTGGGTAAGTGGTCCGCCGATGACGAGACTGCCGCCCAGCTCCACGGGTTCGCCGCCGGCACTTACCCGTTCCTGAGCAAGCTCAAGCCCAAGGATTTCGTCCGGCTCCTTTCGGTGAGTGAGATCGCGCTCGGCGCGGCGCTGTTGCTGCCCGTCGTGCCGGCCGCCGTGGCGGGCGCGGGGCTGACGGCGTTCTCCGGCGGCCTGCTCGGCCTGTACGCCAGGACGCCCGGTATGCGCAAGGACGGCACGCCCTTCCCGACCCAGCAGGGCATCGCGCTCGCCAAGGACGTGTGGATGCTGGGCATCGGGGTCGGCCTGGTTATCGACGGCCTGACCGCGGACGGCGACGACTAGATTCACAGCTGGGCCGGAGCTGGCAGGCCCGCGACGGGCTGGTTCACGGCTCTGGCCGGGTTGCGCCCGGCCAGCCCGAGCAGGGCGAAGGCGAACGAGACGACGGCGAGAAAGACCCAGCCGGCGCCGAAGCTGGTCCGGGGGACCAGGTGGCCGAAGATGATCGGGATGAAGAAGCCGCCGACCGCGGCGAGCGTGAGCATCAGGCCGGTCGCAGTGCCGAGGTACTGGTGCTCGATGTCGCAGACCCGCGCCGGTACCGCCAGCCAGGCGGCGAAGCCGAAGATGAGGAAGAAACCGATCCCGATCCCCAGTGCCCACAGGGCGCCAGCCGGCGTGACGGGGATGAGGGCCAGCAGCGCGGCGACGACGATGAGCGGCCCGACGACGAACATCCGCAGGTTCGCGCTGCGGTCGGCGCAGTACCCGCCCAGCAGGCTGCCCGGGATGCCGGCCAGCGCGATGAGCGCGGACAGCAACCCGCCCGCGGCCGGGTCGAAACCCCTGGTGACGGTCACGTACTCGCTGAACAGCTGCGAGGTGGTGAAGTACGCGCCGTAGCCGCCGAACAACGCGGCACCGTAAACCCACAGATCCCGGCTCGCGAGCGTCGCCTGCAGCGCGGCGCGATCGAAGCTGATGCCGCCGAGCGACGGCTCGCCCTCGGGGACTTCGAAAGCCGCGATGGTCACCAGCATGACGAGCAGCTCGAAGACGCCGGCCAGGATCAGCGAGGTGCGCCAGCTGGTCGCGCGCTGCAGGTAAAGCCAGCCGTAGAGCGCGAGGGCAGCCCCCGCGCTGAAGACCGCGCCGCCGGTGATGCCGAGGGCGAGCGTGACGTCTTTCTCGCGGAACCAGATGACCATCGCGGCGGTCCCGACGGCGATGAACACCGACCCGCCGACGCCGCTGGCGACGCGGCAGCAGGCGAGCTCGGGGTAGCTAACCGACAGCCCCGACATGATCGCCGCCAGGGCCTGCACGCCCAGCCCGAGGACAAGCGTCTTCTTCATGCCGATCGCCGTGGCGAGCATGCCGCCGGGGATGTGCGCGAGCCCGTAGCCGACGATGTAGAGCGAGATGAGGTAGCTCAGCGGCCCGAGCCCCACCTTGAACTGCGCGCCGATAAGCGGGAACGCCGTGGCGACGTCGAACCAGTTCAGCGTGAGCGCGATGATGCCCAGGCTGACCACGGCCAGCATGCGCCAGCGCATCAGGCCGACCCGGCGGCGTGGACCGAGGCCATCGGCGCTCCCTTACCGGGAGCGCCGCCCGATTGCGCTAAAGACGCTGGCAGCTTGCCTCCAGGATCGCTGTACGGCCACGTTAACATGACAGCTATCGACACCTCCTTCGTCGGGCGCCAGAGCGAACTGCGCATCCTCAGCGAACGGCTGGCTGCCGCCGAAGCGGGCCGGCCGCACGTGGTCTACCTGGAGGGCGCGCCGGGCGGCGGTAAGTCGACGCTGCTGTCGGAGTTCCTCGGATCGCTCTCCGGCGCCGTTATCCTCCAGGCGGCCGGCGACGAGGCCGAGACACTGCTCTCCTACGGGGTCATCGATCAGCTGCGGCCCGGCACCGTGACGGAGCCGGGGACGGACCCGATGGCCGCCGGGCAGCGGCTGCTTGAACTGCTCGACCGGCGGCAGGCCGACGGTCAGGTCGTGGTGCTCGCCCTCGACGATCTGCAGTGGTTTGACCGGCCGTCATCGCGTGCGGTGCTGTTCGCCCTGCGGCGGCTGCGCGCGGATAAGGTGCTGGCGGTCGTGTCGGCGCGGGTAGGCGGGCTTGACGATCCTGGCTGGGCGCGGTTCGCGAGCGGCGACTCGCGTGTCACCCGGCTGCGCCTGGGTGGCCTGCGCCCGGACGATCTCACCGAGCTGGCCAGCGCACTGGGGCTGGGCGTGCTGTCCCAGCGCGGGGCGTCCCGGCTGGCCGCCCATACCGAGGGCAACGCCCTCTACTGCCGGGCGCTGCTCGACGAGATCGGCATCGCCGCGCTGAGCGCGGCGGGCGATCGCGGGCTGCCGGCGCCGCGGGAGCTGTCCGCGGTGATCCTGGCCCGGGTGGCCGCGCTCCCGGCCGCGACCCAGTCGTTCCTGGCGGCGGCGGCGGTGCTTGGTCAGCATGCGCCGATCCCGGCGATCGCGTCGGTCGCCGGGCTGCCCGATCCAGAGCACGAGGTGGATGCCGCCGTCGCGGCCGGGCTGCTTGCCGACGGTGCCTCGACGCTTGAGCTGGTCTTTTCCCATCCGCTTTACCGGGCGGCGATCTACGCCGATCTCAGCCCGGCGAGCCGGCGAGAGCTGCACGCGCGGGCGGCGCAGGTCGTGGCCGACCGGGCGCGGCTGGCCCACCGGGCCGCGGCGGCGCTGGGCCCTGACGAGGCGCTGGCCGCCGAGCTCCAGGCGTCCGCCCAGGCCACCGCGGCCGCCGGTGACGCGGCCGCCTCGGCCTGGGCGCTGGAACAGGCAGCCGCCCTTTCGCCTACTGCGGCGGACCGGGAACGCCGCTTGCTCGACGCTGCCGTGGTGCTGCTCAATGCCGCCGATACCCCGGCGGCGACGCGAGTGCTGGCATCGTGCCAGGCGGCCAGTGCCCGCCGCGAAGCCCTGACGGGATTGCTGGGGGTGCTCACCGGGTCGCCCAGCGCCGAGGGGCACCTGCTCGCCGCGTGGCAGGCCCACGATCCGCGGACCGAGGGGGAAATCGGAGCGCGCGCCGCGACCTCCCTGGCCAACTGGATGGTGCTGGCTGGTCGCCCTGACGAGGCGCTGACCTGGGCGGGCCGAGCGGTGGACGGGACCGTGACGGGGTCGGCGCTGCGGGCCATGGCGCGCACCGCGCAGGCCTATGCGTTCGCCGCGGCCAGCCTCGGCCCGCAGGGACTGGATACGCTCGGCTTCCTGCCCGGATCGGCGAACGAAGTGCCGATGCCCGAGACCGACGCCCTCATCATGCGCGGCATGCTGAAGGTCTACGTCGACGATCTGCCCGGCGCCATCGCGGACCTCGGCGTGGCGGCGGCCCGGCTGCGCACCGGACTGCCGTCGACCTATCCGGGCCCGTGTCTGTCCCATCTGAGCGAGGCCTATTTCCGCCGCGGCGACTGGGACGCGGCGCTCACGCAGGCTCAGCTGGCGACCGCGCTGGCGCAAGACACCGACCGCCCGCTCGATCTCGCGCGGGGGCACGCCCGTGCCGCCCAGGTCCTGGCCGTGCGCGGTCAGTGGTCCGCCGCGCAGGCTCACGTCAGCGCGGCCCGGGCCGCGGCCGAGCGGTTTCCGGTGGTTGTCGCGGTGGCCACCGCGGCGATGGCGGGCGCCTGCCTGGCCGCCGCGCGCGGCGACCTGCCCGGGGTACTGGCCGCGACCGAGCCGGTGCGCGCCACCGGGCTCCTCGGTGTCGGGGGCCACCCCGGCATGTTCACCTGGCGGGGCCTGGAGGCGGACGCGCTGACCGGGCTAGGACGACTCGACGACGCCGAGACCGCGCTGCGCGAATTCGAGGACGCGATTCCGGCGGCCGGGCTGGCGTCGGCCGCCCTGACCCTCGCCCGCTGCCGCGGCAACCTGGCCATGGCCAGGGGAGACGCGCCCCAGGCGGAAGCGGCGTTCCGGCGGGGCCACGAGATCGCGGCGAACGTGCCGATGCCGTTTGAGCATGCCCTCCTCAGCCTGGATAACGGCCGCCGCCTGCGCGCGGCCGGGAACCGGCCGCCTGCGGTCAGGCGGCTCGAACAGGCCCACCAGCTCTTCTCCAGCCTGGGAGCCGAGCCGTACGTGCGGGCCTGCGTCGCGGACCTGGCCACCCTGCAGGTCACGGCCACGGCAGGCAGTCCCGCCGCGCTGGCCGGACTCAGCCGCGCGGAGCTGGCCGTGGCCCGGCTGGTGGCCACCGGACTGACCAACCGCGAGGTGGCCAGCGAGCTGTTCGTGTCGGTAAAGACAGTGGAGTATCACCTGCGCAACAGCTACATCAAGCTCGACATCACCTCCCGCCGGGCGCTCGCCGCCCTGCTGCACTAACCAAAAACCTAGGGTCGCACCCTGGGGACAATGCTGCCCGGCAAGCGTTGACTGTCAATCATGAACGCCTCACCAACGCCGAGGCAGACAATTCGCCTTCTCCTTGATATCAACCGCACTCCGGACGGCCGGCTCGAGGGACGGATAAGCGCTGACGGCGAGCACGCCTGGAAGCCTTTCTCCGGCGTGCTCGAGCTGCTCAAAACGCTTGAGGAAACATTCTTAGAGTCGACCTGAAAATGCATCGGCTTGAAAGGAACGTCATGAAAAAGAGTCCCGCAATGACAAAACCCCGTTCCCTATTCGAGAAGTGGGGGCATACCGCTTTCCGGCGGCGGCGGCTGATCCTGCTGATCGCCGCGGGAGTCGCGGTGCTCGGCGGCCTGTGGGGAACCACCATCTTCGCCAAGGTGCAGACCGCCGGCGGCTTCGACGCCCCGAACAGCGTAAGCCAGCACGAAGCCAATCTGGCCACGCAGGCCTTCGGCCGCAACGCCGGGGACGTGGTCGTGCTGTACTCCAGCCCGCACCTCACCACGGCCTCCCCGGCGTTCCGGTCCGCGGTGACCAGCACCCTGGCCGCGCTGCCGGACCGCGAGGTGGCGGCCTATGCCAGCTACTTCTCGACCGGGTCCCGGCAGTTCGTGTCCGCCAGCGGCCACCAGACCTATGCCGTCATCGAGCTGGCGGGCGCCACCGACACCGCCCGGCAGGACAGCTACGACGCGATCAAGGCGCAGCTCGGCGCGCCGGGCCTGCGCAGCCAGGTCGGCGGGGTCGTCCCCACCGACGAGGCGATCGACACCGCGACCACCGCGAGCATCACCCGGGCGGAGGGGCTGTCCTTCCCGATCCTGCTGGTCCTGCTGCTGGTGATCTTCGGCAGCCTGACCGCGGCATCCCTGCCGCTGGCGATCGGCGCGCTGGGCATCCTCGGCTCGTTCACCGCGCTGCGGCTGCTGACCCTGGTCACCGGGGTGTCGGTGTTCTCGCTGAACATCACCACCATCCTCGGCCTCGGTCTGGGCATCGACTACGGCCTGTTCCTGGTCACCCGGTTCCGCGAGGAACTGCACAAGCAGGACACGGTCGAGGACGCGGTGGCCCGCACCGTGGCCACCGCGGGCCGCACCGTCCTGGTCTCCGGCGTGACGGTCGCCATCGTGCTGGCCAGCCTGATGCTGTTCCCCGAGACCATCTTGCGGTCCATCGGCTACGGCGGCGTCGCCACCGTGCTCGTCGACATGCTCGCCGCGCTGACCGTGCTGCCCGCGCTGCTGGCCGTGCTGGGCCCGAAGGTGAACTCGCTGCGGATCCGCCGCTCCGTGCAGCGCCCGCCGGCGGCCGAAAACAGCGGCGGCTGGCACCGGCTCGCGCACGGCGTCATGCGCCGCCCGCTGCTCTACGCGGTGCCGATCGTGGTGCTGCTGCTCGGCCTCGGCTCCCCGTTCCTGCACGTCGTCTGGGGCGGCGTCGACGCCACCGCGCTGCCCGCGAGCGCCGCGCCCCGCCTGGTCACCCAAGCGCTGAACGCCGACTTCCCCGGCAATCCGACCGCCCCGATCGAGGTCCTCGTCCAGTTCTCCGGACCGGTATCCGGCTCGGCGGCCCGCACCGCCAGCCTCGCGTCCTACGCCAGCCGCCTGGGCCACGTGCCCGGTGTCACCGCCGCGCAGCTGACCGGCGTCCGCGGGGACGTCGCCCGGATCGACCTGGGCTACGCCCCGGGTCCCTACACGCCCCAGGCGCGGGCCATCGCCGCTAACGTCCGCGCCGTCGCCGCCCCCGATGGCGCCACGGCATACACCGGCGGGCAGACCGCCGCGCTGGCCGACGAGCTGTCCAGCATCGGGCAAACCTTGCCATGGATGGCCCTGGCCGTGGTCATCGCCACGTTCGTGCTGCTGTTCCTCGCCTTCGGCTCGCTGATCCTGCCGCTGGAGGCGATCGTCGCGAACGTCCTGTCGCTGTCCGCCATGTACGGCGTCGTGACCTGGATCTTCGGCGACGGGCACCTGTCCGGGCTGCTGGGCTTCACCTCGACCGGCACGATCAGCCCGACCATCCCGGTGCTGATGTTCGCGATCATGTTCGGGCTGTCCATGGACTACGAGGTGTTCCTGCTGTCGCGGATCCGGGAGGGCTACGACCGCACCGGCGACAACACCGCCGCGATCGCCAGCGGCCTGCAGCGCACCGGCGGCGTCATCACCAGCGCCGCGCTGCTGCTGATCATCGTGATCGGCATGTTCTCGCTGTCCAGCATCACCTTCATCAAGCTGCTGGGGGTCGGCATGATCGTGGCCCTCGTCCTGGACGCGACCCTGGTGCGGCTGCTGCTCGTGCCCGCCACGATGCGGCTGCTGGGCGACGCGAACTGGTGGGCGCCCGCGCCGCTGCGCCGCTTCTACTCCCGCTACGGCATCCGCGAGGACGACGGCCCGGATCCGGCCGCCGTCGCCGAACCCGAGACCGTGCCGGCCCAGACCTAGATCACGAAGGAAAATCACAATGAATCTGAACGAACCGGCCTCAACCGGCCAGGCAAGCTACCTCGTCCGCCCGGACGGACGCATCGGCTACGACGTGGCCGGCACCGGCCCGCTGATCGTGCTGGTGCCCGGCATGGGCGACCTGCGGGCCGGCTACCGCTTCCTCGCCCCGGCCCTGCGAGCCGCCGGCTACCGGGTGGCCTGCACGGATCTTCGCGGTCACGGCGACAGCGACGCGAGGTTCCCGTCGTACGGCGACGAGGAAACCGCGAGCGACATCGTCGCCCTGATCGGCGAACTCGGTGGCCCCGCGGTCGTCGTCGGCAACTCCATGGGCGCCGGGTCGGCCGTGCTTGCCGCGGCCCAGCGGCCCGGGCTCGTCTCCGGGCTGGTGCTCGTCGGCCCGTTCGTCCGTGACCCCGCGGTCAGCCTGGCACAGCGCGTGCTGCTGCGCGCGGTCATGGCCCGGCCGTGGGCGGCCCTGTCCTGGAAGTTGTACCTGCCGAAGCTGTACGCGGGCCGGCGGCCCGCCGACTTCACCGAGTACCGCGGCCAGGTCGTGGCGAGCCTGGGCCGGCCGGGATACGCGCGGGCCTTCTCGCTGACCACCCGCACCAGCCACGCGTCCGCGGCGGCGCGGCTGGCCGAGGTCACCGCACCGGTCCTGGTCGTGATGGGCGAGCAGGACCCCGACTTCGGCGATCCGGCGGCCGAGGCGGCCTGGATCGCGCAGGCCACCGGCGGCCAGGTCGCCATGGTGCCCGAGGCCGGGCACTACCCCCAGTCGCAGCGGCCCGGCCTCACCAGCGCCGCGGTGCTGCGTTTCCTGGCCGCGGTGCCCAGCCCGGCCTGATCCCGGCCTACGAGGGGAAACGGCAATGTACGCAACCGACCCGATCCTCCGGGTGTCCGTGCTGAGCACGGGCCAGGTGCAGATCCACCCCGATCATGAAGCCGCGACCTGGCGCCCGGTCGCCATGTGGCTGCTCAACTCCCGGCGCTGGACCGCCCAGCCCCAGCCCGGAATCCCGCCGCTTAACCCATCCGACCGCAGAGCGCCGACCTGCACCGCCTCTCCAGTCCCAGTATCCAATTCCTGTCACTGATCGAATTTATCGTGGGCATTCAAGTCCCCAATAGGGGCAATGAATGCCCACGATAATGAATTGCCCCGAATTCCAGGGCGATCCTTTCGGGTAAGCGTTGGCCCGGGAGGGTTGTATTGCTCCATCGTTCGCTACTGTCACATTGTTACCCGCCGCTTCTTCAAAAACGGTTCGACGGTTGCGCCGAATCCTGGCACAGTGGCGGACTATGGCGGACTTGGAGCTCGTGAGCGCCGC
>Ga0302325_10030812_pt1 | contig 11054 bp, 8 predicted proteins | sample Palsa_T0_2_FD_201948 | JGI IMG/M metagenome (GOLD analysis project Ga0302325, IMG submission 201948) | Peat permafrost microbial communities from Stordalen Mire near Abisko, Sweden - Palsa_T0_2 | ecosystem: Environmental > Terrestrial > Soil > Palsa > Peat permafrost | place: Sweden: Abisko...
TCGCTTTCGTCTCATTGATCGTCGTCGGCAGGAGCAGCAGCAGGAAGAGCACGGCATAAGTGAGCTTGCCGATGCGATTTCGCATCAGCAGCCCCGTCAATATGCAGACCGCCGAAATCAAGAACAGGGACAGGATCCCCGAATCCATCATCGTTCCCTGCACGTTGTCGCCGGTGTAGCGGCCCTCGCTCAATACGGTCCAGCGTTGATATGCCGCGATCGGCACCTGCAACAGGGCCAGGCCCAGCAGCCACTTCAGCTGCCGGCTGAGCTGCGCCTCGCTGATCGGCAGCACCGCGGGGAGGAAAAATAGCGGAATCGCCCGCAGATAGAACCTCATGCCGCTCAGCATCGGTCCCGAACCCGGCGGATTGTTGAGGATGCCGCACAGGATGATGACGCTGAACGCGCCGAACACGATCCAATACTTCGATTGCACCAGGCGAAAGCGATCGCGCGTTCCGGCAGCCGCGACATAGACGAGGACCAGGGCCGACAGTGCCTCGGGCACGAAATGCAGCACCGTCGGCAGGTTCAACAACTTGACCAGGAAGTCATTCAGCATGACGGTGCAGATGATCAACAGGACGAAGAATTGCACAGTGTTTCCCGGCTTCAGTGCGCGTTCGCGGGGTTCATCGTGATCAGGAGTACATCCGACCCCTCTTCGGCCGAGGTCCAGACGCGCGTTACCGACCAGCCCCGCGCCTGGGCTTCGGCTTGCAGGCTCTTCTCCGCGTACGAATAAAGGCTCGCGTATACATGGCGGCCCGAGGCGACGATGGGCGCCAATGCGTCGTCGGTATACAACAGCCGGTGATTGGTCCAGCGGTCGGTGTGTCCGTCGCGGCACACATAGTTGTCGTAGCGCGCATCGTCCGCGTCCAGAAAGAAGTAGTCGAGGCCGCCGTAGTATTGGTCGAGATTGGGAATCCCCGTGATCACCACGTCCCCCGGTCCGGTGTTTGCCGCCAGCCATGCACCGACGCTGCGCATGTCGCTGCGCGGATAATAATGGGCTGCGACCGCCGGCGATACGCCGAGGCGAAAATTGATCTTCGCGGAGTCGATGGCCGCAACGTGGCGGGGTTGAAAGTCCTCGGTGGCGCCGAAGCATGCCAGCGGCAATGCCGCGGATATGAGCAGCGGCAGCGGTCGAACGGCATCGCGCCGGCGGATCAGCGCCAGCACCGCCGCGACCGCCAGTACGATGAACAGCGGATACAAGAAGAAGGTATAACGCGTCTCGATCCGATCGGTGGCGGTCATTCCAACGGCGAGCGCCATGACCAGGGCGAGAGCCAGGAGCACCCTGATCGGCTCGGTCTCTCGCGAGGGCGTGAAGATCGTCCGATAGCACCAGAATAGGATGGCGAGCCCGATTGCGACGGATAAAATGGGCATGGTCCGTCCCCAGGGACGCAAAATCTCGTCATACACGTTCGGGAATCCGAACAGGTATTGCACGACGACGGGTGCCGCGCCGCCGCTGCGGTCAAGCACTGCGAAGACCATCCAGAACGAGAAGAATCCAAGCACACTCAGCAGAAAATACCGACCCCGGCCCTCGCTCCAATCGCTCCGATTCATCAATCCCGTGAGCAACAGCAGGACAAGGATGCCGCCCGCGATCGTGAACATGTGCAGCGCCGCCGCCGCCAGCGCGAAGACCAAGCCCACCGCGGCCATCCAGCGGTGTCGGAACGACGAGATGAATCCCCACGACGCAATCGCGAACCCCGCGGGAAGCAGCCATCCGCAAGCGGCCAGTGGATGCAGACGCAGCGGCGCAAGCCATTGCATGAGGAGCCGCAAATGGCCCGCGGATTCGGTGCCGACCCCGCTCGTGTCGGATGACTCCGCATGGCCGCGCAGATCGCGAGTCGCCAGGAAAAGCAGCACGGTGAGCGCCAGCAGCAAGGCCAGGCGCCGCCACTCGGCAGGCCTCAGGCGGCCGTGCTCGTGCGCGAGCAGTACCGCGAGGAGGTTGGCGAGCCCGAGCAGCACCCCGCCTTCCCAGAACAGCACCCCGAGCACCGACAGTGCGGCCATGTAGCCCAACGCCCTGACTTGGCTTTCGACCGCGAAGCGCAGGAAATACACGAGATACCACGCAAAGACGGCCTGGAACGGCGCATACATTCGAGCGAATCGCGCCATCTCGATTTCCCAAACCGAAACGCAAAGTATGATGACCGTCAACCATCCGGCGAGCGGGCCGTCGATCCGCCGCGCGAGCAGGAATGCGGCGGGCAGCACCGCCAAGCTCGACAGCGCCGAAATCAAGCGCGCGCCGAGTTCCGGCGACAGCCCGGATATGCGCGCTCCGGCAACCAGGTACTGGTACAGGAGTCCGCGCGTGTAATAGCCGCCGCAGGGGAACTGCGGCAATCCGCTGCGCAGCACATTGTCGATGGACCGGGAGATGTAAAACTCATCGACTCCCAGTGGCCAGGTTCCGAGACCCTTGAAGCGCCCGTACAGTCCGGCGAGCACGGCCGCGGCTGCGAGCAGTAGCAACGGAGCACGAATCCAAATCGATTGGCCGCGAAAAATGATAGAGTCCAGTGCCAAGTTAGTAATGTCGCATGCCCGCGAGCCGAGCGTCCATAAGAACACGACAATATCCCGCATGAATATGCTTCTGGAGGATCTCAAGGCGCAGCGTGAAGGGTTGCTCGGATTCGGCTTCTGGGCCCTTCTCGTGTATCGCTTCGGGCACGCGCGCTACTGGGTGAAAAACAAGATCGTGCGCGCGCCCTGGACCATCGTCTACGTGATCTTGGAGAAGCTCACGGAGTTGCTTTTCGGTATCACCATCCACTCCAAGGCGACGATCGGCCGCCGCCTCAGCATCGAGCATCACGGCTGCATCGTGATTCACGGCGCGAGCGTCATCGGCGACGATTGCCTGATCCGCCACGGCGTCACCATCGGCAACAGCGGCTATGACGATCCGCTCGGTGCGCCCACGCTCGGCAATCGCGTGCAGATAGGCGCCGGGGCGAAAATTCTCGGACGGATCCGGATCGGGGATGATGTCGTCATCGGTGCCAACGCGGTCGTGGTTCACGACGTTCCGCAAGGCGCGGTGGTCGGCGGCGTGCCGGCACGAGCGCTCAAGAAGAGCTCTTAGGAGCGGCGCAAGGCCGATCGCCGGCCGTGCCGCCGAGCAGGCGCGCCAGCACCTTGGCGTTGTGCAACGAATGATGGATCTCTGCATGTTTGCGGCCCCGGGCAACGAAGCCTGCGCGCACCTCCGGAGCGTCGATGAGGTTGCGTACCGCGGCGACCAAGGCGGCTTCCGAGTGCGTCACGATTCCCGCACCTCCCCTCGCCAGCACTTGATCCGGGTCCACCCGCAGACTCACTACGGCCACATCGCGCAGCCAGGCCTGGATGAACGTGTTGGGAAATCCTTCATGCTGGCTGGTGTTGACGAAGATATGCGCGCGCGCCAAGAGCGCGTTGACCTCTTCCTGACTCTTCTCCCCGAGGTATTGCAAGTTGGCGGCCGTCTGGATGTCGCTCATCAGGGCGAGCTCCCACGCCCAGCGTTTTCCCGGTGCCGCCGCGGCACCTACCATGACGAAGCGAATGTCCGCGCGATCCTTCAGGCTCTGTGCCAGGCGCACGAAGATCTCGGGCTGCTTCCAGGGCTTCAAGTTCGCGATCCACAGCACGGTGAGGGGACCCGATTTGTCGATCGGCTCGGCGGCCGGCGGGTGAAAGTTAGGGATGACGGCGTCCGCCGTGCGCGCAAAGTTCCTCGTCAAAAGCTCGGCCTGGAACTGCGTCTGGACGACGATGCCCGTCGCATGGCGCGCTCCCCACTGCGCCATCCATTTCTCCAAGCGCAGCCTCAGGAAATTGCGCGTCCGGTCGAGGTGTCCCGGCGTGAGCTCCGTATCATGAGACACATGCCATATGAGAGGCACACCGCAACGGCGCGCATACAGCGCGCAGACCGCTGTATAAGCGCAGGCGACGCGCTGATAGATGATGTCCGGGCCGATCTCGCGCAGCAGCCGGTAGAGCGATCGCGCCTCGACCACATAGCCGAGTCGAGGGATCGGTCCGCCACCGCCGATCCTCCACACCCGGTAGTTTCTGATTCGATCGCGTTCGTCCGGGAAATGCGTGAGGTAGTGGATCTCGAACTCACCGGAACCGAACAGCGCGTCGATCAGCAGACTGATCTGATACTCGGCTCCGCCGCCGTGCTCGAACGGGTTGACTATGCAGATTTTCCGCTTGGCGCCGCTCAGCATTGGTCCTCGATGACCTCGAGCATGCGCTTCTCGACCACCCCCGCGATGATTCCGTAGGAGCGGTGCTCGATCGCATAGCGGCGTCCGCGCGCTCCCATGAGGCGCGCGGTTTGCGGGTCTCTCAGTAGAGCGAGAATGGCACCCGCGAAAGCCCGCTCGTCATACGCGACGCACATGCCGGCGCCGCTTTCCTCGATGACCCGCCTTTGCTCGGGATGGTCGTTCGCGACCACCGCCTTGCCCAAAGCCATGTATTCGATCAGCTTGGTGGGTGAAGTCGAACGCAAGATCGGCGTCGGATGAAACGGCGACACGCACACATCGGCTTCTCTCACGTATTGCAGGGCCTGCGCCTGCGGCAGTTGGCCGACGAAGACCACGGCGTCATCGAGGCCGAGCCGCGCGACTTCGGACTTCAACTCCTGCTCGTCGGCCGGCTCCGCGCCGCCGACGAAATACAGCTTGGCGGCGGGCATGTCGTGGGCGACCAGCGCAAAGGCGCGAATCAGGAAATCCAATCTCCGCACCTTGATCAACGTCCCAAGGTAGAGGACACAAGGCGTCTTCGCCGGAAGCAGGCGCCGGTCCGACGACTCGAGCGCGGCACACAGATCGTTGCTGATACCCATGGGTACGGCGGTCATCTTGCCGAGAGGAATGCCTTCAGCGGCAATATCCTCGCGCATCTGCTCGCTCTGCACGAATACGTGATCCGCGGCCGGCAGCAGCCAGCGGTACAGCAGCCACTTGAAGGTCAGGCCGCGCAGCAAGTACAGGAAAGGAAAGCGCGCGGTCCCATCCCTGGCGCACAGCAGGTAGTACTCCGGAAACGGATAGGATAGCCAATAGATGAATCGTATCTTGAACAGGCGGCACGCAATGGCGGCAACCGCGCCCGCGAGAAATTTGTCTTTGACTTCCACCGCATCGTAGCGCTTGGCGCGCATGCGCGCGATCAATCCCAGATCGTTGACGATGCCGAGCACGTGCTTGCGGATGCGGCGGAACAGCGAATGGCCGAGATCCGTCGCTCCGACCCAGGCCCGGCCGCCGCCCCATGAGGTCACGTACGGCTTCGAGCAAGCGGCCTCGCTCTGCAGGATCCAGTCGATCTCATGGCCGCGAGCGGCCATTTCCTGACCGAAGAGTATCGCGACGTCCACGCGCGTCGGCGGGAACGTATCCGAGGAGACCACCAGGATGCGCACTCGCCGGGTTGAGGCACTCTCGCTCAATGGGCGCCGGATACGCCGCCGGTCGGATTGAACAGGCCCAGGACGCGCAACAAGCGCATCTCCTTGCCGGGGAAGAGCCGCAGCAGCAGGTCGCGATCCGAGTCGCATAGAGCCTGGCTGCGAACGTAGATCAGCGCAAAGCACGCGAAAATCGACATACCCAGGACCAACTGCAGCACGCCCGGCCCGGTCGCCAGGCTCTTGACTGCGAAGCACACGGCCACCGCGGCGCCCCATGTCGTCACGCTCGCCAAGATCGACGCGCCGGCATTGATCCACACCGCGCGCCGCCGCACGTGCCACCAAACGAACGCATTCTTGAAGATCTGGGCGGAGCCGCTCGCGAGCGCTGCACCGTAAAGACCCATGTGCGGGATCAACAACAGCATCGCGAGGACGTTGTAGCCGGCGAAGATCTTGCTCAGCAGCTGGATCCCCGGCTTCTCCTCGTACTGCGCCACCAGCGCAACCGGGGTGGCAAAGCTGTTCAGAGTGGAGAACCCCAGGATAACGGGCAGCAGCCAGGAATACTCGATGAATTTCCCGCCGAACGCGGCGCGAACGATCTCCGCGTGATAGACCACGGAAAACGCCAGGATCGGCCATTGCACGAGCAGATTCATGTTCAAGAGGAAGGTGAAATATTGGGGCAATCGCGTGTCCGCTTCCGCCGGTTTCACGGCAAAGAACATCGGCTGGATGATGTTGTCGAACAGCCGCACCGGCAGTACGTTGGTGGCCATCTCGTTCAATCGCGTATAGAAGGAATAGATGCCCACCGATATCGCATTCATGAACCCGACGATGAAGAAGTTGTCCATGCGTGAGTCCAAGAATAGGGTGCCGGCGTCGTTGAAGTTGTTGAACAACCCGTACCTGAAGAGCCTCTTGCGCTCCTCCGGCGGCGGCCGGTAGCTTTCCGGCGATTGGTCGGCGAGGCATTGCCGGTAGTAGACGATGCGCAAAAACAAGTAAATCACCGCATAGCCGACGGCATCGGCGAAGATAGCCGTGCGCAGACTGAGTGCACCCGCCGCCGCCAACCCGAAGTACAACACCAATTTGCTGAACGACAGCATGGCGACCGATCCCACGCTGTATCGGTGCAGCATGTAGGACGCCATCGACAGCTGCAGGATCTGGCTTTGGAAATGCAGGAGCGCGACGACTGCGAACACTTCGAATTGGACACGATACGGTCCGAGTCCAAAGCGCGGGGCGATGGAGTTCCACGCGACCAGCAAACCGATCAAGATCGTGACGTTGGTTGCCAGCCGCGCCCGCGCGACGCGCGACACCAGCCACGCCGCAGCACTACGCTTACCCTGACGTAGGTATTCGGGCTGGAAACGCCGCAAGGTCTGTTCGAGGCCGAGCGAGGCCACCGTGCCGACCAGCGGTATGAACGAGTACAGCAGGTTGTAGACGCCGAAATCCTGCTTGCTCATGGCGCGAACCAGCACGATATACCCGAGGACAGTCGTCACTTGGGAAATCACGCGGTACGCAACTGTGTCGAACAGTGAGCGGCGTGCCCTGCGGCGATCGTATAAGGAATTAATCAACCGAATCCTGCTCCAACCGGCGTCGGATCAGTCTCCCCTGCCGTTCCCGCTCTTCCTGTCGTGGTAGTCGTAGCCGTAATCGTAGGCGGGCATCGTCTCACTCACCCGATTGAGCACCACACCGGCAATCGGAAATTCCTTCAGCATATCGAGCGCCTTGCCAAGATCGGACTGCTCGGTGAGTCCATCGGAGGCGACGACGAGTAGCGCGTCCACTTTGGGAGCGACCACCAATGCATCATCGGTGAGCAATACCGGCGGGAGGTCGATGAGAATGATGGGGTCAACCGCGCCCTGTTTGATCAGTTGGATCAGTTCGTCGAACCTCTCCGAGCCAAGCAGTTCGGACGCATGCTCCGTCGAGGTGATGCTGCCGGCGACCATCAAGTTCTCGCTGTACACCGACAGGAACATCTCGTTGCCGTTGGTGCCCTGCTCCAGATAATGCCGCAGCTCATGGGGCGGCTCCACGCCGAGCGTGCGGCAAATGCTGGGATTGCGCATGTCCATGTCGAGGAGGACGATCTCGCGGCTCTTCTCCCGCGCCATGCTGAGAGCAAGGTTGAGGGTGGTCAGGGTTTTGCCGTCGTTGGGGCCGGCGCTGGTTACCGCGATCGTCGTCCATTGGGCGATGCGGGCGCGATGCAATAGCCGCGTCCGCAGCATGCGGTACGCGGCAACGGCCGAGCCGTCGTTCTCGTCAGTGCGTTGCAACAGCACGCGACGCTCACGGCACTGCTCGATATTCAATGCCGCGGGCGCCCCGCGCATGCGCACCGACGGATCGATCGCGGCCGCGAGTCTGGTGCGTCCGGCGCTGCGTTCCGCAGCGGCGTCGCTCGCGCGGCGCGATGGTTGGCCCTTTCGCTGGTTGGCCCGGGTTTTCTCGATGGCATTTTCGACGATCGACATCTTGGTTTATCTACCCCGTGGCACAGAGTACGGCCGATAGCGGAGCGCTACCGGTGGCGCGTGGATATTATCACAGCGATCGCGATGACCGCCGCCAGCGAATAGGCAACCGCGAACGAGCTTAACATAAACGCATGGCGGCGCTTGTCGCGCGTGTTGCGGATGTAGGGGATGCTGGCGAGCACCGGCACGTCGTTCAGCAGCGGTAGAACCCGCGTAATTCTTACATGCTTGTCATTGCTCTCGGCAATCGCCACGGCGATCCCCGTGAGCGCCATACCGAATACGAGCCCCAGAAGAATCAAGCCGACGCGGTTCGGAAACACCGGCGATCGCGCCATGACCGGGGCGCGCAGCAAAGTGAACCGTTCGCCCCCTTGTTGGCTCTCGAAGCTCTCCGCGAGATTCGCGCTCTGCAGCCGGTCTTGCGCGTGCTGGAACTCATTTTGCAGCACCTCCCGGCGGCGAAGAACCTCGGAGACTTCACGCTCGGCGCCGGGCGTACGCTGCACCAATCCGCGGTATTGCTCGAGCTTGGCACGCATCACGCCGGCCTGCGCCTGCAGGTTCGCGAGTTCGTTGCGCGCGGCTTGCAGCTGCGCCGCGGTCGTTTGGTACTGCGGGTTATTGGATTCCTTTACCACCCCGCCCGGCGACGTGCTGCCCGCCGTTTGCGCCATGAGGGTTTCCAGCGCCCGCCGCAATCGTTTCACCTCCGGATGATCCGGGGTGTAGCGTTGCTCCGCCTCGGTGAGCTTGGCGCGCACGGTGGCAATATCGGTCAGATCCCCGGACTGGGTGATCAAATTCGGGCTCATTTGACTCAGCTGCACACTGAGCACCGACTCCTTTTCCTGCGCCAGGAGGATTTGCTGCTGCAAGTTATCGATCTGGCGCTGCAGATCCTCCACGGTCGATTGATTGCGCCCCAGGAATTCCGGCAGCGCCTCGCCGTATTTGTTCTTCAGCGCGGCGAGTTCGGTGTCGACCTGGCGCATTTGATCGGCGACCTGTTCCGACTGTTTCTGCAAGAAGCCCGCCGCCTCGCCCGCCGCCTCGGTGCGGCGAATCTGGTTGTAGGTCAGAAACAGCTGCGCGAGGCGCTGGTCGATCGCCACGGCGATCGCCGGATCGGGGTTGTCGTAATGCAATGAAAACGCATTCGACTCGGCCTGCGGCTTCATCGTCACGGGATCGACCTTCTCGAGCGAGGTGTCCTCGAGCAAGTGCTGAGCTTTTTCAGCTGGAGTCCAGGTCACGCGCCCCGGATACGGATCGATCTCCTGGACGATGCGCTGCAGACCCTCCACCGTCATGACTCTTCCCTGCACGATCTCGATTTGCTGGTCGGAATAGCTCAGCACCGTCGATTCGATGATGTCTTTCGGCACCGAGGAGGGCTCGAGCATGATGACGGCCGAGGACTGATATTGCGGACGAATGGCGAAGGCCGCCACCACGCAAATAAACACCACGCCGGGGAGAATGGTCGCCACGTAGATGAATCGCCGCCGCAGAATGGCAACGTAATTGCCGAGTGCGGATGTCTGCGCCGCCGGATGCTCCTCGCCGCTCACCATTGCCGGCCCCGCCCCTGATAGCCGAAGCGGATGTACACGCGGTTATTCAGCGCCCCATCCGGGCTCAGCTCATATTTCTCCCACATGTACTGGTAGCCTCCTTGAACGAAGAACGTGGGCGTCAACATGTATTTTACGTCCACGACAGGCCTGACGTAGCTCCGGTCATCGCCGCTCACATTGGCCGTGACGCCCCGGGTACGAAGGTAGACTGCCGCGGCGGTGAGCGAGAAGCGCTGCGTGAAACTGCGCTTGTATTGCATCTGCACTTGATCGTTGACGTAGAGGCCGCCGCCGCCGGTCGGGGTGATCACGCGGCCGCCGTTCAATCGGAATTCACTCGTCGCAGCCGTGTAAGTGGCGGCGACGTTGGCGCCCCAAAGATTGGCCGTCGTTGTGTAAGGAGTCGGCAGGCTGGTGTCGAGATTGGTGTGCTGATACTGGACGGACGCGGAGGTCGTCAGCAAGGGTGTCCAGTTGCGGTCGAGCTGCAACGACACGCCGCCGGCGGTGGCGGTGGAATCGAATTCGGTTGCCTGGTACTTCGAGCCATAGCCGCCCACGGTCAAGTCGTCCTTCTGATCGAGCGTAAAGCGCAGATACGTCTTCCCCAGGAAGTAGCGAAAATTGACGGCGTCAAAGGTGTTATTCGGCGAATACTGGAACTGCTCCGCGATGGCCGAAACGCCCACTGCGGTAAGCGGCGTCATGTTATAGCTGAAGTCCGGAAGGAGGGTGTAGCTGGTCCGGGTCGCCCCGTTGGTGGTTCTGCCCGTGTCCGGGTTGGTGGGCAGCACCGGCCCGTTGGGATTGTAGAACGCCGAGGACAGCTCGGCATTGAGCTCATCGCGTCGCTGGAAGCCGAAATACACGCTCGCTTTGCTTCGCTGCGATCGATAGTACGAATTGAGGTCGAGGTCCTCCTCCAGGCGGTTGTCGGCGGAGTCCGAGGGGTAGTTGCGGTAATCGATGTGCGGCCGGATGCTCGTGTCTGAATTCTGAGTCCCGATGCCGAAGAGCGCGTCCACGTCGCCGATGTAGCCCTGCACCGCCGGGGATCCGCCCGGGTTCAGATCGAGATTGGAATCGTTCTCGGCGGAGATCGACGCCGAGGGTTGCACGTAGTACTGCGCAGCCATGAGGGGCGCCGACGCCACGATGCCGGCCGCACACGCCGCCCGCACCAGGATCCTCTCGCGACCCACTCTAGGGTACGACCACGACATCGCCGCTCTCCAGTTGAACATTCTGCGCCAAATCCTTGCCGGAGCTGACCGCACCGTATCTGAAGGGCAGAACGCGCTGGCCGCTCGGGGAGCTGCGAATGACGATGATGCCATCGAGCTTGGCGTAGGGGTTGCCTCCCCCGGCCACACTCAAGGCCTGCAGAACGTTGATGGTCGGGTTCATGATGATGGAGCCCGGCTTGTTCACCTGACCGATGACGTACACGACATTGCCTTTCGTGTCCGTCACGATCACGGTTGCGAT
>Ga0302325_10030816_pt1 | contig 11053 bp, 13 predicted proteins | sample Palsa_T0_2_FD_201948 | JGI IMG/M metagenome (GOLD analysis project Ga0302325, IMG submission 201948) | Peat permafrost microbial communities from Stordalen Mire near Abisko, Sweden - Palsa_T0_2 | ecosystem: Environmental > Terrestrial > Soil > Palsa > Peat permafrost | place: Sweden: Abisko...
AGGGTTGGAAAACCCGATTCGAAAAGCCGTCGTACTGGACAAAATCTGAATCTATGCAAAATGGCAGACCTCGTTCCTGGTTCCCGGGTGGGTTGAAATATTATGCCTCACTCTGCGACCACGCATGGATTACTTCAACGCGCAACCAATCTGCGATTTGCCTGCGCATCCTGATCGCGGTTTAATGGCGCATGCACTGGAACGACGCATCGCTTCTCCTGCTCATTCTTCTCGCGATGATCGCGCTGTTGCTTTTGCTGCTTCATCGCACTCCTTTGGGTCCCCTTCTGCACGAGCATATTGCCGACCGACCGCGCCGCAGGCTCTTCCTCGCCTCCGTCAGCTTCTTCCTGACCTTCGCCATCGTGCGGGGCATGGTCTATTGCATCCGGCATCAGATTCCCCCTTTTCACTATATCGAACTGGGCGGCCGCCACATCCATCACCTCGTGCCCGGGATACTGATTCTGCTGGCCGTCGGTTATGGCTGGCTCTGTGAATTTGGCAATGGCAGCGACACTTCGTCGATTTTCGCCAGCCGACTGATGTCGATCCTTTATGGCGTGGGCGCGGCACTGACGCTCGACGAGTTTGCACTCTGGCTTAATCTGAAGGACGTTTACTTCGTGCGCGAGGGACGTTCGAGCATCGACGCCGTCGTCCTGTTCGGGTCGCTGCTCGCCATCGGTGGTTGGGGAGCGCCATTTTTCCGCGGCTTGACGAAACGGAAGGCGCCGTCCAAACGCTAGCCACGCGACGATGCCAACGAAGTCACATTTCCCGGATTCAGTGAATGTGATTGAGCTCAGGTTTGAAAAGAAGACCACTCGTCTGCGATTTTCATCGGTGGTACCATAATTTGCTTGCTTCCACGAATCTCTCGTCACGAGAATCGCGTAAATGGCACAATCTTCCCGCTCCGTCGCCTCCCCTCGCGTGGTCAGCATTGCGGACCTTCGCACCATCGCCAAGCGCCGCGTCCCCGCCTCTGTCTTTGACTACCTCGATGGCGGAGCCGAAGGCGAAGTTACCCTGCGCGAAAACTGCCGCGTCTACCAAGACGTCACCTTCCGTCCTCGCCATGCGGTTGCTTTCGCGAAGTGCAGCTTGTGCACACAGGTTCTGGGCTTCAATCTCGCTCTCCCGTTCCTGCTTGCTCCGGTCGGTTACAGCCGCCTGATGCATCCCGTGGGCGAAGTTGGTGCGGCGCGCGCCGCCGGCAAGGCGGGCACTGCCTACATTCTGTCCACCATCTCAGGACACAGACTGGAAGACGTGAAAGCCGCTTCAACCGGGCCGGTCTTCTATCAGCTGTATCTGATGGGTGGCCGCGGCGCTGCCGAGGGTTCGATTGAACGCGCACGAGTCGCGGGGTTTTCCGCCCTCGTCGTCACGATCGACACCGCCGTCTCCGGAATCCGCGAGCGTGATTACCGCAACGGAATGAGAGAACTCGTCAGCGGCAGTGTCCTTGAAAAAATCCCCTATCTTTCGCAAATCCTCTCACGCCCAGGTTGGCTGGCAGGTTTTCTGCGCGACGGCGGCACTCCTCCACTTCCGAACGTTGTGATCCCCGGCAAAGGTCCCATGCCGCTGATCGATGTCACCGCAGCGCTCGCCGAGTCCACTGTTACCTGGGACGATTTGAAATGGATTCGCGAATCCTGGCGCGGCCCGATCGTCGTCAAAGGCGTGCTCACCGCCGACGACGCCCGCCGCGCCGTCGACGAAGGCGCAGCGGCGATCTCCGTTTCAAATCACGGCGGCCGCCAGCTCGACTGCGTCCAGGCTTCGCTGCGAGCTTTGCCCGAGGTGGTAAAGGCCGTCAACGGCCAGACTGAAATCCTGATGGACGGAGGCATTCGCCGAGGCACCGACATCATCAAAGCCCTCTGTCTCGGTGCTCGAGCCGTTCTCTGCGGACGCGCCTACGCCTACGGCCTCGCCGCCGCTGGGGAAGCCGGCGTCAATCGCGCTATCGAAATTCTGCGCACCGACGTCGAACGCTCGCTGCGGCTCCTCGGTTGCGCCTCCATCACCGAACTTGATCGCTCTTACGTACACGTTCCTCCGAGTTGGGACACGAACTGACCGTATTCAGAAACCACTCGCTATATTTACTATGGAGAAATCATGCCTCTCGTTCGCATCGACCTTCTTGAAGGCAAGCCAGAGAAATATCGCACCCAGATTGGTCAGATCGTCTACCAGGCAATGCTGGATGTGTTAGGCGTTCCCAAGAACGATCGCTTCCAAATCATCACCGAGCATCCGAAATCTGGTTTGCAGTTTGATCGGGAGTACCTCGGCATCCACCGATCTGACGATTGCATTTTTCTGCAGATCACCCTGAACAGTGGACGCACGGTTGAAGCGAAGCAGCGTTTCTACAAAGCGGTTGCGGACGGATTGCACGCAACGCTGAACGTGCGTCGCGAGGACGTATTCATCAACCTGGTCGAAGTGTCGAAGGAAAATTGGTCCTTCGGCAATGGCGAAGCTCAGTATGCAACTCCCTCGAGCTAGAATTCCCTGGAGCTAAGCGTGCATCGTCGTGACTTCAATCTTGGACTTTTGAAAATCTCCGCCGTAGCCTTCCTGGCTCCGCGTCTGCTCGCAGCCCCACTCGACCACTCCACCGGCAACGCGGACGATAACGAGTCGTCCTCGATCGCTCGGCTCTACAAGAACGCTATCGTAGTCGATAGCCTCTGCGCGCCGCTTATCGATATGGGCGCAACCCCGACCGCCGACTTGCTCGCGGCCGTCGGCCACTCCGGCATCACCGCCATCAACTTCACCATCTCGGATCGCACCTTCGAGGGTACAGTCAGCAATATCGCCGCCCTGGAAGCGCTCGTCGAGCAGAATGCCGAAGCATTCCTCATCGTGCGCCGCCGCTCCGACATCGACCGCGCGAAGCGGGAAAACAAAATCGGAATCATGCCCGGCTTCCAGGACTCCGCGTTTCTCGAGGAACAGCCGGACCGTATCGACATGTTCCGCCAATTCGGCGTACGCATCATGCAGCTCACCTACAACAATCGCAGCATCTTCGGTGATGGATGCCTGGAGCCCGGAAACGCCGGCCTCAGCAAAGCCGGGGTTGCGGCCGTCCAGAAAATGAACAACCTCGGAGTCGCCGTTGATCTCAGCCACAGCGGATACCGCACCACGTCAGAAGGCATCTCTGAATCGAAGAAGCCGGTTCTAATCTCACACTCCGGATGCGCAGCCATCTACGCCCATCCCCGCAACAAGCCCGACGAAATTCTCAAGTCGCTGGCCGATCGCGGCGGATACTTTGGTGTCTATCTCATGCCCTACGTCGTGGCATCGCCGACCGTACCCACTCGAGAGCATGTGCTCAATCACGTCATCCATGCCATCGATGTCTGTGGTGCCGATCACGTCGGCATTGGATCCGACGGATCCATTCAGAAAACGGTTCTGACCGCCGAGCAAAGAGCGGCTTTCGATAAAGATATAGCGCGCCGCAAGCAACTGGGCATCGGCGCCCCCGGCGAAGATCGCTATCCGTACGTCCCCGATCTCGACGGCCCTGATCACATGGAAATCATAGCCACTGAACTAGCGAAACGTGGGCAGCCGGCGGCCGTGATCGAGAAAGTCCTGGGGGCCAATTTCGAGCGAGTGATCGGCGATATTTGGGGTACAACCTAAGCCCTCCCTGGCCCCGGGAAGATCCCCTCAATTCCCATCGGATGTGACTTCCGTTATGAACCTATGTGACCTTCGATCATCGTCCGCCATCTCGGACCTCACTAGAATGCAATTAAGAAAACGTATCTGAGCAGATACGTTTACGGCCACTCAGTTGCAGTCAAAGATGAGGTAATCGCAATCTCCGACGCTACTCCAACTGCCCGATATCACAGCAACCGCTATCACGCGCAAGCAGCATGCGAGCACTGCGAAGGAATCATACGGCACGAGCCCTGGTGCATCACGCGCGACCCGGTCGTTTTCTACGCCTACCAGGTCGTTGCGGACCCCAGCAAACTTACGGTTGGAGATGCCCTTATACTCCACTCCCTGGGCGCAAGATGGGTTGAACGGACGTGTCAAGGTACCTGTAAGACGAAGACGGATCAGAGCTCAACCTAACGTCCAATCCGGCATCCTCACCAGCCCCGTTCTTAGCGAAAATCCAGCTTCACGCAGCGAAGGTCGATCCGCGTTCGGTTTTCATTTGATACCATCGACAATCGAATATGGACAACGAGCAATGACCTTTACCATTGAAGCGGAACGTATTGTTTTCAAGAATGGCTTTCGCAGGGAGGACTGACGCGTGAGTCGCGTTTCGAGAAAAGACGCTGTTCGCCCGAGCGCCGAAGCCGAGCGCCGTCTTGCTTATTTCACCGACCGTCAAGACGCGATCGTCGCGATGATCCGCGAGTTTGTCGAAATCGAATCTCCCAGTGACAACAAATCCGCCGTCGACGGTCTTGCCGAAGTCGTGGCGGAGAAATTTTCGCGCTTGGGCGGAGAAATCCGCTTCCACCGAACCAAAGAACGAGGTGATCATCTGCAGGTCAACTTCGCTGGCAAGCCCGGGAAGCCGGTGCTGCTGCTCGGCCACTATGACACCGTCTATCCGCTCGGCACGCTTGGCAAAATGCCCTGCCGCGTCGAGCACAACAAATTGACCGGACCCGGCGTTCTCGATATGAAATCGGGCATAGCGCTCGTTTTCCACGCGCTAGCCGCTCTGCAGGATTGGCATAAGGATGGCGGATTGTTGCGTCCCGTGACTGTCTTCCTTGTTTCCGACGAAGAGGTAGGAAGCGAGTCGTCACGAATGATCACGGAGGCACTGGCAAAGAGGTCCGCGGCCGTACTGGTCCTTGAACCTTCTTATGGTCGGGAAGGTGCCGTGAAAACGGCTCGCAAAGGAGTCGGCGACTACCTCGTCAAAGTTACTGGCAGAGCTTCTCACTCCGGTCTGGATTTCGAGAAAGGCGTAAACGCGATTCTCGAGCTGGCGCGCCAGATCGAGAAAATCTCAAGCTTCACAGATCTAGAGAAGGGTCTGACGGTGAACGTTGGCATCGTGAGCGGCGGATCGCGAACCAATGTGGTTCCAGCCGAGGCGACAGCCGAGGTGGATGTCCGCATAGCGCGCCTGAAAGATGCAGCCGGAATCGACAAGAAAATGCGCGGCCTGCGTCCCCGCAATCGCAAATGCAAAATCCAGGTCACCGGAGGAATCAATCGTCCGCCCATGGAGCGCAGCGCGGGAGTGGCAGCTTTGTATGCGCAGGCATCGGCGATTGCTCGCGAATCGGGTTGGAAGCTGGGCGAAGCTGCCGTCGGCGGTGGCTCAGACGGCAACTTCACTGCAGGGCTCGGCATCCCGACCCTGGATGGTCTTGGAGGCGTAGGCGATGGAGCGCACGCTAACCATGAGCACATCCTGATATCGGAGCTGCCTCGTCGAGCCGCTCTGATCGCGGGCCTCATCGAGTTGTGCTGATTGGAGTTAGCGGCTTTTCGCCTGGGACCTCGCGAAAGCGGAGTGCGCTGATTCACCAGCTTTCCTGACGGGGAGCACAGGCAGCTTTGACCGGAGGGTTCACACTAACCTAGAATTGAGTTTGGGTTCGCAGACGAACGCCGCGCCCGCCGGGCGCTAAATGACCCGTTGGAGGATTTATGGGTGAAGGATTGTTTCAGCCGTTGCATATTTTGTTGATTATCGGCATCGCGCTGCTGCTTTTTGGGCCAAGCAAGTTTTCCGATTTAGGCAAGGGCCTCGGAGAAGGCATCCGAAATTTTAAAGCCTCGATGAAAGACCCCGAGGAAAAACCGAAAGAAACGCCGAAGCCACCAGCCGCATAAGAGCTCTCAAATGTGTGGCGCTCTCCTGTCCGTGCGCGGCTGGCGCCAGCGCAAATCCGAGCTAGATGGCCGCTGCCTGACGCAACATACGCCATAACAACGCCACCGGCAGTCCCACCACATTGAAGTAATCTCCTTCGATCCGCGGAATCCAGCGGGACGCGATTCCTTGAATCGCGTAGGCTCCTGCCTTATCCATGGGCTCGCCGCTTGTGACGTAGTCCGCAATTTCTTTCTCGGTAAGTTCACTCACTGTAACGAACGTGGTTTCGCTCGCGACTGATGTCTTGCCATCGGATATCAGGCAGACTCCCGTGATCACCTCGTGTTCTCTGCCGGAAATCATTCGCAGCATTCTCGCGGCGTCTAGAGGATCGCAAGGTTTGCCGAGAAGTTGGCCGTCGACGAGGACTACTGTGTCGGCTCCAAGCACGGAATCCTGTGGACGTTGACGCGCAACCTCGAGCGCCTTCTCGCGGGCCAGGCGCTCGGCGCAAGCTTTTGCGCTTTCTCCTGGCAGCGGATCCTCGGCAATGTCTGCAGGATGCACGGCGAATGTGAAACCAGCGTTACGCAGCAATTCCTGGCGGCGTGGCGAAGCAGATGCAAGCACGAGCATCGTCCAGGCTACTCCAGCGCTTCTGGCTCAATCGAGATATTCTTTTCGCCTTTGGCGCGCTTTTCCCAGTATTTTTTTACCCATGCTTCGTAGCTTTTGCCGGCAGCGGTATCGCGTCCAGTGAAGGCTATGGCTGCGATCCCGGAATAGGGAATCGATGGGCGATCGGTGCTATTCGCAAGCATGAGACGCACCACGGAACTGTCTAGAGTCGGGCCTGCGCGGCGATCGAAGAGATATCCGGTGATCTCTTTGCTGTCTTTGCGCGTGATGGTTACGTCGCCACGATAGTCGAATGCTTTTTCGATCACGGTTCGGATATCGGCTTCGGTCGCTAGCTGCGGAATCCATCCCTGAAGATTTTCGCGTTCAAAGCCTGGGACAACTTCCAGGTCGTCCGCACTGGCACTGGCAGCGCCAGCGGACGATTTGTAAGCTACCGCTTGCGCACTGTGGGGCAGCGCGGGATCGCGTCCAGTTTCGCGACCGCTCATGCGTGGCTCTCTTGTGGCTGATGACTCTCAGCCGCGACGTCGATTTGAACCAGCGGATTGTAGGAGTGCACTGGACGAACGTCGCGATCGAGATCGGCTAGCGCAGACTGATCCGGATAGAGCGAGAATGTCGCCTTCACGGCAGCGGCGAATCCGCGCAGAGAACCGAACATATCATCCACTGACGTGGTCTCGTAGCCGCAATGCACCATGCAATTGGCGCACTGCGGATTGCCTGATTCGGTTCCGTAGTTCGCCCATTCCGTCGTTTCCATCAACTCCTTGAAGGTATCGGCATAACCATCCTGCAGGAGGTAACAGGGTTTTTGCCAACCGAAAATGTTGTAGGTCGGCATTCCCCAGGCCGTGCACTTGTAATTGCGCTTGCCCATCAGAAACTCGAGAAAGAGCGGCGACTGGTTGAAGCGCCATGACCGTTTGCGATTCGAAAGCATGGCGCGAAACAGGCGCCTGGTGCGGGCTCGTCCCATAAAGTGTTTTTGATCGGGAGCCTTGTCGTAGGAATATCCGGGTGAGACCATCATGCTCTCTACGCCGACTTCCATCATTTCGTCGAAGAACTCGCGCACGCTTTTTGGATCAGCGCCATCGAACAGAGTTGTGTTGGTGGTGACGCGAAAACCGGCTTCGATCGCCGCGCGGATTCCATCGAGAGCAATATCGTAGCCGCCTTCGCGGCAGACGGAAAAATCGTGGTGCTCTTTTTGTCCATCGACGTGAACCGAAAAACTCAGATATTTACTCGGCTTGAAGAGATGCAACTTTTCTTTCAGCAAGAGCGCGTTGGTGCAGAGATAGATATACTTTTTTCGCGCGATCAGACCTTCAACAATTTTTTCGATCTGCGGATGCATCAGCGGCTCCCCGCCGGGGATTGAGACCATCGGCGCTCCGCATTCGTCGACGGCCTTGAAGCAATCTTCGGGCGAAAGATCCTTTTTCAGAATGTGGGCGGGGTATTGAATTTTGCCACAGCCAGCACAAGCGAGGTTGCAGCGGAACAACGGCTCCAGCATGAGCACGAGCGGATAGCGCTCGCGACCGGCGAGTTTCTGGCGCAGAACATAAGAGGCCACTGTCCACATCTGGGAAACAGGAACTGCCATCGACCCTCCGGGAGAATCTGTTTTCGACGTTTTTATATGATACCGGATTTGGTGTTGTCGTTGGTTGCCGACCGATGGTCGCAACAGATTCGCTGTCCGCTTGTCGAATCGCTCGGCTCAAACGATACTGCCTCTCCTTTATTTTACTATTAGAATCAGGGGGTTACGGCGAAATATTCCGCCGTGAACGACACATCGGTACGTGTTGGTTTCGGCGGGCAGTATCTGCGATTCCTCTCTAAGGAATCTCTCACATCCAATGCCGAGATGCGAACCTGTGTACTCGTCCGCTAGCCCAAACCTAAAATTTGTTGACCCCGGGGCGGGGAAGATAACGGTGGAATGATCGCGCCAGTCAAGCAGGTCGCAGATTTTCCTCCGCCACAAGATTCGTAAGCCCCGCTTATCGCAAAGAATGCGCATAAGCGGGGCTCGGTTTGAACTCACTTATTGCTGACTTATTCGGACTTCCAAACCACATCGAAGCTGGTACCGTCCGAGGTTAAAGATGAGGGGACTGCTTCCTCCGCGCCGCTGCTGGTGGCCATAATGATCTCCTGAACATCGCTGCCGAAGGCACTGATCGGCCCGGAGGTCGTGGATTCGGTGGCAAAGTTGGTGCCGCTGATGCCGGTATAATCCTCGCCAAAATAGCCGGTGCCGAAATCGGAGAGCGGCAGGATGCCGCCGGAGTTCGTGCAGCACGGCGCCTCGGCAATCCATTCTGCCGACGACCGCGCCGCGCCCCGGACCCTTGAGGTCTTGCTGTAGGACTTTCCGGTGGTTTCATTGGTGATGGTGGTGGTGAATTCCGAACCGCTGTAGGATACTTCCGCCGATATGTGATTGCCGGGAGATACGCGGACGCTGGTGATTTCGACGGAGCCAGCCGGGTAAAATTCGTACCAGGCATAATATTCAGCAGTGCTGCCGTTGCAATAGGCGATGGTTCCGGTTTGCTCCACAGTGTCGGAGGAGTACCCATCGAGGCCTACCCAAAATGCTGAGTAAGTGTTCGGAGTTTTGCTGCAGTTGACTGCGGCCAAGGTCCACGACCCTTTGGCATTGGTGAAATCCGAACCGGTCACGGCGTAACCGCTCCAGTTTTCGCTCTCCACCGTGCCGTCCGAGCGAACCCGGTGAAACTTCATCGGCCGGTGCGGAACCGCTGCTGCTGTGGGCGAGATAGGCCCGCTCGATACCTGGGCCAAGGCGGGCAATATGGATAGGACGAGCATGGCGAGGATTCCCAAACAAATTGAGCGCATAGAATTCTCCTTATTTATGCGAACCGTGTTTTGTGACGAAACGTGGTGGGCTTACTGCTGTGTAATCCGGCCAGTTTATCTGCAAATGAGGAGATGTCAAGATCATCCCGCAACTCGGAAGTACAGCCAGCGAGTGGGCTGAATTCGCGCGAACCCGCGCGCACTGGTACACCGAGTTGCCCGCCCAACGACTTCGCGGAAGCCGCGCTGCGAGCTTAAAGTTTCCCAAACTCGAATTTTATCGAGTCAGATTTTTTCGAAGAAATGCGCAGTTTTTTTGCCGGCTTGTTCGGTGTAGTAGACCGTCACCTTGGTGGTTTTCTCGGTTCCCTTTGCGATGCCTTTGCCAGCATCGGCGGCAGCGTGACCGGAGAGCTTAAATGTTTCCTCGGTGCCGTCGGCGGTTTTTATTGCCAAGGTCTTGGTGGCGCGATCGATATGAGTGACGGTTCCGTCGACCGCCTTGACGCCATCTTTTCCGACGTCATCGACTTCGACGGCAGTCTTGTCGGTTCCCTTTTCGGTGTAGTGCGCCACCACTTCGGTACCTTCCTTGAGTCCGTGAAAGGTGTCTTCGGTACCTGCCGCTGTATCGTGGACGGTTGCCTTGGCGCCGTGGACAGTGGTCCTGTCGACAAACTTGATGGTGTGCTCGGTGCCGTCCTTGGTCGTGATGACCATGGTCTTGGTGCCGGAATCGAGCTTCTTGACGGTGCCATGGACGGCGCTGACCACGTCCTGCGCGGCCCACGCAAGGGCGCTCAACAACAGAAGTGCCAGAAATGCCCGGACAGCGTTTTTCATTTTCGAACCTCCTCGAACATTGAATCTGAGTTCCCTGGATAGGGAAACAGCCTATCGCATGCGGGAATTTCGCGCCAGCCGATGCGGCGGGCTCCGGCTCCAGTACGTCGCCTCCAGTACAATAGCGGCGATGATTGCGCACCTTCGAGGGACTTTGCTGGCGAAACATCCGAATCAGGCGATCGTCGAGGTCCACGGCGTTGGCTACGATGTCAGCATCAGCGTGCCGACCTTCACGGAGATGCCGGCGGCGGGGGCAGAAGTATCGCTCCACATTCATACTCATGTTCGTGAAGACGCGCTTAGCCTGTATGGATTCTTGCGTCTGGCCGAGAAGCATCTCTTCGAGAAATTGCTGACGGTTAGTGGGATCGGCCCCAAGCTGGCAATCACGATTTTGAGCGGCATGCCGGCGGATGAGATGGTGGGAGCGATCCGTACGGGCGACCTGGCACGGCTCACCCGGATCCCCGGCATCGGCAAGAAAACGGCAGAGCGCATGGTGCTGGAGCTGCGCGATAAGTTGCTGGTGCCGACGGGAGCGTCTGAAATCAGCGCCCCGACGGCGACTCCGGTAGAGGAAGACGTCATTTCAGCGCTGGTGAATCTCGGCTATCAGCGGGCGGCGGCGGACAAGGCGCTCCTGGCGGCGGCGCGGGGGGGCAAGAGTCCGCAGAATTTTGACGTGCTTTTTCGGGAGGCGTTGGGATCGCTGTCGAAATGATTCCCGTCGTCAGGGTGTTCGAGCACCCGAAAATTGCCGGAGTCTGGTTGCCGAAACCCGCGCCTTGGGACTGTCCTTGGTGGAGGGTGCCTGTCTAGCTTCGGAATTGCGCGAAGGCGCTGGTTTACAGTGCCGATAATCCTGGAAGGAGC